>Ga0209747_1000058_pt1 | contig 48983 bp, 45 predicted proteins | sample BarGraNGADG00311_FD_184498 | JGI IMG/M metagenome (GOLD analysis project Ga0209747, IMG submission 184498) | Arctic peat soil microbial communities from Barrow, Alaska - Barrow Graham LP Ref core NGADG0011-311 (SPAdes) (version 2) | ecosystem: Environmental > Terrestrial > Soil > Wetlands > Peat...
CAACGCATGCTACGGCTACGCCGAGCGTCGGCCAGGAGCGAAAGCCTATAGCCACTCCGAAATGCATCGCAGCCCGGGCTTCGACCATTGGGTAACCGCGCCGAAGTCTCCTGGCTTGCCGGCCTCCGCCTTGGCGTCCCTTTTGAAGCAGCGATCGAAGATGCAAGGTATATGCAAGTCCGCATATCCATAGAAGCAATGCGAGGGGGACCGCAACCCAGGGTGAAATCGGCATTCGCCAGCGCAAAGCGAGGCCGGCGATGACGCTCAGCCATACGGCAAGGAATTCGCCGACGATGAGGAACTTGAGATTACGCATGCGACAAGTATATATATATTTGAGCAATGGAATGGGGTCAGGCCTCTGCATCTGCATGGGGTCAGGCCTCTGCATCTGCATTTTATTGAAATAGTTAACCGTTTTGCAGGTACAGCGTCAAAATGTTGATGTTGAGGCCTGACCCCATTAGGTGACCCCATTCCGTCGGGATAGACGGCTATGGTCTTTCTTTCTCCAGCTCTCGCGAAGAAATAATATCGACGCCGGTGCCCAGGATATCGGAGTAGATTACCTGGCCTTCCTCGATCGGGGCATCGACGACGACGTCGCTCAGCACTTTGACCGCATCCCTCACCAGGTCTTTGGGCACAGGGCTTTCCGAGACTACCGGGAGGAGTGGAAGAAGGCCGTTCCTAACCGTTACCGTTGTCGTCACCATGCGCCGCGGGTTCCGGAACTCCTCCTCGGCGTACTTGGCGCCGACGTTACATTCGTTACCCAGCACTTCGATGACCTCGCCGTCCTCCTCGATCAACTCCAGTGAACAGCTGAGGGGGCAGTTTATGCAGACAAAATTGTGGCTATTCCTCATCGCTAACCACATCCACCTCTATGCTCGTTATCTCTCCGGCCTCCGCGAATTTCTCAGCCGGTATATTCGCCTGGATCATTTCCGGCGGGCGCACCATCTTTGCCTTGCGCCTGGCGAGCAGCTTGCCGTTCGCGGATACGTGGACCTTTACCGCCCGCTCCGGGTGCTCCACCCTGAAGTAGAGGCTGACATTATCTTCCAGATTATTCAGAAATTGGGGAACGACGAATTTGACGTTCTTGCCCGCAATCACTTCGATCGGCCGGCCCTCCCGCTTCCTCGTTCCCATGACGTATTGGGCGGCTGCCTGCCCGGCCGTGCGTGCGCTCTGGGTTACGTAGTCGACCAGATCGAAAACATTGACCACATTGCCGCAGGCGAAAATACCTTCCACCGAAGTCTCCATCATGCCGTCCACAATGGGTCCTCCGGTCGCCTCGTCCAGCTTGATGCCGGCCTTCTTGGAAAGCTCGTTTTCGGGGATAAGGCCGACCGAAAGCACCAGGGTATCGCACGGGATCATCCGCTCGCGCCCCTGCAGCGGTTTCAAGTCCTCGCCGACCGCGCAGACGGTCACGCCTTCCACCCTTTTTCTGCCGTGAATGAAGGTGACGGTGTGGGAGAGGTGCAAAGGAATAGCATAATCATTCAAACACTGCACAACGTTTCTCGTGATGCCGCCCGGGTGGTCCATTATCTCGTACACACCCTCGACCTCGATGCCTTCGAGAGTGAAGCGCCGGGCCATGATGAGACCGATATCGCCCGACCCCAGGATTACGACTCTCGTCCCCGGGATTATCCCTTCGATGTTGAGGTCGCGCTGGGCGGCGCCGGCACAGAGGATGCCGGCCGGTCTGAAGCCGGGGATCATGATCTGATGGCGGGTGCGCTCGCGGCAACCCATGGCCAAGATCACCGATTTGGGCTCGATTTCTATGACGCCTTCTCGTGAATTGACAGCTTTGATGCGCTTTTCCGGGGAAAGGTCGAGAACCATGGTGTCGAGCTTGATCTCGATATCGGTCTTCGCGATCTCGTCAATGAAGCGCTGGGCGTACTGGGGACCGGTCAAGACTTCCTTGAAGACAATCGAGCCAAAGCCGTCGTGTATGCACTGGGGCAGGATTCCTCCGAGTTCGATATCCCGCTCGATGAGCATCACATCCCGCAGCCCCGCCTCGTGCGCGGCTAGTGCTGCCCCCAGCCCGGCCGGGCCGGCCCCGATGACGGCGACGTCCGGCTTCCTCACCTCTTTCATGAGGCGCCCTCCTTGAGGAGGCTCTTCATCTCGCCGGCAAAGACCTGGGAACCTTTTCCATCTTTGGTTACCTCGGTTATGGGAATTCCCAACTCATCGGCGATTATTGCGGCGACGCGGCTGCCGCAGAAACTGCCCTGGCACCTGCCCATGCCGACCCTGGTCCGGCGCTTAACCGCGTCCATGTTGGTCGCCGGGATGATGCCGTGCATGACGTTCACCACTTCCGCCTCGGTTACGTATTCGCAGCGGCAGATGACATGCCCCCACCTGGGGTCGGTTGCTATAAGGGCGTCCCGCTCCTCGTCGCTGAGCTCGGAGAATTTCAGGGGGGCCGGCCTGATGGGATCGAAATCGGCTCGCTTCTGGTCGGGCAAGCCCAGCCTGTGCAGTATCTCCACCACCATCTCGACAATGGCCGGAGCCGACGCCAATCCTGGCGATTGTATACCTGCAACGTTTACAAAACCCCGAGCCTCTTCGGAGGCGCCGATGATGAAGTCTTCTTCTAACGTGGGAGCACGTATCCCACTGAAGGCGGAAATCATGGCGCTCCTGGGAAAATGTGGAAAGAGATAGTAGAACCTTTCGAATATCTCCTCGATTTCCTCGGCTGATATCGAGGTATCATACTTGTCGTTAGTCTCAATCGCGGTCGGGCCCAGTTGCAGGTTTCCCTCCAGGGTCGGCATGGCGCCGCCGCCCTTGCTCAGCCTCTTCTTTTTCCCAGGCAACCTGAACTCGGCCACGCTCGAGTGCACGTATTCGGCGGTCGCATCGCGGTCGAAGAGCAGGGTCGCGCCCTTGCGGGGATGGATCTTGAAACCCCCGGCGCCCGCCATTTCCGCCACCTCATCCGCAAAGAGGCCGGCTGCGTTTATCACCATCCCGGTCTTGATCTCGCCCCGGTCGGTAACCACTCCTCGCAGTTGGCCGCCTTCAACCCTTATGCCGGTGACCTCCGCATTAAGGAACAGGCGCGCGCCATTTATAACGGCATGCTCAGCGAGAGCGATGGTTAATTTATAGGGAGACACCAGCCCGTAAGTGGGGTCGAAAACGGCCGATTCGGCATGGGGCGTCACGTGGGGTTCCATGCGGAAGATCTCGTCGCGATCGAGCCGCCTCATCCCTTTGATGCCTTTTTTTTCGGCGTTCCTGACGATGAGCTTCGGGATCAGCTTCTTGAGGAGGTACCCTTTGACCAGCTTCGGCATGTATTTCGAGACTTCGGACCGCAGGGTGCGATCGGTTATGACGATCATCAGGCCCTGGCGCCTGAAATCGACCCCCAATCCCTCGACGAATTCTTCATAAAGGAAGTTGCCCCTGACGTTGAGCTTCTGTTTGAGGGTGCCATAGTCCTCTCCGATGCCGCTGTGTATCTCGGCGTTATTCGCTTTGCTGGTGCCGTCTGCGACATCGCTCTCCTTTTCGAGGATCACGACATCCGGTGTGTAGCGGGTTATCTCTCGAGCGATGGAGCAACCGATGACTCCGCCGCCTATCACAACAACGCCGGCTTCAACCGGCAGTGTGACCTGTTCCAATCCAATCGCTCCCATTATTCATCTCTTAACAAGCTTCAGAATATTATTACCATAAAACCGCGATATCAGGCCTTGAAAATGGGCGATTGTGGAATGGGGCCATGCGGATGCAGAGGGTTGACCCCATGCAGGGGCCTGACCCCATGCAGATGCAGAGGGTTGACCCCATTATTTCAGCATCGCTTCGCCCTTTTTCTCCATTTCCTCGAGAAGCGTGTAATAGTTCGGCAGTTCGTTGAGGTGGGCAAGCGCTATCTTCGCGGTCATCACGGGATCGTCGTCCGTCACGTTGGTCGCCGCGTCGACGGTTCCGTGCTCCAGTTCCACGTTTATCCCCATGTAGAACTCGTTGGCGTCGTATTTGTCCGAAAGCCCGAGGTCGTCGAGTATCTTCGCCGCCTCTTCCCTGCTGAATTTCTTCTCGCCCATCTTTCTCCTCCTTGATCCAAACCGACAAATACCTAGCTCTCTTTAGCCGGACGACGGCATTTATTGCGTGGCCGGGCTCCAGGCCGGATCCCAACCATTGCCCAGGCCGCTCTGTGGCGGATTGTCGGTATTCGAAGCACATATAAAGACCGTCTTCTGCATCGTCGCCCCCGAACTTTCACGAAAACCCTGGCCTGCTATCAAGCGGTCCCCAGCCGGGGAAAAGCAAGGATGGCTTATAGTTCCGGACGGCCCTATGTGGCTCAGCGTATAAAGCCGTGTGGCCGATAGATCGGTCAATTGCAGAGCGGTATCGGGCTCATCGAAATAGACGACCGCCATATGCTCGCTCTCCGGTGTAAAGACAGCCTCGAAGACATTCCCTTTCAGGGTCCTGCCGGTCCCATTAGGCAGGTCTTCCATTATCAGATCGCCAAAATCATCGGACCCCCAAGGCATGCCCTGGGTCTGCATGAAATCGGCCGGCTTTTGTATATAAACCATTCTCTTGCCATCCGAGCTTATGGCCGGATCTTTAGTGTCTTGCTGTATTATCGTGATCTTGTGCTGTGATAACTCGTACTTAACCAGCTGCAGCCTCTGCTGATCGTTAACGAGCTTCACCGCCGTGCAATAAAGGACGTCTTCGGAAGCCCAGGCGATGTTTCCGAACCATGGATCGACCCCGGCCGAAGCCCAGGCGGTTGAATAATCGGGATTGGTCCACGACACATCGGTCTCTTTGCCGCCATCCACAGTTACCAGCACCAGCTGCGGCATCGAATCCGAGACAACCTTTGTCGCGGCCAGTTTGGCGGCTGATGGCGAGAATGAAAGGTCCTTGTAGGCTGCATCCTGGGTGGTAAGCCGCCGCTCGTTGGAACCGTCGCCGTTGGCCAGCGCGATGTAACCATTGCGCACAATGGCTATCCCCTGAAACCCGGTTACCGCTGTAATATTGCCCTGATTTTCCGAGTCCGTTGTATCCGTCTCATCACCATTCGGCGCCTTGCTCGTGGTGCAGCTCGCCAGAGTTATGGCAAGAAGCCCCGTGATAACAAGAGCAATCAACAAAATCGATCTCTTGCGCTTCGCCTCCAAGGTCAACACCTCCCGTGGATTATAGAAACACGTATATTTCCCCGCGACTGTTCCAGCCTGCTTATATTACTGCATATCAAAGGCGACGGACACTCCACCCGGGGAAGCGTAGATCACCTGTATTGTCGCGTAAGTGAGCTATAGAATAAGGAAAGTGACGGGGATGGTCTTGGCCGGACGATTCTTAGAGCCAGGGGGTATGAGCATGAAGGCCTTCGAGGGTATATTCGCGGTCATGATGACTGCTTACGACGAAATGGGGGATATCGACCGCGAAGCAACCTGCCGCATGGTCGACTATCTCATCGAGGGCGGGGTTCACGGCTTGGTGATCCTCGGCAGCAACGGCGAGTGCCCCTACCTTTGCCATCATCACCAAAAAGACGTCATCGATACCGTGGTCGAAGCATGCGGCAAAAGGGTGCCGGTAATAGTGGGTATTAACGAGAGGGGCGCAGATCCGGCGCTCGAAATGGCGCGTTATGCGGATGAAGCCGGAGCGGACGGATTGCTGGCGGCCCTTTCCATTTTTTACAAGCTGGATGAGGAATCGGTGCAGGACTATTACCATGCCATACGCTCGGCGGTCAAAATCCCGGTTCTCTACTACAACTTCCCTTCCCATACCGGCCTTTCTCTTTCAGCGAAGAGCATTGCGGCGCTGGCGAAAAAAGAAAATCTCGTAGGCGCCAAGGAAACTATTTTCGATGTGGAGGAAGTCCGCGAATTGGTGCGGGAGACGGGGGATGATTTCTCGGTCTTCACCGGCATGTGCCTGAACATCGCAGAGACGATGGCAGCCGGAGCCCGCGGCGCGATATGTCCCCTTCCCAATGTGATCCCCGAAAAAACCGTCGCCCTTTATGAAGCTTGCAAGGCCGGGGATTCCGAGAAGGTGAGGGAGCTTCGGGATGAAGTGAATTCCTTTGCCCCACTCCTGGCCTCCAGCCCTGCGCCGCAGGCGATGCTGAAAGAGGCCTTGAGGCTGCTCGGGCACGAGATTTCTGTATGCGTGAAAAACCCTTTGCCGCAATTGAGCAATGAACAGGGTGAGGTGGTGAGGCGGCTTCTAGAGGACAAAGGCATGATTTAGACCGAGGCTGTATGACCTGCAGGCTTGCTATAATCAGAGCAAAGATTCATGCCGGAGACGACGGAGGAAATCATGGCCAGGACATGGGGCTTATCATTCGGGGAGAACGAGCGCATGGAACTCGAGCGCATTGTGATGGACAAGGACCAGGAATCGGCCCTAGCTTTTCTTCAAAAAGTTATATATCCCAAGGTCAAGGAAGCGGAAAAACCTGGAAGCTGCTTCCACGAGACCAGTAAGCCGGTGGAACACCTGGAGAGGCCGGTCGACCAACATAAGAAGCTCGGCTCCAAATAAGATGCTGTTCCCCCTCGCCGGCGCCTGCACGCACCGCCGCCCAACCTGCAATGCTCGCATCCCGCTGTCGCTCCTGCTGATTCTCAGCCTGATCTTGCTAAGCGCATCAGCCGGCTGTGGCGATGCGAATGACAAGCAATCTACCTCGGAGTTCCTCAAAGACAAGTCGGCGCCGCAAAACGGATACCGGGTGGTCGAGTCTTACGATCACGATCCCGCAAACTTTACTGAAGGCTTGGACCTGGAGGGAGAAATACTCTACGAGGGGACGGGCCTGTACGGTCAATCCAGGCTGATTAAGCGGAACCTGGCCAGCGGTGAAATCTTAGGCAGCATCAACGTTGGGTCCGAGTATTTCGCAGAAGGCGTGACCGTGCTTAAAGGCGAGGTGTTTCAGGCAACTTACACCTCCGGGATCTGCTTTGTTTATGACGCCGAAACGCTGGCTTCAAGGAGAACTTTTAATTATGCGACCGAGGGATGGGGGCTCACCGACGACGGAGGAGCGCTGATCATGAGCGACGGCTCCAGCAACATATATTTCATGGATCCGTCCACAGGACGGGTTGAAAAGACCCTGGAGGTCCGGGACGACCAGGGACCGGTAGGCAGCCTCAACGAACTGGAGTATGTCGACGGACAGATATATGCCAATATATGGAAAACGGATGTGATCGCCATTATCTCGGCGACAAGCGGCGAGGTCGAAGGTTGGGTTGACCTGACCGGGCTGAAACCCTCAGAAAACGAGCAGGCCGACGTGCTCAACGGAATCGCCTTCGATACTCGGACGGGGTATCTGCTGGTCACTGGCAAACGCTGGCCCTATCTATATGAAATCGAGCTCGTCCCCCGCTAGACCGCTAGAGCGTTTTCACTAGCCACGCTACGTTTTCCGCGAAGTGCCGCACGACCTCGACGCCCTCCTGATCCTGCCACACCTCGCCCTCTTCCCTGCCAAAGACCATATTCCAATAATTGGAACCGGGAACGATCATGTCGTTTATGAGATAGAACATGAGCAGCTCTTGAATGGTGGCCGTCTGGCCTCCCCTTCTGGCTATGGCTATCGGCCCGCCCACCTTGCGGGACAAAAAGCCGTCCCCGGCCTTGGAAACCATGCCGATCCTCTGTAGGGCTGACATTAAATCTCCCCGGGCGGTGCCGAAATAGACCGGCGTCCCGACGATGAATCCGCGGGCCTCCCTCACCTTGGCGATTATCTCGTTCAGGCCGTCGTCCTGCGAGCACTCCCCCAGCTCTCCACATCTCCCGCACGCGATGCACGATTTTATCTGCATACCGGCAAGTGATTGTGTTTCCGCGGCCACGCCTTGCGACTCGATGACCCTGGCGCATTCCTCGAGCAGCTGGGCGGTATTGCCTTTCTTGTGTGGGCTCGCCGACAACAGGAAAACCTTTTCCATCTCCTCACCTCCCCCCCTGCTTCAGGCGCATAACGCTATTCTCGTTCCTATTCTCCCCTGAAATCGGGTTTACGCTTTTCATTGAACGCCGAAAGTGCCTCACGCGCATCATGGCTGAGTGCCGCCTGTTCGATCAAGCCGTTTATTTCGGCCTGTTCGGCCTCGGTCGGCGCCGAATACTTGCTTAAGATATTAAGTGACCTTTTTATCCCCGCCAGCGCCAGCGGAGCCCGACCGGCTATTTCCTCCGCCAATTCATAGGTGAAGGGCTGCAGCCGATCGTCGGGCAGCACATAGTGGAGCAGGCCCATTTCATAAGCTTCCCTTCCCGTGATGTACCGCGAAGTGAGAAATAATTTCTTGGCCTGGGCCGGTCCCAAGTTTCTTATAAAACGGGCAAGGCCTTCCGGAGCGTAGACTATTCCCAGCCGCGCCGGTGGCATACCCATTGTGCAGCCCTCCGATCCAACCCTTAAGTCGCAGCCGAGGGTCAACTCGCAGCCCGCACCCAATGCGTATCCCCTTATCATGCCGATAACTGGAAGGCGGCAATTCTCCATGGCCTCGATGGCCTGCTGTAATGGGCCTTTCGCCGTTATCTGCGACAGCAGCTCCTCGGGCATATTCTCGGCGAGAGCAGTCAGGTCCATACCCGCGCAAAAGGCCTTGTCTCCGGCTCCCCTGAGTACGATGCACCTTATCGTGTCATTTTTTTCCAGATCAATGAAAGCCTCGGCCAATGCAAGCAGGAGCGACACCGAGAGCGAGTTACGGCGCTCCGGGCGGTTCAGTATTACCGTGGCCGTTCGGCCCTGCACTTCGATCAGTAACTCGCCATTTGCCATGCCGCCTCCTTGACTCGCAATTTTCCGCAATCATACCATGAGGCTTTCCCGGAAAACCCTTATCCAGGCGAGGGAGGACCGAACCCGGGGGGGGCAGCGCCCCCGGCGTTTTTCTTTGCGTTGTGCTTCACTTTTATTTACAATATTATCGGTACCCGAGGTGGGTATTCTCTCTGCCCTTTTGATGTTGTAATGCAGAGAGGTTCTGAGAAAGGAGCTGTGGGTCGCAAGATGAACATCTATGTAGGCAACCTGAGTTATGAGAGTAATGACGAAACCCTGCGAAGTCTTTTCAAGCCGTACGGAGAGGTCGAAGCGGTAAATATCATTATAGACCGCAATACCGGACGTTCCCGAGGTTTCGGCTTCGTCGAGATGAGCAACGATGAGGAGGCCAAGGCCGCTATCTCGGAATTGGATAACAAGGAGTTTGAAGGGCGCCAGCTCAAGGTTAACGAGGCCCGTCCAAAGCCGGATCGCCGTTCGGGCTCCGAGAACTGGTAAGTCTGGGATCCGCGTAGTAATCAATCTTCTAGGGGCGCCGGCCGGCGCCCCTAATTCAAACCAGATCACATTCGGCCGAGGCTTCGGCCAAATTCTGTTCGGCTAACAGCCAGGTTGGAGGAAACATGCGCAAGCAGGAGTTGAGCGAGATCCTGGCCGGGGTCAAAAACGATGAGATCTCGGTGGGGGAAGCCGTATCGCGCATAGCTGCCGAACCGGTTACCGACCTGGGTTTCGCGAAGCTCGACCACCACCGCGAGTTGCGCAAAGGGCTCCCGGAGGTTGTCTATTGCGAGGGCAAGCACAGGGATATGATCCGGCCTATCGTTGAATCCCTTTTGGCCAACAATACGGGAAACATATTGTTGACGCGCGCTTCGGAAGATGTCTTCGATGAGGTGCGCAAGGTATTTCCCGAGGCGGAATACCGCAAGGAAGCCCGCTTCATAGTGATCCGGCGAGAGGAATCCTCAAGCGCCGGCAAGATAGTAGTGGTGACGGGAGGCACGGCCGACATACCGGTAGCGGAAGAAGCCTGTATAGTAGCCGAACTTACCGGAAATCGGGTTGAAAGGCTTTACGATGTCGGCGTGGCCGGAGTCCACAGGCTGATTTCGCGTACCGACGTTTTCAGGGATGCCAATGTGATAGTAGCTGTCGCCGGTATGGAAGGGGCGCTGGCGAGCATAGTGGGTGGATTGGTGGATTGCCCCACTATAGCGGTGCCCACTTCGATCGGTTACGGTGCGAACCTGGGAGGGTTATCCGCTCTCCTCGGCATGCTCAATTCCTGCGCCATGGGTGTGGCCGTCGTAAATATAGATAACGGCTTCGGAGCCGGTTTCATAGCCAACCTGATCAACCGCGCCGCCGCTAAATCGCAGCCGGCTTGACCCCATGCGGATGCGGGGGCCTGACCCAAATGCGGGGAGCCCATGCGGGGGGGGAAATGGAATCTATAGATATAAGCATGACCATCCACGAGGGCATGGTCATGTGGCCGGGAGACTTCCCGGTGAGCATAGAAAAAACTCAGGAAATCGCAGCAGGGGGCCCCTATAATCTCTCGCGCATCCAGATGAGCCTGCACGCCGGGACTCACATGGATGCCCCCGTTCATTTCATTGCAGGCGGGCCGGGAATTACCGACCTTCCTCTTGACGCAACCGTCGGCCCGGCAAGAGTCATAGAGATCCATGATCCTGAATCGATAAAGAGGCCGGAGCTCGAGGCGCACGCAATAAAGCGCGGAGAGCGCATCCTGTTCAAGACCATCAACTCAGAGCGGCTTTGGCCTATAGAATCTTTTTCCGAGGATTTCGTCCATGTCTCCGCCGACGCGGCTCGTTACCTGGCCGAGCTGTGCCCGCGGTGTGTCGGCGTTGATTATCTTTCCGTCGGCGGCTTCATCGAGGATGCCGAGGCCACACATCGGGCATTACTGGAAGCGGGCGTATGGATTATCGAGGGACTTGACCTCTCCCGCGTTACGCCGGGGAATTATGAATTGATCTGCCTGCCGCTCAAGGTGGAAAGGGGCGATGGCGCCCCGGCGCGGGCGATTTTGAAGCCTTTGCCTTGATAGAGAGCGAGCAGCGGTTTCGGCCGGCGATGCGGGTCTCGGGGGATTTCGGCCCGGGCTTCTTTCAATCGCGCCTTGACTCGCCTCATTGTTAACCCCTCTTTCGAAAACGGCTTCCGCATCAAAGTCTGCACAGTGCTTATTTCTGGATGGCGCTCGAAACTCCTTGTAAATGGGGTCAGGCCTCATTCTAGGAAAAGAGTTTAGAGGAATTCCTGCGCCATTGCCTCGACTCGGGAAGGGTCGAATGGCTGATCTACCAAAGGCGCCTGCTGGATGTTGGGAATGGTGTCCTCGAGGCTGGGGCGTCGATTCTTATAGAACAAGCCTATCGGTATGCGGTCTCCCCACTCGAGCGATCTTTCGAAGGCCCGCAGCCTGTCTTCGGGATTGTAATCCTCTTCGATGGGATAAACCCTCTGCTCGTACCATTGCCAGGTATTCAATTTATTAAAGGTGACGCAGGGTTGAAGAATATCCACGAGCGCCAGGCCGGGATGCTGGATGGCTTGCACGAACATGGACTTCAAGTGCTCCATATCGGTGCAGGACGAGCGGGCAATGAAGCTACAGTCGAGGGCGATGGCCATTGCGATAGGATTAAACATCTCGGCCATGACTCCCTGGGGCTGCACCCCGGTGACCATGCCAGGCATGCTGGTCGGTGAGGCCTGGCCTTTGGTCAGACCGTATATCTGGTTGTCGTGCACAAAGACCTTTACGTTTATGTTCCGCCTCATCGCATGCAGGAGGTGATTGCCGCCCTCGCCATAACAGTCGCCGTCCCCGGTCTCGCAGATCACCGGTATGCGGTTGTTGGCGATCCTTATGCCGGTGGCCACCGGCAGAGTCCTGCCGTGCAGACCGTTGAAGGTGTTGCATCTAATGTAGTGAGGCAGCTTGGCCGCCTGGCCTATGCCGGAGACCACGATCACCTGCCAGGGCTCCAGACCCAGTTCGATCAGCGCCTCCGCCATGGCCCGCCTGATGGCGAAATTACCGCACCCCGGGCACCACGCGGGCACCTGCCCCATGTACTCTTTCAATGTGGTCATTTATCTCCTCCATGAGATCTTCCAATAGGAAGCACCTGCCGTCATATTTGTTGATGCGCGTCCTCAGCTCGAAGCCCGTTTCCGCCCTTATCAGCCGGGCCAATTGGCCGGTGGCATTGTTCTCGATGCAGATCGCGAGCAGGGCGCGATTGAGGAGCTGCAGGTAGCCATTACTTTCCAGATCGGGAAACGGGTAGAGTTGCGAGAAATGCATCATGGCAATATTTTCCTTTTGAGAAAGACGGTCCACTGCCTCCCTTACCACGCCATAAGTCGATCCCCAGCTGACCAGGACGATATTGGGGTCCCGGCTGCCGTAGAGCAGCGGAGGGGAGATCTCATTTCTTATCAGTTGAAGTTTCTTAAAGACCCTCTTGCGCACCATCTCGTTCCTGGTCTCCGCATCCTCGATTATGTGGCCATCCCGATCGTGTTCGTCGCTGTCCTCGACCACCAGGTTCCGGGATGCGCCGGGCACCGCGAAGGGAGAGACGCCGCTATCGGTGAAAGCGTAGCGCCGGTAATCGTTAGTATTTTCCAGCTGCTCCCCGCGCAACCGGTAGTCGTGGTACTGTATCCCGTCCAGGCCCACTGACTCAAAGGTCCACTCGGAATCCATGAGGTACTGATCGGTGAGGATGATAACCGGTATCTGGTATTTATTGGCAATATCTAGCGCCCTGGCTGTAAGCAAGATAGCCTGCATCGGGTCTCCAGGTGCGAAGATGACGCGAGGAAATTCCCCATGCCCGGCGAAGAGCGAGAAGAGCAGTTCCCCTTGCTCGGTCCTGGTAGGAAAGCCGGTGGCCGGACCCGGCCTCTGCCCCAGGCAGATGACGGCCGGCGTTTCGGTCATGCCGGCCAGGGCGAGACCCTCGACCATCAGTGAAAAGCCCCCGCCCGAGGTTCCAGTCATCGACCTGACTCCCGCGTAGGCGGCGCCGAGAATCATGTTTATGGCCGATATCTCGTCCTCGGCCTGCTCGACTACAACCGGATATTCCTCCGATTTCTTGGCCAGGTAGTTCATGATCCCGGTCGAGGGAGTCATCGGGTAGGCCGAGTAGAATTTACATCCTCCCGCCAGCGCTCCGAACCCAACCGATTCTTCCCCGCGTATGAGGTAAAGCGCTTTCCCTGGCGCGGCCAGCATATGAGAGCAATTGGGACAGTTCTTCGAGGCATAGTCGTAACCCGCTCGAGCCACGCTCCGGTTCTTCTCGACCACATCCCCCCCTTTGCTGCGGAAATTTCGCTCCAGCGCGTCCAAAAGCGGGTCGAGGGACATCTGGAGCATACCAAGCACAGCTCCTATACCTACGATATTGGACATGACTGGGCTACCGTGTTGTTGGGCGATGTTTGCAAGTGGAATGTCTATAAAATCATCGCCTTCGTACTGCGATTTCAAGGTCGACGAATCGTAGATGATCATGCCCGACGGGTTCAATTCCTTGCGGTGCCGGTCGATGCTCGCTTTATCCAGGGCTATCAATATATCCACCCCGGCCCGGGAGGACATTATGGGGTCCTCGGAAAAACGTATCTGGTAAAAATTATGGCCTCCCCGCACCCTCGATTCATAGTCTTGATGCGAAAAAACGTGATACCCCGATCTGGAGAAGACCTTGGCCAGGGTGTCGCCCATAGTTTGGATGCCCTGCCCGGCCTCCCCGCCGATCTTAATCGTATAATCCATGCTCGATATTCCCTTCACGCCGCCGTCGTTGCCAACCACCTGGTCTATTATTCCCAGCCGGCTTTGAAAACGTTAAACAGGTTGAACGCAGGGAATCATGGACATAAAGGAGGTGCCGAAATGGATTTAAGTGGAAAACGAATCGCGGCCCTGGTTGGAGTGGGCTTTGAGGACCAGGAGGCGCTGCAACCGATTGATTTTCTTAGAAGCCATGGAGCCGAGGTTATCGTCATTGGGGAACAAAAAGGGCAGGTGCATGGGCTGCATGGGGCGGTCATCGAGGTCCAGCAGACTTTCCAGGAAATAGACCCGGTACGGCTTGACGCCATTTTGATTCCCGGCGGAAGATCGCCCGCTTATCTGCGGCAATTCCCGGAAGCGGTAGGCTTCGTAAAATCCTTCGCCGAGACCGGCAAACCCATCGCCGCCATCTGCCATGGCGGCCAGCTGCTTTCCGCCGCCGGTCTGGTAAAAGGCCTTACCCTGACCGGTTATCCCGGTATCAAGGAGGAGATGGAACAGGCGGGTGCCAATTTCGTAGATCAGCCGGTGGTGGTCGACAAAAATATCGTGAGTTCGCGGCTACCCTCCGATATTCCCGTTTTCAACGAAAAGATTAAGGAACTGCTCTCAGGGAATGCTCGTTCGGCGGCATAGGATTAGCGCGCGTCCTATGTGCACGAGGAATGGGGTCAACCCTCTGCATCTGCATTTTCATCAGTGCGGTTTCTCTTGACCATGGAAACTTGAAAATGCAGATGCAGAGGGTTGACCCCATTCCGGACCGCGGGTAAAGCGAAGCGAGCATTGTTTTATTATTGCAGAGTCAGGGAAACATATTGGAAACGGACATCCTAAAAAAGGAGGTAGCGGATAATGCGTGTTATGACCGAAAAGTTCTTAACCGAGGCCTTTGCGGGCGAGAGCATGGCGCACATGAGATATCAACATTTTGCGGACAAGGCGGAGATGGAAGGTTTTCCCGAGATGGCCCGCATGTTCAGGGCGATATCCTTCGCCGAGCGGGTACACGCGGGCAATCATTACAGGGCGCTTGGACAGATTCAGGAAACTGCCAAGAATATCCAGATCTGCATAGACGGTGAGAACTACGAGATAAACGATATGTATCCGGTTTTCAATGCCACGGCCAAGCTGCAGAACGAACCTCAAGCCGAACAGAGCACCCACTATGCGCTCGAGGCCGAGAAGATCCATTCAGCCTGGTATACGCAGGCAAAGGCATCTATCGAAGACGGCCAGGACGTTAAAGTGGCTACGATCCAGATCTGCAGCGTCTGCGGGCACACCCGAGAGGGAGAAGCTCCTGATCGCTGCCCGATTTGCGGTGCCCCCAAAACCGCCTTCCGGGAATTCTAATAGCCATCGAATTTGCATAAGTTCGAAGGGCGCCCCTGAGGGCGCCCTTCGACTTGCATCTACCCCTGCTATTTCAAGCGCCCGCCGGTGCTTAAAATTATGAGTCCTTCATCTCCTCCACTTCTTCGCGGCCCCCCTCGAGCTCTCTGACCTGCTCCTGATCCTCCATCAGCAACACGGTCTGAAACTCCCCCATGTGCGTCTTCTCCTCGCGGGCGATATCAAGCAACACTTTTTTGAGCAAAACGTTATCGGTCATCGCCGCCATTTGCTCATAGAGATTGATCGCGTCGAGCTCGGCGATCATCCCCGCCCTGGCTATTTCCATGTCCCGATGCTCTTTATCCACCTTGCTCAGTTCCTTGGGGATATCGGAAAGCATTTCTACCTCCTTCATTCGCGTTCCCTCAGACATCCTGAAACGTTGATATTATTCCCGGTTTCTTAAAAGGGCTAAACAAAAGGAGCATGGCAATTGCACCCGGGAAATCTCTTCCTGATGAAAAAGATCATTGCGCAATGCCATAATATAAGTATTATAGTACTTAAATACTATTATTAAAGGTGGACTCGATGCAGAAGGTTCTCAATATTTCAGAGGCATTTTCTCTGGCCCTGCATGCCACCAGCCTCATGGCGGGGGCGCGGCAGCGTTTGAGCGTTGCTCAAATCGCCTCCAGGCTCAGCGTTTCCGAAGCCCATCTCTCCAAGGTGCTGCAACGTCTCGGCAAGGCCGGAATACTGGAATCGACCAGGGGGCCGGGAGGTGGTTTCAGCTTGAAACGGCCCGCGAAAGAAATAAGCTTGTTGAATATTTATGAGTCGGTAGAAGGACCTCTGCGGCCGGCTGCCTGTCTCTTCGAGGAAAAGAGCTGCAGCGGGAAAGCCTGTCTCTTCGGTGGCCTTATCGGCCGGGTTAATCGCGAATTTGAAGACTACCTGCGGAAGACCAGACTATCGCAGGTAAAAGATGTAATAGGAGTTGATGGAGATGCTCAGGAAGATCGTTGAGATCGATGAAGAAAAATGTGACGGCTGCGGGCTGTGCGCTGAAGCCTGCGCCGAATCCGCAATACGCATTATCGATGGCAAGGCCAAGTTGATAAGCGAATCCTACTGCGACGGGCTGGGAGCATGCCTGGGCGATTGCCCCAATGATGCCATTACAATAATCGAGCGCGAAGCGGACGGTTTCGACGAGGAGGAAGTCCGCCGCCACCTCGCGACGCCCCAGGAGGAAGTCTCACCGCCGCCGGATCGGGGAAATCAGGCATGTCCCGGTTCCATGGTGCTCAAGCTTCAGGAAAACGGCCTCCCGCAAGGACGTGAGGAAAGCGCTATTGCAATCGCTTCCAGGCTTCGTAACTGGCCGGTGCAGCTGCGTCTCGTGCCGGTCGACGCTCCTTACTTTCAGGGGGCAGACCTCCTGCTCGCCGCCGACTGCGCGCCCTTCGCACTGGCCGATTTCCATCGCCGCCTGCTCGACGGCAAAGTACTGATCATTGGCTGCCCGAAGCTCGACGATGCCGCTTACTACAGCGAGAAGTTGGCGCAGATTTTAATTGCGAATGATATCAAGAGCCTGAGCGTCGTGCATATGGAAGTGCCCTGTTGTTTCGGGCTGGTGGAGCTGGCTAAGAGGGCTGTCGAGAAGTCCGGGAAGAGTGTGGACCTCAGGACAATCAAGGTGGGAATCAGGGGAGACCTGCTGGAGGAAAAGGAAAGGGTTCGCGACTGACGCCGATTAACAGGCCCCAAGTATTCCTTCCCGCAAATACCGTCTGCTCATGGCGCGGGGCACTAACATAATAACCGGAGTGGGAATAATAGCCTCATGGAAGAACCTAAGAAAAAGAAAGTTTGGCTGTACGTTATCTACGGCCTCATAGCGGTAGGCATCATAGTAAGCATTCAATTCGCAAGGCCGTTTCAACCGCAACAGATAAGTTACAGCGACTTCGCAAACGACGTAAACGCCGGCCAGGTGTCGGATGTAACCATAACCAATACCCAGGTAACCGGGACCCTCACGACAGCATCAGGGACGCAAAGCTTTGTAACCAGCATCGTTCCCGGACAGGACGTGCAGAGCCTGATAAACGAGCTGGAGAACAAAGGGGTTACCTTCTCCGGCAAGGTGGAGAATACGTTCTGGCGGGATTTCCTGCTCACCTGGATCCTCCCCATCGCCCTCATCGCCTTCATATGGTTCTTCGTCTTCCGGCGCTTCTCGCGACGGCTCGGGGGTGGTGCGGCCGGAGGTCCTCTGGGATTCGGGGAGTCGAAGGTGAAGTTGTACGACCGCAGCGTGGAGCGGGTTAGCTTCGACGATGTCGCAGGCCTGGACGAGGCCAAAGAGGAGTTGCAGGAAATTATAGATTTTCTGCGTTTCCCGCAGAAGTACCGCAGCATAGGGGCCAGCATTCCCAAGGGCGTCCTCCTGGTGGGAGCGCCGGGCACCGGGAAAACCCTGCTGGCCAAGGCGATCGCCGGCGAGGCGGATGTTCCGTTCTTTTCAATAAGCGGTTCCCAATTTATGGAAATGTTCGTCGGGGTGGGAGCGGCGAGGGTCCGCGACCTCTTCGAGCAGGCCAAAGCCAAGGCGCCCTGCATCGTCTTCATTGACGAGATCGACACTATTGCCAAGGTAAGAGGCGGGGTGGTTTCGAGCGGCGGGACCGAGGAAAGGGAGCAGACCTTGAACCAGTTGCTGTCCGAGATGGACGGCTTCGGTCCCCAGACGGGAGTAATCATCCTCGCTGCCACCAACCGCCCGGAAGTATTGGACAGCGCCATTCTCAGGCCGGGACGTTTTGACCGCCAGATCATGATAGACCGGCCTGACATCAAGGGGCGCGAGGCGATACTTAGGGTCCACGCCCGCAACGTAAAATTGGCCAAGGATGTGGACTTGAAAGTTGTGGCGGCGCGAACCCCCGGTTTCGCCGGCGCCGAACTGGCCAATATCGTTAACGAAGCTGCCCTGCTAGCCGCCAGAAAAAACAAAAAAGAGGTGCACGAGATCGACTTCGACGAAGCCATCGACAGGGTTATCGGCGGATTGCAGCTGAAGAGCCGCATTCTCAGCGATAAGGAACGTCACATAGTTGCATGTCATGAGGTGGGACACGCGCTCGCGGCGTCCCTGCTCGAACACGCCGACCCGGTTCACCGCATATCGGTTATTCCCCGCGGCATCGGATCGCTGGGCATGACCATGCAACTCCCCGAGGAGGACCGCTACCTGATGACCAAGCCCGAACTGGAGGATCGACTTGGCGTCCTCATGGGCGGCCGCATCGCCGAGGAGATAGTCTTCAAGGAAATGTCCACGGGTGCTCAGAACGACCTGGAAAAAGCTACCATCCTGGCCAGGAAGATGGTGGAGGAATACGGCATGAGCGACAAGATCGGCCCGCTCTCACTGGGAACCGCGAGAGGCTCCAAACTGCTGGGGGATGAGTACGGCTTCGGGCGGGAGTCCAACTACAGCGAGGCTACGTCGGAGCTAATAGACGAAGAGGTAAAGCGGGTCGTCATCAACAATTACCACAGGGTGCGAAAGATATTGGAGGAGAACCAGAACGTGCTGGAGGCCATTGCCGAGGTACTACTCAAAAAAGAAACCATGGAGGGGCAAGAGTTCCGGAAGCTGGTGAACACACATCAAGACAAGCGCCCGAAACCCGTGCCCCAGGCGAAACCCGGACTGCAGCCTCAACCGGACGACGACGGTTCGGGGAAGAGGAGGCTCGGCGCCAAGCAACCTAATCTGCGCCCGGTCGAGAACCCATCCGCGAAGCCACCGAAGAAAGCGGTCACTTAACGGAGCGGGTCAGGTAAGCTTCCAAAGAAACAGGCAAGAGATCCAAAGGCCAATCAACGGGGACGGTTGATGAAAGACGTTATGATTATCGGCGCCGGTCCGGCGGGCCTCTCCGCCGGCGTCTATTGCGCGCGCAAAATGCTCGACACCCTGGTCATATCGGGCGATATAGGCGGCCAGGCGGTACTGTCATGGGAAGTTGAAAATTACCTGGGTTACCAGTTAATCAGCGGTGTTGAACTGGTTGAACGCTTCCGCGACCATCTCGAGAACTTCAAGGTGGAGCTAAAGGATGGCAGCAAGGTGACCTCGCTTAAGAAATCCGGGGAGTTTTTTACGTTGACCACCAACAAAGGGGATCAGTTCTCGGGAAGGTCGGTAATAGTCGCCTCGGGAAAGGTGCCGAGCCCATTGGGCGTCCCCGGTGAAGATAAGTACCGCGGGCGTGGTGTCGCCTATTGCGCAACCTGTGACGCTCCCCTTTTTCGAGGCAAGAAGGTGGCGGTGATAGGCGGAGGCAATGCCGCTCTCGATGCCGCTCTACAGCTCGCCCAGCTCGCCAGCGAAGTCAACCTCATAACCGGGGAGCAGCATCTACGGGGAGACGAGATACGCCAGAACCGGGTGCTGGCCCTGGACGGCGTGGATGTCTTCTACTCTTGCCGGGTGATCGCAATCAATGGCAACACCTTCGTGGAAAGCATCGATTTGATGCATGCCGGCGAGGAGCGGACGCTGCCGGTGCAAGGTGTTTTCGTGGAGATCGGCAGCGAGCCAAGCACCTCTTTCCTGCCCCCCCAGGTCGAATTGAACGATCGGGGAGAAATTGTAATCGACGCCAACAATGAAACAAACACTCCCGGTCTATTTGCGGCGGGGGACGTGACGAATGTCAGCGAGAAGCAGATAATCATCGCCGCCGGGGAGGGAGCGAAGGCTTCCTTGACCGCCTATAATTGGCTCCTGAAGCGGGAATATCTGCGCAAATAATAGGAAATCCTCACCGTTTCTAGTAATCTTTACCTTGAAGGTCAGTATGCTGTGGGCCAATCCGAGATAACGAAGGGACTTCGAGGATGAAGACTTGTGCCAGATGCGGAGCACAGAACCCCGATGACGCTGTCTTTTGTGCCAACTGCGGATACGGTTTTGAGCAACCACCCGGCTCGGCGGCCGCACCATCCGGTCCTCCACCGCCGCCTTACCAGGGCCCTCCGCCGCCCTATGCACCACCCCCGGCCGGTTATCCTGCCGGACCGCCGATGGCGGGCGGCCCCCATCAATATTCGTACGTACCTCACAGCAACGGTAAGGCCACGGCGGCACTGGTGTTGGGAATAATTGGTATCTTCGTATGCCCGATCATCTGTTCTGTTCTCGCTATCATTTTCGGCTATTCGGCAAAGAGTGAGATCGCCGCGAGCAGGGGAGCTCAAAGCGGAGATTCAAATGCGACCGCCGGGATCATCCTGGGATGGCTGGGCCTTGCCATTCATGTCATATGGCTTACTATCGTGATCATCGCCATCACTGTTCATGCTCATTCTCTCATCCTTTTATTTTAAGACATCGGGCCGAGGCCCGATCGCAAAGTGTCTTTACGGACGGGGCACAATAATCAGCTGAAGGAATACTATGGCCGGCAAGCGACGCATCCTGATGAAAAGACTGTTTCCGGCCCTTCTTCTTTCTTTGCTCCTGGCCTCTGGCTGCGGTTCTGTTTCCGGTAAAGCGACCACGGAAAAGATCACGGATACCGAAGGCCAGGTCGTGGAAAATTTTGCCACAGGAGCGGTGACTGGTCTCGAACCCCTCAAGGTGCTGGCCGTGGAGGCCGGCCCCAAATCGGTGGAACTCATGCCGGGAGGAGATCGCATATTCGTTAACGATCTCTACGCCCACAAAAACTTCATATTTGACGCCAATACCTACGAAAAGCTGAAGGTCATATCCCTGCCCGATGAACCGGTGGAAACCGACTTTTCTCCTGACGGCAAAATAGCATGGGTCTCGCTTTACAACTCATCCAAAGTGTTGATGGTAGATACCGAGGCGGGGACGATAACCGGTTCGGTTGCGGCGGGAAGAATTCCCAAAGAAATCGCCGTCAGCCCTGATGGAAAATGGGTTTATGTGGCCAATTGGGAATCAAACACCGTTACCGTGATCGACGCCGAGGCGCGCGCCCGCCTTAAAGAAATCTCCATGTATGGAACACCACGGGGAATATGCTTTTCGCTCGAAGGTGATAAAGCATATGTATGCGTGATGGGTGGCGATACTATCGCCGAGATCGATGTCACGGCCGGGCACGTCGTTTCCAGGCAGATCTATTGCGGAGAAAATCCCCGCCACGCGGTACTTTCGCCAGATGGAAACACCATTTATGTCAGCAACAATATACCCGGGACGGTGACGGTATTAGACCGGCTCGCGGGTACGGTGAAAGCGACGATCAAAGTGGGCAACAAGGCGAGGACCATAGCCATCACACCCGATGGCAATTACCTGTTCGTCTGCAACTACGATGATGGCACGGTGGGCTGCGTGGACCTCCAGGCCAGAAAGCAGATCTTCACTTACAAGACGCCGAAGCCCATCGGGATGACCGTGGATGCAAGGGGAGAAAGGTTATTCATCTCTAATTATGCGCCGCCGCAGATAACTGTGCTCAAGATCGTCCGCTAATGGGGTCAGGCCTATGCATCTGCATGGGGTCAGGCCTATGCATCTGCATTTTCGAGTGAATAACGCATGGATACTTACAAGACCTGAAAATGCATATGCATAGGCCTGACCCCATTAGCGGAGGTTATTCGAGGTAGTCGCGGAGTTTGGCCGAGCGGGTTGGATGGCGCAGCTTGGCCAAGGTCTTCGACTCGATCTGCCTTATGCGCTCCCGGGTCACGCCGAATTCCCGCCCCACTTCCTCGAGGGTGCGGGGGTGGCCGTCGGTCAGGCCGAACCGGAGTCTTATGACCTCCTTCTCGCGCTCGTTCAGCGAATTGAGCACGTCCTCAAGCTGCTCCTGCAGCAGGATGAAGGACGCAGCGTCGATGGGGACAATGGCATCCGAATCCTCGATGAAATCGCCGAGATGCGAGTCTTCCTCCTCGCCGATCGGAGTCTCCAATGACACCGGCTCCTGCGAGACCTTGATAATTTCGCGAACCTTCTCCGGGGTCAGCTCCATCTGTCCGGCTATCTCCTCGGGGGTCGGTTCTCTCCCCAGCTCCTGCAGTAGCTGCCTCTGCACGCGGATAAGCTTGTTGATAGTCTCCACCATGTGCACCGGTATTCGGATGGTCCTCGCCTGGTCGGCTATGGCCCGGGTAATCGCCTGGCGTATCCACCAGGTCGCGTAAGTGGAAAACTTGTATCCCTTACGGAAATCAAACTTCTCGACGGCACGGATCAGGCCCAGGTTGCCCTCCTGGATAAGGTCGAGGAAGAGCATTCCCCTCCCCACATAACGCTTGGCGATCGAAACCACCAGCCTCAAGTTGGCTTCCACCAGCTTGCGCTTTGCCTCCTGGCCGACTGATTCCTGGCGCCTCAGCGCCCTCAGCTCCTCGCGCGAAGGTTTGCCGCCGGTCTCGCGCAGCTTGGCGGAGGCCTCCTCGCCAGCCTCTATTTTCTTTGCCAGATCGACTTCCTGCGGCCCCGTAAGCAGCGGCACCTTTCCAATTTCCTTCAGGTACATTCGCACCGGGTCATTGGTGAGAGTCTTCCCGGCCAGTTCCATGTCTTTGTCCAGCGTCTCTTCCTTTTCTCCGAATTGCGCTCGGCCTTCGTCTTCCATGTCGCGCAGGCTTTCAGCGGAAGGTCCTTCGACGATCTCGATGTTGAGTTCGTCCAAGAGCACGTAGAAGTGGTCGAGCTGCTCAGGCGTCAGGTCTAAAGACTGCAGGGATTCGCTTATCTCGTCCTGAGTCAGAATTCCTCTACCCTGTCCCTTTGAGAGCAGTTCCTTGATCTCTTCGTAGTCGAGGTCTTTCCAATCTTCCAATGCATGACCACCTAGAGAGGATTTCCTTATGGATAATCGAGCAAACTATGATTTCCCTTTAGCCAACTACCTGAGCTCTCGCTTTAAACGTTCGAGAGTGTAAATCTCCTCAGTAACTTCGCGCTCACGTTTATGGTCCCTTTGAGGAGTCGAGGAAAGACCTTCCAAATCTTTCTTCAATCTCCTTATTTGACGCTCGAAATAAAACTCCTTCAGGGATGTTAAAAGGTAAATATAGATTAAATCAACTCCATCCCTGTTTATATTATCAACATTCCCACTTTTATCGAAAACTAACCCAGTCAGGACGTTGCGTCCCTGCTCGGACTCCATTTTTTCGATAAGACGGGATATGGTTCCTCCGCGATTCTCAGAGCTTTCCATCTCAGGTTGAACCTCAAGGAGAGCTTGAAGAACCATGCGATTGATTTGGTCACTAAAGAGGCCGGTATCTAATTCCTCCCCCAACCTTTCAAGCAAGTATAAGTGATGCACGATGAGCCGTAAAAGTTCCCTCTCGGCTTTGATTTGAGGAGGGACTGCTATATTTGATTGCGATAAACTCGGGCCGGCTGATTTTACGGGTTCCCTCGATTGTTGGTAAACATCGTACACGGCTTCATAGGACGATCCCGCCCAATCGGCTATCCTTTTTACATACCTCTCGTCTTCGACATCCGAATGGATAGATCCCAGAAGTTGGCTTCCTTTTTGCACGCCCCTCAGCCTGGCGTTGGCGTCACTCGAATCGTGCTGGCCAAGAAGCTGCTCGAGGCAGAAGTCGATGAGCGGCATGCTTGATTCGATCTTACGCAGGAACTCATCCCTTCCCTGTCTGGCTACGAAATCGGCGGGATCCATGCCATTCTCCAGGACTATCACTCTCAGGTCCAGATTGAACTGGCCGTAGAAGTCCAGGCCGCGCTCGGATGCACTCACGCCGGCGGCATCGGCGTCGAAAGCAAAAACAACCCTTTCCGTAAGCCGGGAGAGCAATCTGAAGTGCTCCTCACTCAGCGCCGTCCCCAGAGTCGCCGCCACATTCCTGATGCCCGCCTGCCACAGGCCGATTACATCTGTATAACCCTCGACTAGAATAGCAAAGCCGGAGGCGACTATCTCCCTGCGGGCGAGGTTGAAGTTGTAGAGGTGCCGGCTCTTCACGTAGATTGAGGTTTCGGGCGAATTGAGGTACTTGGGCTGTCCGTCTCCGATTACCCTACCGCCGAAGGCGATGGCACGATCCTGCATGTCCCTGATGGGGAAGATCAGGCGGCCTCGAAAACGATCGTAGATCCCCCGTTCTCCCTTTATGCCCAGGCCGACTCCCACGAAGTCCGGGGCCCCGATGCCTTTTCGCATGGCTTGGCGGTAGAGAAAGTCGTAGCTGGCGGGCGCGAAACCCAGGTGGAAGAGTTGTATCGTCTCATCGTCGAAGTCCCGCGACGCCAGATACTCGCGCGCGGGCTTCCCCGCATCCTTTGCGAGCACGGCCTGATAGACATCTGCGGCCCATTGATTGATGCGATAAAGCCTTCCCCTCCGGTCCTCAACCTCGCTCGCCTCCTTGCTGACGCCCTCGTAGCGAAGCGTAAATCCGGTTCGAATCGCCAACCTCTCGGCGGCTTCCCGAAACTCCAGCCCTTCCTTCTTCTTCAAGAAGCTGAAGATGTTGCCGCCCTCGCCGCAGCCAAAACAATGGTAGAGCTGTTTAGCGGGATCGACCATGAATGAGGGGGTCTTTTCATCATGGAAGGGGCAAACACCCTTGTACAGCCTGCCCGCCTTCTTAAGCTGCACGTAATCGGATATTACATCCACGATGTCGCAGTGCTCGCGCAATGCATCGATATCCTCGTCCCTTATCCTGCCTCTCGCCATTGCCCTCCCTTTCGTACCTACAGCTCGCCGACCCATACATGGGGGAGAAATTTTTCGTGATATTTACGCATGGCATAGCGGTCCGTCATTCCGGCCACGTAATCGCAAACCCTGACGCGCAGGTCCTCATCCTCGCGCCGGTATTCCTCGGGCATCTCTTCTGGATGTTCATAATAAAACAGGAACAGGGTACGCAACACCTTGATGGCCTTGTCTTCCTCCTCCTTGGCGACCGAGCCGATATAGACGCGGTCGAATAGAAAATCCCTCAGCTCTTTGAGGGCTTCCGCGACCGGCGGGCTGAGTGCGATGTCGCCGCGCTCCATACTCTCGGCCACCATGTCCTTGACCAGGGTGTCTATTCTCTTGCTGTGGTGGCGCCCCAAGATCTCTGTGGTAGATTCTGGAAGATCCTCGCCGTTCAACACCCCGGCCCTTATAGCGTCGTCTAGATCGTGATTCACATAAGCTATGCGGTCGGCCGTGCGAACGATCCTTCCTTCCAGCGTGGCCGGAAAGGGACTCCTGCCGGTGTGGTTGAGGATGCCGTCTCTCACTTCCCAGGTGAGGTTCAAGCCCTTACCATTATATTCCAGTTTCTCCACCACCCGCAGGCTCTGTTCGTTGTGGTGGAAGGGCTGGGGAGTAAGATCCCGGAAGGCCTCCTCCCCCATGTGCCCGAAGGGTGTGTGCCCCAGGTCGTGGCCCAGCGCTATGGCCTCGGTGAGATCCTCGTTGAGGTGCAGCGCCCGTGCGATGGTGCGCGAGATCTGGCTGACTTCAAGCGTGTGAGTCAGTCGAGTGCGGTAATGATCGCCCTCGGGGGCGAGAAAGACTTGTGTCTTGTGCTTCAAGCGCCGGAAGGTCTTGTTGTGGATGATGCGGTCGCGGTCGCGCATGAAGCAGGTGCGAAGGGGGTCGGGGTCTTCTTCCCTCTCGCGGCCCCTGCTCTCGCGGCACCTCATGGCATGGGGCGAAAGCCACTGCTCCTCGAAGCGCTCGATCTCTTCCCTGGTGGTCATTGAGCCGCCCTCTTTACCTCCCGTGCCAGGCGCTTGCCTAAAATACGGGCCCTCTCTATGGCGAACGAGTCTTCGTCGGCCGGGTTCTGTGCACAAACACCCTGGTGGCCGGCATCCTCATCGGAAGCGCCCTCGCCGACGATAGACATTCCTTGTATCAGCAGCATGTCGTGAACCGCTTTCACCATCGTCTCCTGCCCCCCGAAGCGGGCGGCCCCGACGCTCACCACACCCGCCGGCTTTCCCACCAGCGATCGCCGTGTACGTATCGCCCGGGTCTTATCCCAGAAGGCCTTTAACTGTCCCGAGACCGTGCCGAAGTAGACCGGACTGCCGAGGACCAGGCCGGAAGCCCCTTCCAGCAGTTCGCACCCCTCCGCCAGGCCGGCATCCTTGGCGCGGCAGGTTTCATTACATGGGCTCGAACACGCCGCGCAGAAGGGGTTCTTCTGCCCTTTCAGTGCATCCATTACATGGAAAAGTTTACCATCCACCCCCTCGTTGGTCGCCGCGCGCAAAACTTCTTCCAACAAGAAAGCGGTATTGCCTTCGCTGTGCGGGCTTCCGTTAATGGCGAGTATATACATCGCTTACCTCCATACTAAGAGAAGGCGATGACATGGCCGCTTGCGGCTATCATCGCGGTCGGATCTGGTGGGCCTTGCCATAAATACAATAAATACGGAGAGCGCCCGATACGCGGCGCCGGCCCTGTTGCGCTACCTGCGACGTATCGAGTACGTCTCTCGCACGCGCCTTGAGGGAGGGGATTGAGCGGCGCTCGAATGCCATTATATTTATGGGATGGTCCACTTGTTTACTTCGTTGCGTCCTGCACGTTTCCGAGGGCGGCATGTGCGGCTGCGATGATGGCCACCGGGACCCGGAACGGGGAACAGCTCACGTAATCGAGGCCCACCTCGTGGCAGAACCTTATGCTGCGCGGATCTCCCCCGTGCTCGCCGCAGATGCCCAACTTCAGATTGGGCTTGGTCTCGCGGCCCAGCTGCCGAGCCATACGTACCAGCTTCCCCACGCCATCCGTATCCAGGGTCTCGAATGGATTGTGTGGCAGAATACCCTTTTCCTGATACACCGGCATGAACTTGGCTTCGGCGTCGTCACGGCTGAAACCCAGGGTGGTCTGGGTGAGATCGTTGGTTCCGAACGAGAAGAAATCGGCCGCCTGCGCTATCTCATCCGCGGTCAGCGCCGCTCGCGGAAGCTCGATCATGGTCCCCACCGAATACTCAAGATCGGAGCCGCGCTCCTTTATGACCTCGTCGGCCACCCGCGTCACCTTTTCACGCTCGATCTCCAGCTCCTTCAGGAAAGCGACCAGGGGTATCATGATTTCTACGTGGGGGTCCTTGCCCTTCTCTTTCAGGCCGCACCCCGCCTTGATAATCGCGCGCACCTGCATCTCGGTGACCCCGGGCATGACTATCCCCAAGCGGCATCCCCTCAAGCCCAGCATGGGATTAACTTCGGCCTCCTCCCGCACTCGAGCCAGCAACTTCTCCTTGGCCTCGTACTCCTCGCGGTCACCCGGAGTGTGCTTGAGCCGTTCCAGCTCCACCCTCAAGTCACCCAGGTTGGGGAGGAACTCGTGCAGGGGCGGATCGAGCAGCCTGATGGTGACCGGCAGGCCGTCCATTATATCCAGGATGCCCTCGAAATCCTGTCTAAGCAAAGGTTCGAGTTCATCCAAGGCCTGGTTACGGCTTCGCTCGTCGTCGGCAAGAATCATGCGCCGAACAATGGGCAGCCGGTCCTCTCCTATCAGCATGTGTTCGATGCGACAGAGGCCTATGCCCTGGGCTCCGAAGTCCCTGGCGCGGCGCGCATCCTGCGGCGTGTCGGCGTTGGTGCGCACGCCCATGCCCCGCATTTCGAAGGCCCAGGCCAGGATGCTCTTCAGGTTCTCGTCCACTTTGGGTTCGATCAGCTTGGCCGTGCCGAGGATCACGTTCCCGGAGCCGCCGTCGATGGTGATGGTCTCGCCCTCGCGCACCACCAGGCTGTCGACCTCGAAAATCCTCTCCGCCTGATTGATTTTGATGTTCTCGGCCCCGGAGATGCAGGGCTTGCCCATGCCCCTCGCCACCACAGCCGCGTGGCTGGTCATGCCGCCGTGGCTGGTGAGAACGCCCTGCGCCTTGATTATGCCGTGGATGTCATCCGGGGTCGTCTCCCAGCGCACGAGGATGACAGGTTCGCCGCGCGATCCTCGCACTTCCGCCGTATCGGCATCGAAGACAACCTCTCCCACGGCCGCGCCTGGCGAGGCGGGAAGGCCGCGGGCTATGACATCGTAGACGGCATTGGGGTCGAGCCGGGGGTGCAGCAGTTGATCGAGCTGCTCCGGCTGAACCCTTCCCACCGCCTCTTCCTTGCTTATCAGTCCTTCCGCAACCATATCCACAGCTATGCGCAATGCCGCCGCCGCGGTGCGCTTGCCGTTTCGGGTTTGCAGCATGTAGAGCTTGCCTTGCTCGGCGGTAAACTCTATATCCTGCATGTCGCGGTAGTGCGTCTCGAGCTCTTGCATAATTTTGTTCAACTGTTCGTAGATCTCGGGCATGTCGTCTTTCAATTCGTCAAGGCTCTTCGGCGTGCGGATGCCGGCCACGACATCCTCTCCCTGCGCATTTATCAGGTATTCACCGTAGCGGCGGTCCTCGCCGGTCGAAGGGTTGCGGGTGAAGCAGACGCCGGTCGCTGAATCCTCACCCTTGTTTCCGAAAACCATGGTCTGGACGTTGACCGCGGTTCCCAGATCACCCGGGATGTCATACTGTTTGCGGTAGGTCTCGGCCCGCGGGTTGTTCCATGACTGGAAGACGGCCTGGATGGCGAGGTCGAGTTGCTCGCGCGGGGTCCGGGGGAAATCGCGGCCGCTGTGCTTGTGCACCATGGCCTTGAACTTATCTACCAGATCCTTCCAATCATCGGCGGTCAGCTCGACGTCCAGCTGCACGCCGCGCTCTTCTTTCTTCCTGGTGATCTCCTCCTCGAAGAAACTCCTCTCCACCTCCATGACTATGTCCGAGAACATCTGAATGAAGCGGCGGTAAGCATCGTAGGCGAAACGCAGGTCTCCGGTCTGAGCGGCCAGTCCCTCCACGGACCCATCGTTCAGTCCCAAGTTCAGAACGGTGTCCATCATGCCCGGCATGGAGATGGCTGCTCCGGAGCGCACCGAGACAAGCAGGGGATCCTTGGCGTCGCCCAGCTTCTTACCCATCTTTTCCTCAAGACGCACCAGGTGCTCGTTTATCTCCTCCTCGAGCCCGGGAGGATATTTTCCCTCGTGCGAATAATAATTGCAGGCTTGCGTGGTTATGGTGAAACCGGGCGGCACCGGGAGCCCGAGCTTGGTCATCTCGGCCAGGTTGGAACCCTTGCCGCCGAGCAGGCCCTTCATCTTAGAGTCGCCTTCAGTGAAATCGTATAGGTACTTTATGTCCGGCATCGCTCTTCCTCCTGACACGTCGTCTTATCCCCTGGCGCCACCCTATCGCCATGATGAGATTAGAAAAGAAGCAGTCAAATTATAATAGATTTTATGCCTAAATACATCGGCCCGAAGGGAGGCTTCGCCCCTGCCTACTCTCCCGTCACCACCTGGGTGAAATCGGCGAATTCGAGGAAAAGCCGGGCGACTTGGGCAAGCAGGGCAAGCCGGTTCTCGCGCAGCCGCTGGTCATCTCCCATTACGAAAATCTCTTCGAAAAAGCGGTCTATTGAGGGACCCAGGTCCAGCAGAACCCCTAACGCCGCCCCATACTCGCTATTATCGAGATAGTTGCGAAGCGGCTCCTGCGACCATACCAACTGGGAGTACAGTTTTTTCTCGGGGTCCTCCTGCAATAAAGCCTCGTCGATCTTTTCGTTGCCGGCCTTGCGTGAAAGGTTCCAGCAGCGCTCGAAAGCCGTGTAGGTTTTCTGCAGAAGGCCCTGGTTTCGCACCTGCTGCATGGCCTCCAGACGCCCCTTGGCATCCGCCGGGTCTTGCAAGGCGAGGGGGAGTACCGCCGCCACCAGGTCGTAGGCGAAGCCATCGGAAATAAGCAGCTGGCGCCAGCGCTGCAGGCAGAAATCACCGGCCTTGAGGGCAACGGCGGTGGGGTCCGGGAAAGCGAACTTGGCGGCGGCGTATGCAAGCACGGCGGCGCCATCGATATGAATGCCAGATTTTGCCAGAATAGGCATGATCGCCTGAGCCTGACGCCTCAGTGCGTAGGGATCTTCCGAACCGGTCGGTATCAAGCCGGCTCCGAAACATCCGGCCAGGTTATCCGCCTTATCGGCGAGTGAGAGGACGGCTCCGGGCAGGGACTGGGGAAGGGAGTCGCCGGCGAAACGAGGCTTATATTGCTCTTCGATCGCCGCCGCCGTCTCCTTGTCCTCACCTTCAGCCGCGGCATATATCCGTCCCACAATGCCCTGCAGGGATGGAAACTCGATTACCATGGCGGTGACCAGGTCGGTCTTGGCAAGGATTGCTGCGCGCTGTGCCTGTTCCGATAGCAGTGGTCCCAAATGCCCCAGACGGCAAATCTCGCCGCACAGGTCTTTGAGGCGAAGGGATTTCTCGTACATGCTTCCCAATTGCGCCTGCCACACCACCGACTTCAAGCGCTCCAGCCTCTGCTCCTGTGAAACGCACCCGTCCTCCTTATAGAAAAAGGAGGCATCTTCCAGGCGGGCCCTCAGCACCCGTTCGTTTCCACTGCGGATGGTATCCGCCTGGGTGGGATCGCTATTCTGCACGATGAGGAAAGCCGGCGCCAACTCCCCGTCCTCCCGCTCCAACGGGAAATAACGCTGGTGCTCCTGCATAGCCGTCTGTAGCACCTCGCGTGGCAGCTGCAGGTAGCTATCATTAAAGAGGCCCGTGATGACGTGCGGGTATTCGACGAGGTCCATGACTTCATCCAGCGTGTCGCGGGCGGGGAGGGCCTTCAGGCCCTTGCCGTAGAGCGCCTCCTCAACGCCTTCCTTCACCGCACGGCGCCGCTCCATCTCGTCGGCGAGAACGCAGCCCTCGCGCAACGCCTCCAGGTAGACGGCAGGCGTCTCTATAACCACTTCCGTCTTGCATAGGAAACGATGGCCCCGGCTTATGCGCCCTGCTTCGACTCCCCCGAGGGTAAACGGAATTATCCTTTCGCCGTAAAGGGCGATAATCCATCTGATGGGCCTGGCAAAGCGAAAGTCTCCCGCACCCCAGCGCATGGTTTTCCTGAATGAGAAGGAATGCAGCAGGGAGTCCAGTATTTCTGGAAGAATATGGAAAGTATCTTTCCCCTGCTCCTTGACGACCGCAAAGACGAATTCGCCTTTCTCGGCCTCATGCACCTGCAACTCCTCGACATCCACGCCTTTGGAGCGGGCGAACCCCATGGCAGCCCCGGTCGGCTTGCCCTCCGCATCGTAAGCCGCCTGCCGTGATGGTCCCCTTATCAGGGATTCCATATCCTTCTGCCTTTCGGCCAGTCCGGTCACGACGGCGGCCAACCTCCTCGGCGTTGAAAAAATGGATATTTCCTCGTAGCCAAGCCTCTCTCGTTCCAACGCCGCCGCCATATTTTGGCGCAATTGCCCGCGGCCGTCCTGCACGGCCCCCCAGGGCAGCTCCTCAGTGCCTATTTCGAATAGCAGGTCCTCGGCCAATCAGGACCCCTCCTTCAGCAACGGAAAGCCCATCTCCGCCCTTTGTCTTACGTAGGCGGCTGCGACCCCCCTCGCCAGTTCGCGCACCCGCGCGATAAACCCGGTCCGTTCGGTGACGCTTATCACGCCCCTGGCGTCCAGGATATTGAAGAAGTGCGAGCATTTGAGCACGCAGTCGTAGGCGGGCAGGACGAGGTCCGCCGCGATCAGCCTCCGCGCATCGGCCTCGCTTGAGTCAAAAAGCTTAAAGACGAGATCGGCGTCGGCCAGCTCAAAGGAATAGACACTCCACTCCACCTCGGCCTGGCGCTGGACATCGCCGTAGGTAAGCTGCGCGTTCCATTTGACGTCGAACACGTTGTCGACCTCCTGTACGTACATGGCCAGCCTCTCCATACCGTAGGTCAGCTCCACCGACACCGGCCGGCAATCGATCGATCCCACCTGTTGGAAATAGGTGAACTGGGTTATCTCCATGCCGTCGAGCCAGACCTCCCAGCCCAGGCCCCAGGCGCCCAAGGTCGGTGACTCCCAATCGTCCTCAACGAAACGCACGTCGTGCCGGCTGGGATTGATTCCCAGTGCAACCAGGGAATCGAGATAGACGTCCTGAATATCATCAGGCGATGGTTTTATGATTACCTGAAACTGAGTGTGCTGGTGAAGGCGGTTCGGATTTTCGGCATAGCGCCCGTCCGCCGGCCGCCGTGAAGGCTCCACGTAAGCGCCCTGCCAAGGCTCGGGGCCCAGCGCCCTGAGGAAGGTGGAGGGATTGAAAGTGCCGGCGCCTACCTCAACGTCATAGGGCTGCGTGAGGATACAACCGCGCCCCATCCAGTATGCCTGTAGGGCCATGATCATATCCTGAAAAAACATTCGTCTACCTCCGGTTTCATGATTATGGCTTATGATATCAGATAGTGGGGGATAGGTTACAAGCAGGAAGGAGCCGCTGGAAGAAATGGCCCCAAGAGATAGAAATGGGATTTCAATACGGCTGGGGCAGCCGGATGATTTCGATGAAATATTCGATCTCATACTCGAGCTGCGGGCAAGGCTCAGGGAAAAGGGGAAGCCAGACAAGAAGGCCCTGGATCAAATCTTTCGGCGATTCCTTGGCAGCAACGACAAATGCGTATATGTGGCGGAGGCGGACGCTTCGCTTGTCGGCCTCATGAGTATTGCCGTTGGCGAATCGCTCTATGACCATAAACCCTGGCTGGAAATACATGAACTTATAATCAAGGATGATTACAGGAGCCGGGGAATTGGAAGGCTGCTCCTGGATGAGGCAACCGGACGAGCCCGGGAACGAGGCTGTGCCTGCATTTCTCTGACTGCCGATGTCGACAACCCGAGGGCTATAAAATTCTATCGAGAGTACGGCTTCGATAGCAGTGAGATAGTGCTTGAAAAAGAACTGGAGAACGAGGCTACTGATGGCGGACTGGAATAAATTTTCGCAAAGGTTCGACGATATCTTCCTGGAAGATCCCCTTTATCTCGAGATCCTCAAGAGGATGGTGGATGGACTCGGGCCGGAGGATAAAGACATCCTCGACCTCGGCTGCGGGACAGGCAACCTGATCGAGAGAATCCTGATCAAGGTACCGGAAGCGCATGTGGCTGCGGTCGATCCATCGCAGGGGATGAGGGATCTCTGCGCCGAGCGTTTCGACCGATCGCCGCAGGTTTCAATAAGCGACGGGGACGCTCTCGCCATACCCTTTCCCGATGCCAGCTTTGACGCCGTCGTCTCCAGCCTGGCCCTGCACCATGTGGCTCCCGATCTGAAGGGAGAATGCGCGAGAGAAATCGCCCGCGTCCTAAAGCCGCGAGGCAAATTTATCCATGCCGATCCCTTCAGCGGGGTGCCGGGGCGAAAGGAAGACCCGGCGAGATGCCGGGATATCATCGAAAAGATCGCGGCCAAGGCTCTCTTCTCGCTCGAGCAGGGAGCCTACAGAATGATGCTCGCCGAACTGGGTTCAATTGTGCCAACGGTGACGGAGGACGGGGAATATTGGATTACGGTGCCGCAATGGCTTCAAAGCCTGGGCTCGGCCGGGTTTTGCGACTTCAAGGTCTTGGATCTACCACCCGTGGAAATCACTAAAATAGTCTGCGCCACTCGAACCAACTAACCAGGCAGTGTGCCACTAAAAATTCAGGAGATCGCCGATTCCCGTAAATGGCTTTGCTCCGGCGGGCGCATCCACTTTAACGGTAATCCCATACTCCGGAAAATCGATCTGGGCTTCGATGTGGGCCTTTTCGGGAAGAAGCGGGATTCCCATAATCTTGCCTCCCTGCGGCATATCCGCATTCGCGACTATGGAGACCTCCCGGATGATCGCTTCACCCTTTTGGATGGCTACCTGCATCTGGAAACCGGCCTGCTGCAAGGTGTTTTCTAGATTATCGCTCTGCAAACCGAGCTGTGATGCCAACTGCTGGATCGAAACATTGGCGGCGAGGGCATTGTAATCGGGCGTGACGTCGTAGTTCGTACAGTCGTAATTACCTACTTTTTTATCGCCGGCCTTGGTCATATCCGTTACGTTCGAAAAGAGATCCGGATAACCGGCGAGGAGATTCACCAGCCCATCAACGGTGTCCTTGCCGATCCCCGGCACTAATTCGCCCGTCAATTCGTACCAGGTGTTCCCCCATTTCAGATAGCCGGCGCCGTTCACGTAGCGCAGTTCGACGTCGATGCCGATTACGCTGAAGGTCGCGTCCATCGCCTTGGCCTTCATGTCCAGGCTGGCGTCCCCCTGAACGTTCATGGTCATGCCGGTCGTGCCCTCCTGTGGAGTTATGTTCACGTTCAGCTGCGCCTTGACGCTTCCCGCCTCCCGGGCGGCCTGGGTAGCCTGGGCCAGGCTTTCTTGCGGATCCTGGGCTTTCGAGCCGCAGCCGGCGATAAGAAGCGCCGCCAGCATGACGGCGGCGAGTAGACCGGCTATCAAGATACTTTTGCTTTTCAAATCTGCACCTCCGGCTATTGGACCATCATTCATTTATTGGGAAGGCTCCTGATATAGCATCGATGTCTGGGGGGGAGCTACCTGTACCTTTATGTTGTAAGTGGGAAAATCTATTTCGGTTATTAGTTTCGCCGTATACGACGGGTTCTGGGCATCACCTTTTTGAAGCATTTCAACATTGGTAAGGGTACGCCTCAGTACCAGATACTCCTTATCGATCCAGTATTCAAAGTTTACATTGGCGTTCTCGAGCTCCTTCTTCAGTTCGTCGATATTTTTCAGGGTTTCCTCGTTGGTCTGCTCGGCCTCACCCTTTATGGTATTGAGAAACTGCTCGTTGCTCATGATCTTGTCAAAATTTGGCACAAGTGCGATGTGATAGCAACTTCTCTCATTCACGGTCTCGTCCTCGAGGCGATTGATTTTTTGGAAATTGTCCATGTATTCGGACGTGTTGCGGGTGATTTCAGAGACGCTGGGGATTGTCCATTGTGAACCATTCGGCAATTCATACCAGTTTTCGTTCTCCACTTGAAAGTAGGATTTGCCATCGAAGAGCACCCAATTGAACTGGGTCTGAAAGGAAGGCCAATTCATGTGCCCGGTGGCGTTGCCCGATTTAGCATCGTAGTCGCCCTGTCCCTCTATCTTTATCTCGCTGGTATAGGTCTGCTGCCCGGTGGGGGGCACCATGACGGAGTAGTTGAAATCGAAGTGAAGGCTGGTAGCTTGATCGGTGGCATTCAACCCCTCCAGCATGATTTTTTCCGGTGTGGCACTGTCCGGCAGCTGGCGCTTGGGAAGACCTTCGGGGCCGCCGCCACAGCCTACGATCAGGAGCGAGATAACCAGGACGAAGCAAGGAAGCAATATTATTGCCCCCAGGTATCTTTTTTGCATATCCCCTCACTTTCCGAATCTACCCGATCCGCACCTAAAATAGCATAACCCGACGGCACTTAAAAAGGGCGGGCCTGAAGACCCGCCCTGTTTTACGTCAAGTTCATGTTATTTCGGGCGGATCCTGCGTCTCCACTCCCATGATGATCCCGTTTATCTCCCGGAGGAGATCGAGTTCATCCTGCCGCTCGGAATCTTTGGCCGTTCCATAGATGCGAGGGGTCACAACGGCGAGGAAGGCATTCACCACAGCGGGATCGAACTGAACCCCGCTATAGGCATTGATCTCAATTGCCGCTTCCCTTGCCTCCATCATCTCTCGATAGGAGCGCCATGACGTCATGGCGACGAAGGAATCGGCAACGGCCAGAATCCTCGCTCCCAGCGGGATGGCTTCCCCTTTGAGCCCGTCCGGATATCCCATCCCGTTCCACCATTCGTGGTGTCCTCTTACAAGTGGGATAATTTCCCAATTCGGCCTTATGGCCCCCAGCATATCCGCTCCGACCACCGGATGCTTTTTGATGATTTCCTTCTCTGCGGCACCCAGTTCCCTCCCCAAGAGAACGTCTTTCGGAAGGGCCCCGGAGGTCTGTATCATTCCTATATCCATCAGGTTTCCGGCTCTTTCGATGAGACGGACATAGTCATCGTCCAGTTCCATCTTGCGGGCTATCTCAGCGGCATAAAAGGCCACTCTCTTCCAGTGGCCTTTCATGTGAGGCATCTTGTTTTCAAGAGTTGCATGAAGATCATCGGCAATGGCGACCAGCTTGCTGATTTCCAGAAGACCGGTCAAGTCATCCAGTCGTTCCTGCAAATTCTTGGTAGTCGCGTTGAGCTCATAGAAGATTGACTGTGATTGACGGCTGTAATTCTTTTCCCTATACGCCAGGTAGCATATAAAGGCCAGGATGAGGAGCGAGAGGCTTATGCGGACCATGTTGTTGAAGTAATCGGAGTTAAAAAGGGAGTTCATTCTTTCAAAATTAAATGCGTACACGAGGACGCCGATAGTCAGGACCAGGATGAGGGCGATCGCTATGTAGATCAGCTGTCTCCTCGCCTTCTCATTACGTTCGACGAAATACTTTGCGCGTTCATCGCTCATGACGAGGGGATTATTATCGGCGGGCTTATTTTTTGGCTGTTGGAACATGCGGCGCCTCCCTTCGTACCATGTGGCCAATGCCTCTGCAATGCCTCTTATTTTAGCTTCGGTGATGCCCGGCCGTGCATTCATCCTCCACATGGGTGATTTAGGCTTGCCGAAGCGGCATTTGTAATAGGAAAGGGCGGCTTGTACCTACAGTTCGGGATGGAATGGTGCAGAGCTTTTTTCAGGCGGAATCGGTCCCCTCCAGCTGTAGATTCTCGCGTTCTCGTGTAAACTTCCAGTCTCTGGAAGCATCGAGGATATGGATGACTTCCCACCCCCGATCCTCCAGGGCGAATGCGATGAATCTGCGGTGACATCTCCATGGAACGAGTTCGGCACATATAATAGCGGTCGGCGCCTGGGATGCGATTTCCTCCAGTTCCAGCAAGCCCGCGGCGCCCTCCGGCGTCTGCATCCAGGTTTCGTAGCCTCCCTTCCTGAAACCCCCCAGCTTCTGCCCCAGCCAGAAGTAACCTATCCCCGCCTGCTCGAGCGAAGCGGCGAGGGCATCCTTCGAGAAGTGAGGGTAGCGGCGGCTGCCGGGGAAAGAGCGTACGTCGCAGATCCGGGTTATGCCCTTGAGTTGGAGTATCTCGAGAAATTCTTCCAGGGTCCTGGTGCTCGTCCCAAGGGTATATATCAATAGCTTGGTCTCTTCATTTGGCTGTCGCTTATGACTCAACCGCTATCCCCATTCCTTTGGCGCGATTCCCCGATTGGCTGCGATTTATCCATCAAGACCTGCAGCGCACGGCGCATCACCTCTTGCTTCCCCTCCTAAGACAACAGTCCCGGCGCCTCTTCGGCCGGGACCCATAGTACTTCTTGTACTTCCCAATCGTGATCGCTCTCGCGCCCACCCAGATAGCGCAGGAGGCAAAAGGAAACCGTTTTGAAGTATCTGGTGTCCCGCTCCTTGGAATAGTAATAATAATTTATGGAACCGAGGGGGCCTTCGGCTTCCCCTCGCATCCCGGTTTCCTCGCCTACCTCCCTCACCGCCGCTTCCTGCGGTTTCTCATCCCTATCAACAAGCCCCTTGGGCAAGGCATTTACATTTTCCCTCACTCTTATCAGAGCCACCTCATAACCATCGCCGGCCGCCCGGTAGAGGACGCCCCCCGCCGAGATTTCTCTTCCATACTTCATGAGTTGATTTCCTTCGCCATAGGATTGTTTTGCCCCGGTGTTCCGCCCCGGACTATCGCACTACAGCGGTACTGAAAAACATGTCGCGCTTCGGCCGGCGGAACTTTCCAGTCGCATGCTGCCGCCGTGTGCCTCGATTATGTGCCTGCAGATAAGAAGGCTTAGGCTTTCATTCGACTCGATTGCCGGCGGGCTCGGGCCTTCGCTCCCGTTCTCTATCTCCCAATGAGCCTGGTTTTCCTGGCGTTTCAGCGTAACCTTTACGCCCGGTCCCGGCGGTGAATATTCGGCGGCATAATCCAAGACGCACATTAGCGCCTGTTCCATTCTCATCTTATCGGCCCGCCCGATTATCGCTTTGTCCGGCAGATCAAGGGAGATATTCCGTCCTTGCGAAACCGAGAGATCATCGATGACCCGAGAGGTCATGTCGCACAGGTCCAACTCGCGGCGCCGCAGCCTCAACCTCCCTTTCTCCATTCCGGTGGCATCCTGAATGTCCCCGGCCAATCTCTCCAATCGCCTTAAGGTGCGTCCCAGGCGCTTGAGCCTGGACCGTACCTCGCCGGACGGGATATCGGCGATGCCTTTTTCCAGGTTGCCAATCTCCTCCCTGGCATTTCTCAATGGCCTGGTTACCTCGTAATGGACCATGGAAAGATAGGCTTCTTTTCTTGAATCCAACAGTTGCCGTGAATCCCGGGCACCGGCCAATTCCCGGCTGAGCCCCTTCGCAGTCTCCCCGATCTCCTGCGCCTCTCTTTCCCTGGCACGTTGTTCTGAAACATCGGTTATGGTGACGATCGCCCCACTATATCCCCCCGATTCAAATGGCCTTGGAGTCGAGGTGAGGAGGACCGCCAGTGTATCGCCCCACTTATCAACCAGGCTGGCATCCGCCCACACACCACGGCTGCGCTCCCTGGTCATAATGTCCCCCATGATTCTCTTTCTCTCGCCCGGGACAATCAACGAGTTGAAGGAAATATTTTCCACCTCTTTCAAGGAATATCCAAGGAGTTCGCTGAAGCGTTGATTGGTATACACGACGCGGGCGCGATTATCCAGGAGCGCCAGGGCGCTGGGCATGCTATCCACCAAGGCGCGTGAAAAATCTCTCTCCTGACCCAACTCCTCCAACCTGCTCTGCAGGTCATCTACCAATCCGGCCAGTTCAAAAACGATTCCGATCTGCGAAGCCAAAGACAGCAGCACTCTCAGTTCCTTATCACCGAAGTGCCCGCTCTCTTTGTGGCCGACCATCAGTACGCCGGCATCGCGGCTCATGGAAGATATTGGAACCGCGGCCAGCGAGAGGAGCGCACCCCTCCTGCCCGATAACAGGCTCTGGCTCTCGCCCTGTTCCCGATTGATGATTAAGCCTCTTGCGCTTTGCATGACCTTTTTGGTTAACGGCTTGCCTTCCTTGCCTGAGGCCAGAGCTCGGGCGCTTTGATAGGTTAATCCCTGATAGGTCACCAACTGAGGTTCGTACGTATTGCGATCGCAGACATAAATAACACCTGCTTCCGCCCTCACGATGGAGAGGATGCGTGCCAGCAACTGCTTGAGGCCGTTCTCCAGGTCCTGGTAGGCCGTGGTAAGGTGCAACAGATCGTACACCAGGCTCAATTCCTGATTGCGCGATTGCATCTCGTTTTCCAGCCACTTGCGCTCGGTTATGTCACGGGCGAATATCGCTATCCCCAGATCCTTACCCTCTTCGCTGCTGATCTTGGCGGAGGTCGCCAGGAGCACCCTCCGGCCGCCGCCGGTCTGCACTTCGAACTCCCCCTGCCAGCTCCCCTCCTTAACCGTCTTCTCCACGGCTTCCATCAGGAACAGGGGGCGGCAAGTGGGCTTGAGAACCGAGGCGACGTGTTTTCCGGAAATATCCTCGAAGCCGCCCCCCGACATCTCTTTGAAGGTGTGATTGGCATAGATTATGCGGCCCTGGGCATCCAGGTAGCAGACGCCCTCACGCAAGTTCGAGATTACCTGATTGATGTAGTGGCGGCCCCATTCGAGCCAGCTTTCAACCGGGGGCACCGAGGAAACCAGGCCGGGTTTTATGAGAACGATCAAGCCGTGGACTTCGACCCCGCCTTCGGGTATCACCGGAATATACGAGCAGAGGTAGTTCTCTTCCTTTTCATCGACGTTCCATCTGACCGGTACGTTCAGTACCTCGACGCCCGACAATACCAGGCCTTTTATTTCGGGCTTGATAATCAATTCAGCAATGGATTCCAAGTCCGCGAGGGAGTCTGATCCCAGCAACTTCAAAGCCGATTTGTTGGCATTGATGGTTCCCATAGCGCGGTTGAAGGTAACTACTCCTTCTTCGAGGTTCTGGATGACTGAACCCCACGACGAGGATGGATAATACAATTTGTCACACCCCTGATGCGCCGACGACAGTAATTTAATTATACCCCAGCGCTTACAGGGAGTAGAGTTCTTGGTCGCTCATGATCTCGAACCCCGCGCCTGTCACTACCTCCTCGGCTTCAGGGATCTTTTCCACTTCAATCACAAGGACCGCCGTTTTCCGGTCCTTGACCACAAAGCCATAGGCGTCATCCACGTTTACGCCCTTTTCGCCCAGCGCTTGGCAGATGCGGAAGAGGCCTCCAGGCTGATCGTCCATCACCACCGCTATAACCTCCTTCATGAAGGCCGAAAACCCTTCGTCGCGCAAAGCCTCATAAGCGAGCTGCGGGTTGTCGACCAGAAGCTTCACCACCCCATAATCCTCCGAACCCGAAATGGTTATGGCCCGGATGTTGGTGCCGCTTTCCATCAAGACCTGGGTGAGCCGCTCGAGTCTTCCCGGCTGGTTCTGAGCGAACACGTTGATCTGTTGAGCCATCCTCAATCCCCCCTCGCCTGGTCCCTGTTATCCATGACACGAACCGCCTTGCTCTCCGTCTGGGGAAGGAAGCCGGGCTCGACCAGTTCGATTATCGGGCTTATCAATATCTCCTGCCTCAGTTCTTCAGCAATCCTTGCCCTCAACCTATTCAGCTCTCGCACCTCGCCATGCCACAGTTCGCCGGCCACCTCGACCAACACCCGCATCTCATCCTTTGATTCGATGGTATCCAAAATTATCTGGTAATTGGATCCCACTCCCAGCGCCCCGAGCAGAATCTTTTCAACCTGCATGGGGAAAATATTAACGCCCTTGATAATGAACATATCATCGCTGCGCCCCTTTATGCGCGAGATGCGCCTGTGGCAGCGTCCGCAAGCGCAATCGCCAATGTAGGTTGAAGCCAGGTCGTGCGTACGGTAGCGAAGAAGCGGCATTCCCTCCCGGCAGAGCGAGGTGAATACCAGTTCCCCCTCCTTGCCTTCCTCCACCGGCTCCAGGCTGGCCGGGTCGAGTACCTCCAGCAGGTAGTAGTCCTCCCACACGTGCAGCCCTTGTTTTTCGGGACATTCGAAGGCGACTCCCGGCCCGCTCATTTCCGACAGACCGTAACAGTTAAAAGCCTTCAGCCCATACGCTTCCTGCACCCGAGATCGCAGGCCTTCGGTGTGCGGCTCGGCTCCCAATACGGCAATGCGCAGCTGCGTGTCCTTTTTGGGGTCAACGCCCATTTCCTTGAAGACTTCCAGCAAATACAATGCGTAGCTCGGAATGATGTGAATGACCGTGGTATTGAATTCCTGCATGAGCTGGATCTGGCGCTTGCTGTTTCCCGAACCGGCCGGGATGACCATCGCCCCGATCCTCTCCGCTGCATAGTGCAGGCCGAGGCCGCCGGTGAAGAGGCCGTAGCCCATCATGTTCTGAAAGACGTCGGAGCGTCGTACGCCGGCCATGTACATACAGCGAGCGACCATATTCGACCAGGTATTTATATCGCCGGCGGTGTGAAAGATGACGGTGGCCTGGCCGGTCGTGCCGGATGAGGAATGCATGCGCACAATGTCTTCGAGGCCGACGGTGAGGAACCGAGTGGGATCATCACCCCGCAGGGTGGCCTTGTCCATAAATGGCAGCCGCCTGATATCGTCAAGAGAGGTGAGCGAAGCGGGGTCGAAGCCGGCGTTGCGGAACCATTCTCTATAGAAAGGGCTTCGCGAGCACCTCTCGAGCGTCTCCTTCAACCTCTGAAGCTGCAGGCCTGCGATCTCCGCCCTGTCTAACAGCTCGAACTCCGGGTTCCAATATCCAGCATCCTGCTGCATACGGCGCTTCCGCTCCCTCAACCGCCCCTTATGGCGTTTATTATGCTCGAGTCAAGCTCGTCGAACCTCTCCAGCCACTCGATGCGCTCCTTGCGCAGGCTCTCCTTCAGGTAATTTATCTCGCTGGGCTGGTAAAAATTCTCGAGCTCGAACCTTTGATGATCCATGCCCGCCACCTCCTCGGGCACCTCGTATCCCCAGAAGGAATCCTGCTTCCATTTGATCTGGTCTCGGGCGATCATTTCGACGATCTTCACCGAATCCCTGACGGTGATATTTTCCCCGGCCGATCCCTCCGTCGCCCCCACCCTTCCGGTGTTCATCATGTAGCAGCGGATGTTTGGGTTGCGCTTGAGGATCGAAAGGAAAATATTTCCTTCTTCCGATTCGGAGCCGACGATAAACGGGTTGGTTCCCACCACCCGTATGGCCCTTCCCGCCATAGTCGGATCCCCGGCTGAAGTCTCGATCGATTCGCCCAACATGAAAGCGGCGGCGCCGAATTCCGGGTTCAAGCGGGCGATGGGGGGAACGACATCGTTCCTGCGGGTAATAAAGACTATGTTGTGCACTTCGGGAAGATCGATGTCATCATCGGTGAAGGCGACGTCGCTCCTCTTAACCATGGCCCGGCCGTTCGAGGTGATCGAGCTGTCATTGAAATCTATTCGCATGCCGTCCTCGTATACTTTGACGTTTTCCAGTATGGTCCGCCTGCTCAGGCAGGCGGAATAGAGAAGCGGCTGCGAATCCAGGTCCAGGGCATCGGTCTTTACGTAATAGGAGTTCTCGGTCCCGAGGGCGCCGCCACTCGGCTCCAGGAGGACCACGTCGTCCTGGCGTATTACTACCCTCTCGGGGTAATTCAGCCAGTGGGAGTGGCAGGTCAGGCTGGTCTTGCCGGTGCCGGAGAGCCCGAAAAACAAAAATCCGACGTCCTGCAGCCGGCCGTCCTTCTCGACGCGGACTATCTTCGATCCGGCATGGAGGCCCAAGCAGCCCCTCTTCTTGACCGCGTACATCAGCTGGCGAAGCATGGCCTTTTTGTTTTCGCCCTTGTAGTCGGTGCCCAGGATGATGGTCAGCCCCTCCTCGGGAAACACCATCACCCTTCGCTCCGGCCACTCGGCGACGGTTATGGTTATAAAATCCGGATCGTCGTCCTTGTTCTCTTCTTCGAAGAGGGTGTTCCCCCACATCAGCGGTATGCGTGCGTACTGAGAAGTTATATAGACGCGGGCGTGAAAAAGGAAGTCGGGGTGCATGCACATGCGGCGGTCCAACTGGATGACTTCCTTGTCCTCGAGGTAAGCAAACACCTCTTCAATCAGGTGCAGGTCTTTGTCGTCCGGCTGCTTGTCGTGGAAAATTTCGGTGAATTTTGCGCTGCGGCTCCTCACCTTGGTTATTACTGCCAGATTGCCCGCCTGAGTGATCACTCCGCCCTGCTCCAGGGCCCTGGCACGAAGCTCGTTGTCGCTGGGATTGTCGATTATCCTGCCGGGCTTGAACCCCTTTCCATATATTTCCAGCTGATCCTTCATGTAGCGTGTCTCCCTTCTATCCGCCCGCATATTATTAGAAGAGGATCCGTTCCGTGGTTTCTCTTGAAGCGCTCTCGATTATATATACTCTGGGGTCAGGCCTCAACATCAACAACTTCTAGTTTTGGAAACATGTGCGAAGTCAATCTGCGAGGTTGTTGATGTTGAGGCCTGACCCCATCTTGAAGCCCCTTATGGTTTGAACCTGACGGCCAGATGGGGCCACAGGGTTCGAAAACCAAGCTTCGAGTAAAGTGATAGCGCCATGGAATTTTCCCTCTGCGTCTCCAGACGTACCTGTTTGCCCGCATCCAGCGAAAGCCGGCAGAGAAACGAGCAGCAGGCGCTGGCGTAGCCCTTTCCCCTCTTTGACGGCAGAGTGAAGACTCCACCCAGTTCATCAACCGAGGGCGTAGTAGCATCCATTTCCGCCTTGGCCACCGCGTGTCCCCTGTGCATCACCAGGGCCGCAACTCCGCCTTCTACGGCGCGAAGCATCTGCGAGCGGATCACCCATTCCGCCGCGCAATTGCCCAGCATCTCCAGTTGCATGAGCCTCTCCAAGGAGGCCAGGGCTTCCACGTCCTCCAACAAGGCCAGGCTTGCCTTCTTCCGATGGGACCTGAAATCGTCGGCGGAGAGGATCATGCTCACCTCTTCCTCCACATGCTCTACCGCCGATTCCAGCACGCTAAAACGGCTGAGGATGTAATCCACTTCATCTTCCGGCCCGACCAACAGGCCGGGTGATCCCCAGTACAGGAGGCATCTTTCCGCCAGCACAAGGGAGGCGTCTCTTGGTGCCGCCAACCTGAGCAGGCCCAGATTATTGAGAAACGACATGCCGTATATGTCACCGTTCAGCAGGGCAATCATATATTTGCCCTGTTCGGGCAGGCCCAGGTTGAAGAGGCCCCAACGCCGCAAAGCCCAGATAATGCGCAGGTTTCGAACGGGGTCGGCCTCCAGAAAAGCAAGCGCTTTTCTCTCATCCCCAGGTCTCAATTCCTCGAGTTGAATCATCACTCACGACTCCCTCAGGGTTTTGCGTTATACATCATTTGGTAGAATGGTAACGTGAAGAAAGAAGAAGTGCCAAAGGAAATAGCGGAATTCGAATCTCTGTACGATTTCCCTCTAGATGAGTATCAACGGCAAGCAATCGAATATCTGCACGATGGTCGCTCCGCGCTCGTCGTCGCTCCCACCGGTTCAGGGAAAACGGTGGTGGCCGAATTCGGGGTATGGCTGGCGGAGAGGGAAAAGGGGAAGACTTTCTATACCACCCCCCTGAAGGCTCTCAGCAACCAGAAATTCCGGGATTTCAGCGACGCCTACGGCTCGGAGAACGTGGGTCTTCTTACCGGCGACAACAGCATCAACGGTGAAGCTCCGGTGGTCGTGATGACCACCGAGGTATTGCGTAACATGATCTACGAGCGCTCGCCCACCCTCGAAGGCCTGAGGTTCGTGGTGCTTGACGAGGTCCATTACCTCATGGACCCCTTCCGCGGGCCGGTGTGGGAGGAAATAATAATCCAACTCCCCCTGAAGGTAAAGATAATCGGCCTTTCCGCCACGGTCTCGAACTATCGTGAATTCGGCGAGTGGTTGAACGACCTGCGCGGCGAAGTCGAAGTCATTTACAACGACCACCGCACCGTGCCCCTCCGCGACTATTACATGATCGGCGGAATCATGGTGAACCTGCTTTCATCGCGGTCCCCCCAGGTGGTAATCGAATACGAGAAATCGATGACGCGCAAAGGGAGGCCCGGCGGCAAGATAAGCGCCAGGCAGCTCATCCCCCGCCGGGCCGACGTCATAACCAGGCTGCAAAAGTCCGGAATGCTGCCCGCCATATATTTTATTTTCAGCCGCGTAGGATGCGATGCGGGCGTCACGCACTGTATGGAGGCAGGCATCGATCTCACGAGTCCGGCCGAGAAAGAGATTATCGAGGACCAGGTGCTCCTGCGCATGAGCTGGCTGCCCGAAGAGGATCTGCGGGTCTTCGGTTTCAAGGAGTGGCTCGAAGCCTTGAAGCGCGGTATCTCCTCCCATCACGCCGGGCACCTACCCATATTCAAGGAAGTGGTGGAGGATCTGTTCCAGCAGGGATTGGTAAGGGCCGTTTTCGCGACGGAGACACTCTCGCTGGGCATCAACATGCCGGCCAAGACGGTGGTCATTGAATCGCTCTATAAATTCAGCGGCGAGAGCCATGAATTCCTCACGCCCACCGAATACACCCAGTTGACCGGGCGGGCGGGCCGCAGAGGAATCGATAAGGTGGGAAATGCGGTTACCCTTTACAACCCCATAGTCCCTTTCAACCAGATCCAGACGCTCGCACAGGCCGAAAGCGTTCCGATCCGATCGAGCTTCTCGCTCTCCTATAATATGGCGATGAACCTCCTCAGGTTCTACGATATGGAAACCGCCGTGCACGTCCTGAATTCCAGCTTCGCCCAGTTTCATGCGGATCGAGATGTAGTGCATTTCGAAAAGTCGAGGGGCCGCCTGGCCAAGAAGCTGAGGACTTTATCCAAGAAGATCAGCTGCGAGAGGGGCGAAGCGCAAGACTATTTCAGGCTGCGCTCGAACGTCTCAGGCATGGAGAGGGAGATGGCTGAGGAACGCAAAAGAAGGAGACGCGAACTGGTAAACAGGGAACTCGAGGAGTTATTGATCGGAGACGTAATCGTACTGCCGCGAAAGGGTTCTCGAAGGCCGGCTGCCGTCTTGAGCATCGGCGAGGACAAGTATGGAAACCCCCGATTGAACACCATGGATAATCGCGGACACTTCCTGAAGGTCTCTTACCATCAATTTCCCGTGCCGCCGCAGACCATCGGCCACCTCGGCACCTCGTTCCTCCCGGCCAATACCAAAGCCAGGGAAAAAAAGCTTCGTGAAGCCCTGCAGAATTTCGAAGTGCCGCCGCCGGATGAACGGGAAGAGGAGCTTGTCTTCAGGCACAGGGCCGAGCTGACGGCGGCGCAGAAACAATTGCAGTGCACCGTCTGCGACAACTGCGAGAACCGCGAGCAATGTATGCAAACCTGCCAGCAGATGCAGAACATAAACGCGGAGATCGAAAGGATCGAACGAGAGATGGAGGCGCGAAGCGACGTATCTTCGCACAAGCTGGCGGATGTGCTCAGGATATTGACCCGGCTGGGATATGTTGAAGACAACAAACCGACCAGCAAGGGCTTGGTCCTCAGCCGGATATACAACGAATGTGACCTGCTGCTGGTCGAATGCCTCGAGGACGGCGTGTTCGATCGCCTGGATCCCATCGAACTCGCCTGTTTCAGCTCGATTTTCGTCTTCGAATCGAGGGAGCGCTCCGCCGGCAGGCGGCCGGGGGCAAGGGGGCGCGCCAGGGAGCCGCAGGCCCTACCTGCTCCTCCAACCCCTATTTTGCAGGAAGCCATAACATCGGCTCGCGCCAAGGAAAGCCAGATAAAGTCCCTCGAAGCCCGGGAAAAGCTCGATCTCTTGCGGCAGCCGGACAGCGGATTCACAAGGGTCATCTACGATTGGGCGAGCGGTGAGAGCCTCGAATATATGATGTCCCATTATCCCCAGTATTCGGCCGGCGATTTCGTCCGCAATATGAAACAGGTAATCGATATCATGCGGCAGATCAAGGAGGTGACCAAGGACCAGTACCTGGAAGGCCGCATGTCGGAGGCCATGGATAGGATCCATCGCAGTATCGTAGCTTACACGAGTGTGGTCGACGTTTTAGGGGAGGAACTCGAGTCGGTATAGGAATCTCGACTTGAAATCCCTTTTCGACAAGCCAAAAAATCGCTTTTCCCAGCCGGCACAACACGGCTAAGGTCCGCTGAAATGGCTGGTCAAGCGACAAGGATAAAATGCCGATATGTTAGAATTGATAAGTGAGTTTCTTTATTAAGATAAGTGAGAGGGTATGAGAGAAGGGGCCAGGTAATGAAGAGAATCACCATGATTGCCCTCCTCTGTTTGGTCCTATCCAGCTTGCTCATCGGCCTGGCTTTTGCTCAGGGGACCCAGGAGAGCCAGCCCGCAACGACCTCCTCCGATCAGCAGCAACCGGCATCCGAAGCGAAACCGCCCAACGCCGATTGGGGAGATTACCGCTACATCTTCACAAACGTTGGGCCTTCCTCTGATCTGGACCCGCAGAGCACGATCGTGAACTGGTTTCATCCCAGCCTCTACGACGCCAATTGGGAACACGCCAATTACGTTCATCTGGCTATTACCATTGAATGGTGGAACAACGACCGCCCGACCGATTTCATGCCGCTGCAGCTCGTTCTGCATTCCGGCGGCAGCTCCTACATCCTTTTCGGAAAGGGCAGTAGCAAGAAGTCATACCTGTGGCGGGGCGGCAGCCACGATGCTAATGACATCGGCGCTCGCTACCCGGATCATCTGAATGCCAATGCCAAGCTCTACTTCACATTCTCGACCCATGGCGCCAAAATCGACCCGGCTACTGCCTACATCGAGGTGCAGGGCATGCTCGAGGTGTGGGATTGGCGCCAGAATAGCCAGCTTTATGTGAGCAAGAACCTGCCACAGTTCGCGAAGGATACGAAATACCCTGGCTGGGTCCGCTACGGCAGCAGTTATTTTACCTTCACGCCGCTGCCGCAGGTAAAACTAGCGGACATCCTGAATCCGCCGTCACAATAATCAATCGACAAACAGGGCGGGCCCGTGCCCGCCCTGTTTTTAGTTTGAGTTTCTCAGCCTCTTCAAGTTTCGATTGTGCACATCGCACGATGTCCTTTTCTCAAAAAGGCGCAGGCGGAGGGCCGACGCCATGCCATCAAGGCCGGTTTACCTGGAGGTGGGCGTGATTGCCGGCCTCCTTCGTATAATCCGTCCCTAATGAGTTTTGAAAGTAGCGGGATAGGTCTCTGACGTGACCGACCACGTCGATACCGGCCTTCACTCTAGCCCCTGCGGCCACCTGGAACTCACAGTGCAGGACGACTACGCGAAGCTCCGGGTGGCCGTCTGGAATTATATACAGGTACTGGTCCGGATAGGCGCCGTAGAGGGCATAACTTGCTACCGCTTGCACCACTCCATCCACGGGCGAGACCACGGGGCATCCCGCCTTGCTGCCCACATCGACAGCAGTTGTGGAAAAGGTACCCCGGCTCCGCGACTTCTCAATCCAATAATAGGGATCCCCATAACGCGCAGGCGTCCAACCGGGCGCTTGGGCCCCGGGGTTATCGTTTTGTACGCAGCCACCCAGGGGGATGAGTGCTTGAGCGTTTGCCACCTGGTTATTTGAATCCAGCCCCGATGCCTGATGGTACATGATCCCGGTAGTCTCCTGGTAATATATGGGACTTCTTAAGGTGAGGCCGTTCACATTGGCGAGGTCGAAAGGCGCCGGAGCCTGAGGGCTGCGGTAGTTGAAATACATCGGTCTTTCGGCTACCACCGGCAGATCGCTTTCTATTACGGTGGAGACATCCTTTCCCTCTCCAACCACGTCCGCAACGTTCA
>Ga0209747_1000063_pt1 | contig 47617 bp, 43 predicted proteins | sample BarGraNGADG00311_FD_184498 | JGI IMG/M metagenome (GOLD analysis project Ga0209747, IMG submission 184498) | Arctic peat soil microbial communities from Barrow, Alaska - Barrow Graham LP Ref core NGADG0011-311 (SPAdes) (version 2) | ecosystem: Environmental > Terrestrial > Soil > Wetlands > Peat...
CTGCAAAACCTCCATCGTCGGTTCAATTCCGACCGCCGCCTCCAGCGCCTCCCCCATGAGACCCGTTTGAGACATGCCGGCGTCTAATAAATAGTTGCGCGAGAAGGGTCAAGGGAGGAAGACATTGTCATGGTGTCGGCAGCGGATTCCATACGCTATCAGCGTGAAGGCAGGTGCGTGTCATGAGACGTGGCATGAGCGGGTGTCATAGCGTTGGCTCTACGTTCAGGATCTCTGACGCCGATGCTTTCACCTTGATCGAACTGATGGTCGTCATCCTCGTGATAGCTATCCTGGTGGGGATCTCTGTTCCGGTCTGGATCCACAGCGTGAGGGCCTCGGCAGACAAGACGAGGCTTGCCAACATGAAGGCTGTCACCGCCGCCCTCAACCTCTACTGCTACAACACCGAGCACTTTCCGGATAACGTGGACAACGACTACAGCGGCTGGGACGGGGACGCGGACGGTGATTTCATACGCGATCTCAAGGCCACCGGATACGTCGAGCACATTATCGCGGACCCGACAGGCCTGCATACCGTCACTCCGACGGGCAACTATCATTACTACAAGTACCCCGCCGGCTCTTACGGCGCGAACCCCGCAAAGGGAGCGTTCTACGTGGTCGGCATCAGGGACCTCGAGTCGTGCACCGGCGCCCACCCCGATAGTCCCGGATGGAACCCGGGCGGCGGCGGACAGCGCGACTGGCAGACAGAATTCGAATGGGTCGCCGGAGCATTCGAGGTCGAACAGGGCCCGTAAGCATCCACCATTGAACGAACGCGCCCTTTCTAATATCCTTTACCTGCAATAGTTTGTCTTGTCTATCCTCTGTGTGTAGCCAGGAACCCCGTTGCACGCCAGGTTTCGCCCCGGAAAGGGAGGTCATGGAAGAATCTAGAGGTTACGTGCTGCTCGTTGACGACGACAAGGACTTCGCCAAAGTCGTCAGGTTGTATCTCGAAAAGTCCGGCATGGAAGTCGCGGTTGCCCTGAGCGGCAAGAAAGCCCTGAAGGCCTTCGACGCCAGGAAGCCCGATGTGATGATACTCGACGTGAACATGCCGAAGATGGACGGTATGGAGGTGTGCAGCGCCGTCAGGGCCAAGATGGGCACGCAGCACCTCCCGATCATCGCCCTCACCGCGTTCCACAGCCCGGAGAAGAAGAAACAGATGATGGAAGTGGGCGCGGACGTCTACCTCACCAAACCCATGGACCTCAAGAAGCTGGTCGCCCAGGTGGAACAGTTGATAGGTGGGTCGAAGTAGGCCGGAGCCTCAAGAGCGCTGCCTCGTCAGAGACCATGCCCCGCGAGGCCGCTGTCGCAGATCACCGTGTATTTCCCGTCCATGCTCTCTATGAGGTACTGGTGACCGGTAGAGGGACACCTGGACACCCCGTCCAGATATTTGTCGATGACGAGCGGGCTCTTCTCGTTCAGCCGGCCGGCCGGCGGGTACTGGCGGGTGTTCTTGTAGTAGTCGTTAATGGCGGTCTGGATGTTCTGGAGGTGGTGGTGGCAGATGTTCGCCTGTGCCGTGGCCTGGACCTTGGGGTTCGTGGGCACCGCGTTCAAGAGGAGGAAACCCGCGCCGAAGAGGATTGCCGCGAGCACGAAGGCCATCACGGACAGGACCAGCCAGTTTCGCGAACGCCTGGGCTTGTAACGACTCGGAGGGCCCAGGTTCAGCAGCTGATTCGCCCCGTCCTGGTCACGCTGGGCGCAGTCCCCGCACAGGTTCTCACCGGGCTCTATCTCTTTGCCGCAGTTAAGGCATACAGCCACAAAAACACCCGCCATTCGGTTTGAACTTTCATACTCCATAAGATAATATAACTCAGTCAAAATCAATGATATCTTTGAGTTGACGTGGGCGCGTAGCTCAGTGGGAGAGCGCTTCCTTGACGCGGAAGAGGTCGGTAGTTCGATCCTACTCGCGCCCACCATTTTTTTGTACAACCCTGAAAAAAAGCGGAGATGTCGCATGGCCGATGAGATGCTGAAGGTGGTCCTCGAAGACGGTTCGGCGGTCGAAGTCCAGGCAGGGATGACGCCCCTGGGAGTGCTGGAGATAGCGGGAGAGAGCCTGCCTGAAGGGTCGGTGATAGCCGAGGTCAACGGGGAATCGGTCGAGCTGGACCGTCCGCTGCAGACCGGAGGCAACCTCAAGTTCCTGGGCTTCGATGAGCCGAGAGGCGCCGAGGCTTACCGGCACACCGCGTCGCACGTGATGGCGCAGGCGGTCAAGCGGCTCTACCCCGATGCGAAGCTGGCGATAGGCCCGGCGATCGAGGACGGCTTCTACTACGACTTCGGCCTCGAGGACGCCTTCAAGCCCGAGGACTTCGCCGCGATCGAGGAAGAGATGTCCAGGATCGTCGCTGAGGACCTTCCCGTGAGGCGGCGCGTGCTGTCGCGCGAGGAGGCTGTCACGCTGTTCCGCGAGAGGGGAGAGCCGTACAAGGTCGAGCTCATCGAGGACATCGGTGACGAGGCTTTGACCCTCTACGAGGAGGGCGAGTTCGTGGACCTCTGCAGGGGCCCCCACCTCGCGACGACCGGGCGCCTCAAGGCCTTCAAGCTGCTCTCGATCGCCGGCGCGTACTGGCGCGGCGACGAGAACCGCGAGATGCTGCAGCGGATATACGGCACTGCGTTCGAAACCTCAGAGGACCTGGAGGAGTACCTGAGGCTGCGGGAGGAAGCCGAGAAGCGGGACCACCGCCGCCTGGGCCCTGAGCTGGAGCTGTTCTCGATACGGGAGGAGATAGGCCCCGGGCTGGTCGTCTACCATCCCAACGGCGCCATTGTCCGCACCGTCATCGAGGACTTCCTGAAGGTCGAACACGCGAGGCGCGGGTATCAGCTGGTCATCTCGCCCCACGTGATGCGCCGCGAGGTGTGGAAGACCAGCGGGCATCTGGACATGGAGTACCCGATGTACTTCTTCGAGGTCGATGGCCAGGGCTACGGCATCAAGCCCATGAACTGCCCGGCGCATATATACGTTTACAAGTCGCGCACCCGCGGCCACCACGAGCTGCCCATCAGGTACTTCGAACTGGGCACGGTCTACCGGCACGAGCGGTCCGGCGTGTTGCACGGGCTGCTGCGGGTCCGAGGCTTCACCCAGGACGACGCTCACATCTTCTGCACCATGGAGCAGGGGGAGAAAGAGGTCAACGACGCGCTTGAGTTCGCCTTCGAGGCGCAGCGAATGTTCGGGTTCACCACCTTCAAGATCGCGCTTTCCACGCGCCCTGACCACTCGGTCGGCACTGACGCGGACTGGGACACCGCGACCGCCATCCTCAAGAAGGCGCTCGAGGACCAGGGCCTCGATTACTTTGTGGATGAGGGTGAGGGTGTCTTCTATGGCCCCAAGATAGACGTGAAGCTGCAGGATGCCATCGGTCGCTACTGGCAGGGGCCGACCATACAGTTCGACTTCAACCTTCCCCGGCGCTTCGAGATGACCTACGCCGGCGCGGACAACAGGGAGCACACGCCGGTCATGATACACCGCACCGTCCTCGGGAGCCTGGAGCGGTACTTGGGCATACTGATCGAGCACTACGCCGGCGCGTTCCCGACCTGGCTTGCCCCGGTCCAGGTGGAGGTGCTTCCCATAGCCGACCGGCACCTCGACTACGCGCGCTCAGTCGCGTCCAGGATGTCCGAGCGCGGGATACGCGTGAAAGTGAACGAAGAGCGCGAGACCACCGGGAACAAGATCCGCAAGGCCTGGCGCATGAAGGTCCCGTACATGGCGATAGTGGGGGACAACGAAGTCGAGGCCGGCAACGTCAGCGTGCGTTCCCTCGCGGGCCGTGACGAGAGGGGAGTCGACCTCGCGAAGTTCATGGATGAACTACAGCTAGAGATATCGAGCCGCATGTCCTTAGAGGTCTAGACGTGGATATCATGTATACCCCGTGGAGGTACGATTACGTGAGCACCGTGGACGACCGGACCGGCTGCATATTCTGCGAGAAGTCGGCGGACGACAAGGACCGCGAGAACCTGGTCGTCTATCGCGCGGAGAAGTGCTTCGCGATATTGAACCTGTTCCCGTACTCCTCCGGGCACCTCATGATCGCACCTTACAAGCACACCGGGACCATCGAGGACCTGGACGCCGAGACCCTGTCCGAGATGATGGACGTCGCGAAGCGTTGCATGAAAGCGACGCGGGAGGCGTTCGGCAACGAGGGCTTCAACGTGGGGATAAACATGGCTCGCATCGCGGGGGCCGGCATCACCGAACACGTCCACATGCACGTGGTGCCCCGCTGGGCGGGCGACGCGAATTTCATGCCGGTGATAGCCCAGACGCGCGTGCTGCCGCTCAGCCTGGACCAGGTCTGGGAGAGGCTGACCGAGCAACTGTCAAAGGCGTGAGGCTCAGGACTCTTCCTTTTCCTTCTTCGCCTGCTCGATGATCTTCTGCGCTATGTGCTCGGGGACTTCCTCGTAGTGCGAGAAATCCATCTTGAAGACGCCGCGGCCGCCTGTGATCGAACGGAGGTCTATCGAATAGCGGCGCATCTCGCCCAGCGGCACCTGCGCGCTCACGACCTGCATCTTGCCCTTCGGCAGCATCCCCAGGATGCGGCCGCGCTTCGAGTTCAGGTCGCCGATGACATCCCCCATGAACTGGTCGGGGACCGTGACCTCGATGTCCATGATCGGCTCGAGCAGGACGGGATCCGCTTTGGCGACTCCGTCTCTCATAGCCTTGGAGGCGGCCATCTTGAACGCCAGTTCCGAGGAGTCGACAGCGTGGAACGAGCCGTCGTAGAGGGTGACTTTCATGTCGACCATCGGGTAGCCCGCCAGGTAACCTTCCGTCATCGCCGCAACGACGCCCTTCTCGACCCCGGGGATGTAGTTCCTGGGGATCGCCCCGCCCACGATCTTGTCCTCAAACTCGTAACCCTCGCTGCGCTGGCGTGGCTCGAGGCGCAGGTAAGCGTGTCCGTACTGACCGTGGCCGCCGGTCTGTTTCTTGTGCTTGCCTTCGGATTCCACGCTCTTGCGGATGGTCTCTTTGTAGGGGATGCGCGGCAGGTCGGTCGCGACGTCCACCCCGAACTTGCGGCGCATCTTCTCGACGACCACGTCGATGTGCGTCTCGCCCGCGCCGGAGATGAGTGTCTGGTTGACCTCTGTGTCGCGCCGTACGGTGAGCATCGGGTCTTCTTCGCGGAGCCGGTGGAGAGCGGTCGAGAGCTTGTCCTCGTCACCCTTCGCCTTAGGAGCGACGGCTAGCGACATCACGGGCGCGGGGTACTCGATGCGCGGCAGGACGATAGGTTTGTCTTTGTCGCACATCGTGTCGCCGGTGAACGTCTCCGACAGCTTCGCTACCGCCCCGACCTCGCCCGCGACCAGTTGGGGGACGCTGGCCTGCTCTTTTCCCATGACCCTGTATATCTGCCCGACGCGCTCGACCTTTCCGTGGGTGGAGTTGAGCACAGCCGAGTCCGCCTTGAAGACGCCCGAGAAAACGCGGAAGTAAGTGAGCTTACCGACGTAGGGGTCAGCCAGAGTCTTGAACACCAGCGCGCACATGGGTTCGTCCGTCTTGCGCTCTCGGGTGACCTCCTCATCTTTGCCCGGGAGCGTGCCCGTGACCTCGGGCAGGTCTTCGGGGATGGGGAGCACGCTCGAGGCGAAGTCCATGAACTCCGGGATGCCGATGCCCTTGGAGGCCGAGCCGCAGAGCACAGGGATGAGGGTGCCGTTACGGACACCCTGGTGAAGGCCTTCAGTTATCTCCGCGGGGGAGAGCTCCCCCTCTTCCAGGTACTTCTCGAGCAGAGCGTCGTCGGTCTCCGCGACCGCTTCGGTCAGTTTATCGAGCCCGTCCGCGAGGGCGTCCGCCAGCTCGTCCGGAACCGGGACCTCTTTGGACTTGCCCGGGCCGGCGGCCTCGAAAGCCTTGCCGCTGAACAGTTCTACTATCCCCGTAAAGCCGTGCTCCTCTCCGATAGGAAGCATCAGCGCTACCACGTTGCCGCCAAGAGTCTCGCGGATGTCAGCCATGGTGCGGTCGAAGCTCGAACGCTCGCGGTCGAGCTTGCTCACGAATATGACCCTGGGAACGCCGGCTTCCGCGGCGCGCTCCCACATGATCTCGGTCTGGACCTCGACACCGTCGACGCCGGAGACCACGAAGCAGGCCGTATCCACCACTCGCATGCTCGAGATCGCGTCGCCAACGAAGTCGGCATATCCCGGCGTATCTATGAAGGTGATATGCGTTCCCTTCCAGTCAACAGGCGCCATCGCGCAGTTGATCGAGATCTTCCGTTTCATCTCTTCTTCGTCGAAATCGGTTGTGGTGTTGCTCTGCTCGACGTCGCCCATGCGCGTGATGGCGCCGCCGGCATAGAGAATCGATTCCGCGAGCGTGGTCTTGCCGGAACCGCCGTGGCCGAACAGCCCGACGGTCTTCATTGTCTCGGATGCAGTCACAATCAGTCCCCCTGTAAAGGTCATGGTTAAGACAACGGTATGTAATTATAGCGTATCGGTCAGGTGAAGAGTAACGCGTCCTCAAGCCTCCTTTGACCCATTTCCTTGTCTTGGGGATGCGCTTGGTTTAACGTGAGAAGTCATGATTAGAAGCCATTCCTGGAGGTTGATTGAAGAGAGATGACTTCGGCCCGGCGACTGTTGTCGCGGTGGCCGGCGGGTCCCCGGCCGAGGCGGCGGGAGTCCTGCCCTGCGACCGGATAATACGGGTCGACGGGCGTCCCCTGAGGGACCTCATAGACTTCTATATGGCCCTCAGCGACGACGGCACCCACGTGCTGGACATCGTCCGCACAGAGGATGCGGTTACAGCGATACTGGAGCTGCGCGGGGCCGCCGCTGGCATCGAGATCGCGGAGCCGGTGTTCGGTCGCTTGATGACCTGCGAGAACCAGTGTATGTTCTGCTTCGTCGACCAGTTGCCCGCCGGCTTGAAACCCTCGGCGTATGTGAAAGACGACGATTACCGGCTCAGCTTTCTATCGGGGAACTTCATCACCCTCACCAATCTCGGCAGGCGGGACCTAAAGCGCATCAAGGCCGAGCGGCTTTCACCACTGTACGTGAGCCTGCACTCGTCCGAGGACGACGTCCGCCGGACTCTGTTCGGGAACCCGGGGGCGGGGCGGGCGCTCGGGGTGCTGGAAGAGCTTCTGAGGTCAGGCATAGATATCCACGTACAGATCGTGCTGGTGCGCGGCGTGAACGACGCGGAGCATCTGGACAGGACACTCGAGTACTTGCTCGGCCTTCACGGCGGCGTCGGCTCCGTAGGCGTGGTCCCGGTCGGGCTGACCGCTGGCGGCGTCAAGACCATGCCGGCGAGCTACGGTTTCGACCGTGCGTCCGCGGCGGATGTTCTCGAGCAGCTCGAGCGCTGGACGAGCGCCTTCGGAGGCGCGGGCCCATTCGCGGCCGACGAGTTTTTCTTCATGGCGGGCCGCCAGCCGCCGGCCGCCGGGTACTACTCGGGCTTCGAGCAGCTCGAGAACGGTATCGGCATCGCCAGGCTTTTCAGGGACTCCTTCACGGAGGCCTTGAAGGAGCCGATTCCGGCCGGCAGCTGTGAGGGGCTGGCACTGGTCACGACCCCGATCGGGGCCTGGGGGCTTGGCTCTCTCGGCATCGAGGAGACGGGGGCGCGCCTGGTAGTCTGTGAGAACACTCTCTTCGGTGATAAGGTGAACGTCTGCGGCCTGCTGCCGGGCAGGGACGCAGCAACAGGTCTGGCCGCTGCCGAGGGCGCGAAGAGGGTGCTGGTGCCGGCGAAGGCGCTGGGCGACGCAATCGATTTCATCGACGGGATGTCGCTGGAGATGTTGACGGAGATGGCGGGGCTGCCGGTTGAGGCCGTGCCTTGTGAAGGGGAGGAACTCGTGGGAGCTCTGAGTCGCCTGTCCCGGGGAGGTCCGGGCAGTTGAAGGCTAACAAGGTTCCGGTGGTCGCGATCCTGGGCCGCCCGAACGTCGGCAAATCGACGCTGATGAACCGGCTCTCCGCGCGCATGGCGGCGATCGTCGATTCGATGCCCGGCGTCACCCGGGACAGGAAATACGTTCCGGCCAGGTGGCGCGACCGTGAGTTCGTCGTGGCCGACACCGGTGGAGTGGGCATCGAAGAGGGGTTTCTGTCCGGCGAGGTCGAGCGGCAGGCGTTCTTCGCGGCGGAGGAAGCCGACGTCATCATCATGCTGGTGGACGTCAAGACAGGCGTGACGGACGACGACGAGTGGCTGGCGCGGCGCCTGAAGCGGCTCAAGCGCGAAGTCCTCCTGGTGGTCAACAAGGTCGACAGCCCCGCGCTCGAGAACGAGGCGAGTGCCTTCTACGCTCTCGCCCTCGGCGACCCCATAACCATCTCCGCGCAGCACGGCCTCGGCATCGGGGACCTGCTCGACCGGATAGTCGAGAAGATGCCCCAGTCGGCGGCGGTCGTTTCGGAGCCCGAGATCGCGGTGGCAATAGTGGGGCGTCCCAACGTGGGCAAGTCGTCGGTCCTCAACCGGATGGCCGGCGAGCAGAGGGCGCTGGTGCACGAAGAGCCCCATACCACCCGGGACACGATCGACACCATCGTGGAGCGTGAAGGCAGGCGCTACAGGATCCTCGACACCGCGGGCATCCGCAAGAAGCGGACGGGGATGACCGACATCGAGTATTACTCGTCGGTGCGGACCTTCCGCGCCATCGAGGACGCGGACGTGGTGCTGCTGGTCGTCGACGCGTCCGAGGGGCCGACGGAGCACGACCAGAGGATAGCGAGCAAGATAGAGGCGCGCGGGCGCGCCTGCATCATCCTCATCAACAAGTGGGACCTGGTCGACGACAAGGTGAAGGCCAAGGAGGTCATGGAGGGGCTGGGCTACAAGTTCCGTTACGCCACCCACCTGCCCCTGCTGCGCGTCTCGGCCTTGACCGGGCGGGGCATGGACAAGATCCTGCCGCTGGTCGACACGGTGAACGAAGAATGGAACCGTCGCATCCCGACGCCAGTCCTGAACGACTTCCTCTCAAACATCAAAGGGAAGCTCGCGCCCCCGCGAAAGGGAGGCCGCCAGCTCAAGATGTACTACGCTACACAGGCCGGGACCGCTCCGCCGACCGTGGTGATATTCGTGAACGATGCCGGCATCGTCAAGCCCGACTACAGAAAATACATCGCCAGGCAGCTTCGCGAGGAGTACGGGTTCTGGGGCAGCCCGCTGCGGGTCCACTTCCGCACCGCCGGAAAAGAGCGGTCGGGCTAGCCGAAAAAGCCTGTAATAATCGCGATATTTGCCTCTCGACCGCGAAAAACCCCTGAATTGAGCCATTTTTTTTGATTTTCGGAAGGGACATCAGCGCGGATGGTTGAACAATGCCTAAAAGGGGCTCACGGAAGGGGGTGAAGTTCTTGACTAAGAAAGAGCTTGCGGACGAGGTGGCAGCGAAGGTAAAGATCTCCAAGAAGGACGCCGCTGAGGCGGTCGACGCCACGCTCGACGGCATCACCAAGGCGCTGAAGAAGGGCCAGAAGGTACAGCTGGTAGGCTTCGGCACCTTCGAGGTGAGGAAGAGGAAGGCGCGCACGGGCATAAACCCGCAGACCAAGCAGAAGATCAAGATCGCTGCGAGCAAGGCTCCGGCGTTCAGGCCGGGCAAGGCGCTGAAGGACGCGATCGGCAAGAAGTAGCACGCGGCGCTCGGATTCACTAGCAAGGCCCCCGTCCAGGGGGCCTTGTCATTTGCAGGCGTCATTGGACTGTGCCTGACCCCTCTGCGCGGTTTTGCTACAATTACCACATGGCTCGTCGGGACGTGGCGCAGTCAGGTTAGCGCACTGGTCTGGGGGACCAGGGGTCGCCGGTTCAAATCCGGCCGTCCCGACCATCTTGGATGAGTCGTTTGAACCGTCGACACAGGGGGTGCCGGGGGGTGAAACCCCCGAATTTATTCACCCTCAGGGGGGTAACAGCTAGCCTGCGGAGCAGGCGAAGCGCCCTTGGGGGGACTGGAAGTCCCCCCGTGGGGGAGCGAAGCGACGAGCGCGAGCGAGGAGAGCAGCGACGTCGCCGGTTCAAATCCGGCCGTCCCGACCAAATCCTTCTGTTGAAACCGGACGGTCAAACGGCCGCGTAATGATGACCGAAGCCGATCGCCGGCTGGCATCCTGTCTTTTGGAGGTATATGTTGGAGTGGTTTAAGCGGAACCTCGCAAACATCGTGACCCTGCTCAGGGTCGCACTGCTGCCCTTGTTCATCATCTTCATGGTGCTTTCAAAAGACAACACCGCGTACCGGGTTGCTGCCGCATTCGTCTTCGGCGTCGGCGCCGTGACGGACTGGTTCGACGGCCAGATAGCGAGGCGCACCAAGACGGTCTCCAAGTTCGGTATCATGCTGGACCCGCTTGCCGACCGCCTGTTCATCGGCGGCGCGCTGATCGCTCTATATTGCCTGCACGTGCTGCCGTTGCTGTTCCTCGTCATCGTCCTGGGCAGGGACGTACTGATGGCGGCAGGATATCCGTTCATCAGGAAGATCGACGCCTCCAAGGTGGCCGTACACTGGACGGGCAAGGTCGCGACCGCGACTCTCTTCGCGGCTATCGGCTGCCTGATCCTCTCCATTCCGACCGGCACGAGCTGGGTGGGGTTCGCGGGGTTCAACTTCGGCGCGTTCAACACCTGGGAGACCTGGGGCCTCTGGCTGTTCGTTATCGGGATGTTCTGGTCCCTGGCCTCCATGGGCATATACGTTTCGCGCGTTGCGGCGCTGCTCAAGGAGGAGCAGGAGGGCGGCGCCCCACAGGACCCTGCACCGCAGGCCTCCGAGTAGCCTGAACAAGGTGGTGAGCATGGCCGACAGTGAGGCGGTTGACATCCAGACGGTGGTGATGGCCGGAGGGCAGGGCACGCGCCTGCGCCCGCTGACCAGCAACCGGCCAAAGCCCATGGTCCCGGTCGTCAACAAACCGCTCATGGAGCACATCATCGAGCTGCTGAAGAGGCACGGCTTCGGTGACATCGTCGTCACCCTTCAGTTCCTTCCGACGTTGATAGAGAACTACTTCGGTGACGGTGAGGCCCACGGCGTTCGGATGAGCTACGTGACGGAGGAAAGCCCGCTCGGCACCGCGGGAAGCGTCAAGAACGCGCGCAGCCTCCTGAACAGGACTTTCCTCGTGGTGAGCGGCGACGCGCTGACCGACATCGACCTCAGGGCCGCGACTGACTTTCACAAAGAGCGCGGGGCGATGGCGACCATCGTCCTCAAGAAAGTGCCGAACCCCCTGGAGTTCGGGCTGGTGATAACCTCCGAGGATGGGAGGATCGAGCGCTTCCTGGAGAAGCCCGGCTGGGGCGAGGTGTTCTCGGACACCATCAACACCGGCATCTATGTCATGGAGCCCGAGGTGCTCAACCTCATCCCCGACGACCGGCCGTACGACTTCTCCAAGGACCTCTTCCCGCAGATGCTCGAGAACGGGTTCCCGCTCTACGGCTTCGTGGCAGACGGATACTGGACCGACGTCGGCAACCTGGAGCAGTACCTTGCCGCGCACCGCGACATACTGGACGGCCTGGTCGACGTCAACGTCCCCGGGCACAGGATGGAGAACAACGTCTGGCTGGGTGACGGCGCGGAGATCGACGAGTCGGTCCGCCTCTCGGGCCCGGCCCTCGTCGGCAACCACGTGAAGATAGAGTCCGACAGCAAGATCCGCGAGTACTCGGTCGTCGGCAACAACGTGGTCATCAAGAGGGACAACTTCGTGCACCGCTCCATAATCATGGACAACACCTACATAGGCCCCTCCGGGCATATCAGGGGATGCGTGGTCTCGCGGAACTGCGACATCAAGTCCGGGGTCCGCATCGACGAGGGTGCCGTGCTCGGCGACGACTGCCTGGTCGGGGACAATGCCATCATCAACCAGGGCGTGCTCATCTTCCCCTTCAAGACAGTCGACGCGGGCGCCACCGTCAACTCCAGCATCATCTGGGAGTCGAGGGGGATGCGCTCCCTGTTCGGCAAGCGCGGCGTCTCGGGGCTCCTCAACGTCGATATCACGCCGGAGATGGCGGTCCGCCTGGGGATGGCGTACGGCTCCACGCTCCCGGTGAACTCCCAGGTCGTCACCAGCCGCGACGGCACCCGCTCGGCACGTATCATCAAGCGAGCCTTCATGGCGGGGATGAACGCCTCGGGGGTCCACTGCCGCGACCTCGAGGTGAGCGCCGTCCCGGTGAACCGCTTCACGGTGGAGAGCCACAACGACCAGGGCGGGGTGGACACCCGCACCAGCGAGAGGGACCCGCAGTGGATAGACATCAACTTCTTCGACGAGCGGGGGCGCGACCTAGACCCCAACGCCCGCAGGAAGATGGAGCAGGTCTACTCGCGCAACGACTTCCGGCGCGCGTTTCTTGATGAGCTCGGCGAGATCTACTACCCCGCCCGCGCCAGGGAGGCCTACACGCGCGCGCTCGAGGAGAAGCTGGACGTCGAGGCGATCACGTCTGCTGATTTCAAAGTCGTGTTCGACTACGGCTACGGCGCCGCCTCGCTGATCATGCCGGGGCTGCTGGGGAAGCTCGGCTGCGAGGTGCTGAGCCTCAACGCCTATACGGACGAGAAGCGCCTCATCACCGCCCGTCCCAGCCGGGAGGAATCCCTCAAGCGGCTCGGTGAGGTTGCGGTGTCATTCAACGCGAACCTGGGGCTGCTGTTCGACAACGGGGCCGAGCGGCTCGCGGTGGTCACCGACAAGGGCGGCATACTTGCGGGCAGCGACCTCCTGGTCGCGATGGTGGAGCTGTTCACCAGGAGCGTGAAACCCCCGGGGAAGCTCGCCATCCCGGTGAACCAGCCGACCGCAATCGACAGCATCGCTGGCCAGCGCGGCTTCGAGGTGCTGCGGACCCGCATCGACCGCTCGAGCATCATGGGAGAGGCGAGGGCGGAGGGCGTGGTCTTCGCCGGCAGCGGGGACGGTGGCTTCATCTTCTCCGATTTCATGCCGGCTTACGACGCTATGATGGCGTTCGCCAAGCTCCTCGAGATGCTGGCGCTCACCGGCATGACGCTCTCGGAACTGGTCGATGGACTCCCCTCCTACAGCCTGATGCGGCGCGAGGTGTTCACCTCGTGGGAGAGCAAGGGAACCGTGATGAGGACACTGCTCGAGACCCACCAGGGCGACGGGGTGGACTCCACCGACGGCATCAAGATCTCCTGGGACCAGGGCTCCAGGTGGGTGCTGGTGATACCCGACCAGGAGGAGCCCGTTCTCCATCTTTACGCCGAGGGCGACGGCGACGCCGACTGCCGCGCCATCCTCGACACCTACGAGGCCGAGATAAAGAAGTCGGCCCTCTAGTGTTCCGTCCTACAGGTAACTTTACTCACAGAGAGCGCCGGGGCGCCGCGCCTGCAAGGCACACGACCGAGTCGTACTCGTTGAATACTCCGAGGGAGCGCAACGTGGCAGGCGTGGATGCAGCGGCCCTCGAATGCCAGGATATCTGTGGGATGGAGCACTGGAGTGCTATACTTTTTCAACCGGCTTGCTTACCCAGGGAGTGGTTGACGTGACTGAGATCACCTTCGGCACCGACGGGTGGCGTTCGACCGTTGACACCGACTTCAACGAGAAGAACGTGAGGGTCGTAACGCAGGCGATCAGCAACTACCTTTATGAGAAGGAGCTCGCTCAGAAGGGGTGCGTGGTCGCATACGACACCAGGACGCACTCGGAGGGTTTTGCGGACGTCGTCTCCGACGTCCTCATGAAGAACGGTATCGCGGCGCTCCGCATGGAGACTTTCTGCCCCACCCCCCAGGCTGCGTTCGCGGTCAAGAACGTGGGAGCGGCCGGGGCGATAATGCTGACGGCCAGCCACAATCCGCCGGCCTACAACGGGATAAAGTTCATCCCGCAGTACGCGGGCCCGGCGACCCCCGACATAACTGATGACATCGAGTGGGAGATCGGCACCATCCTCGAGGAGGGCGGCCTTGAGCCACCCCCCGGCAGGACCCTCGCGCCGATGAAGAAGCTGGACGTGAGCAATGAGTACATCAAGCAACTGCTCACGCTCGTCGAGCGGTCGGTGATCGAGCGCTCGAAGGTGAAGATACTCTTCGACCCCATGTACGGGTCCGGACAGAACGTGTTCATGAGGACGCTCGCTCACATGGACGCCTTTGTGGTGCCTCTCCACTGCTATCTGGACCCCGAGTTCGGAGGCATCCTGCCGGAGCCAATCGAGTCCAACCTCAAGGAGTGCCGGAAGGCGGTCCTCGACAACAAGGCCGACCTCGGGGTGGCTCTCGACGGCGACGCCGACCGGTTCGGGGTTGTGGACTCGAAAGGCATCTACCTCACCCCGAACAAGGCTCTCACCCTGATGCTGTGGTACATGCTCACCTACAAGCCTACCGGCGGGGCGGTCGCGCGCACGCTTGCCACCACACACATGCTGGACACGATCGCCGAGCACAACGGCTGCCGCGTGCTCGAGACCCCGGTGGGGTTCAAGTACATCGGCGAGCTGATGCGAAAGAAGATGATAATCCTCGGCGGCGAAGAGAGCGGAGGGATGAGCATCGCGGGCCACATCCCCGAGAAAGACGGCCTCGTCGCGGGGCTGATCCTGATCGAGATAGCGGCGCGGTTCAAGAAGCCGTTCTCGGAGCTGCTCGACAACATCTACCGCGAGTTCGGGCCCTGCTTCGACGAGCGGATCGACGTCGAGATGACAGAGAGCCGCCGCGACGCGCTGATGGAGGCCCTGCGCGAGAGCCCCCCTCGCCAGCTCGGCGACGAGGATGTGCAGAAGGTGGACCTTCGCGACGGCGTCAAGGTCATCACCGCCGACGACACCTGGATGCTGGTACGGGCGTCGGGCACGGAGCCCCTGGTGCGCATCTACGTCGAGGCCAGGAGCAAGGAGGCGTTCGACAAGGCCCGCAAGGCGGCGCTGAAGATAGTAAAGGGAAAGTGACCGTCGGCCGGGAGGGGTTCCCATGGATTACCTGAAGCTGTGCTGCGTTGCGCCTCACCCCCCGATACTGGTGCCGGAGGTCGGCGGCCCGGAAGTTCGCCATGTCCAGAGCAGCGCCGTTGCCCTCGAGAAGATCGCTGACGAGATAGAGGGAATCGCTCCCGAGACTATCGTCATCATGTCGCCGCACAGCCCCATCCACGCTGACACCTTTACGGTCAAGACCGCTCCCGCCCTCGGTGGTTCCTTTTCGATGTTCGGGGCGCCGCACGTCCGGATCGACACGACTCCCGACCTCGGGCTGGCCGCGGCGGTTGTCGAGAAGGCGATGGCGCGGGGGGTGCCCTGCGAGGCGGTGGGGGGCTCGGGGACCCAGATGCGCGGGGCCAGCGACCTCGACCACGGCATCCTGGTCCCGCTATATTTCCTGGCCAGGCGCGCCTACCCGCTGGTATGCCTGTCCATGTCGCTCCTGGATTTCAAGACCCACTACGAGTTCGGGATCGCGATCCGCGAGGCGATCGAGTCCAGCGGGCGGAAGGCCGTCTTCATCGCGTCCGGTGACATGTCGCACAGGCTCATCCCCGGGGCGCCCGCAGGATATAGCCCCAGGGCCGCCGAATTCGACAGGCAGGTCGTGAGCATTGTATCGAGTGGTGAGTTCTCGATGCTGTTCGATCTCGACATGGGACTGATCGAGGAGGCCGGGGAGTGCGGCCTGCGGTCGATAATCGCCATGGCCGGCACCGTGGACGGATATCAGCGCACCAGCGAGGTGCTGTCTTATGAGGGGCCTTTCGGCGTGGGCTACATGGTCGCCCGGGTGGTGCCCGCCGAACCGCTTCCCGGGTAGAAGAGAGGAGCGTGTGTGAGCGCCTTCAAAGAGCCGGAGACAGAGCACGCGAAGCTCGCCCGCAAGGTCGTCGAGTCTTACATAAGGGGCGAGGGTGTTCCGGACGTCTGCGATGCCCCCGAAGAGTTGAAGGGCAAGAGAGCCGGTGTCTTCGTGTGCCTCAAGAAAGAGGGCGACCTGCGGGGTTGCATCGGGACGATACAGCCTGCTTCCGCCAACGTGGCCGAGGAGATAACGGCCAACGCCATCTCGAGCGCCACCTCGGACTTCAGGTTCCCTCCGGTCGGGCCTGACGAGCTCGACAAGATCTCGTACTCCGTCGACGTCCTGGGGGAAGCCGAAGACATCGAAGACATGAGCTACCTCGACCCGAAGGTATACGGGGTGATTGTCCGCTCAGGGCGCAGGGCGGGTCTACTGCTCCCTGACCTCGAGGGGGTCGACACGGCCGAAGAGCAGGTCAGGATCGCGTCTATGAAAGCCGGCATCAGCCCGGGTGAGCCTGTCGCGCTCCAGCGCTTCAAGGTAACGCGGCACGAGTGATGGAGGCATGACATGGAAGGGCGCATCCTGGCAAAGCCCGAGCCCGGCACGAAGATGGTCTGCATCGTGGGCCCGACGGCGGTCGGCAAGACTGCCGTCGCCGTGCGCATCGCGCCGGGCCTCAGCGCGGAGATAGTCTCGGCTGACGCCATGCAGGTCTATCGCGGCATGGATATCGGCACCGGCAAACCGTCTCTTGATGAGCAGGCGGGAGTCCCGTTCCACATGCTCGACATCGCCCGGCCGGATGAGAACTTCTCGGTGGCTCGTTTCAAGGAGCTTGCGGACGACGCGGTGTTCTCGATAGTCGCTGCAGGAAAGGTGCCTCTCCTGGTCGGGGGTTCGGGGCTCTACCTCCGCGCCGTCGTGGACGACCTCGACTTCGCCAACCTGGGTGGTACCGACCAGTGGCGAGTGGAGGTGGAGGAGGAGTTCGAGGCGATGGACGACCTCGAGCTGCACGACCTCCTCCAGGACCTCGACCCCGCTGCGGCCCGCGAGATACCGCCGCAGAACCGCCGACGGGTGCTGCGCGCCGTGGAGGTCGCCCGCCAGGGCGACCGCCTTATGTCCGAGCGCCAGCATGCCTGGGCGGACTACGAGTCGCCCTACGAGCTGACGATGGCAGGACTCGAGATGCACCGGCCGCTCCTCTACAGGCTCATCGACGAGAGGGTAGACGATATGCTGGCGCGCGGGCTCGAGGGCGAGGTGAAGTCGCTCAAGGCGGCAGGCCTCAAGCGCGGCACGACAGCCGGGGAGGCGCTCGGGTACCGCCAGCTCCTCGAGTACCTGGACAGTGAGAAGGCGCTCGAGGTGGCGGTCGAAGATATCAAGAGGCGGACCCGCAACTTTTCCAAGCGGCAGATGACCTGGTTCAAGTCAGACCCCAGGGTCAAGTGGTTCGAGGTGGGCGCCGGCCTCGACGACAGCCCCGAGCAGGTCGCAGGCGCGCTCGGCGAAGCCGCGAAGGCGATACTTGAATATGTCGCGGAGAATCTAGAGAATTGAACCGCGATGGATTTTTTCAAGTACGAAGCTACCGCCAACGATTTCATAATGCTCGACCGCATGTCCGGAGAGGCGGAACCGTCCCCGGATGAGGTGCGCGCTCTCTGTTGCAGGCGCACCGGCATCGGCGCCGACGGCGTCATCGAGATGCTTCCCTCCGACTCCAGCGACATCCGCATGCGAATATTCAACGCCGACGGTTCCGAGGCACAGATGTGCGGCAACGGGCTCAGGGCACTGTTCCTCTTCGCGCTCGACAGGGGAGTCCTCGACAAGGACGAGATAACGGTCGATACGGAGGCGGGGGTCCGCCTGGTGAGAAGAGTCGGGGCGCTCTTTTCCGCAGAGATGGGGAAGCCCTCCTGGACGCGCGGGTCCATCCCGATGCAAGGCGATCCCGATGCCCAGGCGATAGGCGTTGAACTGCCGCTGCCCGATGGCACGACTCTCAAGGCGTCCTGCGTTTCGATGGGCAACCCCCACTGCGTGATCTTCGTCGAGGACGCCAGGGCCGTCTCCATCGAAGACGCAGGGCCGTCCATAGAGAGGCTCGATGTCTTCCCGGAGCGGACGAACGTCGAGTTTGTGAAAGTGGTGGACGCCGGCGCTCTTCTGGTGAGGGTCTGGGAGCGTGGCGTTGGCGAGACCATGGCCTGCGGTACGGGTGCCTGCGCAGCGCTCGTCGCCGCCAGCCTCAACGGCCTGGCCTCCAGGCGAGCGTCGGTCTCTCTGCCCGGTGGAGTGCTCGAGGTCGAGTGGTGCGACGACGGGGTGGTCCTCACGGGACCGGCCCGGCGCGTGTTCGATGGAAAGACGGTGGATTGATGGAGTTCTCCGAGCGCCTGGACAAGGTCCCGCCGTACCTCTTCGCGGAGGTGGACCGCAAGATCGCCGAGAAGAAGGCACAGGGCGTGGACGTCATCAGCTTCGGCATCGGTGACCCGGACATGCCAACGCCGGAGTCCGTAGTGGACCGGGCGTGCGCCGAGGCGCGCAGGCCCGAGAACCACCAGTACCCTTCATACTTCGGCCTCGACGATTTCCGCGAGGCGGCCTCCGCCTGGCTGGGCCGGAGGTTCGGCATCACCTGCGACGCCGGCACCGAGATACTCCCTCTTGTGGGCTCGAAGGAAGGGATCGCCCACATGGCGCTCGCCGCTCTCGACCCCGGCGACGTCGCGCTGGTGCCCGAGCCCTCCTACCCCGTGTATGCAATGGGCACGCTTCTGGCGGGGGCGGAGTCCCACTACCTGCCCCTGCTGCCCGGCAACAGATTTTTGCCTGACCTCGATAGCGTGCCGCGGGAAGTACTCGAGCGCGCGCGCATACTCTGGATAAACTACCCGAACAACCCCACCGGGGCCGTGGCGGAGCTGGATTTCTTCGAGCACGCGGTCGAGTTCTGCCGTTTCAACGGCCTGATCCTCGCACACGACAACGCCTACTCCGAGATAACTTACGACGGGTTCGTCGCGCCCAGCCTGTTCGAGGCGCCGGGCGCCATGGAGGTGGGCATCGAGTTCCACTCGCTCTCCAAGACCTTCAACATGACAGGCTGGCGCGTGGGGTTCGCCTGCGGGAACGCAGCGGTGATCAAAGCCCTGGGGACCATCAAGACCAACATCGACTCCGGGATATTCAACCCCATCCAGCTCGCCGGCGTCGAGGCGCTGGATAACTGCTCTGCTGCCGCGGAGAGGATGGCCCATCTATATAAAGAGAGGCGGGACCTGCTGGTGAACGAGCTCGCGTCGCTCGGCTGGGAAGTCGCGCCTCCCAGGGGCAGCATCTATCTCTGGCTACCGGTGCCTGAGGGCTTCGACTCGGTCGGTTTCTCGACACACGTCCTCGACGAGGCGGGCGTCTTCTTTACCCCCGGCAACGCTTACGGGCCCTCGGGGGAGGGGTTCGTCAGGCTCTCGCTCACGGTGCCCGACGGCCGCATCGGCGAAGCTGTTCGCCGCCTGAAGGAAGTCTTCAGGGTTGGCTGAAGGACACGACGATCCCACGGGGCCGGAGAAAGCTGTGCTGGTCTCCGTTCAACTTCCCTCCGTGAGCGACGAGGTTGCCGCTGAGTCGCTCTCCGAGCTGGAAGCCCTGACCGGGACCGCTGGCGGAGCCGTAGTCGGGACGCTGACACAGAAGCGCAACTCCTACGACCCCGCGACCCTCTTGGGCCGGGGCAAGGCCGAGGAGGTCGGGCGCGTTGTCGATTCGGCGGGCGCGGACCTTGTCATCTTCGACAACGAGCTCTCGGTGGGCCAGCAGGACCGCCTCGCGTCGATCCTCGGCGCCCGCGTCATTGACAGGAAGGCGCTGATCCTCGACATCTTCGCCCAGCACGCCCATACCGCCGAGGGGAGGACGCAGGTCGAGCTGGCGCAGCTCTCGTACCTCCTCCCCAGGATCCGCGGCAAGGGGCTCGAGCTCTCGCGGATGGCGGGCGGCATCGGGACCAGGCGCGGCCCGGGAGAGACCAAGCTGGAAGTCGACCGCCGGCGTATCAGGAGCAGGATGCGCCGCCTGGAGAAGGACCTCGAGGGGATGGAGGTCGTGCGCCGTACACAACGGAAGAGGCGCACCCGCGCGGGCCTGCCCTCGGTCTCGCTGGTGGGCTACACCAACAGCGGCAAGTCATCGCTCCTCAATCGCCTGACCGGGGCCGGCGTGGCCGTGGAGGACCAGTTGTTCAGCACCCTCGATTCGACGACGCGCAGGCTCGAGCTCCCGGACGGGTTGAGCGTCGTCATCTCCGACACCGTCGGCTTCATCAGAAACCTGCCGCACGAGCTGGTCGCGGCCTTCCGCTCAACGCTTGAAGTGGTGCTCGACGCGGACCTGCTGGTGCACGTCGTCGACGCGACGCGCGAAGACGTGATGGAAGAGCGCCGCCAGGCGGTAGAGGAAGTCCTCTCTGACCTGGGCGCGCTCGAGATCCCCATGGTCACCATCTTCAACAAGATCGACGCCGTCGTGCCTGCCTCGCGCAGCCTCATGGAGGACAGGCAACCTGACGCCATCCCGATATCGGCTCTCACGGGGGAGGGGGTGGAATCGCTGCTCAAGGCGATGGCCGGCCGTCTCTCCGAGACCAGCAGTGTGACCCTGGTGGTCCCCGCCTCAAAGGGCGATGTGATGGCCCGCCTGTACCGTGAAGGGACGGTCTTGAGCCGCGAGCTCTCCGGTGATGAGTTCATAGTCCGGGTGCGCTTTCCCCGCGACCGCCTGCCGGAGTACGCGCGCTACCTGCCGCGCGACGACCTCTGAGTCCCATTTCCTGCCAATTCTTTTTGGACCTCGAGTTGAGACTGAGAAAAAACTTTTGCTGTATCATGGCTCAAGTCCTGGCGCCCGGGCTTGCTCCGCATGGAGCCGCAGACATGCTGAGCACTGAAGTCCAGGTTCAGGAACACGGGACGCGCACATCCGTCCAACGGTGGGCTAAGGTAGAGTTCGAGCGCTGTTTCTAGAAGCCTCGACAACGGATTAAACCTTAAATCAAGCTTCATGACGGCGGCAAACCCTGCACCCCTCCAAGAGAGAATTTATTTTGAAAAACCTTATTGACACACCCTATCTTGTGGGCGAGAATCGCCTCCAGCACTAGATATGGGCTCGGCGGCCCGGGGGTGTTTTCACCAGGAAAGATCAGCCAGACAGGTACGCCGGGTGAAGCGGGAATGATTGGTTTAGAGAGATGAAATGTCCGTACTGTGAGAACGAGAAGACGAAGGTCATAGATTCGCGGGCTGTCGACAGTGGGGCCTCGATCAGGCGGCGCCGGTCCTGCCCGGCCTGCGGCTCGAGGTTCACGACCTTCGAGAGGCGAGAGAAAGTGGACGTGGTCGTGCTCAAGAGGGACGGCTCTCACGAGGTATACGACCGGCAGAAGATAGCCAACGGTTTCTACAAAGCCCTCAGCAAGAGGAACGTGGCGCCCGCGGTGATCGAGGGCAGCATCGACGAGATAGAGGATGAGCTGAAACGGCGCCAGGACAAGGAGGTGGCCGCCTCCGAGATCGGGGACATGGTCATGGAGCGCCTCCGGCGTATCGACGAGATCGCCTACTTGAGGTTCGCGTCGGTCTACAAGCGGTTCGGAGACGTGAGCGAGTTCCAGAAAGAGCTTGGCGAGCTCATGCCTGATCAGGTCGAGGACCGCTCGGCCTGAGGGTTCCAGAGTGGGAGATGGAAAGGAGCGGGAAGTGACACCTCGGATTCAGGTCCTCAACAACAACGGGGAGTTCTCGTACAGTGCCGCCGCCGATACAACCGATATCGCGTTGCAGGTAAGCACCGTATCAGCGGAGGAGATAAACCTCTGGGACAAGCAGAGGATCGTGGATTCGATAATCCTCGAAGCCCAAGCTTCCCCGAGCCTTGCGGCCGAGATCGCCGACGAGGTGGAGAAGACGCTCGTCGCCTCGGGGCAGACCAGGGTCACGACCAGCCTCATACGCGAGCTGGTCGACCTCCAGCTCATGGAGCGCGGGCTCTCCCACATGCTCGAGCGCCACACCAAGCTGGGCCTTCCGATGTTCGACGTCGAGAACATCATCACGCAGGCCAACAAAGAGAACTCCAACACCACGCACAACCCCGAGTCCATCAACCTGACCATCGCCGAGACCGTCCTCAAGCAGTACGCGCTCCAGCGGGTGTTCTCTGAGGACATCGCCCGGGCGCACTACGAGGGGGCAATCCACCTTCACGACCTGGGCTTCATCATCAGGCCCTACTGCGGCGGCCACAGCCTCGAGTACGTCAAGAGGTTCGGCCTGCGGCTCCCGAACATCACAAGCACGTCGAGCCCCGCAAAGCACCCCGACGTCCTGATCGGCCACATGGTGAAGATGGCCTCCACGCTCCAGTCCTACTACGCGGGCGCCATCGGATGGGAGGCGGTAAACGTCTTCTTCGCCCCTCTGCTGGTCGGTCTCTCATACGAGCGGATCCAGCAGCTCGCGCAGATGCTCATCTTCGAGTTCAACCAGCTTGCCGGCGCGCGCGGAAGCCAGGTGGTCTTCACCGACTTCAACCTCTACTGGAACGTGCCGAAGCACCTCAGAGACGCCCCGGCCATCGGACCGGGCGGCGAGCCCACCGGCAAGACGTACGCCGAATACGAGAAAGAGGCGCAACTGTTCCTGAAGGCGCTCTTCGAGGTCTACCGCGAGGGCGACGCCATGGGGAAGACCTTCGTGTTCCCGAAGCCGCTGCTGCACATCAACGATGACTTCTTCCGCACCGAGGGGTGGGAGGAGTTCCTCGAGCTCGCCTGCGACGTGGCCAGCAAGCAGGGCATAACCTACTTCGTCTTCGACCGCGGCGACGACATCACCATCAGCCAGTGCTGCAGGCTGAAGCTCAAGCTTGAGGAGGAGGACCTGGCCCTGGCCATGACACCCGAGAAGATGAGGTTCAGCGCCCTGCAGAACATAACCATCAACCTGCCCAGGATCGCATACCGCGCGCAGGGTTCCGACGAGATGCTCTTCAGCGAGCTGGAGACGGCGCTCGAGCTGGTGGCGAGGGCACACGTCCAGAAGAAGAAGTTCATCTCGAGCCTCATGGAGCTCGGCAAAGACGGCCCGGTATCGCTGCTCTGCATGGAGCACGACGGCGAGCCGTACCTGCGCATAGACCGCCTGACTTACCTCGCGGGGCTCCTGGGGCTGAACGAGATGGTCCAGTACCACAAGGGCGAGCAGCTCCACGAGTCGCAGGGCGCGCTGCGGTTCGGGCTCACGGTGGTGGCACACATGAGCCTGGTGTGCGAGAGGCTATCCGAAAAGTACGGCATCAACATCGTGCTCGAGGAGTCTCCCGCGGAGTCCAGCGGCTACCGCCTCGCCAAGCTGGACCTGAAGTACTACCCGAACCAGACGCGGGACGTCCTCAAGGGTGACGTCGAAAGCGACCAGTACTACTACACCAACAGCGTCCACCTGGCGACCGACGCGCCGATCGACTACGTCGAGCGCGTCAAGAGCCAGAGCCTCTTCCATCCGCTCATCAAGGCGGGCGCCATAATCCATGTCTGGCTCGGCGAGCACCAACCGCCGGCTGCATCAATACGCAAGTTCGTCGAGAAGATATTCGCCGATACCAACGCGGCCCAGGTCGCGTTCAGCCCGGAGTTCACGGTCTGCAACTCCTGCGCCCGCACGAGCCGGGGGCTCTCGCAGGAGTGCCCGCTGTGCGGCTCCGAGGACACCTACGGGATCACGAGGATAGTCGGCTATTTCTCGAAGGTGTCCACCTGGAACAAGGGCAAGCTCGGAGAGCTCAAAGAACGCAACAGGACTTCGCTCACGGGAGGGGATAGGGATGTTGTTAAAGGTATTCGTGAAAGAAAACTGTCCGAACTGTCCGGCGGCTAAGGAAGTCGCGAACCAGTTTCCCTTCAGCAGGCTCTACGACATGGACCAGGCTGAGGGGCTGGCGGAAGCCGCCTTCCACAGCGTGCTGTGCACGCCGTCGATGGTGCTGGTCGACGACACCGAGAGCGTCATACATTCCTGGCGCTGCCACGTGCCGCGCCCGACCGAGATCGCGAACTACGCGGCCTAGAGGGCGGCTCAACTGTCTTTTACCGTCAGGTTCAAGAAGCTGGATGAGGGAGCGCGGGCACCCTCCTACGCTCACGAGGGCGACGCCGGGTGCGACCTCGAGAGCCGGGTAGACCTCGTGCTCGGGCCGGGAGAGAGAGCCCTCGTCCCTACGGGCATCGCGGTCTCCATCCCCGAAGGCTACGCCGGCTTCGTCCAGCCGCGGAGCGGGCTCGCGGCGCGCTGCGGCGTCAGCATCGTCAACACTCCCGGCCTCATCGACTCCCACTACCGCGGCGAGATCAAGGTGATACTCATCAACCTCGACCGGGCGGAGCCGTTCACGGTGAGCAAGGGGGACAAGATCTGTCAGCTCGTCTTCCAGAGGGTCGAGCGGGCCGACTTCCTCCATGTCGAGGAGCTCGACGACACCGTGCGCGGAGAGGGGGGTTTCGGCTCCACGGGCATCTGAGCACGAGCCGTCCCCCCGCGATAACTGCTAGAATCTCCCTGGTGTCACTTATGGATATTGCAAGCCGCAAAGGCGAGAACCCTTTCGACGAACCGGTCAGGATCCTGCGCGACTCCGAGCCTGAAGAGGTCGCGAGCAGGGCCGGCGCGCGCTGGCTCGGCAGCGGCCCGGGAGCAGGGGAGATGTCGCTTCCGGTGCTGTGCGGTGAGGTCACCGTGCGCTTCCCGGATGTCGAGGTCGACGCCTCGCCGCCGGTCTCGTCGTTCTCACTCAAACTGCTTTCCGTGATCTACCTGTCCACCACGGACGGGACGGCCCCGTCCGGGGACTGGCTCGCATACCGCGACCTTCCGGGGGGGCGCTTTTATGAGCCCGTGGTGCGCCGGAGCGTCGAGGAGCCGCTCGCCCATGCTTTCGGCGAGGACCCCGGGCGGTTCAGGGAAGCCTGCGCGGCCTGGGGCGGGGCAGAGGAGCATTTCGGGGACGCTTCCTGCTCGTTCGCCCTCTTTCCGAACGTGCGGCTGATCATCATCCTCTGGCGCCGGGACGACGAGTTCCCCGCGCGGGTGCAGGCCCTCTTCGACTCCAACAGCACCCACCACCTGAACGCGTTCGACCTCAGGATGGGCGCCCAGGAAGTTTCCTCGCGCCTCATCAAGGAGCTGAAAGGGGAGGGGGGTTGAGCGGGGCACTGGTTCTGCTCTCGGGGGGGATGGATTCCGCGGTGTGCCTGTACCGGGCGGTCGCCGAAGAAGGGCCCGCTTCGGTGCGCGCGCTCTTCTTCGACTGGAACCAGCGGTCACGCGCCCAGGAGCGCCGTGCCGCGGAAGCGCTCTGCACAGCGACAGGGGTCGCACCACCGATAACGGTGAAGCTCGACTTCCCTTACCGTGGCCCGCTGACGTCGTCCGATGGTCCCGTGCCTCTCGACCGCGCGCCATCCGAGATAGAGGCGTGCGGCGTCCCGGCCACTTTCTTCCCGGGGCGCAACCTGGTGATGGTATCGTACGCGTTCGGCACCGCAGCGGCCCTCGACATCAGTCGTGTCTACTTCGGCCCCAACGCGGACGACGCAGCGGGTTACCCTGACTGCAGGGAAGAATGCCTGCGGATGCTTGCCTGCGCGTGCAGGGCAGGTGTGGACAGGGAGATAGAGCTGGTGCTGCCGGTGATTTCGATGTCCAAGCCCGGGATCGTGCGCGAGGGTGACGCCCTCGGAGTCCCCTGGGAGGTCACCTTCTCTTGCTACGCGCCGGTGGAAGGTCGGCACTGTGGAAGGTGCGATGCCTGCGTTTTGCGGGAAGGCGCGCTGGGGTCCGAGCGCTAGTCTGCCTCTGAGTCTCCGCCATCTTTCTCGTTGCCGCCGAGGCCTTCCTCGTCGCCTCCGTCACCGATCGGCGTGACCGCAGAGGGTTGCTCTGCCGGCGTGGCCTGCTCCTCGTCCTCGTCGAAATCGGGGAGTATCGATGGCATCGTCATGTCCAGCCTGACCGCGCGCCTGATGTAAGCGCTGAAGATGATCGGTATGGAGAAGATGATGAGGATCGCGATGACGAGGTAGATCCAGTTCTTGCCCGACCCTTTGCCCGAGAGCTTCTGCGGGCCACCCACGACGCCTCCCGTGCCGAACACATCCGTGGTAGAGAACTCCGATGCCTCGATCACGTCGGCGCTGCCGACGCGCCCGGCGAAGAAACTGTCCCAACTGGTTGCGGTCGCCTTCTCGAGGATCTCGCTCACGTTGGCGACCGCATAGTCCTTGCCCTCGAGGTGATTGAACTGCTTTGCCATCTGGCCGAGGAGCCACTCGATGTTCTTGCCGCCGCTGGTCGCTTCCCTGGCGAGCTTCACCGACATGGAGGCGCTGAGCGCGGCACCCTTGGCGGCGAGAAGACGCCTCGCGCCGCCATTTTTCTGCGCGGTGGCAAGGCTGGTCTTGAGGGCCGAAGGATCCGTCAGGTAGTCGGCATAGACGCCACTGAACTGAAGGTAGGCGGCGTTCGCGTCCAGCATTCCAAGGGTTGAGGCCACTCTGTAACCGTAGAACCATGGGAGCCCGTCCTGCATCCAGGCGGCATCGCCGCGGGAGGAAGCGACAAGAGACACTCCGTTCCAGAGGTCGAACCACCCGCGCGACGCCGCGGCGGCGGCGGGGCCCTTCAGTGTGCTGCCACCGTGGAACAGTAAGAACGAGTCGCGCAGTGATTCGGAGGCCGGCTGGCGGACGCCGTACCTGGCCGCGCCGGTCACCAGCACCGTCGCCTGTGCCTCGTCCGGGCGCTGCCCCATCACACGTTCGATCTCGTCGTGTATCTTCATGATGGCGTTGCCGTACGCGGAGCGTGACGAGTCGCTCATGTTGACGTCGCCCGCGAAACCGGCGGTGATGGTCGGCCCACCCGGCTGAAGAGTGACCTTGGTCATCTTGCCCCAGGCGAGGAAGTTCGAGAGCAGCTCCTCGCTGGACCCGATCTCGAAAGAGCCGTCGCTCGCCGTAGACCACGGTGCGAGCACGCTCTCACCGCTCGCCTTCTGGACTATCACACCGAACTCTTCGGAGAGATACTGCCCCGACTGATTCTGTGGTGCGAGGAGCGCGTCTGAGCCGCTGAATGCCTTCAGGTCCTGCTCCACTATCGCCCTGGGAGGAAGCACACCTCCTGGAGCCTCTCCGGTGGTCTGAGCGTTCCCGGAATCAGTGGCGCTTCCACTGTTGCCGGCGAACTTGACCTTGTAAGAGAACTTGATAACGCCGTTTGAAGCTGCTGTCACGGTCCAGCCCGCGTCGGGCGCGCTCAAAGGTTCTACCGCGAATGAAGGGTTCGACTGGGAGAGCAGTTCGAACGAAGGCGCAGCCCCGGACGCCGCGACCTGCTCGGTCTGTTTGGATGGCTTTATAATGGCTTTTTCGCCGCCGCTCATCTTGAAGCTCAAGTCGACGTCGATTGCGGTCGAGTCGCCCACGTCCGACTTCAATGTGAACTTCACCTGCTCGGGATTGGTCGCCGGAAGAGCGGCGACAGGCACCAGGAGCATCAGGCCGGCGAGGCCGATTGCCCCGAGCGCGAACAGGCTGGAGATGCGTTTTGGTTTATGGAACATAGGCCTGTCTCTCAACGTGACGTTTTCAGGAGAGTATAACAGAACGCGGGGCGCGGCGCGGCGGGGGAGGGGTGCTGACGAGAGGGGCTGCGAGCCGCTACCCGCCGCCCCTCTCCTTGGTGGCCGTGGCGAGCTCCACCCGCTTGACGTAGCGCAGCGACGGGACCTGGCAGATGAGCAGTATGATGATTATACCGACACCCACCAGGAAGTAACTCGACGGGTAGACGACCAGCGAGAGAGTCATGTAATCGGTCTGTTGAAGGCTCATGGCGTAGCGTCCCACCGCCACCCCCAGAAGGATGCCAGGCACGATGGCGAGGAGTCCGAAGATGACGTTCTCGAGGGTTGTCATGGCAGAGATCTTCCATGGCTCGGTCCCGATGGTCCTGATGGTGGCGATCTCGCGCTCACGCTCGAGGATGTTTATGGTTATGGTGTTGAAGGTGAGGGTGAACGCCATCAGAAGCGCGAACACCAGCATCACGTAGACGATGACGTACATGAGGTTCATGTACTGGCTGACCTCACGCTTGATCTCCGCCAGGTCGATGATGGCCGCCATGCCGGATATCTTCTGGAGCCCCTCGCGCACCTTGGCCTGCTGTCCGGGGACCGCCTTGACGTAGAAGCTGCCCCTCGCGGCCACCCCGTAGTCCAGCAGTTTCTGCGCGTCGCTCCGCTGCACGTATATCACATTTCCCATTGGCTCCTCGATGAACGGGCCGACGGTGAATTCTCTGGATTCCCAGCTCGTCTTCAGGGTGACCTTCTGGCCCACCTGTATGCCCTTCTTCAAGTGGTAGAACTGGTTAAGGAGGATGTGGTTGTCGGTCAGCCGCACCTCCTTTTTGTCCGGAGTGAAGAAGCTCCTCATGGAGGTGTTGGGCTCGAGCCCCATCATGACGGTATCGGCGGCGCCTCCGTCCCAGACCAGCCTGCAGCTGTATCCGGTGGACGGCTCGACCTTTGCGACGCCGTCGATACGCTGAATGCGGTTGATGACCGCGGCGTCACGTCCGCCGAGGAATATCGCGACCATGTCGAAACGGTTATTGAGGTTGAATCCTCTATTGAGGGCGTCCCCGGCGGTGTTCAAGACCCCGAGGAAAACCAGGACGATCATGACGGAGAAGGTGAGTCCCAGGAGCGTGAAAGCCGTCCTGCGCCTGTTGCGGAACATGTTACGTATGGGGACCTTCAGGAACATGGGAAGCTTCTTCAGCGGAGGGATTATCCGCTCGAGCAACGGGCGCCTGAACACCACCTCGAGGGTCTCGCCCCGCATGGCCTTCGATGGGTCGAGCCTGGCGGACTTCATGGCCGGCACGAAGCCTGCGAACGCGCAGAACAGCAGCGACAGAGCCATGCCTTCGCCCAGGATGGACCAGTAAGTCTTGATCCTGACCAGCGGGAAGCCCAGGGTCTGGGCGTACACGCTGGTGATGAAATAGGAGAGCGCGTAGCCGAAGAGAGCGCCCATGAAGGCTCCCAGGACCCCTATGATCAACGCGAAAGACAGGTAGTGTTCGAGTATCTGGCTCTGTTTGTATCCCATCGCCCTCATCACGCCGATAAAGGGGCGCTGGGTATACACCAGCCTGCTCAGGAGGATGTAGATGCTGAAGCATGCGATACCGAGGAAGAGCAGGGGGAAGAACAGTGCGAAGCTCTGCATGCCCTTGAGGTCCATCTGCAGCATCTTGTTGCCCTGGTTCTCATCCCTGGTGATGATCTCCAGGATGCCGGTGTTCTTCATTATCGACTCGGCCTTGGCGATCTGGGTATCGACCTTGCCGTAGTCCTTGACCTTGAAGACAGCCTGGTTGTAGGCGTTGGGCAGGTCGGCCATCCACTGCCCGTCGGCCAGAGGCACCCACAGTATCGCCATGGTGGAGGAGGAGAGCATCGGGCTGAAGTCGCCTTTCTCGCCAGCGAGCACGAGGTACTCCGGGTTGCCCGCGATGCCCACGATCTTGATGGGGACGTTCACGCCCTGGCGGACGTACTGCAGAGTGTCACCCGGCTTGAGGTTGTAGAAATCGGCGAAGTGGGACTCCGCGATGCAGACGTGCTGGTCGCCTTTCTCGAAAAACCTGCCTTTCTTGACGAGCAGGTCGTCGACCAGGGGGCGCTCGATAGGGATGCCGGTCGTCCTGCCCACCAGCTTCTTCCCGTTCGGCATCACGATGGAGAGGTCTTTCCTGACGCGAGGCGTCATCATGGTGACACCGGGTATCTTCGCGGCCTTCTCAACCACGTACGGCGGGATCTTGTCAGCCTTTACTTGAAAGTCCGCAAAGTTAAGTTTCTCGTAGGTGTATTCGTAAGAGGTCTTGAGGTTCCGGTAGGACATCGAGGAAGCGATGAATATCATGACCCCGATCATGACGACCAGGGTTATTGCGATGAACCGCACCTTGGCGCCGAGGATCTCCCGCACCAGCTTGATGCGCATGGAGTTCTTCTCGGGTCGTTTTATATATTTCATCAGGACCTGGATCCTAAAAGTCTATTGGTCACAACAATACAGACGAATGCTTGCAAGGCCGCGTTCAAGGGCTTGAAACGCGGAACCGCGCAGATTGTCTTCATGACTCGGTGGATATGATAGCGCAAATCACCCCAGAAGCGCCTTGCGCAGCATCTACAGCGCGTCCTGAGGGCTCTGACGAGTTCATTTAGGGAGAAAGCCGCTCGAAAGTACGTGCACTACTATATGTCCCATAATATATATTATGTAAACTTAATCGCTGCTCCCTTTTTCATACTCTTTCAAGCCTCTCCTCCTCTCAACAATCTATTGCGTTCACTAACCCCACTGACAAAGACTCCGCGACTCTTTTTTTGCTTGATACGCTCTTAGAATCTGACAGGCCGGAGGCAAAGCGCGTACTCTATTGAAAATAGAACAATGTGTGGGCCTCTACCCTATCCGAGATGACTGGTGGTACTGGATTGAGCGACGATGCGCTCGCGCGTGTTGAGATCGAGGAGGCCTCTGCCGGCGATATCGAAGAGATCGTCGAGGTCCAGAGGCTTGCTTTTCGCGAGGAGATGAAGCTCTACGGTTTCTTCGACATCCCGCCTCTCACGGAGACGGTCGAGGAAGTGTTAGAGGCCCTTCGTGAGCAGGTCGTCCTGAAGGCGGTTTGTGACGGGGCCATCGTCGGGGCGGTTCGAGCGACCGTGAGAGAAGGTTCATGCCTCGTCGGGCGACTGGTGGTGCGCCCCGAACTGTGGAACCGGGGCATCGGCCGCGCCCTCATGGACGCGGTCGAGGAGCGCTACGGAGATTCCTGCCGCCTGGAGTTGTTCACGGGAAGCAGGAGCATCAGGAACATCACCCTCTATGAGAAGTTGGGCTACGTCGCCTTCCGCACCGAAGACGTGGGAGATTCGATCCAGCTCATCTACATGGAGAAAGCCCGCGGCGCAGGGCGCGCGTGAACCACCTGGAATTTCCCCGCATTGTGATCCCTGTCAGCTACGCAGCCGGCAGACGCTTAAGGCTCTCCTCAAGCATGTCCACGTAGCGCTCGTTCAGGAAGTAACCCATGTCCGGGTCGAACTCGATCACGTTCTCGCGCCGGTACTGGTCCTCCGCGCGCCTGGTCATGTTGGTGAGCGTGACCGTGAGGTCGTGTATGTCGTACTTGTCGTCGCCCAGCCTGTCGGCAATGGCGTCGATCAGCTCCTGGATCATCATGCTGCGCTTCTTCTCCAGGAGGACCCTGACCGCGGTGACCTCGTTCTCGCTGAGGTCGGCGACGTAACGGTCCAGCTCCCCCTGGGTCCAGGTGTCCGGCTGCGGCACCATGACGATCCAGGTCTCGGTGGACTGGATCCCGTCGATGCCCCTGACGGTGGAAAGGATGGTGTTCTGCAGCGTCTCGAGGTCCGGCCCGCGCATCACCGCCACCACGTCGACGTGCCCGGACACACCCTCGGCCGAGATCACCTGCGGCATCTCGGAAAGGGTGCGCATGACCTCATCGAGCTTTCCCGCGGAGACTTTGATGAAAACGTATGCTTTCTTCTTCACTTGTTCCCCCTGGCTTCGAGCGTCCAAGCCCTAGAGCTTCGACACGTCTATCTTACCCGCAAGGTCGTCCCTCAGGACACGCTTCAGGACCTTGAGCGTCATGCCGTAGGGCATCTCGCTCCGGACCTCGACGTAACGCGGAGCCTTGTACTGGGCGATGTTCTCTCGGCACCACGCGAGCAGGTCCTCCGAAGTCAGCTCAGCGCCGGGCAGGAGCGTGCAGACCGCTGCCACCACTTCGACCTTCGTGGGGTGAGGAATTCCCACCACTGCGACTTCATCGACCAGCGGGTGCGAGCGTATCTCCTCCTCGACCTCGCGTGAGAACACGGAGTAGCCTCCCGCTTTCACGACGTCCTTCTTCCGATCCACAAAATAGAGCAGGCCCCACTTGCCCTTGCGCGCCATGTCCCCCGTGTGGAACCAGCCGCCGCGGAAGGCCTCCTCGTTCTTCTCGGAATCGTCCCAGTAACCCTTTGTGATGTTGGGGCCGCGGACCACGAGCTCCCCCGCCTCGCCGCGCGGCAACGGGTTGCAGTCCTCGTCCCAGACCTGCGTCCGGACCGGGAACACGGGGATGCCGACGCAGCCTTGCTCGAAGGACTTCCATTTAGTGGAGAGCTTGAGCGCCGTTATCGGGCTCGTCTCCACCTGCCCGTAACCCTCGAAGAACATCCCGCCGTAGCCCATGAACTTCTCGATGTATTCGACGGGCATCGCGTCCGCGCCGCTCGCCCACAGCCTTACCGAGGAAAGTTCGTAGTCATCGACGCCGCTGTTGACCATCATCGAGTACATCGCCGGGACACCCACGAACACGGTCGCCTTACGCTCCTGTATCAGCTCGAGGGTCCGCACTGGATGGAAGTATTTCATGAAGTACCCGGGCGTCCCGAGCATGAAGCAGAGCAGCGCGACGCAGAAGCCCATGAGGTGCGCGCTGGGGAGGCCCGAGAGGCCGAGGTCGTCAGGGGTGATCGGCAGCACCCCGGCGGTTATTCGCTGCGTCGTGAGCAGGTTGTGGCTCGTCATCATCGCGCCCTTGGGATACCCGGTCGTCCCCGAGGTGTAGAAGATGGCGGCGGTCGCGTGCTTGTGGAGCTTGACGGGCTTCAGCTCGTCGGAAGCGTCGTCGAGCATCTCGTCCAGAGAAGCGAACCCGTCGAGGCTTTCCTCCCGCGGGCCTGCCATGATCCACGTGTTCACGCCTTCGATGAGGTCGGTGGTCTTGATGTTCGTGTCGAAGATATCCCGGTCGGTCACCACGCACTTCGCCTTGCAGTTCTCCGTGATATAGCGGATCTCGGAACCTTTGAGCATGTAGTTGAGAGGCACCGCGATCGCGCCGATCTTGAAGCACGAGTAGCAGAGCAGGAGCAACTCGATCCTGTTCCCCATCGATATGACGACGCGGTCGCCCTGGGTCACGCCGGCCGCCAGCAGAGCGTTGGCGAGCCTGTTGACGAACCGCAGCGTCTCCCGGTACGTGAGAGTGTCGGTGGGCATGAAACGGTAGTCTATGGGCTCGTCGAGGTACGCAAGAGGCCTGTCGCCGTAGACCGCCACCGCCTTGTCCCAGAAGTTCGACATGCTCAAACGCGGGTCGAGGATGAGCTTGAACTTGGTAAGGTACGACATGGCAACCGCCTTCCCGGTACGCACACGCTAACGAATCCGACTGAAAGTATACTACGTTTGCGCCGGGCCTTTCCCTCAAGCGGGCTGTGAGGGACGAGCTTCAGTTTATGTTGGCGCGGCTGTTGATATAGACTTTTATGCTGACGACTTACAGGAGGGTCCGCCTTGATCATCATCGGAGAAAAGATCAACGGCACCATACAGAGCGTCCGTGATGCCATCCTGTCGCGCGATTCTGCTTTCGTCGGCGACCTGGCGAGGGAGCAGGCGGACGCCGGCGCCGACTACGTGGATGTGAACGTCGGCACAGGAATCGGCGACGAGGCAGAGTCGATGAAGTGGGCGGTCGGCGTCGTGAGGGCAGCGACCGATGCCCCTATCTGCCTCGACTCCCCTGACCCGGCAGTGCTGGCTGCGGGCCTCGAGGCCTGCGGTTCCGAGAGCCCGTTCCTCAACAGCGTCACGGGGACCGAGGAGAGCATCAAGACCGTGCTTCCCCTGGCGGCGCGCCACTCATGCCCTCTGGTGGCCCTGGCGATGGACGAGGCCGGCATCCCCCCCTCCCCCGCCGAGAGGCTCCTGGTATGCCGTTCAATTGTGTCGGCGGCCGCCGAGGCGGGCATCGAGCCTGACAGCCTCTACATCGACCCGCTGGTGCTCCCGCTTAGCGCGGACTGCACCCAGGGAAGAGTCACGCTCGAGACGCTGAGATCGATCAAGGAAGAGTTCGATGGGGTCCGTACCGTCATGGGCGCGAGCAACGCGTCTTTCGGCCTGCCGCGGCGCTCTCTCATAAACCGCTCGCTGCTGGGGGCGGCGGTGTACTTCGGCCTTGACGCGGGCATCCTGGACCCGACCGACACGGAACTGCGCGCCGCGATATATGCCGCCGAGGCGGTCGCGGGCGGCGACAAGTTCTGCAAGGCATACATGAAGGCTTACCGGTCGGGAGGACTGGGGTGATGTCAGTTGGTTGACAAGGACGGTGGAAGCGGAACATCTTCATCAAGGGTGCTCATCGGTTCTCTGGTCATCAGCGCGCTCGGCCTGGTCTTCGGCTCGTCCTTGATCGTCGCCGGCAGCGCGCTCACCTGGAGATCCGACAGGATCCTCGGGCTCTACAACCAGTCCGGCTGGAGCTTCCATCACGTCATCAGCGGCGACGGGAAGGTCACTATGGCGCTCGGCGTGATCATGGCTGTCGGTATCGTGATAGGTTTCGCGCTTCAAAGCAGGGCCGCATACGCGGTTGCCTGCGTCGCTGACCTGCTGGTACTCGGCTTCGCGCTTTACGAGCTCATATACCTCTTCACGAGGCAGGGAGTGGTCAGCCCTGGAAACGGCCTCTACATGGTACTCGGCGGAAGCGTCGCGGGATTCCTGTGCGCGCTGGGGGGTTACCTTATGATGACCGAGAAGCACCGTGAGGCACACGACGCGCTCAGTGCGGCGGCCGTACTCTCAGAGGCCCCCTGAGCCCCGGCCAGGCTTTGGCCTGGCATGAGGCATCCTCCTCACCCAGTCGTCGACCGCCCCCGGCCTGTAGAACGGCGGGTAATCCCCGTAGTGTTTCATGACCCGAGCCGCGAGCATGCCGGACCGGGCGAACCCCAGCAGCAGCTGGACGGCCCCCGGCCCTCCCCTGAGCTTGTCCGCGACCGCGGCGGGCCCGAGCGTGGGCGCCTCCGGCACGAGGCCGCTGAACACCTCGCGAGCCGTGAGGACGCCCCTCGCGAGCAACAGGTCCAGGTCATCGACGGTGAGGGTGTCGGCGTGACGGCGTATGACGTCGTAGTATGCCAGCAGAGCTCCTCTTCCGCTCAGGAACGCGTGGTTGTAGCCCCAGAGGGCCTGCCGGTCCCGTCGTCCCTGCTCGAGAGCCCGGATTATGGAGGCGGATGCGAGATCGGCGGCGATGAGGGCGGACGCCGTGCCGGACCCGTGCGCGGGTATCACCTGGCAGGCGCTGTCCCCCAGCGTCACGAAGCCATCGGCGACGAAAGTGTCGAGCGGCTTGCGGATGGGAATAGGGCCACCATCGCCAAATACCTTCTCGCCGATGTACGGCCTGTCCCGGAGGATCTGCTCGAACCGGGTGTCGGCATCCGGGCCCGATCCCGGCTTCACCCCCACCAGGATGTCGATAGACCTGCGCCGCAGGTCGAGGAAACACGTCTCTATCGAGTAGACGCCCTGCGCCCCGGACCTGCCGATGCGCACCCGGTCCACCATGAAGTTTCGCTGCATCGCCCTCTCAGCGGCTGCCGGCTCGACGGCCCGCGTCTCTCTCCTGGCCAGCACGATGTCAGAGGCGGCCACCGCGTCCGCGAGTCGCCACGACGGCGGGGTCTTCCTCCTCAATGCGCCGCCCATGCCGGTGCAGTCGGCGACGATGGTGCCTCGGATCTCTTCGGCCTGGGAGGGCCGGCCCGCGGTTCTCAACCCGACTACGCAGTCCCCTTCGATTATCGGGTCCGCAACGGCGCAGGATGTCCTGAGAACTGCTCCGCAGTCTACAGCCCAGGCGGCGAGCTGCCTGACGTACGGCGCGTTCCTCACCGGGACCACCGGTGCCGGCAGGAGTTCGATCGCACACGCCCTGTCTGATGAGACCAGGACCGTCCTTTCCGGTTCCTCGAAAAGTTCACCGGTCGCCGGCTCGGGGACTACGGCGGCCTCGAAGGTGTTCCTGGCCACATCGACGATCCAGTCGCGTCCGGAGCCCGGCTCGCTCTCGCGCTCCAGCAGGAGCACGCTGCAGCCCGCGGCGGCCACCTTTGCCGCCAGCGCGCAACCGGCCGGACCGGCGCCCGCTACCACCAGGTCCCACCTGTCCCCCATCTCAGCGGTTCCTCTCACGCGCTTCGAGCATCCGGGCCAGCGCCTCGCGCCCGCCTCCCACGATGGGCTCTCCGTGCCCGGGCAACAGCACCTCGAAGTCCAGGGTCACCAGTTTCTCTTCAATGCCTCTGAACGCCCGCTCCAGATCCGGAGTGAACTGCGGAGGCGGCCCCTCGAGCACCCCGTTCTCGTTGCGTACCGTGTCTCCCGTAAAAAGCAGGCCACGGTCGGCCTGGTATAGAGCGATGCTCCCGGCGGTGTGCCCGGGGACGTGGAGGACCTCAAGGCCGCCCATCACGTCGACGACGTCACCGTCTGTCACGCGCTCGTCGACTTCGACGAACTCGTAGGGATAGAGTGGCCCCAGCGCCTTGTAGTAGACCGCCTGGATCGGCTTGAGCTTGAACGTGGGATACGGAGCGACCCCTTCCATTATCATGGCATCGTCGGGATGGGCCACGACCGTGGATGAGAACTTCTCCTTGAGCCTCGCCATGGAACCCATATGGTCCAGGTGGCAATGTGTCGCGACAAGCATGTCCGGCCCGCCTGTGAGCGTCCCAAGGCTCTTCACTATCTTCCTGGTGTCCAGCGGAAAGCCCGCGTCGATGAGCGATACACCGCCTTCCCACTCGAGGAAATATATGTTGCAGCCCCAGGAGCGCTCCAGCATGGATACCCCTGGCACGACTTCCTTCATCAAGACCTCCGCCGATCTATATCGTTCGCGTGAGGGACCCTTACGCGCGCAAGCACGCGGGACCATGATATGGCATTTCACGTTGGTGCGGGGGCATCCGCAGTATCAGGACCTCGGGACAACCAGCTCGCAGTCGACCCACTGGACCCCTGTGAGGCCGATGGCGTCAGCCGCGCCCTTCGAAAGGTCGAGCATCCGCCCGGCGGCGGCCGGTCCACGGTCGTTGACCTTCACGACCACGCTCCTGCCGCGGAACGAGATCAGCAACCACGTCCCAAAAGGCAGCGTCTTGTGGGCGCAGGTGAAAGCGTACTGGTCGAATATCTCCCCGCTCGCGGTCGGCCTGCCGTCGAAATCGTCGCCGTACAAGCTGGCATAACCCGACATGACCTGCCCCGTGCGGTTGAAACCGTTGACGTCCGGCCTGGCGTAGACCTTTGACGGACTGAAAGTCTTGGGGGCAGGGGTGTAGGTATCCGGCAATTGCATGCCTATCAGCGTCGAGGTGAGGCCGACGAGCTGCGCCTGCTTCGCCTCGATCTGCGCTTCGACGGCCGAGGTATCAGCGGAATCCGCAATACCTGCCTCTTCCTTCTTAAATGCGAGAAGCTTGTCCTGACAGTCCTGCAGGTGGTTCTTCTTCGCCTTCAGGGCTTTCAGGGAGCTTGACTGTCGAGAGGTCACATCTTTCACGTATTCGGACCAGGCAAGGAAATCGGAGACGTCCGTACTGCTTATGAGCATTATCAGCGAGTCCTGACGCCCCTGCACGTACAGCTCACGCAAGCCGCGGTTCACGGCTTGCCTCGCGCCCTCGACCTCCGCTTCAGCGCGGTCGATCTCCATGTAACACTCAAGGATACTCTTCTCGACTTCGGCGAGCCTCTCGGCGAGCGCGACCGCGTCGTGCCTGCCGTTCGAGAGTTTTTCCTGGAGAGCAGCTATTTCCCTCTCCAGAGACCGCGCTTGCTCTTCCTGTGACATGAGGCTGTCCTGCAGAGGCTGGGCGATAGCGGGGGCCATTAGGGCGACAAGAAGGGCGGTGGCCAGGCCAAGCGCCATGGCTGCAATTATCGGTTTCGAGCGAGGACCACCCGCGTTCACTGCATCAACCTCACCTTCACACGCCGGTCAAACCCTCTACCTAGTTTCGGGATTCAGGTTTATACAATTTAGCATTTCTGATAAGAAAAATCAACTATTGTTCTAATTGTTCACTTGTGGGGTAGATGTGACTGTCGCAGCCCATGCCGGCAACCGCTCCGGAATGCCTGCTCTGTCCAATCGCCGCGGCTATCTCCTGCTCTGCGAGACTCTCTTCAGGTCCTTCACCTGCTCCGGGGCGCCTGAGACGATCAGGATGTCGCCGGCGTCCAGAACGGTGTCACTCCTGGGGTTTATCACGAAATCCCGCTTGGGCCTCTTGAGGCCCAGGATACCTATGCCCTTGAGGTCGTCAACCAGTATGTCTCGCAGCGACCTCCCGATGACCGCCGCGCCGGGCTCGACCGCGATGTCCTCCAGGGTGAGCTCGACCAGCTCGCCGTGGGTCACCACGTCCAGGAAGTCGCACACCAGCGGCTTCAAGAGGAGGGCCGCCATCCGCCTGCCCCCCACGTTGTGGGGCGAGATGGCCCTGTCGGCGCCGGCCCTGTACAGCTTCGACTCCGTCTCCTCGGAGTTGCAGCGCCCGACTATGAAGACATCAGGACGGATCATCCTCGCCGACATTGTGACGAAGAGGTTGTCGGCGTCGGAAGACAGCCCGCTCACCAGCCCCGAGGCGCGCTCGAGGCCGGCCTGCCTCAAGACGCTCTCCTCCGCGGCGTCGCCCTTCACCGTTATGAAATCATCGTTGATGGCAGACTCCACCACGGCAGGGTCTTTCTCTATGACGACGACGGACCTGCCCCTCGCCTGGCACTCCTTGGCTATCTGCTTGCCCACCCGGCCGTAGCCGCAGATGATGTAATGGCCGCTCAGGTCCTGGAGCTCTTTCAAGACCCTTCGCCTCCCCATGATCTCGAGTATCCTGCCTTCCAGAAGGAGCTCGACTACGCTTGTGGTGGCGTACACCACCGCCGCGAGCCCCGCGATTATCACTATCATGGTGAAGATCTCCCCGGCGCGCGAGGGCAGCACTACCTCGCGGTATCCGACGGTGGAGATCGTGATTACCGTCATGTAGAGCGCCTCGAAGAAATTGAGTCGCTCGATGATCATGTAGCCTATCGTCCCGAATGCGATAAGCCCCAGGAAAACGAGAAGCGCGGTGCGGATGTGCCAGTAAGGGCTTCTTCTGCTACGCAAATCTCACCCCTTCAGAGGATGCTCCAGGTAAAGGTAATTGCAGCCGTCTGCCGGCTGTGGACTCGTATGAGACAGGTGAGTCGCCCTTCAAAGAAAGTCCTGCGGCTCCACGTGATCGAGGAAATCCCGGAACCGCTGGATCTCATCTTCGTCGGCGGTCTCCATCTCGATGCTGGCTTCGTCGAGGACGCCCTCCTCGGCGAAGATGGGCACTTCCATCCTTACGGCCAGCGCTATCGCGTCGGACGGCCTCGCGCTTATCACGTGCTTGTCGCCGTCCCTCAACATCGTTATCTCCGCGTAGAACGTCCCGTCCACCAGGTCGTTGATCAACACCTGCTGGACGCTTACGTCGAGGTCCTCCAGAACGTTCTTGAAGAGGTCATGCGTCATCGGCCTCGCGGTCTCGACCCCCTGCACCGCGAAGGCGATCGCGGTCGCTTCGAACGCTCCGATCCAGATAGGCAGAAAGCGCTCGCCCTCGTCCTCCTGGAGCAGGACTATCGGTTGATTCGTCGGCAGTTCGACACGCACTCCGACGATGTTCATCTTGATCATGTGCCTCACCGCCTCCTTTATACTCCAACCATATAGCAAGGTCAATGAAGGTCTAAACGCTCCATCATCAACGCTGCGCGATGGGTTCGTCGCGGGAAACAGAAGGCCTTTTCAGGCCACGCCACAGGCTCTTCCAGCTCAGAAAATGCGGAAGGGCGCAGCGAGTATCTTGCCAGTCCAGCACAGTGTGTACCAGAAGAAGAAGAACACCGCGCCGAAGACGTTCGATGACGACTGAGGCCGCGCGGCCACCGCATTGCCGTTCTCGAGCGGCGAGTCGTTCAGCAGCGCATCGATCTTCCCGAGGGTCTCGCCTTTCTTCACCGGTGAGTGCGTGGTGCGCTGTACGGCGACCTTCACCTTGAAGACGTCTTTGGAACCCCTGAAGGTCAGCGCCGCCATCTCCGCCTGAGGCACCACGGACACGTAGCGGCGAGGAAAAGCTCCCACCCTGCTGGTCCCTATCGGTTGTCCCTTTGCGGCGAGCACGACCCGCGCGGTCGATTGAAAACCGTAATTGAAGAGGGCCGCGGCGTCGTCAGCGCGGTGTGGGCTGTTCAGGACTGCCACGATAAGCGACTTGCCGTCGCGCTGCGCTGATGCAACCAGGCACCAGCCCGCCGGCACCGTGTATCCGGTCTTGATGCCGTTCGCCCCGGAGTACTGGGTCAGGATCTCATTGTGGTTCTGCGCAATGCGCATGCCTGCGCGCCCGGGCGGGAACGGGATGGAGTAATGAGGCGTGACCACGATCTTCGCCAGCACCGGGTCCTTCATCAGGGCGCGTCCGATGACGGCGAGGTCATACGCGGTCGAGTAGTGGCCGGACTGGTCGAGGCCGTGTGGGTTTACGAAGTGCGAGTCGTTCGCTCCGAGCTCCGCGGCTTTCTTGTTCATGAGGGCGGAGAAGGCCTCCACGGATCCTGCGGTCCCCTGGGCCAACGCGTACGCGACGTCGTTCGCGGATTGTATCAGAAGAGCGTTCAGGAGTTGCTCGACCGTGAGCGTCTCACCCGGAACCAGTTCTATCCCCTGCTCGCCGACATTGGCCGCCTCCGCGCTTATCACGACCTTATCGGACAGCCTCTTGTGCTCCCTCACCACCAGAGCAGTGATCATCTTGGTCGTGCTTGCGATCGGCAGCTTCACGTGAGCGGCCTTGTCGTAGAGCACCCGGCCGCTCTCGGCGTCGGTGAGCACGGCCGCGTTCGCCCACACTCCAGGCGCGGCAGGCTTCGTTCCGGGGGGCGCCTTGATCACACGGACCGACTCGGCGACGGCCGGCCCGATGTTGGCATCGGCCGCTGTGAGCAACCCGGAGATGAAGAAGATGAACGCGAGCAGCAGCACGAGCCCGACCGCCCAGAGCTTCACGTTCTTCACGCTGAACGAGCCGAGCTTCGACCTCCGCTGCCGCCTCCGGCGCGGCGTCCTGTCCATATAGCTCTCGTCGTATATCCGTTTCATAGGCCGGTGAGGCTCGTCTCCTTGTACCCAAAAAGGCCACGTGCGAGCCGGTGGTTCGGCCCTCGCGTGACAGCCCAGCTCAAGTCACGCTCCAGCAGCCGTTCAACCGGTCCATCCGCGGCCATGTCCTACCCAGAGAGTATATCCCAGCCCGGCGCCGCCAACAACACGGCTAGCGCGGGACGTCCTCCGCGAGGACGATCGCATCCTCGTCTATCCGCTGGACGGCGTCCCACGGGATCACCTCGGAGTCATGCTTGCTCGAATGTTTCCTGCGGATCTCGGCGACGTACCTGCGAAGCGCCGAGCTCGCCAGCAACAGCCCCTTGGACACTTCCAGCCCCGCGACCTTGAGCCTGCCGCCCTCCGAGGTCAAAAGGACGTCATCGACCCTCTGGATGCGGTTGCCTTCGGGGTCGACCATCTGCTTGTTGAGTATGTCGCGCCGAACGAGCCACTTGCCCGCTGCACTGTCAACAGGAAAGTCGGGGTGGACGCTCCGCAGTGTAACGAGTTCTTCGGTGATGCTCTCGACCTGGGACCAGGGCAACAGCACCGCAAGGTCCTCCACGCGCTTGACCAGGAGCACGTCCGCCACCCTGTCCGTCCACAAAAGGTGCACACCCAGCCCGTCGATGTACGGTGAGGCGAGGTCCGGCTCCATGGCCATGTCCTCCAGGTGGCCCACGTGCCTGCCGTCTGCGTCTTCAACCCTCGCCTTCACGAGGTCGCTGAAACTGACCGGCTCCCCTTCGTCCAACGACTCCACCCCCTTGCTCAATGGCCTATCGGGAAGATGCTCGATATCACAAGCCACAGGTCCAGGACGTACAGGACCCCGACCGCGATCCACGCGATCGTGTTATATATATCGCCGTTCACGTGGTCCCCCATGACATCCCTGTTGCGGATTATCTTGAGCATGCACGTCAGGACAACGGGCAGCAAGAGGCCGTTGATCGTTTGTGACAGGAGCATCACGGTGATGAGCGGCATGTTGGGTATCATTATGAACGCGGCGCCCGCGACGATGAAAACCGTGTAGACGGTATAGAACTTCGGGGCCTCGCTGAACGTCCGGTCGATGCCGTACTCCCATCCGAACGCCTCACAGACGGTATATGCCGTCGAGAGAGGCAGGATCGAAGCGGCGAAGATGGAGGCGAACAGCAGCCCGAGGGCGAACAGGTAGGACGCGTATTTCCCGGCGACAGGCGCGAGGGCCTTGGCCGCCTGGTCGGCCGACGTTATGTGGGTCGCCCCCACTCCGGGCTTGTTGAAGAACGCCGCCGCGCAGCACACCACTATCGCCGCGGCGGCTATCGTCAGAAATAGCGTGCCGATCCCGGTATCGATCCTCTCGAACCACAGGTCCTGGACCTTCAGCCCTTTGTCCACCACCGACGACTGCTGGTAGAACTGGCCCCACGGCGCCACCGTCGTCCCGACCATGGTGATCACCAGGATGATGTAGGGGGCGTTGAGCTGCCCGCTCGGGACGAAGGCGCCTCTCGCCACCTCGCCCCAGTTCGGCTTAGCCAGGATCGCGGAGATGATGTAGGCGACGTAGACCAGGCTTATCAGGAGGAAGATCTTTTCGACGCGTTTGTAACTCCCTTTGAGCACAATGAACCAGATCACCACCGCGGCGACCGGCACGGAGATAAAGAAAGGTATCCCGAATATCTCGGCGCCGGCAGAGATGCCTGCGAAGTCGGACACGGTGTTGGCGAAGTTCGCGACGATCATGGCGATCATGATCAGCGCCGTCAGCCTGAATGAGAACTCCTCCCTGATGAGAGCGGCGAGCCCTTTTCCGGTGACGACGCCCATCCTCGCGTTCATCTCCTGGACCATGAAGAGGAGCAGTCCCGTGGGCACCAGTATCCAGAGGATCTTGTATCCGTAACGCGCCCCCGCTACGGAGTATGTGGCGATGCCGCCCGCATCGTTGTCGACCATCATCACGATGATGCCGGGGCCGAGCACCGACAGCAGGAGGCCCAGGTTCGCTCTGGTCAGTCTCTTTTCGCGCCGCTTGGTCAAGGTGGCCTCCAATCCTGAAAAGGGCTAATGCCAGACCTTCACCAGGAGGCCGCTCACAGCTAGGAACGACACCACCGATGCTGCCATAACGAAGATGCTTACCATGCGGCCCGGCCCCACAGCCGGGCCTTGCCTCGCGCGCCTCAAAAGCAGTGGGACCCCGAGGCCCAGTATGCCGGCGATCGCGACGGCCACAAACAACCCTATCGCCCCGGCCACCGCCGGGACCCGTGTCCGTATCCACAGCAGTCCCGCAGAGAACCCCAGGACGCTGATAACAGTCGCGGCGGCGAGAGTGTACAGGTACTCGCGCGCCAGCAGGCGCCCGAGCTGCGAGGCGGGAACGCTCTCGTCACGGATATCGTGAACCGCGGCGGCCAGAGACCAGATCGATACGTCGTGGGCGGCCCGCAGCGCAAGCGGTACAAAATACACCAGCGCCAGTGCCATCAGGAAGTCCTTTCTGAAGATGCCGAACAGCGCTGTCGCGAGGACGCCGCCCAGGAAGGTCAACATGGTGGCTCCCCACCTGCGGGCATCGAACGCATCCCTTATCGGGGTACCCTCTTCCTCGAAAGGCACCCCGGACAACTGGGAGAAGTCTTCCGCGGATTCTTCCCTGATGACGTCGATTGCGTCGTCTACCGTCACGATACCTTTGAGGATGTGGTCTTCATCCACCACCGGCACCGCGAGCAGGTTGTAGCGCGAGAGCTTCTCGGCGACGCTCTCCTGGTCATCCTGGACCTCGGAGGTTATGACATCGCGAAGCATCAGGTTGCCGATCCGCTCGGACGGCTGCGCGCGCAGCAGGTCCCTCAAGGACAGCACGCCGGAGAGGTGGCCGTCCGAATCGACCACGTACACGTAGTAGATGGTCTCAGCCTCGGGCGCCTCCTTCCGGAGGTAGGAGATCGTCTCTTCCACGGTCATATCGTTCGAGACGGCGATGAACTCGGTGGTCATGCGCCCGCCCGCGGTGGTGGGCTCGTAGCCCAGAAGCTCGGAGACTATCGAAGCTTCCTTGATGCCCATCAGCAAGAGCAGGTCCTGGGCCTTCTCCCTGGGAAGCTGGCCCAGGACGTCTGCCGCCTCGTCGGGAGGCATGATCTCGAGCAGGTCTGAAAGCCTCTCGTCCTCCATGGACACAGCGACCTCTGAACGGATGGCCGGGAGTATCTGCGAGAGGACCTCGGCCGCCTTGGGATCCTCGATGAGAGCGAGCACCTTCGAGCGCTGGTCCTCGGGCAACTGCTCGACGATGTCGGCGAGGTCGGAGGGGTGTATCTCCAGGAACTCCCTGTAGGGGACCCTGAGCCTCACGTCGTAGGGCATCGGGCCCATAGGTGAAACGAGGTTCCAGGGGACGATGCGGTCACGGAAGATGCCGCTTCGCTCGCTCCTGAGCCTCTCGGCCAGCCCGTGGAGGCCCAGGCGCCTTAGAATCGCCAAGACGCCGACGTCGGCGCCGATTACCCGTAGCTCGCCGCCGGACTTGGCTATCCTGATGTCGCTGACCCTGACGATCCGGTAACCGTCCATGTCGACGATCTGCTTGTCCAGCAGGTCACGGTAGAGGAAGATGTCGCCCTCGTCGGCGTCGGAGGAGTCCGAGTACCCTTTGACGAGGATCCTGTCAGGCTTGAAATCCCTGACGTCGCTCCACGGGACGTAGTGGCGCCGGGCGCTCCTGCTTCTTCCAGTCTGGACGACGAGGCCTTTGACGGGTGGGAACTTCGCGCCCTGCTGGACGACGACGTCGACAAGGCGACCGTTGCCGCCTGTTCGCTCGTCCTCTATTCTCCTGCCCAGCATAGCGCTCAAATACGGCACGGCGACGCTCCGTTCAGACCGCAACGTGGCGATAAAAAAGCCCTCGGAAGAGGGCTGACGATCACCCGTTCCCGAAAAAAATCAAATCAAGGCCGAACCCCTCCCATGGCGAGACGCTCGCAGAAGCGGCCAGCTCCTAAGCCTATTCGTTTGTCGGATTTGTCACTCTCGCCCATCTGGTCCTTACACCCGCTTCCCAGTCCAAGGAAGCAAACAACGTCCCCTGATTATATACCAAGCCGCCCGAACCATCATTTCCGCCCCGGTTGGCCTTGCGCCGGCTACTCGGGAAACATCTGCGGGCTGGGCTCGGTCGCCTTCTGCGCCTCCGGCGCGCCTTGTTCCTCTTGAGCAGGGGCCGCCGGCACTTCAGCCCGTGGCTGCGTTTCCATCTCTTCGGGCTCCGGCGCCTGCTCCGTTTCTTCGTCCTCGAGCATGTCGAAGGACGCCGGACGCGGCAGGTAGATCGTGAGCGCCTCACGCAGCAACGCCTGTATGAACATCTGCGACAGTGCCATCAGGTTCTCGAGGTCCTTGAGGGCGCTCCTCTTCGTGTTGGGGTCCTTGTGCTGGAGCTGCGGCCGGATTATCTGTTCGATGAAAGACGCCTCTCGCCCAACGAACTGGGTGAACATGCGCAGGTGCCTCGGCTCGACCCCATACCTGAAGAACTCCTTGGCGAGGTTGAGTATCTTCATCTCTGATGGGGGGAAGTATCTGCCCTCAGGCCCTTCGGTGACCTTGACGATACCGTAGTCAACGAGCTCCTTGAGGGTTTCAGCCGAGAGACCCAGCTTTGACGGGGCCAGGTCGACCGAGACCGGCACGGCGCCCGTCAGGGCCGGCTCGGCTGCCTGCCCCGACATAACAGTGAGATCGCCAGCTACGACTTTGCCTGATTTCAAGTCCTGCATCTTGCGTTTGATTACCGAAAGGGGCAGATACTCCTCACGCTGAAGTCGAAGTATATAGCTGAGCTGCTTGATATTCGCCTTGGAGTACTTGCGGTAGCCGCTCGGTGTCCGCTCGGGATTGATGAGCCCCTCTTTCTCGAGGAAGCGTATCTTACTGATGGTGATGTCGGTAAACTCCTTCTTGAGGAGTTCCTGGACCTCGCCTATTCCGTACTTCTTTTCCTCCGCCGCCATGTCATTCCCCGGTGTAAGTCTTAACTTAAAGTCAAACCTTAAGACTTAATATGCTGAATAACAGGGGTCTATGTCAAGTTTGGGGGAGCTATTTACAGAAAAAGATGAGCCTGAACTTCCCGATCTGTATCTCGTCGCCGCTCGAGAGATCGGCTTCCTCAACTCTCAATTTATTCACATAGGTGCCGTTCAGGCTGCCCATATCGACGATCCGGAAGGCATCGTTCTTCCTGATCTCCGCGTGCCGCCTCGACACGGTGATGTCGTCCAGAAAGACATCGCTCTCCGGGTGCCTTCCAGCAGTCGTGACATCCTTAGTGAGGACAAACCGCGTTCCCGCGTTGGGCCCCCTCTTCACAACCAGCATGGCGGCTCCGGCAGTGAGCTCGTCCTCGGGCACGGCGATCTCCGCCTCCTGCTCAACGTCGGCCTCCACGGGCGTCAGCGTTATGGTCGTCTCGCCCTCGGTGGAGGCGGCCAGGTACGAGCCGCATTTGCAGCAGTACACGCTGTCTTCAGGATTGCTCTTTCCGCAAGCGGGGCAAAACATGTCTCACTTCCGTTTCTGCCAGCGGCCTTCTTCGGCCAGTCCGTTCCGGGGGATCATCACAACCAACTCGCTGATCTCGGCCGGGGTGAAACCCATGTCCTTGACCAGCCCCAGGACCGCTCCCCTCTGTTTCGACGAGAGCTCTCCGATATCCACATAGACTTTAATCCGGGGCGGGCCCTCTATCCGCTCCTCGCTCACCGGCTTCCCCCTCGCGCTGCTCGAGCTCTTTCTTCTCCTGCTCCCGCCGCCGGAACTTGTCGAGCAACTTCTCCCTGGTCTTCCTGGACTCCGTCTTCTCGCCGAACGTGATGGCGTGCTGCTCGCTCACCCCGCCGACGTGCCTCTGCGTGGGAGTCTGGATCCCTTCTTCAGTGGTGGACCTGACGTTCCGCTCCACGTCTTTATCGGGCATTCTTATCACCTGCTACCGCTGTTTCGAACAATGATAACACAACTCGCGAACCTCAGGACGCGCCCCTAACCCACTCTCTGTCCGCGTATTTTGTCTTCTCAAGAACGTCCGCGCGGTGGCGTTCTTCGGGGGTAAGCTCACCGGGCTCCAGAGCCACGCCGAGCCCCCCGGCGAACCCCGAGACAAATGCCTCAGCCACCTCGCGCCAGCCCACCGGGCGCCCGCATGCCTCGTCCAGGGTGACGAACGAAGACCTTGACAGACGACCTCCCAGCGCCGGCGCCAGTTCCTGGAGAAGGGCCTCGTTCTCCGACAGAAACAATGAGCCGTGCTGTAGAACATAGCCCCCCGCCATCCTCTGGGCGCTGCCGCAGATCTTCCTGGACGCCCACACTATGTCCACTCCGTGCTCCATCTCAAAGCACCAGCCCCGTCCGAGGGCGGCCTCGCCGTGTGATGCGACTTCCGCGGAAATCCCGAGGAGGCCGAGTGCGGCT
>Ga0209747_1000064_pt1 | contig 47517 bp, 41 predicted proteins | sample BarGraNGADG00311_FD_184498 | JGI IMG/M metagenome (GOLD analysis project Ga0209747, IMG submission 184498) | Arctic peat soil microbial communities from Barrow, Alaska - Barrow Graham LP Ref core NGADG0011-311 (SPAdes) (version 2) | ecosystem: Environmental > Terrestrial > Soil > Wetlands > Peat...
CGGAGCCCAGGTATCGTCTCCCGGAACGGGATTGGGAGGCGGCTGGCTGTTTTGTACGGCGGTCGAAGGGTTCACCTTTCCATAGCCGAAAGTGGTATCGAAACCGGCACTGCCCAAATCGGTTGCCCGTGCCTCGAGGGCACTTTCGACCTGGGAGGGTCCATAATCGGCGTAGCTGGCGAGGACTAGAGAGGCGCAGCCGGTGACTACCGGGGAGGCCATGGAGGTACCGCTCATCTTCTGATAACCGCCAGGTACCGTCGAGAGGATGTTTACCCCGGGTGCCGTCAGGTCCAGGTCTGAACCGCGGTTGGAAAAAGATGCCAATCTATCGCTGGAATCGAGGGCGCCGACGGCGATTACGTGCTGGCAGGCTGCCGGATAGCCGACGGCTCCGCCGTCGTTTCCCGCGGCCGCCACTATGGTCACTCCCTTATTAAAGGCATAATTTACCGCTTCTTCCAGGGTGTAAGAGTATTCGGAGCTTCCCAGACTCATGTTTATCACTTGGGCACCATGATCGGCCGCATATCGTATTCCGGAGGCGACGTCGGAGTCATAGCCCGACCCTTGCGAGTTGAGCACCTTGATGGGCATTATCCGGGCTGACCAATCCACGCCCGCGACCCCGGTGCCGTTGTTTCCGATGGCGGCCGCTATTCCGGCCACGTGGGTGCCATGACCGTGGTCGTCCATCGGGTTGTTGTTATGCCCGACGAAGTTATAGCCGGCCACGCATTTCGATGCCAGATCGGCGTGAGTGTAATCGACGCCGGTATCGATGATGGCTATCGTAACCTGGTTCGAACCGACAGTGACATCCCAGGCTGCCGGGGCGGATATCGATGGGAGGTACCATTGCTCCGAGTACCTCGGATCATTGGGCTGGTAGTAGGCCTGAACCTTGACATCCTCCTCCAGAAATGAGGTAAACGGCAACGAGCGCAGGATGTCCTTGAGGCGGGAAAGATCGAGACCCGCGGGAAGCTCGATCTTGGCGACGTTGGGCAGGAGCAAATCAAGCTCTTGCGAGATAGAAGAGGAAAACTTTTCCAGAACAGCCTTTAATTCATCCAGATCTTGAGAAAGGGGACATTGCTTGAACCCCAACAGCACTCTCGCCTCGGCGTCTGCTTGAGAGGGCTGAGCCCAGGAAGCGGCAGGGAAGGCCAGTAGCACCGTGAGAGTCAGGATAAAAAAAAGTGCGGGGAAGGTTAGGCCCGTATATAGATTGCGAGATATCAATTTTGTAAACTCCTCTTGCGCCGCCTACACTCGGCAAAATCGGGCCTGGTGTGCATCGCTTTTGTAAGTTCCCCGCAACTACATAATCGGAAGCCGGGCTGGAACCCTTAAGACATTGGGGTCGGAAAAATTTGTTACTGAAGCCGTGCAGCGCTTGATGAGCGAACTTCCAACGAGTTTATGCAAGATTGAAGTTGCTGGAATGCATCACCTCGAGACTTAATTGAGCTACATCATGGAGCCCTTATCTCAACCGGCTATATAGTTATCTTAGAAAGGCTGTCTTGCAGAGAGAGAGGAGGAGGAATGCCGATCTTTGAGTACCGGTGCGAAGAATGCCATCATCAATTCGACGCCTTCTTCCGCCGGATCGACGAAGCCGAACAGAAGAGGATGGCTTGCCCCAAGTGCGCTTCGGCAAAGATCCGAAAGCTGTTTCCGGTGATCGGTTCCGTGACGGGAGAAAATCAGGTATCAGGGAGGCAATGCAGCCCTCGCTCCAAATGAAGCCCCTGGTAATGGTCCGGTTCGGACCTGAAAAATCAACCTTCGCATAAGCACGAAGAAAGCAGCGATTATCAAGAAGGCCTATCAGCTTCGTAAGGCGGCCTCGGCGGCATCGATGCCGCTGCGCAGAGCAGCCTCGACCGAGGGCATGTACATATATTCTCCGGCCAGAAAGAGACCTTTAACATCCCTGTAGTTCTGCTTCTTCATTCTGTTTATGGCGGTGAGCATTCCCGGTGCGGCCAAGCAGACCGCTTCGTCCCAGCGACAGATCTCCGAGAAAAGGGGTTCCTTCGGCATTGCAGGTAGGTATTTTCTTATCTCGTCTTGCAGCCGCGAAACCACCTGCCCGTCCGGGCTTTGGTTGAGTTCAACGGCATGTTTGCCAAAGGTAAAGCAATGGATGAGTCCCGCTCCCGGTGGCACATATGCGGGCGATTTTGCCGAATCATCGGTGAAGGCCGCCATTGCAGATCCGGAGAGGCGCGGCAAGACGACGGCGAACCAATCATCGGGCAGAAGCCGCCGGCTTAGCCCGAACATCACGTGGCAGCACGAGCTATAGCGGGCCTTTTCAAGGGGCGAGCGCAGTACAGAGGGGAGGTCCGGAATCAGCCGTAACGCGGAGGTTGCGGTCGTCGTGCATATAACGGCGTCCGCTTCCATGAAACCCTGCCCCGTCTCGACCCCCCTTACGGCTCCCCCTTCGATCACGACCCGCCTCGCCGGCGTCGAGAGCCTGATTGCATCGCGGCTTTCTCGATAGAGGCGATCGGTAAGGGCGCCGATTCCCTTTTTAAGGGTAAAGAGCTCGTGCAGGGCGTACCAGAGGAGGCTTAGCCCATAGGCGGCGCTGATCTCTTCCGGTTCCCCTAAGGTCAGGCAGGAAGCGATGGGCTGGAATAAGTATTCCAGGACTTCATCCCCGAACGATCGCCGGGCCAGTTCGGCCAGGCTCTCCCGGTCCAAGTCAAGCGCGTTCTGAAAATCCGTGAAGTGCAGATCGCGGTGTCTCTTCAAGAGAAATGGAAGAAGTCGGGCCACTTGAAGCAGGCCCTTTGATGAAAAAAGCCGGAAGCGAAGGAGATCCATCCTCTGCTTCCACAGGACCTTGGGATCGATATCGGCGGTGGCCGGGTTCATCCTCCCGTTCTTCCAGATACCCACCCTGAATGGGAAAGAAACAATGTCATCGCCGAGCCCGAGTTCGCGGCAGAGTTGAAAGGTCGTATCGTAGAACTTGAAGAAGAATTGGGCTCCCAGATCGAGGGTGTATCCTTGTTTGTGGATGCCGAATATACGTCCGCCGGGCGTGCTCTTTGCCTCCAGCACGGTTACCTCGGCGCCCTTCCCCCGGAGTGCGTGGGCCGCGGCAAGGCCCGAGGTACCGGCGCCGATTACAATTACATTCATGGGTCCTCCATCTCAAATAAGCCCTACAGGCTAAATCATTATAGCAATAGAGCGTAGGTTATAAGCACAAACAAGCCTTATTGTCCCTACCCGGTATTCAGCGGCCGGGCGCCAACAACTTAGCCATTATGTCCACCGGCCAATTGACATGCCTGAAGAAGGCTTTGTAGCCGGAACACAGGTAGTTAAGACCCGGCTCGCCGTCGGGACTTTCTATGAAGCGGTTCTTGGGGCATTCGCCATGGCAGGCGAAAAGGACCTCGCATTCGCGGCAGTAGCGCGGCAGCGTCAACTTGTGGCGCCCGAAGGCGATCTGCCTCTGCGAGGCCAGGAGGTGAGCAATCGACGTCTCTCTTATGTTGCCCAGGAAGTAGTTGGGCTCGACAAAATGCTCGCAGCAGTAGAGATCGCCGTTATGCTCTAAAGCAGGGGAATCTCCACAGGATGCGGAGAAGGAACAATCGGCAGGTGGCATGCCGACCCAATTGGCGAGGGCGGCATCGAAGGTGGAGATTTTTATCTCGCCCGCGTCACGCTTCAGCCATTCGTCGAAAACGGCAATAAGGAATTCTCCATAGCGGTCGGGATCAACCGATCGTTTGGTCACGATGTCGCCTTCCTGAAATCCGGTATTGTTATCCCTCTCAACGATAGGCGTGAATCGCACCGACTTTACCCCGAGTTCGTCGCGAAAGAATCGATATACCTCGAGGGGATAACCGACGTTGGCTGCGTGCACCGAGCAGAGGATGCAGGAATCGATGTCGTGCTGCCGTATGAGCTGAAAGCCGGCCATGACTTGATCGAAAGTCGGCTGGCCCTGTTTGTCCTGACGATAGATGTCGTGGAGAGGGCGCGGCCCATCGAGGCTCAACGCCACCCGGAATTGATTGGCATGGAAAAACTCGCACCAGGCTTTATCCAACAAGGTCCCGTTGGTCTGGAATTCGTTAAGCAATTTTGCGCCCGGCTGCGAATACTCTTTCTCGTGGTCGATCGCCCTTTGGAAGAAATCGAGTCCGATCATGGCCGGCTCTCCCCCTCCCCATCTAAGGGTCAAATCCAGTGCCCGAGGACCCTGCATTGACTGGCGCAGGTAAGCCTTGAGGATGTCGTCCCCCATGAGAAAGAGACCCCCGGGGTAAAGTCTCTCTTTAGTCAAGAAGAAGCAGTAAGCGCAGTTGAGGTTACAGACCGAACCGTTTGGTTTTGCTAAAATTTGGAAGTCCGGGTTTACGCCCAAAATCAACTCCTAAAGCCCGTCAGCCGGCCCTGCATCTCAAATATAACACCTCGCCGTGCCATGTCGTCATGGAAAAGTCTAACCTTCTCGATCGATGCCAAACATTGTCTGCCGTCAAGCCTTTTAAGAGGCTCGGTTCATTGACTCGCTTGTGAGGTGCGGAATACTATTTAGCCATGAAAAATATGAATAATGCAAATATGTCGTCGCGCAAGGATAGGGGGAATGAGGTGAATCCCTTTAGCGAAGTTGTCGATGCCGTCTTCCTGTTTATTCATAACAACTACGGCGACTTCAGCGCTATTTTGAAGGACCAGGGCATCAACTACTCGCAATACGCCGCTCTCGTGACTATCCACATGTACGAAAGCCTGACCGAAGGCGAGCTGGCGAAGGTACTTTTCTTAAACCCGTCGAGTGTAAGCAGGATGGTCTTCAACCTTGAAAAAAAGGGATGGCTCAAGGCGGTGCGAGACTTAGTCGACCGGCGCAAGGTAATCGTAACCCTGACGCCAGCCGGAAAACGCAGGATGCAGGCCATGAAAAATATGCAGGCCGACGTGTTGGCCAGGCAGACCAAAGGCCTGGAGAGCGAAAAGCGGGACTACGTATACAAGGTGGCCGACCTCCTAAACCAGGCCCTGAGATATCTTAGCTCCACCGAAACAAAAAAGAGCTGATCCACAAACACTCTTCGTTGAATTCCATCGGGATGCGAACCCCCGGCTGCTGCGCTGGCCGGATGCGACCTCATGTCAAACGTCTCCCCCCTGTCTTATAATGTTTTTGGTTGGCCTGAGCTCGATTCCTATCCTTGACCTGGGGGGGCTTGGGGTCGAATCCGGTACGTTCATTGGAGGGTTAGATGTCGGGAGTCAGATTACTTCACACCGCCGATGTCCACCTCGGCGCCACTTTCGGTTTCCTTGGGCGCCGCGGCCGGGAGCAGCGATTGCAGCTCAAAAGGACATTTTCGAGGGTGATCGACCTCGCCATTACTTCCCAGGTAGACGCCCTTTTGATATGCGGAGACCTTTTCGACAGTGCCTTCCCTACACCAGATATAGTCGGGGAAGTGGTCTATCAGCTCGAGCGGCTGGAGAACGAGGGAATCTGGAGCTTCATCACGCCGGGCACCCACGATCGACTGCAACCAGGAAGCGCCTATATGGGCAAGGATTTTGGCGGGCTGGCCCACCTCCACATATTCAAAGAGAAGGAGTTTGCGCCCTTTGCAATAGAAGCCCTCGGGTTGAGCGTCTACGGCAGGGCGACCACCTCCGAGGGGAAAGATGTGCTCAAGGATTTCCGCGCCGATGATGAATCAATGTGGCGGGTGGGCATGCTGCATGCATCGCTCTTGCTTCCGGGCAAGGTCGAGCGCGATGAGATGCTGGTCTCCGCCGATAGCATTGCCCGGTCCGGCCTGAATTACCTGGCGCTCGGCCACTGGCATTCGACGGCGGATTACAGCCAGGGAGGCGTAACGACATACTATAGCGGGCCTCCGGAGCCACTCGATATGGGAAAGGGTGAGGAGGGCGCTGTGCTCCTGGTTGAATTGGAGGAGGGTTCCCCCGCTCGGATCAACCCGGTGACAACCGGGACCCGGCGGATGCTCCGCCTGGATATCGATGCTGCCGACCTCGCCGGACCTTCCGCTCTATATACGTATCTACGGCAGATGGCCGACCCCGACCTTGTCATGGAAGCTCGCATTGCCGGGATCTGCGGAGAGGAGTGGGCCGACCTCGACTGGGATAAAATGGAAGAAGAGGTAGCACCCCTCTTTTTCCATTTTCACCTGGAGGCGTCCCCCGCCGAACTTTCGCGTTACGACATCGATGCCTTTCCCGAGAAGACGGTGATGGGAAAATTCCTCCGCCTGGCAGAGGATGAAATCGGCAGAAGAGAGGGTGAGGAAGCCTTGATAGCGGAAGAAGCGCTGCGTCTCGGTCTCGCCCATCTCTGCAAGAGGTAATAATGAAATGAAAGTGGACGAACTCTCGATGCGGAACTTCCGCCGTTTCCATGAGGCGAGTTTTACCTTGGGCGAAGGTATAAACGTGGTTAAAGGCCCGAATGAATCCGGGAAATCTACCATGCTGCAGGCCCTTCTCGCGGCCCTTTTCTGGAAGGTGGATTCCAGCCGTAAAGAGGTAAGAGACTGCGTCAGCTGGGGTGAGAAGGGCGGCTTCGTCCTGGAGCTGAAGGGGGAGGCCGGCGGCGAAACGTTTAGTCTCGAAAAGGATTTTTCATCGAAAAGATTGCGGCTGGAGTGGGGCCGGGTGCGAACAAGTGACAGCGCCGAGGTCGAGCAGCATATAAGAGACTGGCTGGGACTGGGTAGTGAAGCGGCTTTCCGCTCGACGGCTGGCATCAGGCAGGACGAAGTGGCGGAGATAGCGGCCGGGCGCAGGGAATTGAGTGAAAGCCTGCAGGTGACGGTGACCGGTTCGGAAGGCGGAAAAGACGCGCTGCAGGCACTTCAATCGATCAGCAAGGAACTGGCCGACTTGCTGCGGGGGACGCGCAACCCGGCCAAGAATCCGGGGCCGGTGGCCCGGATGCGCGATGAGATCTCGCGCAAGGAAGGGTCGAGGGAGGAACTGGCACGGGCGGTTGAAACGCGGGCGTCGGCGAGGCGCCGGCTGGATGAGATATCCGAGGAGACGCAGGAGCTGCAGTCCAAGCTTGATGCGGTGGAAAACCTGGCCCGGGATTCGGTTGAAAGGGTGGACATCGAGGAGGATATTGAAGACTTCCACCGCCGCTACGGTTCGTTGGAATCGGCGGCCCGGTTAATTGGGGAAGACGAGGCGCTAAGCCGTGAGGAACAGGTGAAGTACGGGAATCTGAGACGGATACTCGAAAAGCGCCGGGAGGAAATTGGGGAGCTCGAGCTGCGGCGGGCCGGCGTAATGGAGGGATCGAACATCATCAAGCGCAAGCTGGAGGAAGCGCGCAGGCCGGAACATACCGCCTGGGCCCCCTATGCCGCAGTCGCGGCCTTGACCTTGTTTCTCGTAGGATTGGCCGGGCTGGCCCTCTCGCCCCTGATGCTGCTGGTAAGCGTAGCCGGGCTGGCATTGGGCGTCCTGGCCCTTTTCCCCGGAAAGTACGTTGTTTTTCTCAAAAGGGGAAGGGACATCAACGGCTTGAAGGAACAGGTAAGCGAATTGGAAAATGCTGACAGCCAACTTGCGGCAAGGGCGGAGAAGATAATCGAGGAAGCAGGTTGCGAATCGGCGGACGATTTCAACAGGTTGAAGATGGACTATCTCGAATTGCTGGCCAGGCGTAAGGAAATCGCAGACAAACTCGAGGTGCTGGTTCCTGATGGAAATATCGCCGGCGTGGAAGGTCAGGCGCGAAGGTTGGCCGGCGAGGTCAGCCTGAGGGAACGCAGGCTGAAGGATTTGCGGGGGCTGACGGTCGATGCCCCGCGCCTGCAGGGTGTACTGCGCGAAAAAGGCGACTTTCGGGCAAAGCTGGAAGAGCTGAAGGAGGAGCGAATCCGCCTTGAGGTAACCCTGAGCGGCGAGGGAGTGGAGGAGGAAAAGCTGCAGCTCGAAGAGGAGTTGCAGTTCTTGTACCAGAGGGTGAACCGGCTGATCCGGAAAGCACAGGCGCTCGAGTTGGCCATGAAATGGCTGGATCGGGCGACCGGGGAAACCTTGTCCTCGGCGGCGCGGCAGATGGAATCGATGATGGGCGATTATATCGGACGCATAACCGACGGGCGTTACTCGCGGGTGCGGGTGGACGAAGGGAATTTCGCGCTGCGGGTGTGGTCCGATGAAAAAAGCGACGATGTCGACCCCGAGGTTCTGAGCCGGGGCACCATAGACCAGCTCTACCTGGCGGCCCGCCTTTCACTGGTCGAAATAATTTGCGATCATCGTTACCCGCCCTTGCTGCTTGACGATCCTTTCGTGACTTTTGATGCCCGCCGCCTGGATAAGGCCATGGAAGTCCTGAAGGATTTTTCGCGCGGGCAGCAGGTCATAATATTTACTTGCGGCGACGAGTATGACCGATACGCCAATCGTGTCGTTCAGCTACAAACGGCGCAATAGGTTCAGAGGCGGGACGGTCGATAGCCTATGTCATTACGAGAACGCTTCGATGAATGCTGTGACCGCATAAGGTTCGGCGATCTGGACCTGGCTTCTCGATCCATGGCCATGCTCTGGTTGGATACTTTCGGACAGCGTGTGATCCGCAACTGCTTTCCTCATGCCGCTTCCAAGAGTCTGCTCGACGAGGTCTCGGAACTGATCAATTCGATGTTCCTCGAAGGCTATATCCTTGCCCGGGCGGTTGAGGAAAGATGCGACGGCGGCGTGATCTATAGTAATCCCGAGCGCCCGGGTTCGGTTGAGTCAGCCATCAACAGGATGCGTCTGATGTATGAAGAAGAAGGAATCGGGGAGAGGCCTTTCCATGATCAGCCCCCGGCAGTGGAATCCTTTGCCCAGGCCAGGGTGCGGGAAGTCGCATACGGGCCCCAACTTTTATGGTTGGAGGAGCGGGAGTTGCTGAAGGCGCACCTGATTTACGCCCTTTGGGCCGGGTACAGGCTGGCCCGATTCGAAAAGAGATTGAGCCGGACAACTTCCTGAGCAAATCTTTTTAATGCAACTTATAGGAGATTGAATGGAGGCGAAGCCTTGAGCCTGCGGGAGAGATGGCATCGGCTGCGATTCAGCCTGTCCCATCCGAATATCAGGTATCACCAGTGGCAATTGAGGCGTGCCGGGGTGGATTGCGGCCCCTACGTTTGGATCTCGGCGCGGCCGGATGTCGCCCTCGCCGGAGAATCCTCCTGCTCGATCGCCGATGGCACATTCATACCCACCACCATCCAGATTCGGGGAAACGACAGGGGAAAGATCATAATCGGGCGAAATTGCTCCATCGACACCATGGCCCGTCTGTTTGCCGCCAATGATGCGACCCTGTTACTCGAAGACAACGTGGCCATCGGACCTTTCAATATAATCAACGCCTTCGATGACTGCACGATTATGAAAAATTCGATGCTGGGGCCATACGCCAACATCAATTGCGCCGACCACGGCATCTTCCTGGGGGAGCCTATGCGTTTTCAGGAGGGGAGTTACGGCCGGATTATCATCGAGGAGGACTGCTGGATCGGATCGCATGCGGTCATCCTTAAAGGCGTAACCATAGGGCAGGGAGCCGTGGTGGCGGCGGGTGCAGTCGTGAACGCGGATGTTCCACCATGTTCGATTGCGGCCGGGGTACCGGCCAGGTTGGTGGGCGAGAGGCAGGAATGCCCGCAGCCGGAAGATTAACATTGGCCTCGATCGCCGTTTACGGCAGTTAGAGGCGTAATCAGGCGACTGTTGGTCTGAGGAGAAATTACTCTATCGATATTTCACGCAGTTGCTTTTGGGTGCGGCTATTTTTTCCGGATGCGGCCTGCCGCTTGCCGCCTTTTTCATCCTCGATTCGAATGGCCTCATCCAGGAGGCTCCTCAGACCGAGCATGATTTCTTTTCGCGCATTCGCCATGTGCATGAAGAACTCGTTGATATCGATATTCCCCAACACCGAACACATGTCTTCGCAGAGACCGAAAGCCTTGGCAACCGGGCAATTGACGCAGCCCGGTTTCGTTTCTTTCTCTTCCTTTTTCTTCTCCGTTGCCGGCTCCTTACTGCCTCTTGTCTGCGACGCCCCTCTTGGCATTCCGCTCCTCCTTTTCATTCCCCTCGGGCACGAAGTCGAGAATCAGCTTGTGTCCCTCGAAGCGCGCACCTGATGCCCGCATACCGGCCAGGGCGCGTGGAAGCACTATATCCCGGCGGCGATTTCCTATCTTGACGATTAGTTCGTATTCCCTCTGCAGCAGCTCCACATCCTTCTTCTCCACCATGGGCAGTGGAATGGACATTTGATATCCCCTGCCCTTCTTGACCACCTTCTGCGTCTCTCCCTTATAGAGGAGGCCGGAAGGATCGGTCTCGCCGTAAAGCTTGTCCGCCGTTCGTTTGAGCATTTCGAGGCCGACGATCTCGCGATCGAAGAGCGGCAGCTTGAGGATGGGAAGGGGGTAGAAAGCCTCCTCGACCTCTTTGCCATATTTTTCCTGAGCCCGCTTCCATGCATCGAAGTACGCGTCGTTCACTTCATCCGGGATGATGCGGTTGGCGATGACTGCGTCGCTCGGGAAACCGAAGAGGTTCAGATAGGTGTAGGTGCGTTGCGCCTCCTTGATTACCATCTTCTCCGGATTGAGCACCAGCCTGACTGAAGATTGCACGGGATCGCTGAGGATCTTCTGCAGCTGGTCCAGGCGGTCGAAGAACCTTTCGACCGAATCCATTATGCGGTTATCCGGCATGGGGATGCCGGCCACCGCCTTCATGTCCTTGGTCACCGGAAACCGGCTGATGGCCTTCATCAGCGGCCGGGCCAAGCCGGTTGCCTTGCGTTGAAGCGGGAAAAGCCTATCCATCCACCAGCGGGTGATGTCCGGGAAGCTCAGCATCCTCAGGGTCTCGCCGGTGGGGGCGCAGTCCACCACAATTACCTTGAACCTGCCCTCATCGTGATGCTTTTTTATCTCCAGGAGCGAGAACAGTTCGTCGATTCCCGGAAAGGCCATCAACTCCTCGACCAGGATTTCTTCAATCCCTCCCCAGGCGAAGACCTCTTCTACGTAAGCCTGGATGACCGACCAGTTTTCCTCCATCTCGGCAAGAGCGCTTACCTCCTGCCCCCAGAGGTTCTCGGCCAGCTCGGTCGGTTCGTGGTTTAGTTCAAGATCAAAGGAATCGGCCAGGCTGTGGGCGGCATCAGTGCTTATTACCAGGGTTGGATAACCGAGCTGCGCCGTTCGCAACGCGGTTGCCGAAGCGACGCTGGTTTTGCCGACTCCACCCTTTCCGGTAAACAATATAATTCGCAAGCCAAACACCCCCTTAGGTACTTAATGTAGATACTAGCATAACAGCGGCCAGGCGATGGCAAAAGGGAAAGCACCGAGTTCGAGGCGCAAGAAATCAAATCCGGCAAATGACATGATCTATCAAATAGTGAGGGAGCGTATAAAATTCTGCAGCAGGGTGCCGGTATTTTCAATATAGGCCGGCTGAATCTTGTCAAAGCTGTCGGCCGGGCTGTGGTACCAGGGGTCGTCCTTGTATTCAAGCCAGACGGCGGGGAGTCCGGCGGACTCGAAGGCCTCATGATCCGAGGAACTGCCGCTTCGGAGATAGGGGAGAGAGAGCCCGTTGTTCGCCGCAAAGGCCATCAGCCGGTTGCAGAAATCCATGGGCCCGACCCCCATTGTTCGCGCGTATAGTTGGGAACCGACCCCCACCATGTCGACTATTATGGCGCCGAGAAAATTATCTTTATCGCCCTGGCTCATATGATCTACGTAATACCTCGAGCCGAAGTGATGGGCGCCGCTTCCTGTTACCAGTTCCTCCTCGCCACCAAAGAACACGAAACGAATATTGCTGGATTGATGTGCAAAACATCGAGCGAGCTCCAGCACGACCGCAGTCCCCGAGCCGTTGTCGTTTGCACCAGGGCTCCCGGTTCCCGTCTTGGTGTCGTAATGGGCGCCTACAAGGAGCGTGTCTGACAGTACCTCATTGCTCAAAGGAACAATAACACCAGGTTTGGGGCCTGTTATGACGTTGTGAGTATGGGCGCCATTGGGCAGAGGAACCTCCTCAATTCTTGCCGAGTATCCATACCCCCGCAGCTTATCGGCCAGATAATTTGCTGCCGCCTCGTCGCCCGCCGTTCCCTCCACCCTGGGGCCGATATTTACGCTTAAGTCCCGTAGGGTATCCATGGTATTCTCAACCTCGAAATCGGTACCCGGGTAATAGATGGGCCGTTCCACGGCTATGGGTTTATCAGATTCAATTTCAAAAGAAACGTCAGGACTACCGGGGACGACATCTATGGTTAGGCGGGAACGGCTTGGGATACTAAGCTGCTGATGAAGCGAAGAGGTTGCTACATAGTCTAAGCTCACCTTGGCTTCCTCCTGGGCGGGGTTCATCAGGCAGAGGTAGGTTTGAAAGCCGGGACGGGTGGTCCCTTCCGCCAGATACCATTTTGTCCCCGCGGCCTCGATGCCCTTGGAGACATGGCCACCGCGGCAATAGCCGTTGTAATTGAAGTACATCGGTCTCTCGGCCAGGAAAGGTTCATCGGCCGAAAGCTCCATCGAAACGTCTTTTCCCGTACCTACCAGCTGATTTATATTCAGCGTCAGGCGGTGGTCGGGATCGAGATGGACCTTAAAGGGTTGCTCCGAACCACCCTGAAAGAGGCAATTCAATGTTATATCGGCACCGGTACTGTTGCCTCCCGGCAGATAAAGTGAGAGCCATTCCTCGAAGCCGCCGCCGGTGTACCCTTCCGCGAAAAGGTAGGTCTTCCTTGGTTGGCTCAGCCCGCTCGAGGCATGACCACCCGCCCATATCCCATGGTACTTGAAATACATTACCCGTTCGGCGCATATAGGCTTCGCCGCCTCTACTCTCGCCCCAACATCGCGCCCTTGCCCTACCACCTGATTTACGAGCAGGGTCTGCCGGGTATGGGCCGGGAGGTTCATGGTAACGGGCGTGATCGAGCCATCCTCCAGAATCAGGAAAATAGACGCGATCGTATCCTCATCGCCGGGGTTGGCGAGCAACAGCCATTCCTCGAATCCCTCGCGGGTGCAACCTTCAGCGAAGTACCAGCTCTGTTCGAGTGAAGTGCTGCCGCTCGTAATCGTGCAGCCCTTCCACTTGTGCTGGTAGGTAAAATACATGGGCCGTTCTGCGACAACCGGCAGGGCGGAATCAAGGTAGAGCGAGACTTCCCGGCCAGCGCCGGCTAGCGAGTTGATATCGAGCGTGGTGCGAGAGGTGGGTGGGAGGTCTATTTCGCTCAGCTGTGAAAACCCTTGGTTATACAGGAGGTTCACCTTGAGATGTGATGCCGCTTTCTGGGGATTGAAAACACACAGATATTCCTGAAACCCTTCTCCGGTATAGCCTTCCGCGAAGTACCAGCTGGCGGAGGGTTGCGAAGATGCTTCTCCGCAGGTCCCGTCGGCGGCTATGGCTTGGCCGCTTGAGCCAGGTGCCAAACTCGGCAGGCCAAAGGAGGCAATGACGAGCAGGCAAATAATGGCAGCTGCGATAAGAGAAGGCACACGGCGAGAAGAAATCAATTCACACCTCGCAAAGGCAACAGAAGCCGGCTCTCACCGTCTCCGTAGATGACCTGGGCCCCTTTGCCCAAAACCGGCAATGCGTAGGGCAGATCCGAACCTGATAGAGTCAGCCTTATGCGATTGCCTTTGGAAATAAGATCGTCCCTGGCTATAAGGTCCATCTCCGCGATGATCTCGTCCCCCGGTCTTAAGCCCTCCATAGTCATGGTTCCATGTGTTATGAGGCGAGGCAAGCCTTGCGGAGGCAGGTCATAAAGAAGTGCGTTCACTTGCACCTTTTTTGCCAGGGGAACCAGGGCGAGGCGCAACTTGGGAATTCCGAGCAGTTCGTAGTCCCGCCGGGATGGAGACGTCGTAAAAGAGAAATAGCCGGGACCGGCCTCTGCCAGCGGGCCGGGCATATTTATTCCCATCGCTTCGGATTTTATAAGGGTGGGGCCGGAGGTGATCGGAGTGAGCACGCGAGGCGTTAAGGTGGCCAACCCCCGTTCCTCCTGATGGCTGGAACTCAGCCTGAATTCGCCGTCGCTTCTCCTCGGATAAAGGGTATGCATTTTGACACCCGGCGGGGGCCAGGCCTGTTCCGCCACCATCTCACGCTTCCACGGCTTGTACAGCCAGACCGGAGCCTCGGAGAGGATCCCATTCTCCTCCCCCTTCAACCAGTAGTCGAACCACCGCTTGGTCAGGTCCCATACTTCTTTCCCCCAAAGTCTGGGGCCAATGCCCGGATCCCAGCCGTGGATGCCATTACTCACATAAAGTTTCTTGGGTTGATCCAATTTATCAAAATATTCCATGTCCTGGTTGGGCTCGAACAGCTCATCGTTCCAGGAGCAGACAATAAGCATTGGGCATTTGCCTTTCCCTTGATATATCGCCGAGCGGCCTCGCATATCCTCTTCGAATTCCCGATACTTTTCGCGCTTGAAAAGCAGGGTATAGGCCCAGCGGTAGAGATCGTTGCGCGGATTTAATTTGGTGGCCCATGTCGCGGTGAGGATGAGGAAGACGCCCCAGGCGATTTTCAGCGAGCCGTTGGGATTCAAGCTCTGCTCCAGATCGGTCCAACCATTCATGGGGACCGCCGTTTTGATGCGTGGATCGCGTGAGGCGGCAAGAAAGGAATGGCCGCCGCCATAGGAAATGCCGGTTATACCTAAGGAGTCTTCCTTGAGCGGAACCCCGCTTTCTTGCGTCAGCCAATTGATTATGTCCTCCAGATCGGCAAGCTCGCAGTCCGGCTCCGCGCAGTGCACCTGGTTCCCGGATGTGCCCCATCCACGACAGTCATAAGCCACAACAATATAGCCGTCGCTTGCGAAGTACGGGGCGTAGAGGTGGCATTGCCAGCGGGTAAGGAACCAGGAATGCACCATGATGATGGCGGGAAAAGGTCCGTTACCGTCGGGAACGTACATATTGGTCGATAATCTCGTCCCGTCCCTGGTGCGAAGCTTGAGCTGCTCTACCCTGTACCCTTTTCGCGCCCCCTCCTGTTTGGCCAGCCAGGCGGCCAGGCGCGGCAGGCCGGGTAGCGTAGCTAGAAAAAACAAGCCCATGATTTTTATATACTTGGACACGCTTGATTTCTTGTGCTTGCCTTTTTTGACCGACATGGTAAACCCCCCTTGAGCCATCAACGCGAAACTTTGTTTCAGTGTAAGAATAATATCAAAAAAGAGTTTCTTATGGTCTTATCTGATTGCTGGATTCATCCGCGAGCCTGGTACGATATCATGATCTTGTCACTCGGTAGGGATGCCCTGTCTATAAGGAGAATAGATGGCGGGATGGATGGGCGGTCTTCTCGAGATAGACCTGGAAAAGCGAAAAGCGGTGACGAGGCGGCTTTCCGGGGAGTTCTTGAGCGAATGGATGGGGGGAAGGGGCCTGGGCGTGCGCCTGCTGTATGAGCGCGCGCTGGGCGTCGATCCCCTCGGTCCGGAAAACCCGCTGATCTTTACGGTTGGTCCCCTCACCGGGACTCCGGTTCCAACCGCCGGCAGATTTTCTCTTGTAACGAGGTCTCCTCTTACCAAAACAGTTCTTGATTCAAATTCCGGTGGGCGGTGGGGAGTCGCCTTAAAGCGCTGCGGGCTTGATGCGCTCTTCATAAATGGGAAATCGCAAGAGCCGATCTATGTCGTCCTGGGAGACGACGGCGCGAAGATGGAAAGCGCGGAAGCCCTGTGGGGGAAGACGGTTTCGGAAACGACGCGATTGCTCAGTAAGAACTATCCCGGGGCGTCCGTAGCGGCCATCGGTCCTGCCGGTGAGAATCTCTGCCGTTTCGCGTCGATAATGAACGACGGAGCGCGTGCTTGCGGCAGGGGTGGCGTCGGAGCGGTCATGGGTTCCAAGAATCTCAAGGCGATAGTCGTACGCGGCCGCAATCGGGTCGCGGTGGCGCAACCGAAGCGCCTGAGCTTTGTGATTGCCGAAGCCAGAAGATGGATCAAGGCAAATCCGGTTACCTCAACCGGTCTGCCGAGATTCGGCACCGCCGTCCTGGTCAATCTCATGAATGAACTGGGCGTGTTCCCATCCTTTAATTTCCGGCGCTCTCGTTTTGAAGAGGCGGAAGCCATATCGGGTGAATCGCTCGAAGGATACCTGCGGCGCCGTAAGGCTTGTTGGGGATGTCCCATAGGTTGTGGAAGGATGACCTCAGTGGGGGCGAGACGGGGCGAGGGCCCCGAGTACGAAAGCGTCTGGGCTCTGGGTGCCCAGTGCGGGGTGAGTGATCTCGACCAGGTTGTCCTCGCCAATTATCTCTGCAACGACCTCGGCATGGATACCATTTCGACCGGATCGACATTGGGATGCAGCATGGAGCTTACGGATATCGGCCTAATAAAAAACGGGCCGAAGTTCGGGGCCGGTGAGGAGATGCTCAACCTCATCGAAGATATCGCCCATATGAGAGGACTGGGCAAAGAGCTGGGCATGGGCTCCCGGGAGCTTGCGCGTCGCTATGGCGCGGGGGAATTGGCCATGCAGGTCAAGGGCCTGGAGCTGCCGGCCTACGACCCCAGGGGCTTGCAGGGACAAGGCCTCTCCTTTGCGACTTCGAATAGGGGCGGCTGCCACCTGCGCGCCTACCTGGTGGGTCCCGAGGTTCTCGGCATACCCAAGATGGTCGATCGCTATTCCACGCAGGACAAGCCGGGACTGACTATCAATGCCCAGAACCTGAACGCTGCCGTGGACTCGCTCGTCCTTTGCCGTTTCGTTCAATTTGCCCTTAGCGACGAATATTTCGCCCGAATGCTCGAGGCGGTGACCGGAATGCCTTACAAGGGCATGGACCTGCACAGGCTGGGCGAACGAATCTGGAACCTGGAACGCTTGTATAACCTCGAGGTGGGCATCGGGGCCGGGGAGGACACCTTGCCGCGCCGGCTCCTGGAGGAACCGATATCGGAAGGGCCGGCCCAGGGACAGGTGGTGCGCCTGGGCGAGATGCTCCCCCTTTATTACCGCGCCAGAGGCTGGGACGAAGCCGGAAGGCCGCAAGCCGAAAAGTTGTCGCTCCTCGGGTTGACGTCTCACTGAAAACAAACTGCAAGTGACAAGCAGTATCAATCGCCATGGTGATATTATTTATAGGCGGTTGACAGGGTGACCGAGAAGGCGTGGGGGGTCGACCCCCAACATCAACATTTTGTTGATATCTTGAGGTTTGGCCGCTGCGGTCTGGGAAAATGTTGATGCTTGAGGGATTGGCCCCGCTTAGACCCAGCAGCCGGCGCCTTTTTCGTCATTCCCGGTCACCCGGTTGAGGCCGGTGTCGCGGTGGTTTCGGAAGGCAATTATAAGACTTATCAACCGTTTTCCGGCCTCCTCCTGATGTAGAAGCAAAGCTTATTGCGAAAAGGCCAAGATGCTCGAACAATTTGCCCGGTTTGGTAGAGAGCTATTCCTGCAGGGAGTCAATTCGTCCCATAGCGGAAACATGAGTATACGAGCCGGCGACCGCATTTTCATAACCAGGCGGGGCTCGATGCTCGCGAACCTGCGTGAGGGCGATATCATCGAAACCGGCCTCCGAAATGATGACAGCCACATAACCCTCGCTTCCACGGAGATCAAGATACATCGGGCTATTTATCAGAGCACATCAGCCCTGGCCGTGGTGCACGCCCATCCCCCCTTCGCCATCGTCCTTTCCATAGATGCGGACGAGATCGCGCCGATCGATACCGAAGGTGTCTACTACTTCAAATCGATACCGGTTGTAACCGCCGCCCTTACCGTTGGATCAGACGAGGTGGAGCAATCGCTTCCACCCCTTCTCGAAAACTATAAGGCGGCGATGGTCAGGGGGCACGGCAGCTTCGCCGTGGGGCAGATGCTTGAAGAGGCGTTTCAATGGACTTCCAGCCTGGAGGCATCCTGTAAGGTGCTATTCTTGCATCGGTTGCTTGCTCCTCAGGGGAGAAAGGAGGCGGCAGGAAGATGGTGACCTTGCGGCGGCTCGATTCGGCCCGCCTGGCTGCCTCGCTCTTAAGAGAGATGACAAGCAGCAGGCCGAAAGCCAGGCTTGAACCTATGGCCGCGGCGATAAGGAAAACTCCGCCGCTTTCCGCCGAGGAGACCAGCAAGAATCCTATGACCAGCAATAACGTTGTCTTTCCTTTCATCATCCTCTTCGCTTTCCCATTTGGTTTATCCGTCCATAAAGGAATGCTAGCACCGGCCAGTGACAAAACAGCGCGAGACAATGAGATCGCAGCCAGGTTGGAAACCGGTCCAGAGTCCGGAGGGATGGGCGGTGAATAAAGCCGAGAGACTGATTAATCTGATCGCGATGCTCCTGGAGGCGAAGAACCCGGTCACCCTCGAACGCATCCGGACCTCCATCCCCGGCTACCAGCAGGCTTCCATGCCCTCCTTCAAGAGAATGTTCGAGCGGGACAAGAGCGACCTGCGGGAAATGGGAGTGCCGATTCAAGTCGAGCAGCTGGACGCGTTCGGGGAAGAGTCGGGCTACCGTATTCCCAAAGAGGAATATTACTTGCCGGAGATCGAGTTTACGCAGGAAGAAAAAGTTGCTTTGCTCCTGGTAAACCGGCTGTCCTCCGGCCAGGTTGTGCCCCTTTCAAGAGAGGCGGGGGCGGCATTGCTCAAGTTGAGTCCCGATTTGGGGGATGGAAGCCGGTTGGGACATCCCGCCTCTCTCCAACAGTGGAAGTTTTCGTCACAGTCGGAGTCCCTTGAAGGCCTGTCGAGGCTTTGGGATGCATCGGTAAAACGCCGCACCATCCTCTTCGCTTACCGTTCCCTGGGCGAGGGAGAAACAGTGGAGAGAAAGCTGGATCCCTACGGCCTTTATTTCGATCGCGGCGCCTGGTACGTCGTCGGCTATTGTCACCTGCGCGATCAGATCCGTTCATTTCGAGTTTCGAGAATAGAATCAGCTGTGGAAGAGGCCTGCCGGGACGCCGAGGGTCCGGATTTCGAACGTCCCGAGGACTTCAGGCTGAGGGATCACTCACGGGTGCTGCCCTGGGAGTTCGAGGACGGGGCGGAATACGAGGCGTCAATTCGTTTTTCACCCAAAATGGCCTGGCTTGTCGAGCGAGATCTGGGAGACGTGTACAGGTTCGAGGCCGCGAAGGACGGCGGCGGAGTATTGCACGTCAAGGTACGCAATGAGGATGCTTTCATGAGTTGGCTCCTCTCCTACGCCGAGGACGCAGAGGTCATCTCACCTGCGGTCTTAAGGGAAAAGGTAAAAAATCACCTCGTCGCCATATTGGAGAGATTAGGGGGTGGGCCGCGATGAGCGATGTCGAGGAAAGGCTCAATCGGCTGCTCTCCCTCATCCCTTACGTCCTCAAACATCAGGGCGTCACCCTCAAGGAGTTGAGTGAAGTCTTCGAGGTGCCTCAGGAGAAATTGCTCAAGGACCTGCACTTGATCTTCCTCTGCGGCCAGCCCGATTATACTCCCGCCGATTTGATAGAGGTGGACATAGACGAGGACCGAGTCTATATCAGTATGGCCGACTACTTTGCCAGGCCCTTGCGCTTCACCCCGCCGGAGCTCTCCGGCTTGTACCTGGCATGCAGCGCCCTGATCAAGCTTTCCGGCCGGCCGGCCTCCGCCGAACTCGGTTCGGCGATGGAAAAGATTCGGAGGACGCTGGGAGTTGCCTCCGTTTCTGGTGACGACATCGAGGAGAGCATGCAGATAAAGCCCCAGGTTACCGAGCAAAACATACTGGCCGAGCTTTCAACCGCCTTGGAGGAAAGGAAGACGGTTGAAATCGAGTACTACACTTATGGGAGAGACGAGCTGAATCGCCGGCGCGTTAATCCCCTCTCACTCGAGTTCGGCCTCGGGCACTGGTATCTCAGGGCCTTCGACGAACGCAGCGGCGAGGCCAGGGTGTTCCGGGTTGATCGCATCAAGGATCTCGAGTTGACCGCCATAACCTTCCAGCCGGATATCGGGAAGGAATCGCAAACGACGGAGCCATTCAGCCCATCTCCCACGGGAGGAATAGAAGTACGCCTTCGCTTCTCGCCGGCGCTTGCTGCCTGGGCGGAAGAGCAGAGAATCTTTTCGGATACCAGGCGAGAAGGTTCCCATTTGACCTGCACCCTCCATACCGACGCCCTAGCCTGGTTAGAGAGAGAGCTTCTCAAGTACGGGACCGAGGTGGAAGTAGTGTCGCCGCCGGAGCTGGTGGAAAGCCTGAAGAATACGGTTCAAGAGCTGCTTAATCGCTATCAGTAAGATCGGGGACCCGGGCGGCTGTACGAAACGGCTCTTGGCTAGGAAGACTTCCGTTCTTCCCGCTGCAACCGGGACATATACGTCTGGTTGAATCGATCGAGGTTCAGGGTATCGAGGTCGTTCTTTATCTCCCTCTGGCGCCTGCGGGCACGCTCCAGTTCCTTGTATCGCTCTCCATATACCAGCCTCTGAGTACGAAAGTCCCACAGCTCGACCAGAAAGCCATCCCCGAAGTCGGCATCGACGAAACCCTTGCTTATACGCACCTTATAAACGAGGTTCGCTTTCTGGTTTCCGTTATTTCGCATCTGTGACGCCCGCTTGGTCAATTATTCACCTGCCCCCGGAAGCTAATCCAAAATGGCACCAAATATTCTAGCACTCCAAAACGCATTAATCGAACCAGCCAAGAGGATGGACTCGTCGGATTTTACAGCCACGGGTCTCATGGTCGCAGCGAGCGATGCAGGAGCTAGTGGCCGTCGATCCTGCGGGAGCATGGGTTGCCGGCCTCGTTGTGAAGTACGTCTTAGTGGTCGGCAAGGATATTTTTGGCCACCTCCACGTCTATCTCTCCGCTCTCAAGCGCACTCTTCGGTGATTCAACGACAAACTTTAATGTGCCTCAAAAGGCCTCCCGCTTCCGCTTTTTCGAAGTGGTAGCATGCATTTGCTCTCGAAACTTTAAAAAGTGGAGGCAGCGGATCCCTTTCCGGGATGCTTCGCTATTCAAGCGCCTCAAACAACTGGTTGTGCAGCCTGGTCTTCACACGCTCTTTTTTCGCTATAATATGTTGGAATGGTACATGGAGAGGAGGCATGAATAATGAGGAAGGTAGCGGCCTTTCTGTTGCTCGCACCACTTCTGCTTGGCTTGGTCGGATGCGGTGGAGCAAAGGCCAAGCTATTGAGTATCGGCGAATATCACGATCGCATACTCAAGATGCAGGATGGCATAATCCAAAGTGTTCAGGACTCCTCGGATGCCTTGAGCTCCGTCAGCAAGCCCGACTATTACGATTTGATCGATCTCAAGAACGTGCTCGCGGGAACGGCCGGGGTCTTCAAGAATGCCGAGGAGGAAGCTATGGCGATGAATACGCCGCCCGAGGTTGAGGACATCCACAAAGAAATGATTTCTTTCTACTCCTTCGGTAAAGATGTTTTAAATAAAATCGCGAGCGACATAGATTTTTTCCGAGGAGTGCTGCCCATGCTCACCGACGTCGAGAACCTCGCCCTACCCAACATGGTCGATAATGCCGAGGTGGTGAGAATAAAGGCGGCGGCCGCGGAGGATGCTTCTACAATGCATAGTTATGGAAAAGACCTGGATGGAATGAATCCGCCGGCAGAACTCGAGCCGTATAAAGAGACTCTTATAAATTTCTTCCATTCGATTGAGAATGGGGTCGCCGATGTAGATCGCTCGATGACACAGCAGGATAGGGCTGATTTTCTGCAGTTCAAGCAGGATTTCAACGCAATCCTGCAGCAAAGGTACTTGTATATCAACCAGATCCTCGCTTACTTTACTAATTTTGGCTTCAGGCTCACTTATCTGAGCAATAACGCACACACCCTTGAGGCCCGTATTTAGATGAAAAACGAGACGGGGAAGCCAGGGGATAAGCCAAGGTAAAGATGCGGAGCAATAGACGGGAGGCCGAACTGGCTGCGAAAAGTAGCGATGTAACCAGGACGCTCTTTAACCCCCGGCGTATGGCGGTAGTAGGTGCCTCGACAAATTTGGGCAAATGGGGCCACATAGTAGCGACCAATATCATCCGGGGGAGCTACAGCGGGGAACTTTTTCTCATAAATCCGAGCGGAGGAGAAATCCACGGCATTCCCATTCACCGCAGCCTGGATGAAATCGGCAAGGATATCGACCTGGCGATGGTGACCATCCCCGCTCAGCAGGTGGAGCAGGTGTTCGAGGATTGCAGCCGGGTCGGGGCAAAGGTGGTCATCGCCATTTCGGGGGGCTTCAGTGAATCATCCTCTGAGGGGCGAGCCCTGGAGGAAAGGATGATCCGGGCTGCGGCAACCCATGGCATAAGAGTCGTGGGCCCGAACACCATGGGTATATATTCGGCCCCCTTGAGCCTTTCCGCCCTTATGCCCCCCGTTTTGCCACAGCCGGGGCACATTGCATTCGCCGCACAGAGCGGGAACCTGGGAACCCAGCTCCTTGGCTGGGGCTCCTACCGGGGCATAGGCTTTTCCCGTTTCGTCTGTGTGGGCAACGAATCGGATCTCGATTTCGCCGATTACCTTGAGTACTTTGCTGAAGATAGCGAAACCACGGTAATCCTGCTCTACGTGGAAGGATTCAAGCGGCCGCGGCGGGTGCTCGAGCTGGCGGAGCGGATAAGCCTCGAGAAACCGATCGTGATATATAAGGCAGGGACTACGCCGGTCGGTCAAAAAGCGGCGGCCTCACACAGCGCGGCCATGGCCGGTTCGGCTGAGATATATGGGGGTATGATCCGCCAGGGAGGCATGATCCGGGCGGAGACAACCGAGGAGATGCTCGATTTCTGCGACGCCCTGGCGAAGATGCCCTTGCCCAAATCACACAGCGTGGGCATCCTCTCCTGGGGAGGGGGTTGGGGAGTCATTGCCACGGACCTCTGCGAGCGCGCCGGCCTTGATGTCCTTCCGCTGCCCGGGCACGCTATTGAAGATATAGGAAGGGTCCTGCCGGACTACTGGAGCAAGGGGAACCCGGTCGACATGGTGGGCATAGTGGACCTGGACGCTCATACTCGTTGTCTGGAAATACTGTCATCTTGCGCGGAATACGATTCCGTAATTTCACTCGGCACTATCAACGCCGCCACCGCCTTCGGCCTTGCGCAGCGGGAAAGCGAGAAGTTGGACAAGAAATTGATCGAGGCCCAGAGGCAATATATCGAAATGAAAGCCTCCCAATTCGCCCGCAAAGTGCTCGATCTCACGCAAAGCCTGCAAAAGCCGATTCTGGCGGTCGGAATGCCGGAGAGGGAGCAGGACCCGGCTAAGGGAATCGAGCGTCTGGGTAGCAAGATCTGCACCTATACCAATCCCGAACGAGCGGTCCGAGTCGCGGAGATGCTGGTGCACAGAGCCGAATACCTCCGCTCCCGACAATAGAGATCCCCCTTGCGGATGTAGCCGGCCCTTTTTAAGCGGTTGCTTGATCGTAGAGCCAGTTGGTCCAGCTCTCGAGGCCTTCGCCGGTACGGCAGCTCAATTCGAAGATGGTAATCCCCGGGTTCATGCGTTTTACTGTTGCCCGCAGATCTTCCATATCGAAATCGCTCAAGCCGAGAAGGTCGGTCTTATTCACGATCAGGACCTGGGAATCGCTGAACATCAGGGGATACTTGAGCGGTTTGTCGTGGCCTTCGGCAACGGAGAGGATCATAGCCCGCAGGCCTTCACCCAGCTTGAACTCGGCCGGGCACACCAGGTTTCCCACGTTTTCGATTATCAAGAGATCGAGCGTGCTCAGATCCAGGTGTTCGAGAGCCTGCCTGATCATATTGGCATCGAGGTGGCAGGCGCCTCCGGTGTTTATCTGGACCACTTGTATGCCGTGGACTTTAAGCCTCTGCGAGTCCACGCTCGACGCTATGTCGCCCTCTATCACTCCGATACGCAGGCGACCTCCCAGGCCCGTGATGGTACCCTCGATCAGAGAAGTCTTCCCGGCCCCGGGTGAAGCCATAAGATTTACCGCGAATACTTTATGCTTCGCAAATATTTCCCGATTCTCGGCCGCAATCTTCTCGTTGGCGTCGAAAACACCCTCCAACACCTCTATATCCATGATCGTCTCCTATTCGATTTCCATGGACTCCACCAGAAATTCTCTTCCCGAGACGAGTTCACCGTCGCCCTTGCCGCATTCGGGGCAGGTGAGGTCATATTCCTTCACCTCGAATTCTTTCTTACAGTGGGGGCAGGAAGCCCTGATGGGTATCTTTATGAAATTCAACTCGGCTCCCTCCGCGACGGTATCCTTGGTCACCATATCCCAGTAGAAGCTGACGTAATGATCCACTATCCCGGTGAGTTCCCCGAGCTTGATATTCACCTTGATGATTCGGCTAGCCTGGTTCTGTTCCGCATGCCTGAGGCATATCGAAGCTATGCTCTCGGTAACCGCCAATTCGTGCATTGAAAAGCTTTCCTCCCGAAACCTGGGTTGCTCCCCGCCCACAAGCATAAACTATTCTCTCCTCCCGCCAAAGAGTATGAGACCGCTCAATTGGCTGCTGGAGCAAAGCTGACCCGAATCAGCCATTATGTCATGAACTGGCACACACCATTTACAATAAGATTAAATTAATGCTAAAAATAGATTGAGAAATAACCAATAGTTCAGCAATGAATGCAGTCTGATCGGAACACGTTATGGAGCAGGTCAAAAACCTCTTTGGAAACACCGGCGCGGGCTTAACCCTTCCACCTTTTTCCATCCAAAGGCTGTTTCCTGTTCCGCTTCGTCAGTCGGGAGGTACAGAGGATGCATGCTAATGAACGATTATTCGATCACAAGGCGGCCCGGGAATGGAAGCTCAAGAAATCGCGCGCCGAAAAAGACAAGCGGATGTCTTTAACGGACGCCGTGGCGGAATTCGTCGAGGACGGAGATTCCCTCGTTGAAACCGGCTTCGCCTACGTGCGCGGGCCAATGGCGGCCTACTTCGAGATAGGGCGCCAGAAAAAAAAGGACCTGGTTGGAATATTTACGCCCGGCGGCATAAATTGCACCTGGCACGAATTCGGCGGCTTGGAGGGGGCTCACGTAGCCTACGTCGGAGTGGAGATGAGGGGTCTTATATCTCCCTTCCGCCGGGGGGTTGAAGCGGGGACGCTGAAGGTCTACTCGGATTGGAGCCACGGCACCCTTTCGCTGTCCCTGAGAGCGGCCGAGCAAGGAGTCAACTATATGGCATGCAAATCCATGCTCGGCACCGATCTTATGAAGACCAATCCCTATGTCAAGTTGGCTAAGGACCCCTGGACCGGCGAGCCGGTGTGCCTGGTCCCGGCCATGTACCCCGATGTCGCAATTATCCACGTCCATCATGCGGATAAGTTCGGCAACGGCCGTATCTGGGGGCCGACCGTGAACGATACTGCGATAGTGGCGGCGGCCCGCAAGGTGGTCGTTACTTGCGAGCGAATCGTGGACAGCGAGGATATACGCTCTAATCCTTACCAGGTAATCGTGCCGCATTACTGTGTAGATGCAGTCTGCGAAGTTCCCTACGGAGCGTGGCCCGGCGACATGCCCGGCTTGTATTATTTCGACCGCCGGCTCCAGGAGAAGATCGTGCGGACTTTCTGGAAAACTGCGGAGGGCACCAAGGAATATTATGAAAAGTATATATTGGGCAGCAAGGATCAGTATGAAATGCTGGCAATGGCGGCCGAGGAAGAGGGGATGAACGCCATCGAATACGTGAAGCAGTTGGAACAGTTGGCCTGCGACGCGTTCTGCTACGGAATGGGCTCTTGGGGAGTCGGCGGAGAGCGCGATTGGAAATACGAAGAAGTAGCCAAGAGGCTCATTTAAGGAGGTAGCGGAAATGACTGATATTCAATATACCCCAAGGGAATTGATCGTTTGCGCCGCTGCCAGGGTGCTCAGTGATGACGAAAGCGTTTTCGTAGGCACGGGGCTTCCCCTGGTAGCCGCCCTGCTCGCCAAGAAGCACCATGCCCCGAACATGATGGCGATTTATGAATGCGGCGCGATCGACCCGGAGCCTCGCGAACTGCCGTGGTCCGTCGCCTGCTCCTGGACCTGCTACAAAGCCCCGATCATTCTGTCCATGTCGAGTGTGTTCGGGCATAGCCGGGCCGGTTATGCGGACGTCGGCTTCCTAGGCGGGGCACAGATCGATATGTATGGCAATATCAACGCCACATGCATAGGTCCTTATGACAAGCCCACCGTACGGTTGACCGGGTCCGGCGGAGCGAACGACATCGCCAGCCTCTGTGAAAGGGTAATATTTATGGGACTTCACCTTCCCGAGCGGTTTCCGGAGAGATGCGATTATATAACGACGCCTGGGTTCCTGGATGGTCCGGGCGCAAGGGAGCGTGCCGGCCTGCTCGGCCGCGGTCCCTGGAGGGTAATATCACATCTCGGCGTAATGGGCTTCGATGACGAAACCTGCCGGATGAAGTTGATATCCTATCACCCTGGCGTAACCCCGGAGATCGTTCAGCAGTTTACCGGCTTCGAATTGTTGATCCCCGAAGATGTGATAGAGACTCCCAAACCGAGCGACGAGGAGCTGAGGCTGCTGCGCGAGGAGGTTGACCCAAACCAGCTCTTCTGCTTCTAAGGCCGCTGCTTCTTGCTGCCTGCCCAGATCACGGCGCCGCTCGTGGTATCAATGGCATAAAGCCTGTTGGGTGGAACGAGAAATCGTGTGAGGTCGACGCCCTGCTCTGCCAGTCCGCTCCAGTTGCCCTGTACCAGCATCAGCAGCTGATTGTAGTTCAAACCCTCAAGTGCGGCGATCAGATCCAGGTTGTTCGACTGAGCGGCGATCTGGCGCATGAAAACCTGGAATTGCTGCTGCTGCTCCGGACTTAATTCTGCCTGCACTGTTGATAAGGTCTGCTCCAGGGGGGTCGTGCCCTGTACGCCTTGGTCGGAAAAACTATTATTTTGAAGCGAGACGTAGGAGGTGCCGTAGAAGGGGGCGAGCATGGTGGCTAATTGTGCCAGCAAGGTTTCACTTATCTTCAGGCTGGCTTCACCTCCCTGTGCCGCCAGGTACATGGAAGGCGGCAGCTCCTGATTCGTGAACAGGAGGTAGTCCTCGGGACCGCTTATTGAGATCAACCAGGCATCCTTGCCCTCTACTTTGGCCTGTTCGGCATAGCAGGGGAGAAGGGGTATGGTTTGATCGGACTGGGAAAGGGCTGCGCCAATCGCCTGTTTCACTTCATCCGGGTTCTTGCCGGCCTGCGCAGCCTGATCGGCGATCTGCGCCGTAAGCTTGGTCTGGTTTTCGGCGAGTCCGGCCGTATCGAGGCCGGATGTCAAGGCCGGGTACCAGTAGGAGGAATAAAAATCGAGCCGTGTGCCCAGGTCTTTTCGGTAACTCTTGAGTTCTGAAGCGCTGTAATCCGTGGCGGAAACCGCGACGGAAGGCTTGGTCGTGTTGGCCATAACCAATTGCCCCCGTGCCGCGCCAGCCAGATTACTGGCAGAGACCGGCCCCGTGAACCAACCCCCTTGCGGCTCCTCAGGAGCTACTTCGACCCGCGTTGCCGGTTCGCCTCCCGCCAGAACAGCCCAGGTGGTTCCGATGGAAGCGGCGACGAGGATGGTGATGGCGGCGGCGGTTAGCCTCAGCCGGCTGCGGGTGACCCTCTCCGGGCCCGGCTCTTGCATCTCGGCCCGCACGCGATTGATCAGCCGGTAGCTTTCTTGCGCGCTTGGCTCGATTGTTGCGAGGGAAGACAGGGAATCGACCATCGCACTCATGGTCTTGAAGCGGCCCCCGCAATCGGGGCAGGACTGAATGTGGGCTTGCAGCTGTTCGGACTTATCCCGAACCAGCTCGCCATCGAGAAACGGTCCGATTAATTTAGTAGCTTTTCCGCATTTCATGTCGATGCCCATCGTTTAAAATATTCCCCATCTCCACCTCGCGCACTGGCTTAGATGGGGTCTTCAACGCAACTGTTCCCGGTATTCCTCTAATTCTTTTGCCAACCTGGTTCGCGCCCGGTTGAGCCGCGATTTTACCGTCCCCAATGATATATCCAGGATCTCCGCCACCTCTTTGTAATTGAAATCACTTATGTCGTGCAGGAAGATGACTTCCTTGAACTTATAGGGCAACCTGGCGATCGCTTCGTGTACGACATCCTGTATTTCCGACTTCTCCAGGCTTTCCTCCGGCGAATGGAGGCCGTCGTCGGGCAAACGCTGCTCGATCTCCGGGAGGTCCTCGCCGGGTGATTCCGAAAGGGAAAAGTGGCGCTTGAGCCTGCGGGCGTGGTCGTGGCAGGCGTTCAAAGAAACGCGGTAGAGCCAGGTGGAAAATTTTGCCTCTCCGCGAAAAGAGCCGATCTTGCGCAGGAGGAGGACGAAGACTTCCTGGCAGACATCGGAAGCGTCGCTGCGGTTGCCCAGGAGGCGATAAGCCATATTGATGATCGTGGCCTCATAGCGCACCACCAGTTCCTCGAAGGCCTTCTGGTCCCCCTCCAGGTAGCTTCGCACCAGCTCCTCATCGGACTTCGGGTCGTCCTCGCCGTAGTTCCTGTTATTTAAGGGCATCATGGCGGTCCTTATTAATTGACAAATTTTGTTGTCATTTTAGCATAGCGGACAAAAGCAGGAGATGACTCCTGTGTTATAATCCTGCCTGAAAAAGGGGATTGGTTTTGAAAAGAAGCCTGATGTCGGGGAACGAGGCCGTTGCCGCCGGGGCCTATGCAGCAGGCGTCCGGGTAGCGGCCGCCTACCCGGGCACGCCGAGTACCGAGATCCTGGAAGAACTTTCCAAATACGGCGATATCTATTGCGAATGGTCGCCCAACGAGAAGGTCGCCCTGGAGGTTGCAATCGGCAGCTGCCTGGGCGGTGCCAGGTCACTCGCGGCCATGAAACACGTCGGCCTCAACGTCGCCGCCGATCCCTGGATGACCCTCCCCCTGATCGGGGTGAACGCCGGCTTCCTCCTGGTCATCGCCGACGACCCCGGCATGCATTCCTCCCAGAACGAACAGGACAGCCGCTACTACGCGCGCATGGCCAAGGTGCCGCTCCTTGAACCCGCCGACAGCCAGGAGGCGTACGAGATGGTTGCCGAGGCTTTTACGCTTTCCGAACGCTACGACACGCCGGTTATGCTCCGCATCGAGACGCGCATAAGCCATTCGCGCACCGTGGTCGAGCACCGCGAGGAGAGGATGGAGGTCGACCTGCCCTACGAGAGGGATGCCGTAAAGCGGGTGATGATTCCCGGACACGCCCGTTTGCGCCACCCGGTCGTCATTGAACGCCTGGCCCATCTGGAGCGCGAGGCGGAATCGTTCAGGTTCAATCGCATGGAGTTGAAGTCATCCCGGGTGGGTATAGTGACATCAGGTGTCTGCTATCAATACGCCCGCGAAGCTTTTCCGGAAGCCTCCATCCTGAAACTCGGTTTTATCTATCCCTTGCCCGAGAAGCTCATCCGCGAATTCGCTTCGCATTTCCGCCGGCTGTTTATCGTAGAGGAACTGGAGCCCTACCTTGAGGAGGGGCTCAAAGCCCTGGGCCTTGACGTGGTGGGAAAATCACGCATCCCCAGGGATGGCGAACTCAATCCTACGGTGGTCGGCGAGAGCCTGGGCGAAATGATAGAAATGGATACCGGCGTTCAAGGTGGAGGCTGGAGCCGCCCCTGGCATGCGCCGGAAGCAGTATTCGATTCCCGCCTGCCGGGAAGGCCGCCGGTGATGTGCCCCGGCTGCCCCCACCGCGGCCTTTTCTATGCCCTCGGCCGCTGCAAGGCGGTCCCGGCCAGCGATATAGGCTGCTACACCCTTAGCGTTCTCCCTCCGCTCGAGGGCATTGACTGCCAGGTATGTATGGGGGCTAGTGTGGGCATGGCCCTTGGGCTGGAGAGGGCTTTCGCCTCGAGCGAAGTCAACCGGGCCAAGGCCGGCTCGGTGGTGGGAGTGCTGGGAGATTCCACCTTCATTCATGGCGGGATAACGGGACTTATCGACATGGTCTATAATCGCACTCTCTCCACTATCATAATCCTCGATAACCGGACAACGGCCATGACCGGATTCCAGGACCATCCGGGAACGGGAAGGACCATCATGGGCGAGGAAACCTATGCCCTAGACCTGGAAAAACTTGCCAGGGCCATCGGCGTCGATTCCGTAAGGGTGGTTGATCCCTGGGATCTGGACGAAACCGAGAAGGTTATACGGGAGGAAATGGGCGCCCCCCACACATCCGTGATCATATCTCGAAGGCCTTGCGTAATGCTGGAGCGCACGGCCGGCGATTATTACGAGGTGGAAGAAGACGAATGTAATGCATGCGGCCGCTGCCTGCGCCTGGGCTGCCCGGCGTTGGTCATGCGCGGCGAATCCGCCTCTATCGATTGCGAACTCTGTACCGGTTGCTCCCTCTGCTTTCAACTATGTCGGCAGAAGGCTATGCGAAAGGTATCCGGCAATGGCTGATGTCATCCTCGCCGGGGTAGGAGGCCAGGGCTGCATCCTTTCGGCTCGCATAGCCGCCGAAACGGCTCTCAACATGGGATATGATGTAAAGACCTCCGAAGTGCACGGCATGGCACAGCGCGGCGGCAGCGTGGTGTGCATGGTGCGTTGGTCGGAGGAGGTACGCTCGCCACTCATACCCTGCGGCGCCGCCGATTTTATACTGGCCTTCGAATTATTGGAGGGGCTGCGCTATCTGGAATATGTCTCGAGGGAAGGGGCGGCTATCGTCAACAATTACCAGCTCGACCCGCTTCCCGTGCTCAGGGGAGACGAGATTTATCCCGAAGACGCCCTGGAAGATATTCATTCCATCATTCCCAGAATGATGGTGGTGCAAGCCCGGGAAATGGCCATCGAGGCCGGAAATGTCAGGGCGGCCGGATCGGTGCTCCTCGGGGTTTTCTCCTCCTTTCTCGATTTCCCCGTCGACGCCTGGGAGGAATCGATTCTTCGCCTTGTGCCAGGCAAAGCCCGGGAAGTGAACCGCAAGGCTTTCACGCTGGGGAGGCAGGCCGGCCGCGCCTCCTCCTGACATCGCTACGGCTTCAGTCCGGTAAGGGTAGGATGCTTTTGAAGGGGGTGTTTGTGGGCGTAACCCTGGAAAAATACGACTGGTACAAGGAGAATACTTTCCATCACCGCGACTTCAGCGATTTGGGCTGCCTCCTCGGACTCAAACAGGAGTCCCGGAAGACCATAAGCGTCTGCCTGCCCAGCATGAATGAAGCCTCTACCATCGGCAAGATACTGGCGATCATCCGCAGGGATCTGATGGAAAAGGTGCGCCTCGTGGACCAACTCTGCGTGGTGGACGGGGGCAGCGAGGACGAGACGCGGGAGATCGCCCGCGAGATGGGGGCCGAGGTCTACAGGCAGGACGAGATATTGCCGGGTCTATTCCAGCCCATGGGAAAGGGCGATGCCTTGTGGAGAAGTCTGCATATCCTCACCGGCGATATCGTCGTCTGGATAGATTCCGATATACGCAATTTCAAACCGCGCTTTATCTACGCCCTGATCGGCCCCATCCTTGAAAGGGAAGAGATTCAGTTTGTGAAGGCCTTTTACCAGCGACCGATAAAATCCGAAGGCCGCCTGCTGGCGACAGGTGGGGGGCGCGTCACCGAACTGGTCGCCCGGCCGCTGCTCAGCCTCTTTTATCCCGAACTTACCGCATTGATCCAACCACTGTCCGGCGAATACGCGGGAGAGAGGAAATTGTTGGAGAATATCCCCTTCTTCTCGGGATACGGCGTGGAGATCGTCATGCTCATCGATATCTATAAGCGTTACGGCATGAAGGCCATCGGCCAGGTGGACCTGGTGCAAAGGATCCACCGCAACCAGCCCATACCCGCGCTGGGGAGGATGGCTTTCCAGATTCTGCAGGCGGTGTTGGTGCGCCTGACCGAGGAGCAGAGGATAAGGCTGCTGCAGGAATACAACGTCGAGATGACCCAGGTCGATCACCGCGACGGCGAATACCTGCTCGAGAAAAAATCACTCAAGGTTGAGGAGCGGCCTCCCATCATTGGAGAGCCGCAATACGCTGAGCGCTACAAGGCGGGTGCCTAGTGGAAGGATTTAGGGATATGGATCCGGAGCTCGAGCTGGCGGCGAGGCGATTCGCTGCCGGGTCGCGCTGGACGGAGCTGAGTGCCGGTCTCGAGGAAATCAAGGTGGTATATACGGATCTCGATGGCACCATGATGGGCCCATTGGGGTGCTTTCTGTGCAATGTGAAGGGAGAGTTCGTTAACCGGCCGGTCAGTGTTCTGGTGGATATGTTGAGGCGAGGGGTGGACGTCGTCCCGGTCTCGGGCCGAAGCGGCAAGCAATTACTGGAAACCACCCGGCTGCTTGGTCTTAAGAATTATGTCGCGGAACTCGGGGCGGAGAGGTTCTACAATTTCGGAGAGAAGGTGCTTATTGATACCGGAGTGATCGATGTGAAAGGCGAAGAACTCCTCGATTACATCATGAAGACAGGAGTGGTCGAATGGTTGCTCTCCAGTTATCCGCGTCGGGTGGAGCCCCATACTCCCTGGTCCGACTTCCGGGATTGCACCCCGTTGTTTCGCGGCCTCCTCGACGTAGATGAAGTAAACGCGCTGCTCGACCAGAAATACCCGGAATTTGCCATTGTCGATAACGGGGTACTTTCGCGAACCAGTCCCAACCTCGACGTGGTAGAGCTGCGTGCCTACCATCTGGTGCCCAAGGGGGTCAGCAAGGAAAAGGCGATCGCGGATGACATGAAGATGCGCAATTTCAGGCGATCCCAGGCGATCGGTGTGGGCGATTCCGATGCCGATTTAAGATTCGCCGAGGTCGTCGGCGTTTTCTTCCTCGTGCGCAATGGATTCCTCGCCAACCCGCATCTGGCATCGCTGCTGCCCGCATATACGAATGTGGTAGTCACCGAGGGTTTTCTCAACGAAGGATGGGCGGAAGCCATGGAATTGGCCGTTTTGGACCGGCCCCCCAGCCCCTCTTCCCAGCTTTGATCTCCCCAAACGGCCGTTATCCATTCACGCATTCCCTCGACTTCGAGCCGTTTTTCTCTTCCTCGCGACCGGTCCCCGGCGGCGTCTTCAGTAGCCGGTTGGAAAAGACGATAGGGAAGATAGCTATTATTTGGTGCCCGAAGTGGAAGGATGGGGCTTTATTGTTCTCGAATTCCGGAGGGTGGAGAACATTTCGACTCAGATAATAACAAGTCAGATAAATCAGATATCAGAGTACGGATGCTAATTTGACTTTGCGAGGGGTGGGTATTGGACCTCAAGAAGAGGCTCATCTTTTTTACTAGACTCATCAGGCTATTGGTATATCTATTCGTGATAAGCCAATATCTCTTAATGCGCCAGCGCTATCAAGCCGCTCAGGTGGTTCCCGTCCTCGTCGCCCTTGGAGTGTTCTATATCCTTCTCGATCGCATTGTTTTCAAGGTGCCAGACAAGAGATTCAAGCTGACGGCAATGATACTGATGTTCTTCGAGATCTTGCTGGTAAGCCTTTTCATTTATTTCACCCGTAGCGCGCCGATCCTTGATCTCGATTTCCTCTACGCCCTGCCCATAGCAAATATAGCGATGTGGTTCGGTCTTAAAGAAGGCATGGCATACGGCGTGATAAGTTGCGCGGCCTATACCCTCACTCTGAATCTCTCCGGACGTCTTGTCTGGGCGGGCAATCAGGGCGAGTTCATATCCCGCTATTTCTTCTTCCTGCTCATCCCCTTCCTCATGGGTTATCTTGCCGAATTAACCGAGAGGGAAAGCCGGGAGAAGGCACGCCGGACGGTGGAGCTGACAGCGCTCTCGGGGTTCGCCACCGTCTTCGATGCAACCCTTATCGAGGGAAAGGTATATGCCAACCTGAGCACGGCGATCTCGCGCAGCCTGCACCCCGATGTTATCCTGGTTTTCCGATTCGATGAAGAAGGTGAAAACCTGGTTGTCGCGGCATCGAGCGGGGTCAGCGATAACGAATCCAACTTGAGCATTCCCGCCGATTACGGCATGGCGGGCAGGGTGTTAAAGACCAAGGAGCCGTTGCTGGTAAGCGACACCGATGCCGAACAGGCCTACCGCCAATTGCTGGAGTCTCAGAGGATAAGATCGGGAATATATGCGCCCATGAAGTGGCGAGAGGAAGCCTACGGAGTCGTCTTCGCCGGCAAACAGGTGAGGGAGAGCTTCAGCGAGAATGACCTCAATCTGCTTTCGGCCCTGTCCGTCCAGGCCGCACTCGCCATCCACAACTCCAGGTTGTATTCGGATCTGGAGGACCGAATCGGAGAACTGCATGCCATATTCGAAATAGACAAGGCAATAACCTCAGCCATCGATCTGGAAACGGTACTGCAGCAGATCGTGCAGATGAGCATCGGCCTCCTCAATGCCAAGATAAGCTCCATCATGCTGCTGGATGAGGAGAGCAATGAGCTGGTTATCGCCGCCGCACACGGGCTTTCGGAAAACTACATACAGAAAGGCCCCATAAAGGTGGGGGAGAGCATCGCCGGGAGGGTCATCAAGGAGGGCAGGCCCATCGCGGTTGACGACATCGGCGACGATCCCAGGCACGCCTATTCCGATCAGGCTCGGGTCGAAGGCCTACACTCACTCCTTTCCGTCCCCCTGAGCTTGAAGGACAGGGTGATCGGGGTGCTCAACATATATACGGACGAGAGCCACTCTTTTACGCCCCACGAGATCAACCTCTTCACCAGCCTGGCCAGCCAGGCGGCGATCGCGATCGAAAACGCGCGCCTGTTTGAGAGCCTCGAGGAGATATATATAGAGGTTATAACCGCCTTGGCTTCGGCTATTGATGCGCGCGATTCCTACACGCATGGCCACTCACACCGGGTGACGGAATATGCGGTCGTAATTGCGGAAGCTCTGGACCTCAGCCCGGCCGAGGTGGACATAATCAGAAACGCCAGCATCCTTCATGACGTGGGCAAGATTGGCATTAAAGAGGACATCCTGAAAAAGCCGGGACGCCTCACGGAGGATGAGAGAAAAGAGATGGAATACCATCCCTTCATAGGAACCAAGATACTGCAATCTGTGAAGCTGCTCGAACCCGTGCTTCCCCTGGTCTATCACCATCATGAATGGGTTGATGGAAGCGGCTATCCCGATGGTCTCAAGGGCGAGGACATACCGCTGGGAGCGAGGATCATCGCCGTGGCCGATGCCTTTGAGTCCATGACCTCCGATCGTCCTTATCGAAAAGCCCTACCCCTTGACGAAGCCTTCGCGGAACTACGCCATTGCTCCGGCAAGCAATTCGACTCGGAGATAGTCCAGGTGTTTATGAAGCTGGCCCAGGAAGAAAAGCTCGACCTGGAGTGGTCGCAGAGTCGGGTTATAGCACTGACAGACCGCTTTGGCCGAGCCTAGTACCTCGATTCATAAATACGATCGCATTCGATCGCCGCTGCATCCCCGCCCGCTGCGTTCCGCTCCCTGCGACGTACTCAGTGAGTACGCCTCAGTCGCGCGCCTTGCCGGCACGGCGCATCGACGCTCTCGGTGCCTTACCGTATCTATGAGACTGTCCACAAGCTCTCGGTGCGTGATCGTATTTCTGAACCAAGGTACTTAGCCGAGGACTCTTATCGCGCAGGAACCACATTCAGTTTACGTTCCTAATTTAAGGGTATAACAGATTTGGTTGTGTGCTAGTGTTATGGATAATGGGCCAAGAAAGGATTGTGGTATTGATGGAAGAGGCGGGTCAGACTCCCGATAAAAAACAAGCTGAGCCGAGCCACAATGGTCCCATGATGAAGGCGGCCCTGGCGACGATCTCTCCCCTGTGCATCTGCGCGAAGTGCCCGTCCTATCCGGGTCATGGAGATCCAAAGGTCTATTGTGCGAGGGGCTCGAGCCCCATGCCGATCGATATGAAGGGCTGCATCTGCCCTAACTGCCCGCTACAAAAGATGCTGAGAATGAAGCCGATGTATTACTGCTATTACGGCAGCAACAGGGCGAGAAAAAAACAAGGGTCTCAATAATTTAAACAGCTCTTCTCACACACTCGACGTTTCTCAAAATCCCAGCGTTAAAGAATCTCGGTAGTTTGCCGAGGCAATTCACGTAGGCCATTTTACCTGGATGTAAGGGATTTCCAGGGTTTTTTTGGCAGGGCGTGAGAATTGACAGGCAATCGGCCGAGAGGGACATAATGCCCGATCCTTTGCGGAAAGCGGATATCCTCGTCGTGGATGACGAACCGGACGTCGCCCGCATCATATCCATTAATCTCGACATGGCCGATTACGGCGTGCGCGTCGCTTATAACGGACGGGAAGCCCTGCAGGAGGTGGAAAAGCAAAAGCCGGATTGCATTCTGCTCGACATTATGATGCCCGAAATCGACGGCTGGCAGGTCCTGCGGGTATTGAAGAGCGATCCCGATACGGAAAACATCCCGGTAATCGTAGTTACCGCCCGGAGCACGGATGTCGATCGCATTAAGGGGTTCAGCGGCGGAGCTGTGGAATACATTACCAAACCCTTCGACCCGGGAGATCTCCTTCAACATGTCGAGAGAGCGCTCAGGCCCCGCGACGCAGAGGAGGAAGAGGAGCGTCGCAAGGATCGCATCAGTAGGCTGCAGCTCTCGACTATCTACGATATAACCGAAGCCCTGATCTCCACCCTGGAAATCGATGAGGTTCTCGAAATCATCGCCGAGAAACTCCTGATCCTTTTCGATCTCAACCTCTGTGCCATAAGCCTCCTGGATGGCTCCGGCCGCAACCTCCGCTTGGCCTGCGGGCGGTCCACGGCGTCCTTGAGCCCGGGTGATATGGCGCTCCTCAGCTTTCCCATGACCCGCCTGGAGACGCTGATGCCGCAAAATCCTTTCCTGTCCGGCCCACAGTCCATCTCGGTCAACAGTTTTATGGCGGGTGGGAGCGGCAATGTTCTCGGGCGCCTGCGGTCGCTGCACCTGTTGCCTCTGCGGGCGAAGGGAGAATTTACCGGGGTCATTGCGCTGGGAAGAAATGGAATCACGCATTTTGCCGACGAGGAGAGGGATCTTCTGATCGCAATCGGTAATGAGGCGGCAATGGCCATCGAAAACACCAGGCTCTACGACAACCTGCGCTACGATGAGGAGATCCACCGCGAGCTGTTGCAGAGGGTTATTACGGCGCAGGAGGACGAAAGGAGACGGGTGGCCATCGAGCTGCATGACGGCATCGTGCAGAATATCGTGAGCGCCCTCTTTCGCCTGCAGCTCTGTTCCGCCCGCCTGGGGGATGCCTCCGAGGAGGTGCGCTCGGCGCTCAGCGAATCCCAGGAGATAGTAAACGAAAGCGTGATCGAGATTCGACGCATTATCGCCGGCCTGCGCCCGACCATGCTCGATGACCTGGGACTGGTCGTAGCACTCGAGAGATACATCCAATCACTCCAGATGGAGACTAAACTGTCAATAAAGATCGAGGTCAAAGGGGATGATACTCCCGCCCTCAGCCCTGAAGCCGAAACGACCATTTTTCGCATCGCCCAGGAAGGCCTTAACAATATCATCAAGCATTCGGACTGTAGCAATGCGGTTTTGTCTATAGGGCTTGAAAACGGGCATCTTCTGCTTGTAATACAAGACGACGGAGCCGGGTTTGATCTGCTCGGTCTGCAGAAGCGATCGACTCACAGCTTCGGTCTGGTCGGAATGCGTGAGCGGGCACAGACACTGGGCGGATTGCTCGAGGTTGATTCGAGCCCCGGGGAGGGAGCCACCATAACCGCTCGCTTTCCTTTAGCCTCGGTTCAAAAGGAGGAACAAAATGGCAAAGAAGATTAGGGTTCTGACAGTTGACGATCACCGCCTGGTACGCGAAGGCTTGACCAATCTTCTTCGCATCCATCCGGATATCGATGTCGTTGGAGAGGCTTCGGATGGCGATGAAGCGGTGGCCAAGGCGCGTACCCTCGACCCCGACGTCATCCTCATGGATATCAGCATGCCGGGTATGAACGGCATAACCGCAACGAAACTGATCAAAAAAGAGATGCCTCGCATTAAGATAATCATGCTTACCATGCTTGACCAGGAAGGGTACGTGTACGAAGCCGTGAAGTCGGGCGCGACCGGCTACCTACTTAAAAACACCGGCCTGGAAGAACTGGTCAAGGCCATAAAGGAGGTCTTGAAGGGAGGCGCTACCCTGCACGCCGAGGCGCAGGCGCAACTCTTGAAGGAATATGTCTTCATGGCTCGCAAGAACCAGGATACCTATGGCCTGAGCGACCGTGAGATCGAAGTGCTGCAATTGTTGGCGGATGGCATGTCCAATAAGGAAATCGCGGGCAGACTCTTTATCAGCACTCAGACGGTGAAGACTCATATAGCGCATATCTTCGATAAGCTGGGGGTAAGCGACCGCACCGAGGCCGTCGCGGCAGCACTCCGCCGAGGGTTGGTAACCTGACTATTTGTCATGCCCTGTTCAGTTGCGCTGGTGCTAAAATAATTGCATGGCTTTTTGGAAGAGATTCAAGAAAATATTCAGGCGCCGCCGCCTGCTCTGCGACACCTGCGCCTACGATTACCCTTCGGCGTGTAACAATCCGGATAGGCCTAACGCAACCTCCTGTAAGGACTACAAAAAACGCTTCTAAAATGGGATCAGGCCCCTCCACATTGGGGTCAGCCCCCTTTGTGGAGCCGCCATCACTAATTCTCCGCCGCACAAAAATGTACGTCCACAAGTGGGCTCCACAAAGGGGGCTGACCCCAATGTGGAGGTTAGAGGTGGGTGAGGTAGCGGGGGGCTAAGTATTCCTCGGGGTTTTCCAGGGCCATTTTGACCGTCGCCAGCATTTTCTCCCGGTCCTCCGCGAGCTGTCCGTAAACCGGTATGTAGTTCGAGATGTGGTCCGACATGAAAAGGCAGTTCTCGACCCGCAAGTCGGTGAGCAAGACCTCGAGTTCGCGCATTATGGTCTCGCCCGACGCCTCTCGGAAGAGGCCGGCTTGGGCGTCATCGTAGAGCGGGCATCCCGGCATGAGATAAAGAGTGCGAGGGCGAATGAAATCGGGGTTCATGGCGTTAAGAACCCGCGCCGTGTTCTCAGCATGCTGGTGCCAGAGGTCCTCACCGCCGAGGCCGAGCAGGATGTAGACGGATAAAGCTATGCCCGCCTCCTTCACCCGGTTCGCCGCTTCGATCATATCTTCGGAGCCGACCCCCTTGTCCACCATCTCGAGCACCTCATCGTCGCCGCTCTCGAGCCCCAAGTAGATGATGTCGAGACCGGCCTCCTTCAAGCTCGCCAGCCCATTCGGGGATTTCCCTCTCAGGAACCTGGCCCCGCCGTAACTCGAGACGCGTCTTGCCTCCGGAAAGAGATGCCTGGCGTATTCTATGATCTCGGCCAGCTTGTGGGAATTCATGGCAATCGTGTTGCCGTCCGCCAGAAAAATTGATTCAACCCTGCCGTAAAGCAGGCGCGCCTGGCGCAGATCGGCCTTGATATCGTCGACGTCGCGCACCCGGTACTTCTTCATTTTGTACATGCTGCAGAAAGTGCAGCGGTTATGCGGACAACCGAGGGTGGCTTGGATAATTAGGCTGCCCGCTTCACAGGGCGGCCTGAATACCGGGTCTTCGCAATACATCTTTCTTCCTCTCTACCTTTTTTATCGAGAGGCGCCGGCTAAACTGGAGAGTCGTCAGCGCATTCGGGTATGCGTCCTTCGCCGGCCACGTCGCTCGCCACCCTGCCGTCCCGCAAGGTTATCGTACGATTGGTGTAAGAGGCGACCATAGCATCGTGGGTCACGATGGCGAAGGTCTGCCGTGTCTCGAGGTTGAGATCTCTCATCAATTCTATGATGCGGCAAGTATTCTGCGTATCGAGCTCGCCGGTCGGCTCGTCCGCAAGCACCAATACCGGGTTGGTCACCAGAGCCCGGGCAATGGCAACCCTTTGCTGTTCGCCCCCCGACAGCTGGGTCGGGCGATTCTCCGCCCGGTTGCCGAGATCAACTTTTTCAAGAGCCTGCATCGAACGCTGGTGTCTCTCCTTGGCCGGGACTTTGAGGTAACGAAGGGGCAACTCGATATTTTCGCGGGCACTGAGCACGGGAAGCAGATTGAATTCCTGGAAGACAAAACCTATCTTTTCCCGCCGTATCCTTGTCAACTGAGATTGCGAGAGGGAGTTTGTGGTTACGCCGTCTATGCTCACCGTGCCGGAGGTCGGCGTATCCAGGCAGCCGAGCAGGTGAAGCAGGGTCGTCTTGCCCGAGCCGGACGGCCCGACAATGGAGAGGAATTCCCCCCTGCCTATGCTCACATCGAGCCCGTCGACGGCCCTTATTTCGATCGGCCCTATCTTGTAAATTTTACTCAGTCCGGTAGCCGTTATCATCTTCGTCAGTCCTCCTTGAGAGCATCCACTGGCTTCAGGCGGGCGGCCCGGAAGGCGGGAGATATGCCGGCGAGGGTGCCGAGTACGGTGGCGAAGATAATCGGGCCTATCACCACCAGAGTGGTTACGGCAAAAACTTCGACATTGTTGGTACTGGTCGCGCGGTTTAAGAGGTTGACGGCAAGCAGACCAAGCAAAACGCCGATTACTCCCCCGAAGAAACCTATCATGGAGGATTCGAGGAGGTATTCGCTTAGTACCGAGCGGGTCGGCGCCCCGATCGCTTTTTTCAGGCCGATCTCGGATGTCCTCTCGGAAACTGACATGATCATGGTGTTTATGATGGAAAGACCCCCGACGACCAGGGCTATGAAGCCGATTCCGAGGAGGATGGCGTTGAAGATCAAACTGAATTGCGCTATCTGCTGCACGGCGTCCGCGGGTGAAATCACTTTGATCCCCTGGACGCTGGTGTTGATCGTGGCAGCCAAGTCATTTATATCCACCCCTGGTTCCGCAAGGACATCTATGTTAGCGGCGATGTCCTGCACCTGAAAGTAGGGGTTTGCGGCCCGGAAAAGCGCCAGGGCGTCCTCGTAAGAAACGAAGGCGAAGTTATCGGGGGCGGAGAGGGTAGTCTCATAGAGGCCGACAACCTGGAAGCCGTCTCCCCGCAACTGAACCGTATCCCCGACTTTGGCCTTGAACTTATTGGCGAGGGTGGAGCCCAATACCACTTTTCCCTGATCGCCATCCTGCAGTATTCGGCCCTCCCTTAATTTGATGAGGTTGAACTCGTCCTGGGCCTGGCTCAGGTCAGCACCGACAATAAGCTCCGGAGACCCGAAGCCGGTGCTGCCCTGAGTGAGCTGGAGGCCAATGCCCGCAACCGCATTTTTGACCCCGGGTATCGCCTGGATTTCCTTCACTTTGGAAAGGGGGAGAAAACCCGAATCTCCTCCGCCGAAAAGACTGCTTCCCGGCGGTACAACCGTGATCTTACTCGAAAACCAAGTCTTGGCCCCGTTTACCTGCTGATCCAGCCGGGCGGAAAGGGCGCCCAGGACGGTGAGGGCGAAGATGCCGACGACTATCCCGAACACCGTAAGAAGTGTTCGAGCCTTACGCCGCCACATATTTCGCAGCACGTATTTAAACATAAAATTCCTCTCTGCAGGTAGGGCCTAGATTATTATTGCACGGCCGCGACCAGAGTAATCAAACGCCCCCGGTCACACCTTCGGCGGCTGGGATTTTTCACAATACCTGTCGACTTCCTTAATAGATGCATCGTGCAACGCGACCCGGTAGGCAAAAAGTCCCATGCCGGAGCCAACCAGAATTTTCCTGATTCCTCCCTGGAGCTCCTCTATGCTCACCCATTTCGTCTCGCTGATCTCTTCGAAGTCGTGCTGGCCCAGGCTTCCGCCTGTCTTAAAGGCGGTGAAAACGAAGCTTCTCCAGTTTTCGGATTCGTCGCCGCAGGTAAAGAGGGCGTGGATGAGCAGGATAAAACGCTCGAGTTCGATCTCCAGGCCGGTCTCTTCCATGGCTTCACGGTGGGCTCCCTCCTCGATGCTCTCACCCGGATTAGCCGCCCCGCTCGGGGCCCGATAGGCTCCGGGGGGGAACATGGGTTTGGAAATAACTGCTAATTCCTGGCAGTTGTGATCGCGGAAGATGAACATGGTAATGTCATGGTTGCGGCCGTGTTTGCGGGAGGCGCGCAGCATGTTGAATTCCGGCGGGGAAATCTCGAAGGTCATCGAGAGGTGGCGGGGTGTGCCGTATTTGTCCTCCATATCCAGTAGAAGTTCTCTTGTTACATACATAGGAGACATATTAAACCGAAGCGGGGCCGAGCTCTAGTGCACTAAGCCGTGCTTACTTGATGATTGTAGCCATGCCGAGTTTTGATATCATATAGCTCGGAGGAGATGAATATGCATCGGATATATATGGACAACGCGGCCACCACGCCTATCCATCCCGAAGTGCTGGAAGCCATGCTTCCCTACTTAAGGGAAGGGTTCGGGAACCCATCCAGTATTTATGAGGAGGGTCGGGAAGCCAAGAAGGCGATAGAGGCGGCGCGCGAAAAGGTGGCCCAGGCGCTGGGCGCCGAGAGCACGGAGATATTTTTCACCAGCGGCGGCACGGAGGCCGACAACCTTGCCGTCTTGGGTACGGCGCGGGCGAATGCCGGCAAGGGCGACCATATTATCACCAGTGCGATCGAACACCATGCCGTTCTGGAATCCTGTCATTATTTGGAAAAAGAGGGTTTCAAGGTGACTTACCTGCCGGTCGATTCCGGGGGATTAGTTGACCCTGGCGATTTGCATAAAGCCATAACCGGATCGACCATCCTGGTTTCGATAATGCACGCCAACAACGAGGTGGGCAGCATAGAACCCATCGAGGAGATCTCGCTGATATGCCGCGAGGCGGGCGTGCCGCTTCATTCCGACGCCGTTCAAACCGTCGGGCAACTTGATGTCGACGTGAACCAGCTCGGAGTCGATCTTCTGACCGCTTCCGGCCACAAAATATATGGACCCAAGGGTGTCGGTTGCCTGTATGTAAGGAAGAAGACCAGGCTAAAGGGCGTAATGCTGGGGGGAGGCCAGGAAAAGAGGATTCGCTCGGGAACGGAAAACGTAGCCGGTATCGCCGGTTTTGGCAAGGCCATGGAACTGGCCGCTGCCGAGTGGAGGGAGAGGTCCGAGCACGTCCGGCCTCTTCGCGACCGCCTCATTGAAGGCCTTCTCGAGGGCATTTCTTATACCGAATTGAGCGGTGACCGGTACCGGAGATTACCAAATAATGTCAACGTGCGATTTAATTTTATCGAAGGCGAAGCAATATGTTTGCGGCTTGATTTTCTGGGCATCGCCGCCTCGACCGGTTCGGCATGCAGCTCGGAGAGCCTAGAGGCCTCGCATGTTCTTCTGGCCCTGGGTATTCCGGTCGAGGAGACTCACGGCAGCTTGCGCTTGACACTGGGCAGAGAAAACACGGCCGAGGAAGTGGACTACGTACTGGAGAACCTGCCGCCGGTTATCGAAAGCCTGCGGGCGATGTCGCCGCTTTACCACGGGAGCTGAAACCTGCTTACTTCTTTCTCAGCCGCTCGATGCGCTCGATTATCGCTTCATTGGCGGGAGACAGTTTAAGCGCTTTTGCGTAATCCCGCTTCGCGCCGTCATACTCCCCCTGATCGAATAGGAGATCTCCGCGGCAAATGTAGGTCATCGCCACGGTCGGCTCCAGTTTGATCGCCCGGGAAAAATCCTCCTTGGCCTTCTGCGGATCCCCCTTGCGCCAGAACAGCTTGCCACGATTGAAATACACCAGGTACAGCTCGGGATCAACTTCCAGGATTTTCGAGTATTCATCGATGGCTGCGTCAAGTTTGCCTTCAGCGGAATGAATCGAAGCCAGGCTCAGGCGCGTTATTGCCAGATGCATGTTTACCATTTCCATGTCCACGAAATCGAAATCGTCCTCCACCTGATTCCTCCGAAATAAGACTACCGCCAAAGCAAATATTAGACTTAAGGTTAGAATCGGCACGAAGCTCGCCGATATTGATAATCGGGGAAGCCGGCTGTGACCTTGACTCAAACGGCGGGCCTGCGCAACCGGCAGCAATGTTATAATTTTCCCAGCTCGGCTTCGGTTTTTTACAGGAATTGGTGTCCTTTTTAGGAGGGAGGAGCTACCATGCCGTCGGAACCGGAAAACATCGCGATGAACCTGATGTCCAGGATCAACATCGGTGACATTCCCAAGCGCAGCGCAGCTAAGTTCGGTGACAGGATAGCATTGGTCTACCAGGGCCAGAGAATCACTTTCAAGCAGCTCAACGAGAACTGCTGCCGGATGGCGCATGTCTTCGAGGAGCTGGGCGCCGGGAAGGGGGACCGCATCTCCTTCATGACCCACAACTGCCTGCACTACATCTATTCCTGGTTGGGCGCCTGCAAAATAGGCTGCATAGTCAACCCCCTCAATTTCATGCTCAAGCCTGCCGAGATCGAATTCATCGTCAACGACGCCGAATCGAAGCTCTTCTTCGTGGAGGACGTGCTCATGCCTCAGGCCTTCGCAGCCGCCTCCAGCCTGAAGAGCGTGGAGAAGTTCGGCCTGATCCGGATAAACGCGCCGGACGTCGAATCGCCCGAAGGCTGGCTGATCCTCAACGAGCTTTTTGACTCGATGACAGACTGCTCGGAACCTTTGGTGATCACCGAGGACGACGACCTGGCTTCCCTCATGTATACGAGCGGGACGGAAGCGCTGCCCAAAGGAGTTATGAATACCCACAAGAACTTCTTTAGCACCCTGATGAGTGGGCTGGCCGACCTGCATCTGCAGGGCGATGACAACGCCCTTCTCTCCATCCCGCTCTATCACGTCGCCGGCAAATACCTGCTGCTGGAGTTCATCAACCTCGGCTGCCGTCTGGTTCTGGAATACGCCCCCAACCCCATCGAGATCCTGGAACTGACCCAGCAGGAAAAGGTCACCGCCTGGGTCTACCCGCCCATGCTTTACCAGATTCTTCCTTCGATGCCCGACTTTGCCTCCTACGATCTGTCTTCCCTGCGCAAGTTCGTCGCTTTCGGCGCCGTTATGCCGGTTACCGTGCTGCAGCAGTGGAAGGCGCTTTTTCCGGAGGCGATATGGATGAATTACTATGGCCAGACGGAATCGAGTCCGGTGGGATCGACGCTGCAACCGGAGGATTTCGAGAGGAAGATCGACAGCATCGGAAGGCCGCACACGGGCGTCGAGATTAAAATCTTCGATGAGGACGACAACGAGGTGCCGGCGGGTGATGTAGGGGAGATCGTCATGAGGGGGCCGTCGATCATGAAGGGATATTACAGGAATCCTGAGAAGACGGCCGAGACGCTGCGCCATGGCTGGCTTCACACCGGCGACCTCGGGCGTTTTGACGACGAAGGCTTTTTATACTTCGTGGACCGCAAGAAAGACATGATAAAAAGCGGTGGCGAAAACGTCTCGTCACAGGAAGTCGAGGGGGTTATCTTCCAGCACGCCAAGGTGATGCAGGTGGCGGTGATCGGCCTGCCCGACGAGTACTGGACAGAGGCGGTCACCGCATGCGTGGTGCCGTACCCGGGTATGGAGGTTACGGAGGGCGAGCTCATCGCTTTCTGCAAGGAGAACATGGCGGGATACAAGGTACCCAAGCACGTTGTCGTAATGCCCATGGAAGAGCTTCCCGTGCTTCCCAGCGGCAAGATACTGAAACGTGAGTTGCGCTCAAGACTCGCGAAGGAAAGCGGACAATAAGCAGGCGTGAGTGCTATTCCGGCTCGTCCTCTTCGGGCAACTCCGGAATAAACAACTTCAGGAAGAGGTCCATGGCCACCGTCCGGCCGCTGTCGCTCTCCGGGCCGGAGCCGGCAGCCTCCGGAATAACCAACTTCAGAAAGGGGTCGGTTGGGATTTTGTCCTCGGGGTCCGCCTGCATTTCCCGCATTTCGGGGATAACCAGCTTCAGGAAGGGGTCGGTGGCCGTTCCATAATCGGCGCCATAGCGTTCTACGATTGAGGGATTCGGCACGAACCAGGCGCCGGAGGGCGTCATTATGACCTGGGGATACATGGCCGCAGCCGCTTCCCTTTCGTGTTCTACGGCATCCGCACTTATTTCCTCGTACTCGCGCTCGCCGGTGTGTTTTGAATACCAGATCGAGGCACCCACGACGGTGGTCAATACGGCTACCGTCGCCGCCAATCCGAAGCTGAAGTTGGTGTACTTGATGATGATGGGCGCCGATAGCAGTGCCACCAGGTTTATCACTTTTATCATGGGGTTGAGGGCGGGACCGGCCGTGTCTTTTAAGGGATCGCCGACCGTATCGCCCACCACCGCGGCCTTGTGCGATTCGGACCCTTTGCCTCCGTATTGCCCATCCTCGACCAATTTTTTGGCGTTATCCCAGGCGCCGCCGGCGTTGGACATGAAAACGGCGAGCAGCTGTCCCGACAATATGGCTCCGCCCAGGAATCCCCCCAGGCCTTCGACGCCGAGCACCAGGCCGACAATGATGGGAGTCAGCATGGCGAGCAGGGCAAGGCCGACCAGTTCCTTTTGGGCGGCGGTGGTGCAGATTCCGACCGCCTTCTCATAGTCCGGCTTGACCTTCCCTTCCATCAGCCCCGGTATGCGGAATTGCCGCCGCACCTCGTTGACGATCAATGATGCCGCTCGGGAAACCGAGTTGATGGTCAGCGCCGAGAACAGCCATGGTATGGCGCCGCCGATAAGCAGGCCGATGAAAACTTTCGGGGTGGAGATCCTGATTCCTATGGAGACCAACTGGGAGGCCTGGGGTACGCCCAGGCGCGCCTGGGCAAGCGACACATCGGTGATGAACGAGCCGAAAAGGGCAACCGCCGCGATAACGGCGGAACCGATGGCCACTCCTTTGGTGATCGCCTTGGTGGTGTTCCCCACGGCGTCCAGATCCGCCATTATCTTACGCGAGTCTTCGTCGAGTCCGGCCATCTCGCCGATACCGTTCGCGTTGTCGACTATCGGTCCGAACGAATCCATGGCGACGTTGTTTCCGGTCAGGGTGAGCATGCCGATCCCGGTCATCGCCACCCCGTAGAGTACGTAAGCGAAAGGCTGGCCGTGGTAAATGAGGACCGCCGAGAGTATGGTAGCGGCGATCACCATGATCGACCATACCGTTGATTCGTACCCGACGAACAGCCCCTGAAGCAGCAGGGTGGCGGTGCCGGTGGTCGACGCGCGGGCGATTTCCTGCACCGGTTTGCGGGACGGATCGGTGAAATGCTTGGTCAGCTCGTCTATGCCGATGGCGAGGAGTATGCCGGCGGCCACCGACAGGAACGCCTTCCACTCGTGCATGTAGAAATGGGCCAGCAGGGCGAAGGCGGCCAGACAGATAGCGGCCGAGGTG
>Ga0209747_1000065_pt1 | contig 47402 bp, 42 predicted proteins | sample BarGraNGADG00311_FD_184498 | JGI IMG/M metagenome (GOLD analysis project Ga0209747, IMG submission 184498) | Arctic peat soil microbial communities from Barrow, Alaska - Barrow Graham LP Ref core NGADG0011-311 (SPAdes) (version 2) | ecosystem: Environmental > Terrestrial > Soil > Wetlands > Peat...
CGCGACCTGGAACTGCTCGCCTACCAGGGGCACCGCTCGCTGATGGAAACCAGCACCTTGGCGATAAAAGTGTCGGCCCCCTTCCGGAAATTACCTGGCGATTTCCCCGAACCCTACCTGGAAGTAACGGCCAAATTTTCCTTTATAATCAAAAACAAGCGAGGCTGAAAATGAAAAACGTATGGGATTTTCTGGCCAAAGGCGGCATCTGCATGATCCCCCTCTTTTTGTGCTCGGTGGCCAGCCTGGCCATCGTGATCGAGAAGTTCATCTCGTTGCAGCGCCGTAAGATCATCGTGCCGGAAGTGGTCAGCGTGCTGGAGAACATCAAGGGAACGAACGACTTTCCATTGGCCGTTTCCATCTGCAAAAAACACCACGGACCCTTCGCCAACATCATCCGCATTACTCTGGAAAACCATAATTTGCCCAGGGAAGAAATCAAGGAGACCTTGCTTGACCAGGGAAGACAGGAAGTCCACCAGCTGGAAAAAGGGCTGGGGGTGCTGGAGACCGTCGCCGGCATCGGCCCCCTGCTGGGCCTGCTGGGTACCGTGCTCGGTATCCTTAAAGTCTTCAAGGTCATATCGGTAATGGGGGTGGGGCAAGCCACGTCATTGGCAGCCGGCATTTCCGAAGCCCTGATCACTACCATCGCCGGTCTGTTCATCGGCATCCCGGCGCTGGTGGCTTACAATTACTTCACCAGCAGGGCCGACGCGTTGGTGTTGGAGATCGAAAAGTACTCCAACCGCCTGGTCAACAAAATCGGCATCATCGCCAGCGAAGCGGGGAAGTGACAACATGCAGCTGCGCAACAAGCCGCGGAAAAAGGTTTTTATCAACGTAACTTCGCTGATCGACGTAACCTTCATGATGCTGCTGTTTTTCATGATCACGTCTACTTTTTTAGAGCAGCCGGGGATCAAGCTCGAGCTGCCGACCGCAAGAACCTCCGCCAATGCCGAACCGCAAGGGTATGTACTCACCATCGACAAAAAAGGCGAATTGTTTTTGAACCGCCAGCCCGTGACCATGGCCGGACTGGAAGCAGAGATCAGAAAAGCCCTGCCGAAAATGAAAGACGGCGCCCTGGTGCTCAAGGCTGACCAGGAAATTACCCACGGCCTGGTCGTGCGGGTCATGGACATGGCCAAGCGCGGCGGCATCAAAAAGCTCATTATCGGCACCAAGCCGGAGAAGTAGAAGAAATTCGCTGTCTCAGACATCAGATCCCCCCTGTATCCCCCCTTCGGTAAGGGGGGAAAAGTGAGAAAAAATCAATTTACCGAAAAAAGATGATTTTTTTAGTAGCTGAAGTTTTCAATTCATAAACCCCCTTTATTAAGGGGGGTACCGCAAGGCGGGGGGATCAGGATTTCGCCGGGTGACCCACCTCTGCCCCCTGTGACCGAACGGGTAGGCTATCGGCCGCTATGTCCCAGAATAGTTCGTAAATTGCCGATAAACGGCTATTTTTTTTATTCCCACCTGAATTTGACACCCGGAAAATGAAATGCTACAATTGTTCGGGGTGATTGTCGCTCAAAAACAATGAAAAAACTGGAAGTAAACCATATCAGAAAATCATTTCGCAAAAGGATGGTTGTCGACGGAGTAACCCTGGGGGTCAAGTCCGGAGAAATTATAGGTCTGCTGGGTCCTAACGGCGCCGGCAAAACCACCACTTTCTTGATGATTTTGGGAATCCACCGCCCGGACAGCGGCGAAATTCTCCTCAATGGCCAGGACATCACCCAGGTCCCGGTTTATAGCCGCGCCCGCCTGGGCATCAGCTTCCTGCCCCAGGAACCTTCGGTTTTCCGGGGTCTGAGCGTCAGGGAAAACATCCAGGCCATCGCCCAGATGACTAACCGCATGCAGCCCCGGGCCATAGATGAAATTCTAATCGACTTGGGCTTGGCTCCCATTCAGGACCGCAAAGCCTACATGCTTTCCGGCGGTGAACGCCGCCGCCTGGAAATCGCCCGTTCCTTGATCCTGACTCCCGATTTTTTGCTCCTCGATGAACCTTTCGCCGGCATCGACCCGATGCAAATCATCGAACTGCAGGAATTGATCAAGGTTTTCAAGAACAGGGGCATTGGCATCATCATCACCGATCACAACGTCCGCGAGATCTTGAAAATCACCGACCGTTCTTATATCATTCACTGCGGACAAGTCATTTTTGAAGGCCAGTCAGAGGAATTGATCGCCGATAAAAGAGTCAAGAAAGAATACCTGGGAGAAGAATTCAGGTGGAATTAAATGACAATTAAACTCCAGCTCAAAGGCTCCCAGCAACTGACCATCACCCCGGTGATGCATTATTTCATTCAGCTGCTGACCAACAACCACCTGGAATTGGTCGAGACGTTGCAAAACGAGGTGGAAGCCAATCCCATGCTTGAAATCGAGGCAGTGGAAAAAACCATCTCCGAATCCGAAATTAACGAATATCAGGAACGAATCGAAAGGGCCGATTCTTCATTCATGACACCCTATGAGGAACACGGCTTTTTAAGAAAAAACCCCGACGATATCGACAAAAACAAGGCTTTGGAAGCAATGACCCCCTCCACTATCAGCCTGGCCGATCATTTGCTTGAACAGGCCATGGCCACTTTCAGCAAAGAAACCGAGATTGAAATCATCCGCCAGATCATTTATAACCTTGACAGAGACGGCTATTTGAAAATTGAAATCGAATCTATCGCCTCGCTGCTCCAGACCACGCCGGATGAAATCGAACGCCTGCGTCGGCTCATCACCCGCTTCGATCCCCCGGGCTGCGCCAGCAAAACACTCCAGGAATGCCTGCTGGCCCAAATCGGCGAAAATGAAGAAAACGAAAAACTGCGCAAGCTGATCCAAAACCACTTGCAAGATCTCTCACGTTCCAATTACGAGATCATCGGCCGCCAGATGGGAATCAGCATGGATGAGCTTCTGCCTCTGACCGCCCGCTTGAAACGGCTGAACCCCAGGCCGGCCGAAACCTTTGACCAAGAAGAGATCGAATACGCGCAGGTGGATTTGATGCTGATTAAAGAAAATGGTGAATATCGGGTTATTTACCTGGAAGAGGGCATCCCGCGACTTACATTATCGCAGTATTACCGGGAAATGCTGGACAAAGCCAAAGATAAAAAAACCGTCTCTTATTTGAAAAACCGTTACCGCGACGCCCAATTTTTCATTGAAAGCATCGAATTGCGCAAAAAAACCATCCTGCGTATCGCCGAATTCCTGGTTAAAGCCCAAAAAGATTTTCTGGATTTCGGTGACAAATGGAAGAAGCCTTTGACCATGAAAGACGTGGCCAGGGAAATCAATCTCAATGAATCGACTATTTCCCGCGCCGTTAGCAACAAGTTCATGAACTCGGAAAAAGGATTAATCCCCTTGAAAGTTTTTTTCAGTTACGGCCTGAAGGGCGATTTTGGTTTTTCGCACTCGGTCAACACCATTAAAGACAAAATCAAGGAACTGATTCAAAACGAGCCGCCGGAAAAACCACTGGCAGATGATGAAATCGCCGCCAAACTTGCCGGCCTTGGCATCCGTATCGCCCGGCGCACTGCGCGCAATTACCGGGAAGAACTGAATATTCCCAGCTCATTCGTTAGAAAAAAAGAAAATAAAATAAAAGGAGTAAAAAATGAGCATTAACTTTACGACCAAAAATGTTAAAATGCCAGGCGCTTTGAAAGCGTTCACTGAAAAACACCTGCTTGATATTGAAAAAATCGCCGGCGCTATCATCGATGCCGAGGTTATCGTCAACGAAGAAAAACTCTCTTTTAAAGTAGAAATATCTTTAAAAACACGCTTGAATTCATTTTACGCCGAGGATCGCAACAAAAAATTGAAACAGGCGGTACGCAATACACTAACCACCCTGAGAAGCCAAGCCAAGAAAAACAAGGAAAAGCTCAAGGAAGAGAAAAAAAGAACAAATGGCAAAGGATTCTTTAAGCGCACCCTGGGACTCATGGCCGGGGAAAGGAACGAAGCCCCCGAAGGGGACGAAGCCGCCGAAGCGGCCAGGCCCGGCAACATCCTCATTTCCGATAATTATTCACGCAAGCCGATCACGGTCGAAGAGGCGGTGTTTTTTCTCAAAGAAAGTGGGGAAAATGGCTACATGTTCATTAATTCTGAAACCAATCGCCTGGCCGCCGTTTTTTTAGGCAAAAAGGGAAACATATCCCTGATAGAACCAAACATTTAACAAGGCTGGTCATTGATGCTCAAAGAAATCAAGGGAATCCAAATAAAACAAATCCTGGAATTGAACCCTCTCAAAATCCTTAAAATTCATAATGAAAAATGGCTGAGCAATTCAGTCAGCCATCCGCGGCCTCAACGTCCCGGCTTGGGCTTGACCGGATACCTGAAACATATCCAAACCGGTCGCATCCAAATTTTCGGAAAAACGGAAATCGGTTACCTGCATAATTTAAAGGACGATGATAAAAACAGATGCCTGAAAAATTACCTCTCATTGAAACTGCCCGGTATCATAGTTTCGGAAAATATTGTCCTCGAAGAAGAATGGATCGCCATGGCTGCCAATTTCCACACTCCGATTCTGATTTCCGAGCTGCACACGGCGCCATTGATTTCCCGCCTCAACGCCTTCCTCTACCAGTATTTTTCAAAAAAAATCAAACTGAACGGAGTGTTGATGGACATCATGGGCCAAGGAGTAATGCTCACCGGAGTTTCGGGAATAGGCAAGAGCGAAACTGCCCTGGAATTGGTCAATAAAGGTTACCAACTGATTGCCGACGACGTTACGGAATTTTACCTGGATTCCAACGACGACCTGGTGGGCCGCGCCAACCTGATCATTAAAAATCTGATGGAGGTGCGCGGGTTGGGTATAATTAACATCAACGACATATTCGGCGCTTCGGCCGTTCTCGAAGAAAAAAAACTGAACCTGGTGATCAATTTGGAGAAATGGGACGCCAAAAAAAAATACGACCGCCTGGGTGAAGACAATTTTTATTTCAAGATTTTGGGCATTGATATTCCGCTCATCACCCTGCCCGTGGCACCGGGACGAAATTTGTCCACCATCATCGAGGTGGCGGTACGCAATTTCCTGGCCAAAAAGAGCGGCAAAAAAACATACCTGGAAATAAACGACGAGCTCCCCCGCCCGGAGGAAAAATCAACCGGGCCGGAAACCGAGGTAAGCAAATGATCAAGAGTTTAATCATCACCCATGGCAATCTGGGTCATGAATTGATTCAGGTGGCCGAAAAAATATTGGAGCAAAAGCTCGCTATCAAGGCCATTGCCTTTGACTGGCAGGGAGACGGCAGTGACATGATCGCCCAGCTGGAAAAATTCATCACCGACAACAAAGGGCACAAGATTGTCATTTTTACCGATATGTTCGGCGGTTCGCCCTCAAATATCGCCACCCGTTTCATCAACAAGAATGTGGAAGTATTATCGGGGATCAATCTCCCCGGCCTGCTTAAATTTTTCTGTTATGAAGAAAAGAGCAAAAATTTCATGGAAACCATCAAGATAGTTGAACAGGGAGCCATTGAAGGCATCAATATCATCAGCGAATACTTAGGAGAAAAAAAATGATTGAAAAAACACAGATAATCATCAACAAACTGGGTCTGCACGCCAGAGCCGCAGCCAAATTATCCCACCTGGCCAATATGTTCAACGCAAACATTTACCTGATTTATAATGAAGATAAAGTCAATGCCAAAAGCCTGCTCGGGATACTGACTCTGGCCGCGTCGGTCGGCAACGAGATCATATTGCAGGCCAGCGGCGATGACGAACAAGAAGCCATCACCGCCATCAGCGATCTTTTCAATCGCAAATTCGATGAAGAAAGCTAAATGATCCGCATCAAGGGCAAAGCCGTCTCGCCCGGTATTGTCATGGGCAAGGCCATGCTCTATAATTCCACAAAGGAAGTAATCCGGCCCGAAAAAATCAGTGAAAAGGCAATAGAAAAAGAAGTCTGGCGATTGGAAAACGCAGTCAAAAAAACCCAGGCTCAACTAAAAAAAATCGACCGGGATCTGCAAAAGATCATGGGCGGGGACTCGGCCTTGATCATTGAAACCCAATACATGCTAATCAAAGACAGCCACCTTCTGGATGAAATTAAAATTAAAATCAAAAATAACCTGGTCAACGTCGAATGGGCTATCAAGGAAACTGAAAAAAAATACTTGCAGATATTCAACACCATTCCCGACCTTTCTTTTAAAACCAAGAGCAACGATATCTCCGATGTACTGAACCGCCTAATCGAAAACCTGAAAAAAGGCAGCAAAGCTTCGCTCGCTTCGCAGCCCGGCCAGGTCATCCTGGTCGCTGACGACATCACCCCTTCCGAAGCTGCCAAATTGATGAGCAACAACAAGCTGCTGGGCCTGGTTCTGAACAAGGGCGGCGAAACCTCGCACACAGTCATTCTGGCCCGTACCATGGGAATTCCCGCCATCATGGACACGATCAACGCCACCGATTCTATCGCCAATGGCGACTACTTGGCTTTGGACAGCATCAGTGGCGAAGTGATCGTGCAGCCAACCCAGGCAGTAGTTGCCGAAATCACCATCAAAAGCGAAAAATATCAAATATACCGGGAGCAGCTTAAAACACTCAGCCAGCTGCCGGAATTGACCCGCGACCACCACCAGTTTCACCTCTATGCCAACATCGAACTCCCTTTTGAAAGCGAAATCGTCCAAGCATACGGCGCTAAGGGCATCGGACTGTTCCGCACCGAATTCATGTACCTGGATTCCAAGATGAGCATTTCAGAAGAAGAACAGTATTTGATATATAAAAGCATCGCCCAGAACATTTTCCCCCATCCGCTGGTCATCCGCACCTACGACCTGGGCCGCGACAAGTCTGATGGCTCCGCGTCGCGCCAAGAAGAAAATCCATCACTGGGATTGATGGCCGTACGCATGTTTTTAAAAAAAAGGGAACCGTTCAAAATCCAAATCAAGGCCATACAGCGAGCCAACAGCAGCGGTAATATCAGAATCCTGTTCCCGATGATCACCGAAATCGAGGAAATCCATGCCATCAGGGGAATCATGGCCGAAACCAGGGAAGAACTGCTGCGTGAAGGCAAATACCCCAAGAAGGATGTTTTGGTCGGTATCATGCTGGAAATTCCGGCCGCGGTGCGTTTAATCAGGTATCTGAAAGACGACATTGATTTTTTTTCAGTCGGCACCAATGACCTGATTCAGTACCTTTTGGCCGTGGACCGCAACAACAGCGATGTGGCTTACTTGTTCAGCCCGTTCCACCCGGCCTTCGTGCACATCCTGAAAGAGATACGTCAGGAAGTGGCCAAAATCAGCAAAGAGGTCACTATCTGCGGGGAAATGGCCGGCAAGTGCTTTCAAGCGCTGATGCTTCTGGGACTTGGCTTTACCAATTTTTCCATGAATGCCATGTCCATCGCCGAAATTAAAAGGGTTTTTACTCAGATCCATTATACTCATTTGCGAAAAATCGTCAGTAAATTGGATCAATTCAGCTCGCGTTCGGAAATAGAGGAATACCTCACCGAATCACTGCTGAAATTATACCCGGATTTGCTGATCCGCCAGCGCCTGTTCTAACCGCCTACTTCTGTTTTTGTTTTTGTTGTATAATTCAAACAAAAAGAGAAATGGAATCGGTATCCCCGTCTCCTATGCCCAACATGAACGACCTTGTCGAAAAATACTGGCGGCAAATATATAAACTATGCCTTTTTTACCTGCGCGATGCCCAAGATGCGGAAGACGCGGCGCAGCATGTGTTTGAAGTCATATTGAAAAAGCAATCGCAGTTCCAGGGCCAATCCGACCCGTATACCTGGATCTACCGTATCGCGGTCAATACGGCGCTGGACCTGCTGCGGCGGCGCAAGATCATCCATTGGCTATCGCTTGAACAAACCCGTGAACCCCGCACTGCCGTCACGATGGACCCGGCCTTGGAAATGGAGCGACGCCAGGAAGAGCAGGAAAAATTGAAGCAGCTGCAAACGGGAATCGCCCGCCTGTCGGCTCGTGAAAAAGAGGCATTCTACTTTTTTTATTATGAGCAGCTTCCGCAAAAGGACATCGCTGTGATCATGCGCACATCGGTATCAGCAGTCGAATCACTGGTGCATAAAGCGGTAAATAAAATTCGCACCGTTTAGCAAGGTCTCCATTCCCCGTCCGTCAAAGGAGTTAGAATGAAAAACAAAATTGAGCAATTAATTCAGTTGGACAGATTGGAACTGGAGAAACAGGTAGCCCTGGACCCATTTCTCCCCCAGCGCCTGCGCAGCCGTTTGCAGGCCCGACACCAACCCGCAAAACGCCTGGCCTGGAGATTGGGGTGGACATTCGCTTTCTGCCTGATCGTTGCGCTGCTCACCTTCTTGCACTTGCAATGGCTTCCCGGTCCGGCGACCAAGCCCTTATCGGGACAGCAAGTGGTCCGTCTCTCCCCCTTCCCGGAGGAGTTGCAAAACACGATCTACCGGTCATTCATCGAGGTGGCAAAATGGGAAAAATAATTCGCAATGCTTTATTGGTCCTGTCGTTATCCCTCAATCTGGCTTTTTTTATCGCCTATCAGCCGTGGAAAATAGTTCAAAAAACCGTACCCGGCGTCGGGAAGCTCTCAGCCTCCCAGTTGGAAAACCTGCAAAAGATACGCTGGCAAATGCAGCCCCGCTATCTGGAGACAAGAACCGGCCTGAATGAAAAACAAGCTGAGCTGCTCAACCTTTTAAAAAAAGAGAAAGTGGATCAGAATGAATTGGATCATTGCCTGGTTGAGATCGGCAAGCTGCAGCTCGACCTGCAAAAACTGGCGGTGAACGAGATCATCCAAAGCAAGGAATGGCTGAGTCACAATCAAGAGGATCGTATGCTGGATAGCTGCGCTCAAGAAATGGGCTATTGCATTAAAAACGGCATGGTTTGCTGCGAAATAAAATGATTTTGGAGGTTGGGATGAACAAACATAAGCAAGGATCGATCCGGATAAATGCGGCACTGTTTCTAAATGGGGCCGGGGCAAGGTACGCATGAAAATGAAAATATTCGCTGTTATAATCCTGCTGATCTTGGCCACCATGCAAACCGCCAGTGAAGCCCCGCTGGTCCTGGACGACCTGGTCGCCCGGGCGCTGGAGCGGAACCCACGCATCATGGCCGCGGCCAGGGAAGCCGAAGCGTATTCATTCAAAATTATTCCCGCCCGCACCCTGCCAGATCCCATGGTCGAGTTCAGCCTGATGAACATGGGTTTAAGTTCGTTTTCGCTGGGTATGGACCCGCAAAGCGGCCTTGGCGTTTCCCTGTCCCAGGACTTCCCCTTCCCTGGCAAACTGCGCCTGAAGGGAGAGATCGCCGCCAGCGCCCACGGCCGCAAATTGGAGGAAATGGAAAGCGTCAAAAGGGAAGTGATCCGCGCATTGAAAAATTCTTATTATGAACTTTTTTTCGTGCGCCGGGCGCTGGCCATCTACTCCAGGCAAAAAGAACTTTTGCTGCAGGCGCGCAAGCTCAGCGAGGAAAAATACGCCGTGGGCGGCGGCGCCCAGTCCGACATCCTGAAAGCCATGACCGCCATCAGCAGGATGGATGAAATGATCATCCCCATGCGCGAGATGGCGACATCCCTGGAAACGGAGATCAACCTGGCCCTGGATGATCCGCCGGACCGTCCCCTCGGTGAAATTACGGCGGTTGAAACTGCCGTCCTGACAGATACGCTGGCCGAATTGCGGGATAGGGCCCTTGACGCTTCCCCCATGGTACGCGAGGCAAGGCTGATGGCCTTGGAAAACGAAAAAATGACCGCCATGGCGCGCAAGGAATTTTTTCCCGATATCCGCGTAACGGCCGGCTGGGAATACAAGGGCGCCCTCCCCGACATGTTCAAGGCCATGGTCGGACTGGAGATCCCCCTCTACCAGCACCGCCGCCAGTCCAACTTGCTGAAAGGAGCCAGGGCCATGGAAGCCGCTTCCCGGGCCAACGCTACAGCCGTGGCCAACGACACCCAGGCCATGTTGACGGAGAATTACCTGCAAGCCAAAACCGCGTCCAGCCTGATCGCGCTTTACCAAAACCAGCTGCGCCTCCAGGCCCGGCTCACGGTGGAATCGTCGCTGGCCAATTACCAGGTAAACAAGGTCGATTTCCTTTCACTGCTAATGGATATCGACACCCAGTTTGCGGTGGAAGTGGGGTATTACCGGGAATTGGCCAAGTTCTGGCAGGCTATGGTTGCCATCGAATCCCTGACCGCCGGCCGCGACGCCGCTCAAAATTAAGGAGTAAACATGAAAAAATCACTGATAGGGATCGTCTTTTTCCTGCTAGCCGCGTTCCTATTGATCACGGTCGCAGCCTGCGGTAAAAAACCGGCGGAAAAAGCCGTGCAGTCCGAATTATACCACTGCCCGATGCACCCGTCGTTCATCTCCGACAAGCCGGGCGACTGCGCCATCTGCGGCATGAAGCTGGTGCCCATGGAAAAGAAAGCGGAGGCGCCGGCGAAAAAAACCCTCTACCGCTCCACCATGAATCCCAACGAGATCAGCGACAAGCCGGGCAAGGACTCCATGGGCATGGAGATGGTGGCGTTCGAAAGCGTAACCCCGGCCGCGGGAGCGGCGGGGCTGCCCGGGTTGGCCGCTGTCGCCATCTCCCCCGAGAACCGCAAGCGCATGAACCTGAAACTGGCCACGGCCGAGATGAAGAACCTTTCACGGAGCCTGCGCACGTCGGCGCGCATCGTGGCCGATGAGACCCGCCTCTTCCGCGTGACGGCCAAGATCGACGGCTATGTGGAAAAACTTTTCGTCAACGCCACCGGCCAGGCCGTGCGCCGCGGCCAGCCGCTGCTTTCCATATACAGTCCCGATCTGGTGGCCTCGCAGCAGGAGTTCCTGTCGGCGCTGGCCATGGCCAAACAGATGGGCCAAAGCTCCGACCCGCTGGTCGCTGAAAACGCCCGTGGCCTGCTCAACGCCGCCCGCCGCCGCTTGAAGCTGTGGGACATATCCGACGCCCAGATCCAACGCCTGGAAAAGAGCGCCCGGGTGGAAAAAGCGCTGACGCTGGCTTCTCCGGCCAGCGGCTACGTCAGCGAAAAGATGGTGCTGGCCGGCCAGAAGATCATGGCCGGCGAGATGCTGATGGTCATTTCCGACCTGTCCGACGTCTGGGCCGAGGCCGACCTTTACGAGTCCGATGCCGCCTACGTGAAAGTTGGCATGAAAGCCGACCTGACGCTGCCTTTTTTGCCGGGGAAGTCATTCCCGGGGCGGATCAGCTTCCTGAACCCGTTCCTTGATGCCGCCAGCCGCACCCTCAAGGCGCGCCTGGAGATCGCCAATCCCGACCTGCTGCTGAAGCCCGAAATGTACGGCGACATTACCCTTACCTTTGATTTCGGCCAGAGGTTGGCCGTTCCGGAGTCGGCGGTGATGCGCACCGGGGAACGCAACTACGTGTTCGTCGACGACGGCGCCGGCAACCTGACCCCGGTGCTAGTCCAGATCGGGATCCAGAGCGGTGACGACCTGGAAGTGATCTCCGGGTTGAACCGCGGCGACCGGGTGGTGGCGGCGGCCAATTTCCTGGTGGATTCGGAATCCTCACTGAAAGCAGCGCTGCAGGCCTTCGGAGAAAAGAAATGATCCGGAAAATCATCGAATTTTCCGCCCGCAACCGCTGGCTGATGGTCTTCCTGGTCGCGGCAGCCGTGTTTTTCGCGCTGTACGCCATGAACAACATCCGCCTCGACGCCATCCCCGACCTGAGCGACACCCAGGTGATCGTCTACACCCAGTGGGACCGCAGCCCGGACATCATCGAGGACCAGGTCACCTACCCGATCATCACAGCCCTGCTGGGAGCACCCAAGGTCAAAGCGGTGCGCGGTTTTTCCGATTTCGGCTTTTCCTACGTCTATGCCGTTTTCCAGGACGGCACGGATATCTACTGGGCGCGCAGCCGGGTGCTGGAATACCTTTCCAAAATTCAGGGCAGCCTGCCGGCCGGGGCCAGGACCGAGTTGGGGCCCGACGCCACCGGCGTCGGCTGGGTCTTCCAGTACGTTCTCCAGGATAAAAGCGGACGGCACGACCTGGCCGAACTGCGCACTTACCAGGATTGGTACCTGCGCTACGCGCTGCAAAGTGTGCCGGGAGTGGCCGAAGTGGCCGGCCTCGGCGGCTTCCAGAAGCAATACCAGGTCACCGTTAACCCGGGCCGGCTGCAAAGCTACGGCATTTCCATCATGGAGATGATCGACGCCGTTCGCAACAGCAACGAAGAAGTGGGCGGCAGGCTCATTGAGTGGGCCGGCGCCGAGTTCATGGTCCGCGGCAAGGGCTACGTGAAATCGATCGCCGACCTCGGCCTGGTGGTGGTAAAAACCAACGAGAACGGCACCCCGGTCCTGCTCAAGGATGTCGCCGACATCTCCTTGGGACCGCAGATCCGGCGCGGGCTGCTCGATTTCAACGGCCAGGGGGACGCGGTCGGTGGCATCGTGGTCATGCGCCACGGCGAAAACGCCCTCGAGGTCATCAACCGCGTCAAGGCCAAGCTGGCGGACATGAAGGCGTCCCTGCCCGAGGGGGTGGAGATCGTGACCGCCTACGACCGCTCCGAGCTCATCCGCAAGTCGATCGACAACCTCAAGGAAGAATTGCTGATGGAGATGCTCATCGTCAGCCTGGTCATCCTGCTGTTCCTCTGGCATTTCCCGTCGGCCATGGTGCCGATCATCACCATCCCGGTTTCGGTGGTCCTGGCCTTCATCCCCATGTTCTGGCTCGGCATTTCCTCCAACATCATGAGCCTCTCGGGCATCGCCATCTCCATCGGCGTGCTGGTGGACGGCGCCATCGTCGAGGTCGAGAACGCCTATAAAAAACTCGAGCTTTGGCAGGAAGGCGGCCGCAAGGGCGACTTTCACAAAATCCGCCTGGAGGCCCTGCTGGAAGTCGGCCCCTCGGTGTTCTTTTCCCTGGCCGTCATCGCCGTCTCCTTCCTGCCCGTGTTCACGCTGGTCGACCAGGAGGGGAGGCTGTTCACGCCGTTGGCCTACACCAAGACCCTGGCCCTGGCCATCGCCGCCGTCCTGGCCATCACCCTGGACCCGGCCGTGCGCATGCTTTTTACGCGCATGGACCCCTTCCGCGTCAAGCCGCGCTTTCTGGCCAGGACCATGGATACCTTGTTCATCGGCAAGTACTATCCCGAAGAAAAACACCCGATCAGCCGCGTCCTGTTCCGCATCTATGAGCCGCCCTGCCGCTGGGTGCTGAAGCATCCCAAGACCGTCATTGCCCTGGCCCTCCTTGTCGTGGCCACGGCCGTGCCCGTTTACCTAAACCTGGGGCGGGAGTTCATGCCACCGCTGGACGAGGGGACGATCCTCTACATGCCGACCACCACTCCCGGCATGTCGGTCACCCAGGCCCAGGCATTGCTGGAAACCCAGAACCGGATCCTGAAATCATTCCCGGAAGTGGAAAGCGTTTTCGGCAAGGCCGGCCGCGCCGACACCTCGACCGATCCAGCCCCCTTCTCGATGATGGAAACGACCGTCGTGCTGAAGCCGCAGGAGCAGTGGCGAACGAAAGACCGCTGGTATTCATCCTGGGCGCCGCGCCTGCTCAAGTCAGTATTGCGCCGCTTCTGGTACGACCGCATCACCACGGAAGAGCTGAAAAACGAAATGGACCGCGCCTTGCAGATACCGGGCAGCATCAACGCCTGGACCATGCCCATCAAGGGGCGCATCGACATGCTCACCACCGGCGTGCGCACGCCCGTGGGCATCAAGATCCTCGGCTCCGACCTGAACGAGATCCAGCGCCTGGGCGCAAGTCTTGAAAAAATATTGCAGGCGGTCCCCGGTACGCGTAGCGTTTTCGCCGAGCGCGCCGCCGGCGGCTACTTTGTCGATTTCGAGCCGCGGCGCGAAACCCTGGCCCGCTACGGTTTGCGGATCAGCGACCTGCAGATGGTCATCATGGCCGCCGTGGGCGGCGAGACCGTTTCCACCACCATCGAGGGGCGCGAGCGCTACTCGATCAATATCCGCTACCCGCGCGACATGCGCTCCGACCTCGACGCCCTGCAGCGCGTCCTGGTGCCGGTGCCGAGGCGCGGCCAGGGCGGCGGCATGGCCGCAGGGAGCGGCGGCAGCCTGCAGGTGCCCATGGCCGAATTGGCAGACATCCGCCTGCGCAACGGCCCCTCCATGATCCGCGACGAAAATGCCATGCTGGCCGGCTACGTCTTCGTCGATATCACCGACCGCGACATCGGGACTTACGTGGAAGACGCCAAGAAAGCCGTCGGTCGCGGCCTGAAATTGCCGACCGGCTACACGTTGATGTGGAGCGGGCAATATGAGAACATGCTGCGGGTAAAGGAACGCCTGAAAGTGGTCCTGCCCATCACCATATTCCTCATATTCCTGCTCCTGTTCATGAACACGAAATCCGCTGTCAAGGCGGCGATCGTCATGCTGGCGGTCCCCTTCTCCGTGGTCGGCGCCGTCTGGCTGATGGCCATCCTGGGCTACAACGTTTCCATCGCCTCCTGGGTGGGCATGATCGCCCTTATGGGGCTCGACGCCGAGACCGGAGTATTCATGCTGCTGTTCCTGGACCTTTCCTATAACGAAGCCAAAAAACAGGGGCGGCTGCGCAGCATGGCCGAACTGCATGAGGCCATCATCCACGGCGCGGTCAAGCGCATCCGTCCCAAGATGATGACGGTGCTGGCGGCGGCCATGGGCCTGATGCCCATCATGTGGTCCATGGCGGCGGGCGCCGACATGATGAAGCGCGTGGCCGCGCCCATGGTCGGCGGCCTGTTCACTTCCTTCATCATGGAACTGCTGGTCTACCCGGCCATCTATCTATTGTGGAAGTGGCACACCGAGGTCAAGAAGAACGCAATGGCATAGTTCGCATATCACTATCGCGCGCCATTTTTGTAATTAAAATGAATATGGAGCAGAATATAAAAAGACCGGGAGGGGATAGCCTGATGAGTAATGAACCAAATTCGAAAAACGCCCCGCAGCAGGACAGCATACCGCTTCGATACACCTGCCCCATGCATCCAGAAGTGGTGCAGGACCATCCCGGCAATTGCCCCAAGTGCGGCATGACACTGGAGCCGATGGACGTGCCGGCGATCGTGTCCAAGACCCTTTACACCTGCCCCATGCACCCGGAAGTGATCCAGGACCATCCCGGCAATTGCCCCAAGTGCGGCATGACGCTGGAGCCGGTCACAACCAGCATAGAAGAAAAAAATGAGGAGCTCATTGACATGAGCCGCCGATTTTGGATCAGCGTCATGCTGGCGGCGCCTGCGTTCATACTGGCCATGATCGCCGACCTGGCGCCGGCGTGGCTGCCGGGAGGAATTTCCCTGCGCACGGTGCAGTGGATCGAATTCGCGCTGGCAACGCCTGTCGTATGGTGGGGCGGCTGGCCGTTCTTCGTGCGCGGCTGGCGGTCGGTCCGGACATGGAACCTCAACATGTTCACCCTGATCGCGCTGGGAGTCTCCGTGGCCTGGACGTACAGCGTCGTCGCCCTGTTGTTCCCGCAGATCTTTCCTGCCGTCATGAGGATGAAAGGCGGCCGGGTCGACGTCTATTTCGAAGCCGCGGTCGTGATTACGGCGCTGGTGCTGCTGGGGCAGGTGCTTGAATTGGGCGCCCGCTCCCGTACCGGTGCGGCCATCAAGCTGCTGCTCGGCCTCGCTCCGAAAACGGCACGCATCGTGCGCCCAGATGGCTTGGAGGAAAATATTCCACTAGAGCTCGTGAAGCCCGGCGATGTCTTGCGCGTCCGCCCCGGCGAGAAAGTGCCTGTGGACGGCACGGTCATCGACGGCGCGAGCAACGTGAATGAATCCATGGTCACTGGCGAGCCAGTACCAGTTGCCAAGTTAGCCGGAGATAAGCTCATCGGCGCAACGATCAATGGAACTGGCAGTCTACTGATGCGGGCCGAAAAAGTAGGCTCGGACACGCTGCTGGCCCGGATCGTCAAGATGGTAGCCGAGGCGCAGCGCTCGCGTGCACCCATACAGAGACTAGCCAATGTCGTCGCCGGCTACTTCGTGCCCGTGGTCGTGGTGGTTGCTGTGGCTGCATTTGTCGCTTGGATGGTGTGGGGACCCGAACCGCGCCTGGCCCATGCTATTGTGAGTGCCGTCGCAGTACTGATAATCGCCTGCCCCTGTGCTCTGGGGCTGGCTACGCCTATTGCCATCATGGTTGGAACGGGGCGCGGCGCCCTAGCCGGGGTTTTAATCAAGAATGCCGAAGCGCTGGAGATCATGGAAAAAGTCGATACCCTGGTCGTGGACAAAACCGGTACATTGACCGAAGGAAAACCCAAGCTGGTCGCTATATATGCGACAGCGGGGTTTAGCGAGGATGAAGTACTGCGTGCAGCCGCCAGCCTCGAACGTGCCAGCGAACATCCTTTGGCGGAAGCCATCGTGAGTGGGGCGGAAGAAAAAAGGATCGGGTTGGCTTCGGCCAATGGCTTTCAGTCCGTGACAGGCAAAGGCGTCACAGGCGAAGTGGATGGAAAGAAAGTGGCGGTCGGAAATGCAAAATTACTGGAAAGCCTGGGCATCGATGTGGGAGACCTGGCGCTGAAAGCGGAAAAGCAGCGCGCCGATGGTCAAACCGTCATGTGGATTTCCATAAACGGCAAGCCGGCCGGCTTGATCGGCGTCGCCGACCCCATCAAGGGCTCAACGGCCGAAGCCGTACGCATGTTGCATGCCGAAGGCATCCGCATCGTCATGCTTACCGGAGACAGCCGCACGACGGCGAATGCCGTTGCCGGCAAATTGGCGATCGACGAGGTGCATGCTGAAGTTTTGCCCGAGCAAAAGGCCGAACTGGTCAAACAGCTTCAGGCGGACGGACGATTCGTTGCCATGGCTGGGGACGGGATCAACGATGCACCGGCTCTGGCTCAGGCCCAGGTCGGCGTGGCCATGGGAGCGGGCACCGACGTGGCGATCGAAAGCGCCGGCGTCACCTTGGTCAAAGGCGACCTGCGGGGAATCGCCAGGGCCAGGCGATTAAGTCGTGCCACCATGCGCAATATCAGGCAGAACCTGTTCTTTGCCTTCGTTTACAACACGGCGGGCATCCCGATCGCCGCGGGAGTGCTGTATCCATTCTTCGGGATCCTGTTGTCGCCAATCATCGCCGCGGCCGCCATGAGCCTCAGCTCGGTTTCTGTGATCAGCAATTCGTTGAGGCTGAAACGCGTCAAGCTGTAGAAGGCTCGATCTATTCTACGCATTTCAAGAAAATGTTCCTGACCTTGTCCATCAATTCGGCGATATTCTCACGGGAATAGCCTTGCGTCGAGATCGGTTTTTCGATCACGAACTTCACCCGGCCGGGGCGGATCTGCAGGCTGCCGCGGCGGTTGATGCGGTAGGCTCCGATCTGCACCAGGGGCAAAATGTCCAGCCCGGTCTCAATGGCCAGCAGGAAACCGCCTTTTTTGAACGGACCAAGCTTGCCGTTGATCGTGCGTGTCCCTTCCGGAAACACGGCGCAAGAGAAATCCTTCTTCTGCCTGATCAGAGCGGCGGCGCGCCGCAGGGATTCCATCGCCTTAATACCGCTTTTGCGGTTGATGGGGATTTGGCCCATGCGCCGGATCACCCAGCCGTAGACCGGCCAGTCGAAGTGGCTCTCATCCTCAATGCCGCGGGCTTTGCCCGGGAAACTGCGGTAAAAGACAAAGCCGTCGAGAATGTTGACATGGTTCATCATCAAAAGATACTGCCGCCCGGCTTGGAAATTTTCCCGGCCCGAAACGGTGACAAGGATGCCGCAGATCCAGACCAATGAGCGACATAGTCCCTTCAGCCAGGCTTCGAAAAAACTGCCGGCGCGGAATATCCCGATCAGCAGGAGGAACAGCGCCCCGAAAAAAAACCAGATCCAGCCGACGCACCAGATCAGCAGAGAAAGGGCGGCGGACACGGCTTTCTTCATGCCAGGATGGCCAGTTCGCCGGGCAGCACTTTCAACCGCAGCGGCGTCAGGCCCAGCAGTTCGCCGTCAGCCATCAGTAGTTCCTGGGGACAGCTGTCGATGGCAATCTCAACGGCGCGGAAGGTCTTGACCTTGGGGTGGCCGATATGGGTGCCCTTGAAGACCCGGGAAAAGATGTTCAGGATGTCGCGGCGGTTGACCCCCTGGAAAATAACCACATCCACCCGGCCGTCCTGGGTGTCGGCCATGGGGGCGATCTTCATGCCGCCGCCGGTATATTTGGAATTGGATATGACCAGGGCGCTGTCAACGATTTCCATTTTATCGCCGTCGACGGTTATCTGCATGCGGTTGCGCATGCCCTTGGCCAGGCGCATCATGACGGCCAGGCTGTAGCCCAGGGATCCGAAGCCTTTCAGCTTCTCGTTGGTCAGTTTGAGAATGTCAGCGATCAGGCCGACTCCCAAAATATTGAGGTAATACTGCCTGATCTCTTTTTTGTCCTTCATATAAAATATCTCCACCAAATCGACGCGGCGGTGTCGGCCACTCAAAATATTTTCCACGGCCTGGCGCCAGGAAATCTCCCCAAAATCACGGAGAAAGGAATTACCGGTTCCGGCCGGGATCATGCCCAGTTCGATCGCCTGGCGCGGCCGCCCTTCGGCATACAAACCATTGACGATTTCAAAAGGAGTGCCGTCACCGCCCACGCTCAAAATCCTTTCATAGCCGTTTTTGGCGGCTTCCCGCCCGATCTGGAAGGCATGGCCGGCATACTCGGAAACCTTGATGTCCATGTTTGGGATGCGCCGTTCCAGCAGTTCCCGGATGGCGGCAAAAACTTTCAGCCCCTTACCCTTGCCGGCATGGGGATTGAGGACGAGCATGGTTTTGAGGTCTGAATTCATGTTCAATTTATAGCACAGCCGTTGGCAAATGGCAATTGCATTGCGTTGCAAAGACTGGGCTTCACCCTGCCTGTATGCTATACTGCGAATGCCTGGGCAGGGCGGAGGTAAAAATGACGCAGCCGGAGATATTTTCTGGTTTTTCAGCAAAAACCTTAAGCTTTTTCCAGGGACTGACTGAAAACAACAACCGCGAGTGGTTCGCCATTCAGCGCCGCGATTATGATGAATACGTGCTGCGGCCGGCCCAAGCATTTGTCGTGGCCATGGGCGAGCGGCTGCGGCGCCTGACGCCGGGGATCACGGCCGACCCCCGCCCGGATGGTTCGCTGTTCCGTATTTATCGCGACACACGATTCAGCCAGGACAAAGCACCATACAAAACCCACCTGGGGATATATTTTTGGGAGGGAAAAGGTCCGCGCCTGGAATGCTCGGGTTATTATTTCCACCTGGAACCGCCTCGCCTTATGTTGGGAGGGGGAATTTATATTTTCCCGCGGCCGCTGCTCGAACGTTACCGCCAGGCTGTGCTCGATCCTGAATACGGCGACCAATTGGCCGCGGCTGTAAGGAAAATCACCGCTCGCCCCGGTTTCAGCCTGGGTGACAAACATTACAAACGTCTGCCGCCCGGAACGGACCCCACCCACCCCAACGCCGAGCTGCTGCTCCATAACGGTCTTTACGCCGGCTGGGAAACTGACGTACCAGAGGAATTTTATTCGGCCGCATTGATCGACTATTGCTATGAGAAATTCCGCCCCCTGCAACCATTGCATCTCTGGCTTACTAACCTGACCAGCGGAAAATTCGATTTTTAAAGGGTAGCAACTTAAATCTTTGCGGCTCTGCAAAAAACCAGGCTTAGCCCGGATTTACTCATAATGGATGGGGCAAATGGTTTTCATGACAAGGTGATATATGCCAGCTCCGTGCGTACAGACAGCCGGCGGCGGTTATCATCGCTCATATAGATGTCCACGGCAATGGCTTCGGCCAAAGAAAAATAATCCGGGTTCAGGTATTGGGCCCACTCAACCGCTACCACCCCTGCGCCTAAAAACTCGTCAATGGGGTTTTCCCCAGCAGCGGCCATACTGCCCAGGCGGTAGAGATCAAAATGGAACAAAGGGTGGATGCCTTTATATTGATTCATCAAAACATATGACGGGCTGACCACTTCCTCGACGGGGATATGCAGGGCCGAGCCTAATCCCTTGATGAAAATCGTCTTCCCCGCCCCGAGTTCGCCGCTGACCAGTACGATCTCGTCTCCGCGTAGCTGGAGTCCCAGATGTCGGCCGATCTCAAGGGTATTTTCAGGAGCCGAGGAAAGGAGAGTGAAATTCATTTATTTTCAAGATGCTTTGCGGGATGAATGCGACCATATCGCTGGCGGTCAGCCCCATCTCCCCGGTCTGGCGCACAGCCAGGTCGCCGGCAAAACCGTGCAGGAAGACAGCGGCAGCCAGGATTATTTCCATTGGCTGTTGCGGATGGAATTGGGCGACGAAGCCAGCGATCATGCCGCCGAGGACGTCGCCACTGCCAGCCGTGGCCATGCCCGGGTTACCGGTCTGGTTGACCCAGACCCGGCCTTCGGGAGTCGCCGTCAGGGTGTGATGCCCTTTCAAAATCAGGAACACTTGGTGCTTTATGGCGAAATCCCGGGCCAAGTTCAGACGGTCTTCCTGAACCTCATTTATGGTCTTGCCGGTCAACCGGGCGAACTCACCGGGGTGCGGTGTCAACACCAGCGGCCGCGCGCCGCGAGTCGGCAACAGGCTGGTCTGGCCCTGCAGCACATTGAGGGCATCGGCGTCCAGGATGATCGGCTGACATGATTCTCTCAGTAGCAGCGAGACGGTTTTGAGGGTAGAAAGCCGATTACCCATTCCTGGGCCGGCCAGGACGCAGGAGAAGTCGTTTAATCGCCCGGTGAGTTCTTCAGGCTTTTCGTAGGGCAGGGTCATGATTTCAGGATGGGCCAGAACATAGAGGTCACGGTTGCGTATCGAGACAGCGGCGGTGCATAGGCCCGCCCCGGCCTTCAATGCGGCATAAGCAGCCAAGATGCCGGCCCCGGGCTTTTCGCCTGAACCGGCAATGACCAGGGCATGGCCGAAAGCCCCCTTGTGAGCATCAGCTTTGCGCCTTGCCAGTAAGGCCTTGAAATCGGCCGGCTCGGTCAGGCGGATATAGTGTTCTTTGTCGTTTCCCAAATCATTGGGAATACCGATATCCAGGACGCGGATCCTGCCGCAGTCCGGGCTGCCGTCGGTAGTGAGGTGGGCCCATTTCAGGCTGTGCAAGGCGGCCGTAACCCGGGCCCGGACATGGATGCCAGCCTCGGGAGCAAAGCTCTCGCCTAGTCCCGAGGGGATGTCCACGGAGGCGACAGGAATGCCCGAGCAGTTGACCGCTTCGAGAGCCTCGGCGAACAATCCCACCTTCACCGGTTTGTCAAGGCCGGTTCCGAATACAGCGTCGACCAGGAAAGTTTCGTCAGCGTCGCACCCAGCCAGGATCTTTTTCAGTTTTGCGGCGGAAGGGACAATTTCAATGTCGCGTTCCAGAGCGCAGATGCGATCATAATTGGTCTTGGCGTCGGGGCTGAGTTGATCGGGCGTAGCCAGGAGGAGGAAGCGTACCCCATATCCCCGTTCCAGCAGCATTCGACCGATGGCCAGGCCATCGCCACCGTTGTTGCCCTTGCCGGACAGCACCAGGCAATCAGGAAAACGGCTGCAAGGAAATTCAGCTGCAAAAAAGGCCGCAGCCGCCCGCGCGGCATTTTCCATCAATACTATTGACGGGATGCCCGCCATTTCGATCGCCAGGCGATCAAGTTCTTTCATCCAAGAATAGAGCAGGATTTTCATTACCCCTCGGTCTTCTTTTTGCCTTTCTTTTCCTTTATGACATCCTTTTTTGTGTCTTTCTTGACAATTTCATCGAGCTGGCTGGCAAAAATACCGCCAAAGCCGCCTTCATCCTTATAACGCACTTCGTCACCCTTGACCGGTTTTTTCTTTTCTTCATTCACTTCATTTTCAGAGACTATTTCGCTCATACCTGCCTGCATGATTTGCTTTTTGATTTCATCAAGCTCAATTTTTTCTTCAAGGATCTTTTTTTGTCCCTTGCGGACTGTGTTCACCGTTTTTTCAACATCGATTTTTTTCTTTTGCTTTTTAGTTGACTCGGGTTTACCGGGGATGTCTTCAAGGGGGATTTCAACCTTGGCAAAGACGTCATTTTCTCTTGGATATGACTTCTTCGGCCCGGTCCGGGCGCGGCTTTCAGCGTCAGCGCCTTGCGGTTTTTCGCTCGCTATGAAAGCGGTTTCCTGCCGGCGCTGAGTTTCCTTATCATGGAGTATCTTTTCTTTCTGCCACATCTCATCTTCGCGCTTTTTTCGCCGCTCTTCGCGGATCAGGCGTATCTCATCTTTAATTTTGAGCTCTTCATCCAGTTGGTGTTTACGCGACTCCTCACGTTTGCGTTTCATTTCTTCAATTAATCCCTGCCGGCGATCCTTCTCTTCTTCCTGTATTTCCATCACGGCATCTGAATCCAAATAAAAGACTCCGGCCAGCTTCTCAGCCGGCACAAATTCAGGATTACTCAGAATAACCTCTTCAACCAACTTGAGATCCACTGGGGCGATCAGGTCCAGGATATGGTAAAGCCTCAGGATATGGATTTCATAATTTTTTTCCCGGCCGCCGAATTCCAAAAATATTTTATGGAACAATTTGTTGTAGGTTTCAATTTTGCGGAATTCCTCCAACCGTTGGGCCAAGACATGGAAAACATCAGCTTCCAGAAAAATTGATTTGTTGACGCAAACCAGCGATGCCATTTTTTCATCGCTAACCAAAAATATTTTTTTCTCGGCATCATAGACAATCTTATCGGTTATGGCGCCCTTCTTGGTGGTTTTAACGGTAAACTGAAACTCATCCGCCGCGATTTGCTCAAAAACCAATGTCGTTCCCTGCAGAGCCTTGTAACTCTCAAAAATTCTTTCAAATCCCAGCAGCAAATTTTCATCATCGTAATAATATAACGTATGTTTTTTATGGGTAAAGGTATCCAACGCTTCTATTTCAATGGCTGAACCGAAATGATACAGATTGGTTTTCAAGCGAACCGCCCCGGAAGTGATTTCCCTTTGGGTCAGAAAGTATCTGGTTTCGCCTTCACTAAAGATCGATTCCTCAAGTTTTTTTCTGCGCTGCAGCAGATTTTTTTTATTTTCAAAACTGAGGCTGCGCAAAAAAGGATTGGCTTCTCCAATCAAAGTGTTTTTCTTGATATGATAGAGCACCGATAGCAAATGCCACTTTCCCCAGCCGCGAGTATTGGTTTGCTGCAAGTCAATCTTGTATTGGGTGGTCATAGTGTAATTCAGAGCGAAGCAAGTTGCGGCAAACTCGGGAGCCTCGGGTGCGACTTTGACAAAATTTTCGACAAAAAATTCAGTGCTTTCAGAAGCCTGCCGGGTTTTAAGAAATTCCTTGATAGAAGAAAATATTTCCGGGACCAATACTTTCAGGTTTTCTTTGAGCATCACTTTGTCACTGATAAAGGCAATCGCGGTTTCCTTGTTCAACACAGTGGCCAACTTCTTTCGCAAAATGACAAAATCGCGCTCAATTAGCGGTGACTGGGTTCGACGCGGATCCAGGTCGGTAGTGAGGTATTCGGTTTCCTGGCAGATTTCTTGGCCTTTGTGGGGCAGCAACAGTTCAATTTTCTGCTTTTTCAGGTATTCGGTGTACTTGCGGAATTCCGAGGTTCCATCATAGCTGAGACGGATTTCATCCCGACCTGAGCGGCTGCGTATCTCCTCGATTTTAAGGATGATTCCCTGTTCCACGGCAGTATATTTTTTATTGCCAATCGGAAGCTGGCCCGGGTATTCCTTGAAAATCAGATCCCCCACTTTGTATTCGCAGTTGGGATTATATACTTTGACTCGACTCTTCCGGTTATCCTGAGTCTTGAAAAGCGCCACCTGATATACGATGTCGGTAAATTCCAGCGGTTGGAATTTACCTTTGAGATACGACTTGATAAAATCAATATCTTCCTTGCTGATATCCAAACTGTTTTCTAATTGTTTAGCCACGTTGCTATTTCTCCCTTAACAAATTTTCGACTCGAGCCGAAACTTGAGCTTCTCTGATAATTTTTGTACCGGAGCGGTCGGCCAAAGAAGCTTTCAACTTTTCAGCCGAGGTAATCAGCACTTCCTGGCCACCACCACGAATATAACCAATGGCCGCGGCTATCTTCGGTCCCATTGACCCTGGCGGGAACTGACCCTGCTCTAGCATTTTCTGGGCTTTTTCCACATCCATGCTGGCAATCGGCCGGGCGTCGTCACGACCGAAATTTTCCATTACCCGTTCAACCCCGGTAAGAATAATGAAAAGGTCGGCCCGGGCTTCCCGAGCGATCAAGGCGGAAGTGTGATCCTTGTCAATGACCGCTTCGACACCTTCGACCAATCCGGAAGAATTGATAAAAACCGGGATACCGCCCCCGCCGGCGGCAATGACGATAATACCCCGTTCAACCAGTGAACGGATAGCCTTTTTTGGTATGATATCAATGGGCAGGGGCGATGGCACCACACGCCGGAAGCCGCGGCCCGCATCTTCAACCATTTGCCACTTGTTTTCCTTTTTCAACTGCGCGGCCCGGAAACTGTTGTAAAACGGACCGATGGGTTTGGTGGGGTTTTGAAAAGCCTTGTCCTCACGGTCAACCACAACCTGGGTCAATACTGTGGATACTTCCTTGTCGATGGAGCGCTTGCGCAATTCATTCAGAATGGCCCGCTCCAGCATATAACCCATACTGCCCTCGGTCATGGCATCGCAGACATCAAGGGGAAAAGCGGGAATAGTGTTTGCAGCCGCTTCCATTTGCAAAAGGATATTGCCCACCTGGGGACCGTTGCCATGCACAATAACCAGTTCGTAGCCTTTTTTAATGACTTCCACCATCAGCTGCGCCGCTTTTTGGGCATTGCGGTATTGTTCCTTGGCCGTTCCTTTTTCCCCGGCCGCCAGCATGGCATTTCCTCCGAAAGCAATCAAAGCCAGTTTATTTTTCATTTTCTTTCAACACAAATTTAAGCCGGGCAGCCGCTCCCGTAAGAGCGACTCCCCTTTTCCAGCAGTGGTTATTTCTTTTTCTTCCCGAATTTCTTTTTCAAAATATCTTCCAGGTTTGGCCGGCCTATTTCCTGGAGTTCATAGCCGACCCGCACAGTTGGTTTTTTAAACTTGACGATCCGGCCCAGATCAATTGGCGTGGCGATAATGATTAAATCACAATCCACCTTGTTGATAGTAGCTTCCAGGTCTTTCATCTGTTTGGCGCCATAGCCCATGGCCGGCAGCAGCGTGCCGATATCGGGATATTTTTTAAAGGTTGCGGCGATGGAACCCACGGCATATTCCCTTGGGTCCACCAGTTCTGCGGCGCCAAATTTTTCAGCGGCCATGACCCCGGCACCGTATTGCATTTCACCGTGAGTCAAGGTGGGGCCGTCTTCAATGACCAGGACCCTCTTGCCGCGGATCTTATCGCCGTCCTTGACTTGCAGCGGGGACGCGGCATCAACCACGATGGCTTCGGGATTGAGTTCGCGGATATTATCCCTGACTTCCAGGATATTTTCCAGATCGGCGGTATCGATTTTATTGATGACGATCACATCGGCCCGGCGGAAGTTGACTTCACCGGGATAATATTCCCGCTCATGCCCGGCCCGGTGCGGATCGACCACCACGATTTCCAAGTCCGATTTATAAAACGGAAAATCATTGTTGCCGCCGTCCCAGAGAATGATATCGGCGACTTTTTCGGCTGCGCGCAGAATGGCCTCATAATCGACCCCGGCAAAGACAATGACCCCGTTTTCGATATGGGGTTCGTATTCCTCCATTTCCTCGATGGTACATTTGTGCTTTTGCAAATCGGCCTTGGTGACGAATTTCTGCACTTTCTGCTTCACCAGATCACCGTAGGGCATGGGGTGGCGGATGGCGGCGACATTATAGCCCATGTCGATCAAAATCTGGCTGACCCGGCGCGTGGTCTGACTTTTGCCGCAACCCGTGCGCACGGCGCAAACCGAAACCACCGGTTTGCTGCTCTTGATCATGGTGTCTTCGGGTCCGAGCAGGATGAAGTTGGCACCGGCGGCCATGACTTCCGAGGCCTTGTCCATGAGATAGGTGTGGCGGACATCGCTGTAGGCAAAATACACATCCTGGATAGCGAGTTTTTTAATCAGATCCAGCAACTCGCTTTCAGGATAAATAGGAATACCCTGGGGATACATTTTCCCGGCCAGCTCTTTGGGATACTTGCGGCCGGCGATATCGGGGATCTGCGTGGCCGTGAAGGCTTTTACCCGCACATCCTTGTTGTTTCTGAAAAAAGTGTTAAAATTATGAAAATCTCTGCCAGCAGCACCCATAATTAACGCGTTGCGCATCAATTCCTCCTATTATATTAATATGTGAAATTTAAGGACAAGTATAATCAATATTAAGCCCGATGTCAATTTTTTGGGGCTTGTTGCATAAGTTCAGAATACGGAACCCCAGAACAATTAGATAATTACAAGTACTGTCTCCAATGTCCCCACAAACACGACAAATATATATTTACAAGCACCAAGGGGGATAGTTTCTTAAAAGATCGTAAAAAGGCTTCAAGGCCGCGTATGAAGACCTGGAAGAAGAGTATGCCATGACCCGGGAAATGATCGCCGCGCGTTGCAAATCCGGCTTGACCCAGGAAGTGGGTGGCCGAGTTGATGGCGACGACCAAAAGCGCTGTTTCCCGCCTTGAATCCGCCGGTAAACATGCCCCATCCCTATCCACTCTTAAAAAATATGCCCGGGCAGTCAACTGCCGTCTTGAGATCAAACTGATCCCGAAGCGCGCAAACGGTCGCTCAAAAACGCACGCTGTTTAGAACCTTATAGCAAATTCTAAAATTTGTTAGCTTTTTAAAACAAATTTTGAATTTGCTATCTAAGGTTCTTATCCGGTTTTTACCGGGATAGTTCTGGCTTAGCCTACGGTTTTTTCCAGAAAAGGTTCACTTGTCAACCCCAAGCGCAGGGCATATAATCGGACTTCCGGATTCACCGCGAACAGGAGCGATCGTGAACGCTGAACCAGATTCGAAAACCATGTCGCCAGCCCCCCAAGGGGACGCCGCGGCCAGGCCGTCAGCAGCCAAGCCGGTGATGGCCATCACCGCCGCCGGCACTCTGGTCATGGCCGGCTACGAGATGGTCCGCTCGGCTTCCGCCTCGGTCTTCCTGGCGCACCACTCGGCCGCAATGCTGCCCGAGGCGCTGATGCTGGTGCCGCTAGCCATGTTCGCCTTCACCTGGCTCTTCAGCGTGGCGCTGCGGCGCCTGGGCCCGTCCCGGACCTTCACCGCCACCCTGCTGCTCTCCGGCCTGGTTTTGGCCGCGGCGGCAACGGCCGTGCGCCGCGGTATACCCGGCTCCGCCTTCCTGCTCTACATTTTCGGCCAGGCCTATATCGTCTTCATCGTCGAGGAGGTGTGGGCCTTCATCAACAGCCTCTTCATCCCCGCCCAGGGCAAGCGCTGGAACGGCGTGATCATCGCGGTCAGCACCGCCGGCTCGGTGACGGGCGGCATCCTCACCGGCCGCCTCTCGGTAGCTATCGGCTCGGAGCGCCTCGTGTGGATCGCCGCCGGCCTCACCGTTGCCGCCTCCCTGCTCGGCCGCCTAGCCTTCCGCCTGGCCGGGACGCGGCCGGCTCCACCCGACCGGCCGCCGGCCAAGCTGGCCGACCACTTCGCCTGGGACCTGCTGCGCAACGATCCCACCATCCGCCGGCTGGCCATGATCGTGGTCGCCGCCCAGTCGGTGGCGGTGCTGCTGGACATCGCCTTCCACCAGGCGCTGCAGGCCGCGTTGCCGCTGCAGGACCCGCGCACCGCCCTGCTCGGCTACTTCTGGTCGGCGGTCAACCTCTTCTCATTGGTGCTGCAGCTCGGCCTCTGTCCGCTTCTTCTGTCCCGCTTTCCGCTGCGGCGCATTCACGGGGCCATCCCGCTGCTCTTCGGCCTCGCTGCCCTCGGCGCCGTCGCCTTCCCGATCCTGCCCGTGCTGGCAGCCGTCTTCTTCATCTCCAAGACGGTCGACTACTCGGTCTTCCGCGCCGCCAAGGAGGTCCTCTACATCCCCCTCTCCTTCACCGCCCGCTACCGCGCCAAGATGACCGTAGACGCTCTGATCTACCGCTCCTCCAAGGGAGTGGTCTCGGCTCTGCTCTCCCTCTCCAGCCGGGCCTTCGGCTTGCTGCCCCTGCGCCTTTACCCGCTCCTGGTGGTGCTCCTGTGCGGCGGCTGGAACCGCTTCACCCGCGGCCTGCCCGAGCCACCCCACAAGGGGACAGGCGCAACCGCCTAGCCCCACAAGGGGACAGGCGCAACCGCCTAGCCCCACAAGGGGACAGGCGCAACCGCCTAGCCCCACAAGGGGACAGGCGCAGCCGCCCAGCCTGCCGCGCCGCCGGCCGTTTAGACAATTTCATTGCCGGGAATAACTAATAGAGTTGGTTGCGCAGAAAATCATTGCGTCTTTCTAACCAATTGATCTCTTGTTCCAGTTCGCGGATCTCTCTATAGTTGCCTCCGTAACGGTCGAGCCTATCTAATCTTTTTTCCAGTTTCCAGATGCGTTTTTCGTTCCTGCGAATTTCACTGTCGATGTGCCGCCCCTGGTGATTATCGTATTGGTCATAGCGGTTGTGGCGACTAAGTAATGGAGCGTGCATGAACAGGCCAAAGGAAATCCCGCTGCGGGAGTGCCGCGGCATGTCATATCTTCTATGACGGGCCTGAAGATCCAAGGTAGTGACCATGAATAGCCCAATGATTGATGCAATCAGTAGTACTCGTTTCATTTTATACCTCCACTATCACTATCATTAAGCAAAGTTGTTGCCAACTTTATTGGCTGGAATTGTCCTCTTTTTAGGACAGATCGTATCTATTTATGTATCAAATCATGGTATGGCTTGGTTGCTGGAGCATTGCCCTTCCGACTACCTCGTCTTTAGCAGGAATTAAAATATGTGCCGTAATCGCCATTGAAAAGCTTAAAGAAATCGGCAATGCGTCCTCTTATATCAAACTTGTGATTGAGTTATAATATATAAAATCATATGAAAATGAAACCAGGCATAATTATTTTATTTAGCATTTTTTTATTGGCGCATTTCGGAGGGGGAATCGATGCGCAAGGAGAAGGAAAAATGAAAATAAACAGTCCGGATTTCAAGAATAACGAACTTATACCCAAAAAATTCACCTGCGACGGAGAAGATGTCAGTCCTGGCCTTGTTATTGAAAGTATTCCCCAGCAGGCAAAAAGCCTCGCCCTGGTGGTTGACGATCCCGACGCCCCGATGGGGACCTGGGTGCACTGGGTGGTCTACGATATGCCTCTGTCAAGCCGCATAGAGCAAAACAGCATTCCGGGCAAACAGGGGATAAATGATTTTGGCAGGAGAAATTACGGCGGTCCTTGTCCGCCTTCCGGGACGCACCGTTATTTCTTTAAGGTATATGCCCTGGATGCGATGCTTAATTTAAAAGAAGGATTAAGCAAGAAGGAGCTGGAGCGTTTTTTGCAGGGGCATATATTGGAAAAAGCTGAGCTTGTCGGATTATATAAAAGAGCAAGATAGGGAATGAAAAAAAGGGGATCAGAAAATCAAAAGGAGGAGCGGATGAAACGGAGGACTTTCATCAAGAGCACGATGGCTGCCTTGCCGGTCGTGACAGCCCTGTCCATGCCGGGCGCAGGGACGGCGGGCGGCATGCAGCCGATCGATTTGCCCAAGCCCGAGAGGGAAGGCGGACAGACCTTGCTTGCGGCCCTGCAGAACAGGAAGACGACCCGCGACATCAGTCCGAAGGAGCTGCCGCTGCAGGCGCTTTCCGATCTCCTCTGGGCGGCGTTCGGCGTGAACCGGCCCAAGGCCGGACTGATGGGCAAGCCGGGAAGGACGGCCCCCTCGGCGAGCAACTCCCAGGAGATCGACCTCTACGTCGCCTTGCCCCAGGGGGTCTATCTCTATGACGGGGTTCCCCACCGCCTGCTCCCGGTTGCTGCCGGCGAGTTCCGCGCTCTGGCCGGCCGCGGCGCCGCCGCTAAGGCCCCGGTGAACATCTTCTATGTCGTCGACCTGACGCGCTACGTGTTCGGCCCGGGCCAGCCCGACCCCTCCATCGGCGACCCGGAAGTCCAGAAATCCTATTATTTCGCCGACACCGGCTTCATCGCCCAGAATGTCTACCTTTTCGCCGCCGCCCGGGGCCTGGCCGCCTGGTTCCACCACTGCGACAAGGTAAGGACAGCGAAGGAATTCAAGCTGCGGCCGGAGCAGCGCGTCCTGTTCGCCCAGACGGTGGGCTTCCCCGCGTCTGTCCAGTAAAACCGGCGCACCCGGCCCCGGAAACTTGTCCCTGTCATTTCGAGGAAAAAACAGGGACGGTACCAACACTATGTTTTTGGCAATTTTTGTAAGTCGCCAAAAACATCCAGTGTGACTATAGTGAAAGTATGTCCACGCAGGGGGTTCGAGGTCAAAGAACTGGGTTTACCTACACCGAATTTTTCCGGCCAAACCACTTTCCCTTGACGAAAGTCCGCCATTTTCATATACTGGGTGCATGAATGACAACAAAGCTGCCGCTACTGGCGAGCACATCCTGGTCACTGGCGGCGCCGGATACATCGGCAGCCACGTGGTGTGCGATCTCGGCGAACACGGTTACCGGCCGATCGTTATTGACAACCTCTCCTCGGGAAGAGCCGAAGCCGTGATCTACGGCGAACTCATCCGCGGCGACATTGCCGACACTGAGCTTCTACGATCAGTCATCCGCCGCTATGAGATCAAAAGTGTTATGCATTTCGCCGCCTTTATCCAGGTCGGCGAATCGGTCAGCCAACCCCTGAATTACTACGAAAATAATTCATGCAATTGCCTGCGCCTGCTTAAATGCTGCCTGGAAAACAAGGTGGAAAATTTCATCTTTTCCTCGACCGCTGCGGTTTACGGCATGCCTGCCAAAGTCCCGGTAACCGAAAAAGCCGCCTTGCTGCCCATCAACCCCTACGGCAGCTCAAAATTGGTCAGCGAAATGATGCTGCGCGACACGGCCGCCGTTAATCCCGGTTTCCGCTATGTGGCCTTGCGCTATTTCAACGCCGTTGGCGCCGACCGGCAAAGTCGGCTGGGACAAAATTACCGCCAGCCCACCCATCTGCTGACCTTGGCCCTGAAAACCGCCCTCGGCCAATTTCCAAGTCTGCAAATATATGGAACCGACTACCCCACCCCCGACGGCACGGCCATCCGCGATTACATTCATGTCGACGACCTGGCCAGCGCCCATCTGCTGGCCCTTGAATTTTTAAAAACCGCCAAACAGAGCCGGATATACAATTGCGGCTACGGCCGGGGTTATTCGGTGCTGGACATCATCGGCGCGGCCAAAAGGGTGACCGGCATTGACTTTAAAGTCCGGTTGACCGGCCGCCGGCCCGGAGATCCTGAAACATTGATCGCCGATTCCAGCCTGATCCGCCGCGAATTGGGCTGGACGCCGCAGTACCAGGATCTGGACGAGATCATCAGCACCGCCTGGAACTGGGAAAAAAAACTGGCCGCTAAAAAATAACTTTGAAAAAAGCGCTTTTTATCATTTTTTTCCTCTTCTTGCTGACGCTACAAGCCGCCAAATACCCTCCCGGCCTGCGCTGGCGGGAAATCAGCCGCAACGACATCACCGTCATCTTTCCCGCCGCCTGCGCCACCGAGGCCGAATATACCCTTGCCAGCGCCTCGCGGCTTGTCGCCGAAATGCGGCCATTCTGGCAGGATACGCTTGCCGGCAAGATCAGGATTGTTCTCAACGACAATACCGATGACGCTAATGGGTTCGCCACTTTTTTCCCTTACAATCTTATCAGTATCAACCTGCATGTCCCTGTCCCGGACTCCGCACTCATCTGCAGCCGGGAATGGATCGACCTGGTTTTAGCCCACGAGATGACCCACATTTTCAACCTGAACGCGGCCGCATCCCCTTTTCACCAACTGCGTAAAGTGTTCGGCAACATGCCCGCGCTTTTTCCAGCCATGCAAATGCCCATTTGGGTCATCGAAGGCCTGGCCGTTTACGGTGAATCCCGCTTCAGCGCCGACGGCCGCTTGCTGCATCCGGGATTTCAATTGATGCTGGAAGCCGCGCAAAACGAGTCAAAAGTGCCTTCCTGGAGGCAAATCAACGGCAATCCCAGTATTTGGCCTGGTGCCACGGCCAAATACCTGTTTGGCGCGAAATTCATGCAATTTCTGGCCCAAAAATACGGTGAAGAAAAAATCAGAGAATATGTGGAGTTTGAAACCAGCCGGTTGTTGCTATTGAGTACCAGCCAGGGCTTTAAACAGATTTTCGGAAAAGACCTGAGCCGCCTGTGGTCTGAATTTTCAGCCGCCGCACCAGCAGGACCAGCGCCAGAACCAGCGTTCACTCAGTTAAGCAGCGGCGGTTTTGCAAAAGAATATCCCTGCCCGGCCGCTGAGAAAAAACTGCTTTACGCCCGCCACGATTACCAAAATTACGACGTAGTGGAAATGCTGGACTTGGAAAACGGCAAGCAGCATACTTTGTTCAAACTGGGCGCCGTCAGCGGCCTGAGTTTTTCGCAAAAAGAGCAAAAAATTTTTCTCTCGGCCAGTGATTTTTTTCATGCTTTCAGTGATTATGCCGATCTCTACGAATATGACCTGCATAAGCGCCACTTGCAAAGATTGACATACGGCCAAAGGCTTTCCGAGCCTTGGCAAAAGCAAGATTCAACTGGAATTTTTTGCGTTAGACGCCAAGACAACAGCTTCCACCTGGCTCTTTTCGATAACAAACTTAAAACAACTCGCACGCTTTCCCGGGGTTTTCCCGGGCTCGCCCAAGTGTGCCTTTCTCCGGATCAAAAGCTGCTGGCCGCGGCAGTCAAACCGCCGCAGCGCCCCTGGGGCATCGGTATTTTTTCTTTGGCGGGCGAACTGCTCTATTTCATCTCCGCCCCAAACGAAAGCTTGTATCACCCGCGCTGGCTGGACGACCAGCGTCTTTGTTTCATTCAAATGAATCCGATCGGCTCCCGTCTGGCCGGCTATGCGCTTGACTCCAAGACCAGCTTCAGCAGTACTGTTCAAGGGCTGCCCGACATTCAGCAATTCGCGTTTTCCCCGGGCGGCAAAGACCTTTTTTTCACCTATTTTACCGCCGGCGGCCTGGAAATAGGCCGCATAGCCGCGGAGAATTTGAATTTTATTGCCAACGATCTGCAAATTGAAAACAAGTTTGCCGAGAAAAAAAATCTTTTACCCGAGTCTAAATCCCGGCCATACCGCTTTTGGCGCGACCTGCTGCCCCATTTCTGGACTCCAAGCTATCGCCTGGCCGGAGATGATTTCCAGGCCGGCATCCTGACCAGCGGGCAGGACGCACTGGAAATTAACCGTTTCAACCTGGAAACTTATTATGGGTTTTCCAGCCGCCGCGGCAATATCCTGTTCGATTATACCTTTGACGGGCTTTTTCCGACCCTGTCGCTCGTTTATAACGACAACTCGACTTTTTACCGCAACCAGCCAAAGCAGAATTTTACCCGGCATAACCGGAAATTAAAGCTGGCGTCCCTGTGGCCGCTGCGCATCAGGAAGAGATCACAAACTTATCTTTATGCTGATTTGCACTTAGCGCGGCGTTCATATCTTTATGACCAGGAAATCTCAACCGCGCCCAGCAACTTGAATGGTTTCTGTCTGGCCCTGAATTTTTCCTCGGCCCAGGAATACTACGACTCCATTTCTCCGACCGATGGCCTGCGTTTATCTTTGCAACTCGGCCGGGAACTGGCCCGCTGGGGCAGCGACAGTGACAGCGACAACATAATCCTCGACTACCGGCAGTATGTCTCCCTTTTCCGTCCCGGCGTGCTGGCCTGGCGCCTGGCCCTGGCCAAAAGTTGGGGAGGGGACAGGTTTTATTATGCCATGGGCGGCCGCGAAGGCGAAGGCGGGAGCGGTTTGGGCGAAAACCACCCTTTCGACCTGTTGCGCGGATTTCCGGCCGGTTACTGGCTGGGCAGCAGCGGCTATTTATTCAACCTTGAATACCGGCTGCCGCTGGCCAAAATAGAAACGAGCATTTTACCGACGATAGGCTTGGAGCGGATTTACTTGAACATTTTCTTTGATCTGGGCCAACTCTGGCTGGAGCAAAATAATTTTTCCCCGGCTTACGCCTTCGGCGCCGAAGCGTTTCTGCGTTTTTCCATCGGCAGCATTCCTTTTGACCTGGGCTTAGGCGGTGCCCTGGGTTTTAATCCCCAGCAGACCGGCCGCGTCTATGTCCGCCTGGGACAAGCTTTTTAAAGAATCGCTCATTCCAATTTATACTGAAAATATTTTGCAGTAATTAAATTTTCAAAAAAAGAATGCTTGCTGTCTTTCTCTGATAGCTTGATCTGTGATTTATCCAGCAACCAATCAATTTTTAAAAATGGATCATCATAGCTTATCCCTGATTCATGGGCCGGAGAATAATAATTGTCGCATTTGTAGGAAAAGATCGCTCCTGCACTCAAAACAATATATCCATGCGCAAATCCAGGCGGAATCCACATTTGCTTTTTATTTTCACTATTTAATTTTATTGCCACATGCTTCCCATACCAGGGTGATCCGCAGCGAATATCAACAGCAATATCCAATACCTCCCCTTTAATAACCCTAACTAATTTTCCTTGACTCATAGGCGGTTTTTGAAAATGAAGGCCTCTTAAAACTCCATAGGTAGAAAACGATTCATTTTCCTGAACAAAGTGTATTGGGCCAATTTCTCTTTCAAAGGTATCAAAGCGATAAGATTCAAAAAAATAGCCTCTGCTATCGCCAAAAACCTGGGGTTCAATAATTTTCACATCAGGGATTTCACTGGCTGTGATTTTCATAATTTCCCTTCACTTTCTGACCCCGAGCCTCTCCAAATTGTATTTTTTTTCCTGTATCGCCTGCCACCAGGTTGTATTGTCAATATACCACTTGATGGTCTTTTCCAGACCGGAATGATAACTATGGCTTGGTTTCCAGCCCAACTCATTTTTAATTTTGGCAAAATCAATCGCATAACGGTAATCATGGCCCGGCCGATCGCTGACAAAAGTGATCAAGTCTTGATAGGATTTACCATTGGCTCTGGGCCTGACACCATCCATGATAGCGCAGATGTCTTTTACAATATCGATATTTTTGATTTCGTTGCCGCCGCCGATATTGTAGGATTCGCCGATTTTGCCATTATGTAAAACTTGCCACAAAGCACTGCAGTGATCATCGACATAAAGCCAATCACGGATATTGGCCCCCTTGCCATAAATGGGCAGAGGTTTTTCATGCAAGCAGTTGATAATCATCAGCGGGATCAATTTTTCTGGAAACTGGTAAGGGCCATAATTGTTTGAACAATTGGTCAGCAAAACCGGCAAATTGAACGTTTTGTGCCAGGCATTCAGCAGATGATCAGAAGCCGCTTTTGATGCGGCATAAGGTGAATTCGGATGGTAAGGGGTTGACTCGGTGAATAATCCCGTTTCCGCCAACGCTCCAAAAACTTCATCGGTAGAGATATGTAAAAACCGGAAGTGATCTTTTTCCATAGCCGCCAGGGATTTCCAATAAAACAGGGCTTCTTCCAAAAGGGCAGCGGTTCCCTTTATATTTGTATCAATGAAAACCATTGGCGCGTCAATTGACCTGTCCACATGGCTTTCCGCGGCAAAATTGACAATGGCTTGCGGTTTAAACCGCGACAATATTTCTTTTAACAACTGCCTGTCGCCAATATCACCCTTGATGAAAAAGTATCTTTGTTCATGCCATTTTTCTTTGATTTCTTTTAGATTATCTTCGTTCCCGGCGTAGGTTAAATTGTCATAATTGACAACTTTTCCCGAAAATTCGGATTTATTAAATAAATGGTGAATGAAATTGCTGCCAATAAAACCAGCGCCGCCGGTTATGAGTAAAGTATTTTTTTGCATGTTATTTGCATAGAAATATACAGCAGCGAAGAGGTAAAGTCAATTTGCTTATACTCAAAAAAAACTCATCCCCTACCCCCTTCTCTTGGAAAGAGAAGGGGAATCAAAGTGCTCCCCTCTCTTTTTGAAAGAGAGGGGTTGGGCAGCACAGACCGATCAAATCCGCCAGGATAGGCGGATGATCGGTACTGTCTGCCACCGGAGGGGGGTGAGTTTTTAAAAGTACAAATTCCTTGACAGCAAGAGTCAATTGCTTTATATTGACCCATAATCATGGCCACTAAAAAAACAAGCAAGCGCTCCTTGCTGCGCATCGGCGCCGCGGTTTTGGCCCTGATATTGCTGGGCGGGCTGCTGTTCTGGCTGACCCTGCCCGACGTTACCTGGCTGGAAAAAGAGAATCCGCGGGAAACGGCGATGATGAAATTCCGCGCCGAACAAGCCAGGCAAAAAGGGCGCAAGGCGCGCCGGCTGTGGAAACGTGTGCCCCTGTCCCGCATATCCCCTTATCTCATCCAGGCGGTGTTGATCGCCGAGGACGACAAGTTTTTTGAACACGAAGGGTTCGACTGGGCTTCCATGCGCAAGGCATTGGAAGCCAATATGGAAAAGAAACGCGTCCGGCGCGGCGGTTCGACCATTACCCAGCAGTTGGCCAAAAATCTTTTTCTAAACCCTGAGCAAAGCATCTGGCGCAAACTGCGTGAAGCGGCCATCGCCATGGCGCTGGAAAAGGAACTGAGCAAGAAACGCATCCTGGAGCTCTATCTAAACCTGATCGAATGGGGCGATTATATATATGGCGCCGAAGCCGCTTCCCAAGTTTATTTCCAATGCCCGGCAGCGGCCCTGACCCTGTCCCAGGCCATCCGCCTGGCTTCGGTTCTACCAAATCCACACCGTTTTTCCGTCTCAGGCAACGGCAACCAGCGTATGAACCGCAAACGGAAAACCATCGCCGGACGCATGTTGCGCCGGCACTGGATCGAGCAGGTGACCTACGACCAGGCACTTGCGGAAATGGGCATCATTCCCTGAACCGGGCTGCCGTCAAAGCGGCGTCCTCTTGGGGGGCTGCCGTCAAAGCGGCGTCCCCTCGGGGGGCTGCCGATCCTATTCCGGGTACAGCTCCCGCCACCACTCCCCTTGTCCCTTAAGCCAGCGATCGAACCAGGCCATGATGGTCTGCAGCCACTGGACCCGCTGCGCCGGAGTCAGGATGAAATGCTGCTGGCCGGGGAAGGTAACCAGCGCCACTTCCTTGCCCAGCAGCTTCAGGGCGGCGAACATCTGGTAACTCTCGCCCGGGGGAACGTTATTGTCGTTTTCGCCGTGCAGCAGCAGCAGCGGTTTGCTTATGCGCTCGGCCATGAACAACGGGCTGTGGCCGATGTAAAGGTCCTTGCGGTTCCAGGGAAAACTGTTCGCCGAAGCCACGCCGCTGTAACTGTAGCCCCAATCGCCAGCCCCCCAGTACGAGGAAAGGGCGCTGATGCCGGCGTGGGAGATGAGGGCGGCGAAAAGTTCGGTTTTACTCGCCAGGACCTGGGTCATGAAACCGCCGTAGGAGGCGCCGATGGCGCCGACGCGCCGGCTATCAATAAATGGGTGGAGGCGCAGCAGCTCCTCGACGCCGCGGATGATCTCGGCCGAGGTGATCTCACCCCAGTCGTTGACGTGGGCGCTGGAAAACTCCTGGCCGTAGCCGACCGCGCCGCTGGGTTGGAGCACGCAGACGATGTAACCGTTGGCCGCGTACCAGTCCTTGGGATAGCGGCCGCCGAAATTGCGGCCAATCGGGCTGGTGCCGCCATAGTAGTTGACGATGCAGGGATACAGGCGGGAAGGGTCGAAATCGGGAGGGTAGCAGAGGTAACCGCCGATGGTTTTACCTTCTTTGGTCTTGAAGTTCCAATTTTCTTTTTTGCCGAAGCGGACGCGGCTGAATTCGCTTTTGTTGTAATCCTTCAACAGCCGCGAGCCGCCTGAATCCAGGTTCAGCATAAAAAGTTTTTGCGGCACGGCCAGACCCGAACCCGAATAGGCTGCTTTCCTGGCCCGGGAAAAGCTCACGCTTTCCACGGCATCGATCGCGGTTTCCAGGCGATTGAATTTTTTATCGGCCGGGGCGCAGCGGAAAAGGCGCGTATAGTCATTGTCGGTTACTTTCAGGTAAATGCTGCCGCCCGGGTGCCAGTGGGCGGAGTCGATGGAGGGAGCGAACTTCCTGGTCAGTGCTTCGGCCTTTCGGGTTTTCAAGTCAAAAGCATAGGCCTGGACGTCAAAGTCGTTAGGGACTACTGCGGCGGGCAGGGTGCTACCCAGTCCGGAAAAAGCCGATGGACCGCCCAGCAGGAGCAATTTTTTGGAATCTGGTGACCAGCAGAAATCCTCGATCCAGGGATCGTCCAGGATCTTTTCCCGCCGGCCATCGGCCAAGGAATACAACACAAGGGTGTTTTTGTGATAGGGGCGGATCTTGGCATCCTCGCTGTAGGCAGCCAGCAGCAGCGTGCGGCCGTCGGGGCTGATGCGGACCTGGCTGAAATTGTCGCCCGCGTTGGTGAGCGGCTGCCGCACACCCGATTCGGGAAAGAACAGGGTCAGCGCCTGGCGCCGTTCCGGGAAGCGGGAACGGTCATCGATATTTTTAACATAGTGGTAAGCTTTGTCTTTTTCAGGTTCATCCTGGGTAGCGTAGATCAAGAAAGAATTGTCTTCGGCCCACCAGCAAGAGGAAAAGTTTTTTATACCGGCCAGAATAGTCCGGCAGGCGTGGGTGTCCAGGTCATAGACGCACAGATCGGTCAGATCCTTTTTGTCGCGGCTGAAAAAAAAACTCCGGGAATTTTTCAACCACTGGAAATTGCTGATAGCGCAGAAGCCTTGTGAAGTGAACACCCGGTTGCCGTTCTCCGTCTCCAAAATTTCCACCCAGCCGCTGTTCTCGCTCTCACCACGGGGACGCTGGCTCAGAGCCACCGCTACCCTGCTCCCATCCGGGGCCAGGAAAACATCGTTGATGCTCACTGTGTTTAGTACGTCTCCCATGTCTGTGAGGCGGTCGGGGGCCAGGGAAACCACAATATGATCAGCGCTGAAGGCCGGCATGTTTTTCAAACTGGCCTGGAGTTGATAAATCTTGCCTCCCCCGGCGGCTGCCGTCGAAGCGGCGTCCTCTCGGGGGGCTGCCGTCGAAGCGACGCCCCCTTGGGGGGCTGTCGTCGAAGCGGCGTCCCCTTGGGGGGCTGCCGTCGAAGCGACGCCCCCTTGGGGGGGCAAAATCCCTTTGACCAGCAGCAGGTGTTTGCCGTTGGCCAGGGTCAGCTGATAACTGTTTTTCCCCGCTTCCTTCCCGCCTAAGGCGGGCTGGGGCAGCGCCGTGCCGTCAAAATAAACTCGGATCGGAAAAGCTGTTTCTAAAGCCAGCTCGGCCTGCAGCCAACGTTGGCTTTCAAGGTAAACGGCCAGGTAGACCACCTGCTTCCCGGCGGCTCCGGCGAAACGAGCGGCCTCGGGCCGCCAGCTCAGCTGCCGCTGGGTGCTCCATTGCACTTTCACGCCCGCTTCGGGGCTGAGACGGGCAATGGATAGAAAATCATATTCCAAAGCCGCTTCTTCACCTGCAGGCAGGGCTTCGCCGTTGGCAAGTATTTCCGCCGGCCCCAGCACCAGCCACTGAGATATTTTTACAACCGTTGCTTGCGGTAATAATGATAAAGCGCAGCAAAAAAACAACATTGAACAAAAGATTCTTGCCTTCATGGATTCTCCTTGCCCCAAAGAAAAGCATAACACCTTTCTCTGGAAAACAGCATTGTATCTTTTTGTTTTTCCAAGTGCAAATCATGTCTTGTTTTTAGGACATAAAACCACAGTAAATTTTGGCATTGAAATTGCGTGAAAATTGGAGAAAAAAATGTTAAGATAACCCAGGAGGATGAAATGAAAAAAAGAAACTTTTTCTGGCTGGCTTTGCTGGCTCTGCTTCTAGCCACGAATGCCTGCAACAAACTGGAATACGAAGCCTATATCACCATCGTCAACATCGGCAACCTGCCCATGACGGCCTGGGTCGATGGCAATCAAACGACCATCGCCGCCTACGATTCCCAGACATGGTCTATCGCCCTGGAAGAAGAGAACGAATACCTCGATGTCCAATTGGAAGCTGAACCGCAGGGCGGCGGCGATTATGATGAAATCACAATTACCCTGCGCGGCGACCGTGACGTCCAAACCTGGCTGACCGGCTGGGATGCATATGAAGGTTATGGCAAGCCGTTCAAAAAACAGAGTTCCCTGATCAAAGGGGCACCGGGCAAGGAGCTTTCTTCATATCGACATTAAAGCTCAGTGAGGATAAGTTTTTTCTCCTGCTGGGATGGCAACATCCAAAATATTTTCCAGGGGCGGCAACGGGCAGTTGTAAGCAGGTGAATAATTGCACAGCGGGTTGTAGCAGCGGTTGAGATCCAGGACGAATTCCTCCCCGGCCGGTTCGGGCACATCGATGAAGCGCCCGACCTCGTAGGATTCGTAGCCGTTGGTCGCATCCTTGAAGGGAATGAAAAGGTCGCCGGAATCGGGGCCCTCCAGGCTCGACTTCAAGGCGGTCAGTACCAGCTCCTGGCCTGCCAAGGAAAAATGTACCCGGGCGTAGCGGTAAAAGGTCTTCTCCAGCTTGCGGGTGGTGATGATCTTGACCTCGCGTTTTTCCAAGAATTTCTCCAGCCGCGCTTTCACGGCGTAAACGGGATCGGGAGGAAAATAGAGCAAGTGTTCGAAAGCAAGCTGCTGCGGGCGCTGCGGATCGAAGACGATCAGGGCCAAGGTATCGGGTCCGGGATAGACGGCAATGGTGAAACGGCCGGCTTTGAAAAGGCTTCCCGCCGGCAGCGCATCGACGTTCTGGGCGACGGTGCGCTCTCCCAGGCGGCAGGTGGCCTCCGGGGAAACATCCTCCCAGTACCACTTCCCCTGCCTGGCAAATACCATGAAAACCGTTCCGGCTCCGGCCCGGGGTTGAGTTGATACGGTCCCATCTATGATCGTTATGAAAGTTTTTTCCGGCGTACTGATGGTCAAGCGCATACTCCCGGCCATGGGTGAAGTGGCCGAGGTTTTGAATTCAATATCCTTCTGCTTTCTTTCTTTGAGAAGTTCCTGATGCCAGGTTTCATCCCCTTTCAAAGCTGTTTCCGCCAGTATTTGGGATCCTGCCAAGGCAAAAAACAGCAACAGGACCACGGATAAGAGAGCTCCATCTTTTCTGACCTGATTTTTTTTCTGCATTTTATTATCTCCTTAACGGCTTGCGGCCACGCTCAAAAGGTCCTGGAGCACTCCAGCGGCTGTATCGTTGAGTCCGGGATCCTCCTGCACGATCCAGAACGGGCCCATCATATCGGTCTCAATGCGCAGAGCGGCGCCTTTACCGCTGACCGCGGCGAAAGCATGCCGCAAGGATATCTCTTCCACTCCCACCCGGGCCCGCACAGCCCCTTTTTCCTCCCAGGCGCGGCAGATCAATTTCAGGCAGCGGCCATTTTTCAGCGCCCGGCCTGCCTCGCCGGCGGTCAGGTCAGAAATGCCCTGACGCTCCACCTGCAAGGGGGTGATGTTTGCCCCCATGAATACATTGGCCAGGATGGCGGTTTTGGCAGCGGCGTCCCAGCCTTCAATATCCAGGGCCGGATCGGCCTCGGCAAAGCCCAGTTCTTGGGCGGTTTTTACCGCGCTGGCCATGCTTTCGCCCTGTTCCAGGCGGGAGATGACAAAATTGGTTGTGGTATTGAGAATGCCCGAAAGACCGGTCACCCGGCAACCGCGCAGCGAATACCGCTGCAGGTTGAAAACCGGGGCGCCGTCCATGACCGTTGATTCAAAAAGAAAACTGACCCCGTTTTGTCTGGCCAGGCAGTCAAGTTCCCGGAAAGTGAAAGCCGCCGGTCCCTTGTTGGCGGTGACTACGTGGCGTTTACGGCTGAGGGCGGCGCGCACATGGGAAATGGCCGGTTCGCCTTTTTCAGCGATATTCAAAGTGGACAATTCCACCAGCACATCGTAATCGAGGGTCTCCAAGGCCTGCATGACCGGCATGGGCGCGGCAGGGAATTTGCCGCTGTCACGGAATTGGCGCAAGGCCCGTTCCAGGTCCAGGCCGGACGCATCGACCAGGGCTCCCCGGCTGCGGGTAAAAATGCCGACGGTTTGCAATTCCAGATCCTGCAGCCCGGGAAATTGTTTGTACTCGCTGGTCAGCATGGCGGTCATTTTTTGGGCGACATGGCCGAAGCCCACGAAAAGTGCGCGTAAGGGTCGATGCTGTTTTTTCTTCATATCGGTATTGTAGCGGTTTCACGATCCGATGTAAATCAGTAAAATATGCCTTCCCTTCCCTGCTTCTTTTTGATATAATTGGAATGAAAATGGCTGAAACAAAAAAAGCAGAAACACCGTCCCAAAAACCATGACCTTCGCCAACCCTGCCCTGCTCCTGCTTTTGCTATTGCTCGTCCCTTTTACTTTACTGGTTTTGTGGAATTACCCCAAGAAACGCCAGGTCCTGCACAAATTCATTTCCCAAGCGGCGGCGGCCAGGATCGCCGTGCGCGGCGGCCGGGAAATCAATTTTTTCAAATCAACCCTGCTACTGCTGGCGCTTTGCTTTTTTATCCTGGCTCTGGCCCGGCCGCAATGGGGGGAACGTTTCGAAAACCTGGATATCAGGGGCCTGGAAATTGTTTTCCTGCTGGATACCTCCAATTCCATGAACGCCGAGGATCTGCAGCCCGACCGCTTGGAAGTCGCTAAAAACCTGGTCGCGACTATCGTCGATACTTTGAAAACCGACCTGGTCAGCCAGGTAAATTTCGCCGCCGTGGCCTACGTGCAATGCCCGCTGACCTTGGATTACGAAGCATTCAAGCTCATGGTCATGGCCTCGCAGGTCAGCCCTGCCGAAGAGCAGGGAACCGATTTTGCCAGTGGTTTCACCCTGGCCCTGCGGTTGTTCAAAAAATCCAACGGTAGTCAAAAAATGCTGGTTTTAATCACCGACGGCGAAGATTTGGAAAAAAACTGGCCCGAGTCACTTAAAGAGTTGCAGAAAGAAAATATCACGGTTTTTACCGTGGGCGTTGGCATTCCCGCCGGAGCGCCGATTCCCATTCTGGATAAAAACGGCAAAACCATTGACTGGAAAAAGGACGCCCAAGGCAACATCGTCAAATCCCGGCTCGATGAAGGCACCCTGATCAAGATTGCCTCGTCCTGCCAGGGTCAATATTACCGGTTAAGCGCCGTTGCCGGGATTGAACCGTTCATCCGCATCCTGAAAACTTATGAAAGAAAACTGCTGGCCCAAAAAGTCAAAAGCAAAAAAATCGAACGCTTTGCGTATCCCCTGCTTCTGGCCGTATTCTTCCTGGTATTCGAGATGGTTCTCAGCGACAGGAAAATCACATGGCAAAAAAGCTGATACCGTTGCTGCTGCTTCCCCTGCTGCTGGGATGGCATTGGTTCGAACCCGCCGCCCGGAAAAATCAAAAGGGCATCCAGGCTTACCAGGAAGGCAAATTCGCGGAAGCGCTCCGGGATTTCCTTTCAGCCAAGGGGGTGAAACCCGATTCGCCCGAACTGAAAAACAACACCGCCTCGGCTTTGTATGCATTGAAAAAATACAAAGAGGCCGTGGACGAATTTTCCCGGCTGGATCCCAGCCGCTTGAATTTGGCTAAAGCCGATTTTTATTACAACCTGGGTAACAGTTACTACCGGCTCGGCCAATTTCCCCAAGCTTTGGAAAACTATAAAAAAAGCTTGCTGCAAAACCCCGACGATAGCGACAGTAAGAAAAATTTCGAACTGACGCTGAAAAAAATTCAGGAGCAAAAACAAAAGCAAGAGCAAAACCAGGATCAGAAACAGCAGCCCCAGAATCAAAAAGACCAGCAGAACGAGCAGGAGCAGCAGAAACAGAAACAAAAATATAACGCCATGATGCAGTTCCTCAATCAGAATGAAAAGCAGCAAATGGAAAAGAGAAAACGCAAAATCACCACCGCTAAAAATGAAAAAGACTGGTAAAACAATATTCGGCGCAGTCTTGATACTGTTAATGGCCGCTCCCTTTGTTCTACCAGCGATTGAGGCCGAAGTCAAGGCTGCCATCAACGCCGATAAAATCGGCCTTGATGATACCCTGATTTATACTCTGACTTTTAAAAATATCAATAATCCCACCCAGCCCGATCTTACCTACTGGGACGATTTCAAGACCCTGCAAACATCACGCAGTTCAGAATTTCAGTTTAGTAATGGGGCCAGTACTTCCTCCACCAGTTTCACCTATTACCTGATGCCGGTACGCACCGGAAAACTAACTCTGCCGCCGATTCATTACAGTCATGAAGGCCACGATTACCAGACCCAATCGTTAACAGTGGAAGTGGTCAAAGGCAGCCTCAATCCCCGCCCTTCTCCCCAAACGAACCAACCTTCGCCTAGCGACGACGATTTCTTCGCCTCGCCTTTTCAAAAACAGCAATCACAAAAGGTAGATGCCCGCCTGCAGGCCGTGATTTCCAAAAAAAACTGCCTGAAGGGAGAGCAGCTGCTGTTCCGCATCCTGCTCTACACCCGCAACCGTATCGAAGCCGTGAACATGGTTTCCAGCCCTTCTTTTGCCGGTTTCTGGCAGGAATGGTTCCCCGTGCCCCAGTCCATCGCCGCCAGCAGTGAAAACGTCAATGGCGTTATTTATCAAGTCTATGAAATCCGCAAAGCGGCGCTGTTCGCCAATGAGAGCGGCACCCTGACCATCCCCGCCCTGCAGTTTGAGCTGCAACTGGCCGATTCCTCGTCCATGTTTTTCGGGGCCAAGCCGGTGCGCCGTTCCACCCAGGCAATAAAAATTAATGCCAGTGAACCGCCGACCGCGGCCACCGGGCTGCCGATCGGTCAATTCAGTTTTTCAGTCAACTGCCCGCAGACCATCGCCAACAGCAACGATATCGTCACCCTGCAAATGAAAATCAGCGGCAGTGGCAACAGCAAAACCATCATCCCCCCGGCATATCAAAACGACGAAAATATACAAGTGTACCCAGCCAAGATTTCCCAGGAAAACATGTACAATCCCCTTGCCCTGGCCGGGACCGTTCGCGTCGAGATACCGATATCGTTCAACAAAGCTGGTACCGTCACTTTCCCGCCTCTGGAATTCAAGTATTTCAATCCGGAAAACCGCAGCATTATCAGTCTGCACAGCCAAGCCTTGTCTATTGCCGTCAGCGGCGATAAAATGAAACAAGACAAATCCATGACCTTACCCCAGAGCGCTATTGTACAAAAAGGTGAGGACATCGATTTCATCAAAAACGGCCCCATTCACGACCAATCCAGTTATTTCTATCGCCAGGGTTGGTACGCGGGTATCATTGTTTTGCTTTTTGCCATTAACCTGCTTTTTTTATTGAAAATCAGCCTTTGGCAACGTTACATAATCAACAACCCATTGCTGAAAAACCGGCAAATTCTCGGCCTGACCCTGCGCCGCCTGGCCCGGATTCAGCATTATGAAGACATCGCCGCCATTTTAGATTACTACTGCAAGGAAAAAAGCGGCCTGGGCTTTGCTGAAATCAGCAACCAGAAAATCAGCGAACTATTGCGCCGGCGCCATGTCCCGGTCAACAATGTTGAAAAATTTCTGTTCATAAAAACCCAGGCCGAACTGGCCAAATTTTCTCCGCTCAAGAAAACCCAAGCCGAATTGAAAAGCGACATGCAGTCGTTGCGGACATTGCTGAAAGAAATTGACAAAAAACTGAAATGAAACCTATAAAAATCATACTGCTTTCCATCATGCTGTTGTTTCTGGCAGCAGCCGGCAGCGCCGCGGTGAAAGAGGATTTTTCAGCCGCCAACGGCCATTATGAAGCCGGCCGCTACGACGCAGCGTTGAAAATATATCTGCAAATCAACCAGCAGCTGACCAACTGGCAGGTGCTCTACAACATCGGCAACTGTTATTTCAAACTCGACCAGCCGTTGGCCGCCAAAATCCACTATCTTCGCGCCCGCAAATTCCGGCCCCTGGACCACTCCATCGCCAGAAACATCGCCATCGTCAATAAAAGCTTCAAGGATGTCATCGCCCCGGAAACACCTGACTTTATCTCACGAAACATCCAGGTTTTGGAAGCCAAGTTGAGTTTGAACACGCTGAGCCTGCTCCTGCTAGCCGCCATCCTGCTGCTGAACGTTTCCTTGTTTCTGCTGTTGAAAAAAGGCAGAAACAAAAAAATAATCTATGGACTGGCATTTTCTTTGTTCCTGAGCCTTGCCCTGGGCGCCTATCACTACAACCGCGTGACCGGCCAGCGGCAAACATCAATTGCGGTAGTCAGCGAGGAGAACGCCATTTTGCGCAGCGGTCCGGGTGAAAGCAACACCGAACTGTTTAAAATCAATCTTGGTCTGGAAGTAAAAATTCTCGACCGTAGCCAGGGCTGGGTCCAGGTCTCCGCGTCCCCACAGGTCGCCGGTTGGATCGAATTGAAGCGCCTGACCCTGATTTGAAAAAAGCCGGCCTGTATAGCCATTTCCCTTTTTGCCGGCGCGCCTGTTTTTATTGCCATTTTTTCAAGAAAGCATATGACAAGGATCTGGCTAATCGATATATAAAATATCTTTTAGAAGAAATCAGGCTGCGTAAAAACTATGAACTAGCCCTGGACACGGTTTATGTAGGCGGTGGCTCACCATCACTGCTTAAGAGCGGGCAGTTGCAGTCAATCCTGGAAAGCGTGACCAGGAATTTTCACCTGGCCGCAAACACCGAGATTACTCTGGAAGCTAACCCCGAGGATGTGTCGGCGCAGGAATTGCGCTTTTACCGGAGCCTGGGCGTCAACCGCCTGAGCCTGGGCGTACAATCCTTCCAGGAGAGCGACCTGTCAGTTTTGAAACGGACGCATACGGCTGATCAGGCTTACAAAAGCCTGACAAATGCCATTGAAGCAGGTTTTGCCAACATCAGTATCGACCTGATCATCGGCCTGGAGACCCAGACACCGCGTAGCCTGGAAAACAATTTCAAAGTCATTGAAAAATTCATGCCCGCCCACTTATCGGTATATATCCTGGAAGGGGTGCCGTCGAAGCGGCCTCCCCGTGGGGGGGT
>Ga0209747_1000068_pt1 | contig 46743 bp, 38 predicted proteins | sample BarGraNGADG00311_FD_184498 | JGI IMG/M metagenome (GOLD analysis project Ga0209747, IMG submission 184498) | Arctic peat soil microbial communities from Barrow, Alaska - Barrow Graham LP Ref core NGADG0011-311 (SPAdes) (version 2) | ecosystem: Environmental > Terrestrial > Soil > Wetlands > Peat...
GTCGCGGATCTTGAAGCCCTTGTCCTGGGCCTTCTTGCTGATGCGGGTCCAGACGATGTCTCTCTGTCCCATGTGCCAGATGCCCTCGGCGCCGTTGATGAGGTGGTGGCACTGGCGCTCGAGGATGGACTCAAAGTCCTCCTGCATCTTGCGGCCCGCACAGTGAACGACGATCCCCAGCGGAAGCGCCGCGCCGACCTCCATGTCGTCGATCTCTGGCCCGACCACGGTGATCTTGCCGTCCTCGACCTCGTCCATCTCTTTCATCTCGACGAACTCGAACGCCGGGGTTATGTTGCCCCCGAACTGGCAATACATGTCCTCCTTGCGGATGCGCTCACCCTCGAAAGCAGGACCGTATGCCATCGGGATCGGGACTTTGGTGATCTGGATCTTCAGGCCGCGGACCTCGATAGCCCTCTGGACTATCTGATCATGCGGGATGTTGGACACGACGTGCTCGTAGGTACAGACGCCGGTCGGGAGGATCTCCGGGATGGGCGTGTCGGCGATCGTCGGGAAGCCGTAGTTGATGGCTCCGGCGGCGTTCGCGTACCACTCGTCCGTTACCTCTCCGAGCGCCAGCACGAATGCGAATATCCTGTTCTTGTTATAGAGCAACACCTTGCGGAAGTCGCCGGGCTTCGCGCCGCCGAAGCTCATTGCCGCGCGTGCGGCGAACCCGAGCGAGTAGACGGCCGAGCCGATCTCGCGGCCGTAAGGAACGACACGCGTCTCCCAGCCGAGCTGAACGTCGATGCTGGCGAGCTGCTCGGCTACCGTAGTGCCGTTGAAGTTGCCGCTCGTCCACACGTACAGGTTCTTCTGTTGCAGCTCCTTGACGATGCTCTCTGCGATCTGCGGGTCGGGAGCCGATCCGACGAGCGCGCAGAACCCGGGGGCGGAGCCGTCGACGAACTCGACGCCTCTCTCGCGCATGATCACGTCGTCGGCCGCGCCGAGCCAGATCCCGTCGACCGGGTTAGGCCCGTCCACGTACTTGATGGCTTCCTCGATCTCTTCCATGAAGAGGGTCGCCATGCCCGCGTCGAGTGTCGGCCCCAGGTACGGGGTCCACATGTTCTCGGCCGGGACCGGAGGCAGAAGGTCCTCAGCGATCGCCATGACCTTTGCGCAATCACCGAGCTTCTCTACTTTCTCGCCTGTCATTGCATAGATGATGGGCAGGTAGTATGCGGTGTTGGGAAAGCCGATCTCCTGGCCTTCCCCGTGTTTTTGAAGGGCCTCATCGATTCGCGCAGCCACCCGTTCGTGGATGGCGTGCGCGCCTCTGATTGCGGCACTTGCGATTATCTTTGACATCCAAACTCCTCCTTGTATCGGTCAGCCGATGCCAACCGCCCCAGCGGTTAAATCTCCAGCTCTCGTCTCATGGCCATGTCGTACAGGACACGCTCGCGCTTACCCAGGATACCGAGGGCCTCACGCTTCGTATCTATCTTGGAGAGCAGCGCGCCCACCATCTTGTCCGGGTCCGGCTCGAAGCCCCAGGTGTTTCCGTAGATCTCCTGGTAGCCCTCGAACAGGTAATCGGTGAGGGTCTTGCTGCCGGTTGTTGGCCACCTGGCCCCGAAAATAACCGAGGCGCCGGAGGCGACGAAGTACTGGCCGATCGCGATGGCCTTCTCGCTCATCCACTCGGGAGCGCAGCCGATCGCGGGCAGGTCGGATATATCTTTGCCGAGTCCGCCTTCATTGACCATGGCCGTCAGCGCCACGAGGATGCGGCTGTTATCCACGCATGAGCCCGCATGCAGAACCGGCGGTATGCCTACCGCCTCGCATATCTCGCGCAGGCCTTGCGGCATTACGCCTTCCTTGTAAGCGGCCTCGGGGGTCATGAGCCCCACCTTTGCTACGGCTTGTGCCGCGCAGCCGGTCATCACGACGAGGCAGCCGTTTGCCACCAGCTCGCTGACTACCTGCACCGTGATCGAGTCATGCGGAACCCTGGGGTTGCTGCATCCGACGACACCGACAACACCTCTGATGCGACCGTCGATGACGCCGTCATTGAGGGGACGGTAGGAAGAGCGGAACCTGCCGCCCAGCATGTAGTTGATGTACTCGTGGTCGTATCCGGCTGTGAACTCGCTGGTCTTGCTGGGTATGTCGACCTTCCCCCTGTTGGGGAAGTTGTCGATCGCCATCTCGATGATCTTCTTTGCCGTCGTGAGGCCCTGTTCCTCGTGGAACTCAACGTACTCGGACAGCGGCATCTTGCCCTTGGGGCTGGTCGTGATGATCTTGGTGTGGAAGCAAGTGGCCAGCTCGCCGATGGCCTGGTAGACACACTGTACGTCGACCACCATCGCGTCGATCGCGCCCGTCAGTATGGCGAGCTCCTGCTGGAGCACGTTGCCGGCGATCGGTATGCCGTGCCTGGAGAGAATCTCGTTCGCCGTGCAGCATATGCCGGCGATGTTGATGCCCTTGGCGCCCTTGGCCTCAGCCTTCTTGAGCATGTCGGCGTCCTGCGCCGCAAGGAGGATCATCTCGGAGAGAAGAGGCTCGTGGCCGTGAACGATGACGTTCACCTGGTCCTCCTCGAGCACGCCGAGGTTGATCTTCGACTTGATCGGCGTCGGTGTGCCGAACATGATGTCCTGCAGTTCGGTCCCGATCATGGACCCTCCCCAACCGTCGGCCAGCGCGCAGCGCGAGCCTTGCAGGAGGAGGTTCTCCATGTCCTGGTCCACTCCGATGGAGGTGCGGTGCATGGCCTCGACGACCTCGCGGTCGATCCCGCGGGGGAAGATGCCCAGCTTGCGCCAGATCTCCTGGCGGGGTTCCGGCGCGCGGTGCCCGAACTCGAGCTCGCCTTCCTGCTGGCCAAACATCGCCATACACTTCTCGCCGACCTCGAGTGCGATCTCCTCGACGGGCCGGTCTCCGACCTCTATGCCAAGGTCCGCCGCAACCTCGAGCAGCTTGATGCGGTCTTTGATCCCGTAGCCTTCAGCCTCGCCCTTCGCGGCAAGGATCATGGTGTGCGCGACAGCGCGCGCGTGGTCAGAGTGCGCGGCCGAGCCGCCGGCTATCATCCGGACGAAGTTGCGGGCCGCCACTACCTCCGGGGTCGCGCCGCATATGCCGCGCTTCTCCGGATCGCCCTCTTTCTTGGGGGGAGTCAGCCTGCAGGGGCCCATGGCGCAGTTCTTGCAGCAGATGCCGCTCGCGCCGATGGTGCACTCCTTCAGGGTTTCAGCCCTGCTGAACGCGGTGGACATGCCCTCCGCATCAGCCTTCTTCAGCATCTCTATGGATGCTTCACAAGAAGTTTTCTCTTCAAAATCCAACTGTACTCAACTCCTCGATCTTCGTGAGCTCCAGGGCCCTGAAGCCCTAGCCTGTCAATTCGTCTATAACCTTCCGGACCGTCTTGATGGCCTCGGGATGTCGCATTATCACCACGTCGGCGCCGGCTACCAGCAGGCTCGTCGCGGTAAGGATCTCCCACATGATCCCTCTTTTAGTCTCGTCGCCCCACTGCGGCTCGTCGGATGCCGGGGCCTTCGCTTCCTTGGCCTTCCAGGCCTCGGGACCCACGTCGGCGAGCAGGGGCATCTGGGTCATGCTGTCGTCCTGGCGAAGAGCGGCGATCTTGAACCGCTCCATGATCGAGTAGGTGTACTCGAGGCCGTACCCGAGCGCGCCCGTGGTCGGGTCGACGATGATCTTGCCAACGTCTACGCCCAGGTTCGACAGGAGGATGTTCAACTGCTTCGCGAGGTTGACGTCGATCGGCGACTTCGCGGCAACAGTCTGGTTGTAACCCAGGGCCGCGGCGCCGATTGTCTTGTAGTTGTCCTCTTTGGCGGGTCCCATGACGACGTTCTTGCCCTCGCAGGCGGTCGCGACCGCCTTCAGGACCTCTCCGTCCTTTTCGACGTCTTCAGACCCATACACTATCACGGGGATGTTCACGGCATCGGCGACCGCTTTGGCGGTCTCCCCAGCCTCGGCACCCGACTTGTCGTCGCCCTTCGGGTCGGTGCTCTTCAAACGGAGCGCGATGACGTCCGCGCCCCACTCGTCCTGCGCCTTCTTCGCCCATGCCACCGGATCGGAAATGACGTCCCCGAGGGCATCGGCCACGGCCGCCGGCCACTCTTTGGGATTGTCGTCGTAGACCTCGACCGCGATAAGGGGGCGCTTCGGCATGTCCCCTTCCCAGAGGTAGAACGGCAGAACGTTCTCGCCCCCGACCTTTACGTCTCCGGTCCCCAGGACAACTTCTCTTATCCTCGAGTCTGTCGTCTCCTTTGATACCTCAAACGCCATTTGGTTCCACTTCCTTTCTACAGTTCAACCGCACAAGCCGCATTGATATATATCAAAACGGGCAATGCGATTCCATTTGCCTGCCTACATCCCAGCCTGCATCTTCGCCGCGGTGAGCGCATTCTTGAGTAGCATCATGTTCGTGACGGCACCGACCCCGCCCGGGACCGGCGTAATTGCCTTCGCCTTATCCTTCACGTTGTCGAAATCGACGTCGCCCACTGTCTTCGTCTTGGGCTTGCCCTTGTCGTTGAGCACGGGGTTGCCCTCGTCATCCAGCACCTTCACGCGGTTGATTCCGACGTCGATGACTACGGCGCCTTCCTTGACGAGGTCGGCTGTGACGAGCCCGGCCTTGCCGGCCGCGACTATCAGGATGTCAGCGCCGGTGGTGTGCTTGGCCAGGTTGCCCGCCTGCGAGGTGAAGATGTGTGTAACGCTGATGGTGGCGTTCCTGTTGAGCGCCAGCATCGCCACGGGCTTGCCTACGATGTTCGAGTGGCCTACCACCACTATCTCCGCTCCCTCGAAGTCGACACCGACCCTGTCGAGCAGCTCGATGCAGGCAGATGGCGTCGCCGGAGCAAGAGTGGGCTCTCCGAGGAGCAGACGCCCCATGTTCGCCGGGTGGAAGCAGTCGATGTCCTTGTCCTCGCGGATGTTCCTGATGACCGCGGAGTCGCTGATGTGCTCCGGGTAAGGTCGGAGCGGCAGGATCCCACTGACGGCCGGATCGGCGTTCAGCTCTTTGACGATCTCGATGACCTGTTCCTCGGTCGTCTCCGCCGGGACGGTCCTCTCGATGTAGTTGAAGCCTACCAGCGCGCAGTTCTTCTCCACCTGGCCGCGATACATCTTCGACCCGAAGTCTTCGCCCACCAGCAGCGTGGCGATCCCGGGGGCGAGGCCTTTGGCCTTCAGTTTCTCAGTCTCCGCAATGATCTCTGTCTTAATCTCGTCCGCTATGGCATTCCCGTCTATTATCTCCGCCATTACATACCTCCCTAGCCAAGTTTCTCGTACGTTACCTTGACGACTTTATCTTTGAGTTCCAACGACCGTGCAAGTATATCTTGAATGCCAGTCCATTTCTCCTCGTTGAAAGCGGTGTCATTTATGGTGCCGAGGTTGATCTTCACGTTGAGCGCCGCGCACTGGGCGCAGGCCTCGGCCAAGAGAGCGGCCACTCCGGCGTCGCTGACCGCATTGACGTTGCCGATGTCGGCCGCGACCTCGGACAGCTTTGCCACCTCGAGGCACTGACCGGCGATCGCGTAAGGCACCATGGTAGCTTCCTTGCAGGCGGCCTGGATCGCATCGTTCCTCTTCGTCTTCTCTTCCTCGGTCCCGCGGGGCATCTTGAAAGCCTTCGCGAGGACCCCGTAGACCTCCGTGTCCTCCTGCACCAGCTCCTGGAGCCTGGTGCGTACCTTCTCCGAGCCGTCGACCAGCATCTTTATCTGGTCCTGGACGTCGGCGTACTTCTCCTTGCCGATGGTGAGGTTGGCGACCATGCTCACCAGGGCCGCGCCTATGGCCGCGGCGAGCGCGCTCGCGGATCCGCCTCCGGGCTCGGGAGCGCTCGATGCGAGCTTATCCAGGAAATCTACTATCGGACCCTTGACGTACATCTAGACTCTCACCCCCCTGAATCAGGACCGGTCTCATCCCGTCCCGACGTTCTTCAGTGTTTTCTCCATGATCTCACGCACCGCGGTCCGTGCCGCGGAATCCTCAGGCAGCTCGGTGAGCGGCCTGCCCTCCTCGTCGAGCCGTGCCAGTTCAGTGTCGTCAGGAATGACCCCGGCGAGCTCGATGTCCAGGCCCTCGATCTCTTTCTCGAGCCCCTCGGAGAGGGTCCCCCTGACGCGCGACAGCACCAGGTAGAACTTGCCGACGCCGATGTCCATCTCCCGGGCGAGGTCCCGGATCCGCATCGCGGTCGCGATGCCCCGGCGCGAGGGGTCGCTCACTATGAACAGAACATCTACGCCCCGCGTAGTGCGGCGGCTCAGGTGCTCCATGCCTGCCTCGTTGTCCACGACGAGGTACTCATAGCTCTTGTTGAGGCGCTCCAGGAACACCCGCAGCATGTTGTTTATCGCGCAGTAGCAGCCCGGCCCCTCCGGCCTGCCCATGCTGATAAGGTCGAAATCGGGCGTCTCCACCAGCGCCTGCTCGATCTGCATCTCGAGGATGTCCTGCTTGGCCATCCCGGCGGGGAGCGTACCCTTCTGCGTCTTCACGCTCATATCCTCGCGCACGCTTCCGACCGTGTGCTCCAGATCGACGCCCAGCGCCAGGTCGAGGTTGCTGTTGGAGTCGGCGTCGACAGCGAGTATCGGCTTGCGTCCCTCCTCGATGAGGTATTTGACCACCATCGAGGACATCGCCGTCTTGCCGACGCCCCCTTTTCCGGAGACAGCTATCACCGTGGTCAACCGGCTTCACCCCCGGAGGTGGTGCCGAGCCTGGCCCGCTCCCGCGCCTCGGCCAGCCTCTCCATCACGGTCGGGAACTCCTGTATGTGCGTATGGGGGAAGAACATCGCGGCCATGTACTGGTCCATGAACTTCGCGTTCGTCGAAAGCTCGAGGTAGGTCATCATATTGGCGATGCGGTCGGCCTCTTTTATCAGGTTCTTTGACAGGGCCATCAGGTAGCTGCCGAGCAGCGAGCCGTTGCCCATGAACTTGATCTTCTCTACGTCGACGTCCGGGAGCAGCCCGATGATGATCGCCTTATCGATCTCGAGATAGCGGCCGAACGCCCCGGCGATCAGTATCTCCTCGACCATGTCCATGGTCATGCCGACTTCCTCGAGAAGTATGTTTATGCCGGCGAATATCGCGGCCTTGGCCCTCATCAGGTTGTCGATGTCGACATCGGTGATGACGATGTCGCGGTTCGTCCCGCTCTCATCGGCCCAGGCCAGCACGTACTCCCCGCCCGTGTCGCTCTTGCGGACGCGCGGCGTCTCGAGGTCGGTGTTTATCTTGCCGCGCTCGTCCATGATCCCGGTAAGGAATATCTCGGCGAGAGTGTCGATCAGCCCCGAGCCGCAGATGCCCACGGGACGCTTGTTCCCAACGGTGATGATCATCGGCTCGAGCGTGACCTCGTTGATGCGGACCTGCTCTATTGCGCCTCGCGTGGCGCGCATGCCGTGCTTGACCCCGGCGCCCTCGAAGGCCGGGCCCGCCGAGCAAGAGCAGGTCAGGAGCCAGTCTTTGTTGCCGAGCGCCATCTCGCCGTTCGTGCCGATGTCTATATATAGAGTCATCTTCTCCGAGTTGAACATCCCGGACGCAAGGACGCCCGCCACGATGTCGCCGCCGACGTACGAGGCTACGCAAGGCGTACACCTCATGTAGACTCCGGAGGCAATCCTGATGCCGATGTTGGAGGCCTTGATCCATGGGAAGTACTGGGCCACTGGAATGTAGGGATCAACCCTTATGTAGCGCGGGTCGAGCCCCAGCAGCAGGTGGATCATCGTGGTGTTTCCCGACACCACGATGTGGGTGATGCTGCAGAACTCCATGTTCGTCTTCTCGACGACCTGCTGGATGAGGTTCCAGATGGTGGTCACCGCCGCCGACTGGAGCTTGGCCAGCCCGGTCGAGCGGGTCGAGTAGACGATCCTCGAGATTATGTCCTCACCGTAAGAGATCTGCCCGTTGTAATCGGACGCCTCCGCGGTGACCTGCCCCGTCTGAAGGTCCACGAGCTGCACGGAGACGGTGGTCGTGCCGAGGTCGACTGCCAGGGCCGCCTGCCTCGGGGACGTCTCGCCCTTCTCTATGCGCACGGCTCGCAGCTCCTGGCCCCGGTCGAGGACCGTGACCGTGACGTCGAAGCTCGCCGCGCGGATCAGACTCGGGAGCGCCTGGAGCATCGGGTAATCGATCACGACGTCGTTCAGCCCCGCCAACCTGGACAAGGCTCGTTTGATCCTCTCGGCGTCGCTGAGGTTGTCCTCGAGGGTCGGCTTGTCCAGCACGAGGTGGAACTTGGTCATCGGGGGGTTCAGCTCCCACTGCGGCAGCCTCTCGGCCCAGTCTTTCGCGGAGAGGGTGTAGCCCTTGAGCGGGATAGGGGGCCTTCGAGTCAGGGCGCTCTTGTCGCCAAGCTGCGTCTCGATCGGGACGCGGACGTCGGCGTCGCTCTCGATCGTCGACGAGCAGGCCAGCACATAGCCCTGCTTCATCTCCTCCCCGGAGAGCTTGACCGCGAGCTTCTGCTTCACCTCGCCCTTTTCGACGATGACGCGGCACTTTCCGCAATAGCCCTCGCCGCCACAGGAGGCATTGATGTGAACGTCGGCCTTCATGGCCGCCCGCAGGAGGTTCTCTCCCTTATCGACCTCGATGCAGCGGTTCTCCGGGTAGAAACAGACTCTGACTTTTTCCATTATTGCTCGTTAGACCCCTGAGTCCGCGAGTGCTCCACCGGGGCAGTACCCCCGTGGCGCCGTATCGCAGATTCTGACTGTGAAGACCTGTCCGCCACCGGTGCCTGCGGCCAGAGGCGCAAGGTCGCTTTCCTTCAAGACCGTCTTAGAAAAGGCCCACGATCCTTCCGCCTTCGACAAGGTCGACCTTGTTTCCGGCAGGCTCGGACGGAAGACCCGGCATGGTCCTCATCTCGCCGCAGAGCGGGTAGAGGAACCCGGCACCGATCGTCGGGCGGATCGCCCTGATGGGCAGACGCCATCCGGTCGGGCGGCCCTTGAGGTTCGGGTCGTGCGACAGCGAGAGGTGCGTCTTAGCCATGCAGAGCGGGAGCTTGTCGAAGCCCTCGTCTGTGAAGCGCTTGATGTCCGCTTCGGCCACCGGTGTGTAATCCACTCCGTCCGCGCCGTAGATCTTGGTCGCTATGGTCTCGATCTTCTCCTTGATGGAGGCATTGAGGTCGTACAGATACTTGAAGTCCTTGGGCATGTCGCATGCCTTGACTATCGCCTCGGCTGCTTCCTTGCCGCCCTCGCCGCCCTTCGCCCAGACCTCGATCGGCTCGCAGAAGTCCGCGCCCGCCTTGAGGGCAAGGTCCTGGACCATGGCGACTTCCTTGTCCATGTCACTCGTGCGGCGGTTGACAGTGACTACGACCGGCAGGCCGAACAGCTTCATGTTCTCGACGTGCTTTACCAGGTTCTGGCAGCCCGACTCGAGCGCCGGCATGTTCTCGGCAGCCTGAAGCTTCTCGTCGATCTTCTTGCCCGGTTTCGCCTCGAAGGCTCCGCCGTGCATCTTGAGCGCGCGCACCGTGCTGGTGATAACCACGCAGTCAGGGGTGATCCCGTATTTCTCGAGCACCCTGACCTTGATGTCCATCATCTTCTCGGCGCCGCAGTCGGCCCCGAACCCGCTCTCGGTGAACACGTAGTCGCAGAGCTTGGTGGCGATGAGGTCCTCGACCACCGAGTTGTTGCCCTGCGCGATGTTCGCGAACGGTCCGCCGTGCATGAAGCACGCGTTCCCCTCGAGGGTCTGGATGAGGTTCGGTTGCATGGCGTCCTTGAGCAGGACGGCCATGGAGCCCGCGCACTTCAGGTCGGTTGTCGTGACAGGCTTGCCGTCGTACGTGTATGCGACCACGATCCTGGCGAGCCTCTCCTTGAGGTCCTGCAGGTTCTCCGCCAGCGCCAGAATGGCCATGACCTCGGATGCCACAGTGATGTCGAAGCCCGTCTGACGGGGATAGCCGTTCTGCTTTCCGCCCAGGCCCACCACTATATCACGCAGGGCGCGGTCGCTGATGTCGACGACGCGACGCCACGAGATGGTCATGGGGTCGATGTTGAGCTTGTTGCCGAGCAGGATGCTCGTGTCGATGTACGCCGCGCAGAGGTTGTTCGCCGCTCCCACCGCGTGGATATCACCGGTGAAGTGCAGGTTCAGGTCCTCCATGGGAACGACCTGGCTGTAACCGCCGCCGGCGGCCCCGCCCTTGATGCCGAAAACCGGGCCCATGCTGGGCTCGCGGATGTTGATGATGCTGCTCCGGCCGATCTTGTTCATTGCCTCAGTGAGGCCGATCGCCGTAACGGTCTTGCCCTCGCCCAGTGGCGTTGGTGTGATCGCGGTGACGTCGATATACTTGCCGGTCGGCTTGTCCTTCAGCCGATCGATCACATCGAGGTGCACCTTTGCCTTGTACTTGCCGTAAAGCTCGAGATCGTCCTCCTCAAGCCCGATTTTCTTGGCGATTTCGACGATCGGCTGCATTTTGGCCGCTTGCGCGATGTCAAGGTCACTCGGAACTGCTGCCATAGCCCCTCCTTAAGTTTCAGTGCCATCTCAACTAAAGACCCCTGCTCGGGGTCGGATCCGACTCATTCCAACGTTCAAAAAAGTGAAGGTTTACGCACCAGCCCCTTTCGTAAGGATTCAGCTAAAAGGACATGCCTGCGGTCTTATATCTCCTTACACAAATAGAACCTCCATATTGGAGGCACCACGCGAGATTATATAGTGCTTGTCAACCGTATTGCAAGCGAGAAAGCGCAGGTTGGCGAGGCCGCCTGAACGCCGCGGTTCCGCGGTCCACACGGGCCCCTCAACAGACGGCGGGTGGAGCCTTCGGGGCCCCGGTCCCGGGCAGCCGCCGCCGCCGGCCGGTCGTTGACTGAGCAACCCCTATGTGATTGAGTTTAGGGCGCTTTTTCACACATTCGAACCTGAGAATATGTTGCAAGGGGGCTCAATATGGCAGAAACAGGAAAGTTCGACGTTGTAGTGATCGGTGCGGGACCTGGTGGCTATCCGGCCGCTATAAGGGCCACGCAGCGCGGGGCGACTGTCGCAGTCGTCGAGAAGGAGAAGGTCGGGGGCACGTGTCTCAACTGGGGCTGCATCCCTACAAAGACGCTCCTGGCGTCCACCGAGCTCATAGCACACGCCCGTGAGGCGGAGAAGTTCGGCGTCAAGATCACCGGCATCGAGGCCGACTGGACCGCGATCATGGAGCGCAAGCAGTCAGTGACCGACACGCTGGTCGGCGGCATCCTCCAGCTCCTGAAGGCCAACGGGATCGAACTGGTGACCGGAGCCGCCATGATAAACAAGGACAAGAACGTCGTCGTACAGACGGCCGACGGAGAGCGCGTGCTCGAGACCTCCAAGGTCATCATCGCCACCGGGTCCGACCCGGCGGAGCTCCCTACTTTCGATTTCTCGCAGCCGTCTGTCATGACCTCGACGGACGCGCTGGCGCTCGACCACATCCCCAAGAGCCTGATAATCGTCGGCAGTGGGGTCATCGGCAGCGAGTTTGCCTGCGTCTTCTCCACGCTGGGCACCGAGATCGTGATGCTCGAGCTCATGGACCGCATGCTCCCCACCGAGGACAGCAGGATCGCAAAGCAGATGAAGAGCAGCTTCCGCAAGATGGGAGTCGACGTCCGCACCAAGACGACGGTCGAAGAGGTGCTCGAGTACAAGCCGGACAGCATCAAGGTCAAGCTCTCGTCCGGCGAGGAACTCTCGGCGGAGAAGCTGCTGGTGTCGATCGGCCGCAAGTTCAACTCGGCGGGCCTTGGGCTCGATGAGCTGGGCGTCGAGACGGACGAGCGGGGCCGCATCATCGTCGACCAGGCGATGGAGACGAGCGTTGACGACATCTACGCGGTCGGAGACGTGGTCGGCGGCATACTGCTCGCCCACACGGCTACCTTCGAGGGCCTCGTTGCCGCGGAGAACGTCACCGGCGGAAACGCGACGATGAATTACCACGTCGTCCCGGCCTGCATCTTCACGACCCCCGAGATCGGCAGCGTCGGCCTGAACTCGGACAAGGCCGCCGAGCAGGGCATCGACGTCATCGTGAGCCGCTTCCAGTTCGGGGCTCTCGGTAAAGCGATGGCCATGGGCGAAGACTATGGCTTTGTCCAGCTCGTGATCGACGCGAAGACCGACCGGGTGCTGGGCGCTCAGATCATGGGGCCGCACGCATCCGACCTGGTACACGAGGTTGCGGTAGCGATGCACCTGGGGGCAACCGCCGAGGACATCGCCAACACGATACACGCGCACCCCTCGCTTCCCGAGGCCATAATGGAAGCGGCGGAGGCAGCGCACGGCAAGGCGATCCACGTCGCGCCGCCCAGGAAGAAATAGGGAATTACCCCTGGCAAGCACAAAACGACGCTTCCGCCGGCCGGAAGCGTCGTTTCTTTTTGTCAGGGCTCAGGTGCCAAAGACGCTTGTCACTTAAGAAAATAGACCTGACCCCATTTTCTTAAGTTATTTGTTCAGGTCCTCGATGACGAGTTCGGCTACCATATCTTCCCTGCCCATCAGGTAGTGGTCCGTGGAGGGCATGACCATGATGTCCTGCTCTTGTCCTCCGGACGCCTCACGGACGAACGCCTCCAGAAAATCCAGCGGGCAGAACTGGTCGTTGGCGCCGATGATGTAGTGCCTGGCAACCGGAGAAGCAGCAACGAGCGTGGCGTACGGGTTCCAGTCGTAGAGCATCAAGGGCGGCGCGATGGCGACGCACGCTCTCGCGCCAAGGCCTTCCGCGAGCGCAAGCAGACACATCCAGGCCCCAAACGACCAGCCCGAGATGCCTACGTCCGCGCTGTCGACCTCGCTCCGGGAAGACAGGAAGTCATAAGCCCCGGCAACGTCTCCTGGCTCCTCGAGCCCGTCGGTGAAAGTGCCACCGCTGCCGCCCACGCCTCCAAAGTTGAACCTGAGAACGGCGAGCCCGGCCTTGTTCATCCTGAACTCCATGGTCTCGAGCAGCCCTACGGTCATCCCCCCTCCGCCGGCGGGATGGGGGTGGCAGAGGACAACTCCCGGAGACTCTCCGCCCTTGTCCGGCAGGCTCAGAAGCCCTTCGAGCTCGATGTTGCCCGAAGGCCTCTCCGACACGAAGGTCACTCTCTCGGCCATACTCCGCTCCTCCAGCGCGTCGATACAAAACGAGAAGGCGGCCTGGTGAGGCCGCCTTCCAGAGTGCTTCAAGAACTCAGAACTTCACCTTTATCAACTGCAGCGGACACGCGTCCACACAGAAACCGCACAGGATACACCGGTCCTTGTCGAGCCCCAGCTCCCAGTCGGGCGCGGCCAGCTTGAGCGCTCGCGGCTGGCAGACGGCGGTACACGCCCCGCACGAGATGCATGTCTCCTCGTCCAGCTCGATGTCGGTGATAGCGTCCTCGACCTGGACCCCCTGCTCTTTCAAGTGCTGGACGCCAGCCTTGATCTTCTTTCCTTCGCCTTCCAGCTCCACGAGCATGCGCCCGATCTCGCCCTCGTGGATCTCCGCGCGGAGTATGTTGGTCATCACGTCGTACTCCTTGACCATGAGTGAAACCACGGGCCGCTCCACGACCTCGGGAGGGAACGTCAGCACGATCCTCTTCTTCGCCATCTAGACCCCCTCCTCATCACGGATCTCTAGCGGGAGCGTGACACCCTCAGTGGGCAGCGGTTGAACAGGCACCGACAGCAGGAACTTGCCTTCCTTGATCCACGCCTTCAGGTTAGACGCTATCTGCCGCGCCACTTTATAGCTTGACAGCGGTGCCGTGGGCACCTTCTTGCCGGCGAGCTCTATCGAGCCGCTTCGCAGCTCGGAGTAGCTCACGCGCCTTATGGGGTCGCGCGACCTCGTGGGTTGGCTGTAGTCGAAAACGGAGGTCACGATGTCGGAATCCGCGACCCCGGTGTAGGCGGCCATCTCCTCGTCCAGGACCGGTATGGGTATGCCCACGCCGACGTACATGCTCACCCCGTACCGATGGAACCTCGCGCCGCGGATGAACCTCGAGTCCATCTGCTTGAGGTCCCCGATAAGTGCGAGGCTCGCGGCCGGGCCCACGGGCGTGCCCCCGGGCGACCGCTCAACCGTCGGCTTGTGCTGCGTCCCTTCCCAGGCGACGTATCCCGCGGTCCCTCCAAGGAAGATGCGGGTGCCCATCCCGATAGTCCGGTAGAGCGGGTCGTTCAGCAGCGGGCTGAGCTGGCCGGCGCTGCAGTACGTCGCATTCGCGAAGCCGGGCAGGAGCACTCCCATGTATGTGTAGATCGTCCGGTCAGACCCGTTCGTGGCGCAGGCGTAGTTCTGGTACGCGTTGCGCGGGTCGAACAGGTAGGCCTGGTTGATCGTGTCCTTGTCTATCCAGGTCTCGATCTCCTTGCGCGGGTAGCAGTCAGTCCCGTAAGCGGTGCTGCGCAGCCTTATCCTCTTTCCCTCGATGAGGTCCTGTATGACGTGCGCGCCTCCATAAGCCATGCCCTCAGAATCAGACACAGCCGTGGCGCCTATGTAGACATCCACCGCTGCCAGGTCCGCGCACACCGGAACGTCGTTCAGCCAGACCTTGCTCATCTTTATGGGGGGCTCACTGTGGCCGACGTTTACAAACGCGCCCGAAGAGCACATCGGCCCGAACGTCCCCGTTGTGACGACGTCCACTTTGCGGGCAGCCTTCGCGGCGCCCTCGGACTTGACGAGCTCTGTCATCTCGTCAGCCGTGATGACAACCGCTTCGCCCTTCCTGATCTTCTCGTTGATCTCCTCGTAAGTCTTGGCCACAATCTCACCTCCCTGTCAGTCGCTACACCATTGTAGTCGAATCTCTGGGGTCAGGTCGTGCGTTGCGTTTTGCACCGTCAGTACCAGGCTCAACGAATGCTCATGGTGCAAAACGCACCGCACGACCTGACCCCACACAGAAAAAGCCCTCCGTCCGCATGGGGACGAAAGGCTGAGCCTTCGCGGTACCACCCCACTTCGCCCCCGCCTCGCGGCGGCGGGCCTCTCCGGGTACGGCCCTCGCGGGACATACCCTGGTCCTGTTACGGGGACTTCCGCCCGGTTCTACTCGCCGTCGGCCGGCTTTCTTCCGGGAACTCAAGGGCCATGTTCGAGAAGGCCCGCGGCGCCGGCTCCCACCATCCCGGCTCGCTTCAGCCCGGCTTCTTCTCTACTCTTCCCTATCAACGCTTGTCTCGGGAACTCGGATTGTCAAGCATCTTCGTGTATTGGATAACCTACCGTTTTACTCGGAATATGTCAAGGAAGCGCCGGCCTGCTAAGATGTGGGAGGTTCCAGATGCGGAAAAGAGAAACAATCCCGAATGAAAAGCAGCAGTGATAGCTTGAAACCTCGCACGAGGGTATGGGCACTCGGGATACTTGCGGCGCTGAGCTTTCTGACTTACTGGGTACTGGTAGCCCTGTCGCTCAACCCGAAGCTTTCCATCGTCCACAACGTCGGGGGAGCGACGTACGGCGGTCCCCTCACGTGGCCCTCGAGGTGGCTTCACCTGGCGGGAATCTCCCCGCAGGCGAGGGAGTGGCTCTTCATCTTCCTCGTGGCGGTCCTCACGGTCATGTGGCTCGCGGCCATATACGTGGTGCGCCGTGATAACCGCAGGAGCCCCACGATAATCATCGCCGGCGCGTTCGGCGCGTTCGCCCTTCTGTTCGTCTTCGGTCCGGCCTTCCAGTCCACGGACGTGTTCAGCTACGCCTGGATGGGACGCGTGATGTCTGTCTATCACAGGAACCCGTACGTCCTGCTTCCGGTCCAGCGGCCCCACGACATCTTCTCCCCGATGATAGGGTGGAAGTACAACACCAGCGTCTATGGCCCTGTGTTTCACTACGTCTCGTATTTCCTGGCGAGAATCGGGGGCAACAGCATCGCCAGAAGCGTGCTCCTGTACAAGCTCCTGGCCTGCGCCTCGTACGCGGCGTGCCTCGCGCTCGTCTACAACCTGACTCGTCGCATCGCGCCCGGCAGGGAGAACATGGCGCTGGCAGTCTCGGCCTGGTGCCCCATACTCGTCATGCATATCCTCGGCGGAGCCCACAACGACTTGCTCATGGTCGCATTCGTGCTCGGCGGATACCTCTTATACAGGAAGGGCTACCTTCTAGCCGGAATCGCGGTCGCCGCCGTCGCTGTCGCGGTCAAGCTCACCGCGGCTCTCGCTCTTGCTCCCCTTATCGTGCTCTATGTAAGGGACCGTCAGGGCGCTCAACTCAAGAGGCTGGTCGCCGGCGGAGCTACCAGCATCGCCGTGGTAGGCCTGCTTTACCTCCCGTTCTGGGACGGGATGAAGATCTTCAGCAGCACGAGCCACATGTCGAAGCTGTACTCCGGCGCGTCCGTTCCGAGGCTGGTGAGCTTCGAGTATCAGAAGATCCTCACGCGCGGCGGGATGAGCGCCTCCCGCGCCGCGGCCGTAGCCAACAGCCGGGTACAGCTTCTCTTCCTGGCGATCATGGCTGCAGGGGCCGTGATACTGCTGCTGGGCGTGAAGGACTTCCGGTCGATGGCGGCATGCGCCGGCGGGCTCGTCCTGCTGTGGTTCCTCACGACGACTTACATCCTGCCCTGGTACCTTGCCCTGGGCCTTCTGGTGGTAGCCGTCTCCGGCTGGAACCTGACGACCGGTCTGCTTGTTGCAGCCTCGGCAATTCTCGGACTCTACCGGATACCTCTTGCAAAAAGCATCTCCGGGCCGACCACGTACATTGCTCTGCCCCTGGCGACGCTACTGGCCGCGTGGCTGGTGACAGGCGGGTATTCGCGGTGGAAGGCCAGGCGCGCGACATCTGAGGCCACCGCGACCGAGGGCGCACTCGGCCTCGAGCCCGTCCTGCCGGAAGATTGACGCAAGGGTCGATGCCCCGCCGGCACCAGATGCTTTCTTGAATCCATATAAAAGCGCCCTTGACCTCGACATTGGCTTCTCCTAATCGGTTATTATTGTCTGGCACACTAAATGGCGGCACTTAGCCAACATCCAAGGAGGCGTTTCCAATGGCAATGGTCGAGTGGTTTGAATTCCAGGTTCCCGGCAAGGTCATCTGCGCGGAGCACTGCGTTGACAGCATAGGAACGGAGATGGACAAGGTCGGTGGCTCGAAGGTCCTCCTCGTCACGGACGTTGGCGTCGAGAAAGCCGGGCTCTGCCAGCTCATCATGGAAGGCATGGAGAGCGGCACCGGCGAGATCGTCGGAACCTTCAACGAAGTGCCTCCCAACTCAGAAGTAAAGATCGTCGAGAAGTGCTACGCCATGGCCAAGGAGAAAGGCGCCGACTCGCTCATCTCGGTGGGCGGAGGAAGCGTCATCGATACCGCCAAGGGCACGACTCTCCTCATGGTCGAGGGTGGAGAGCTGCTCGACCACCAGAGTGCCGTCTACACCCCTTCGGGCCCGATGCCAGCTCACATCGCCGTGCCGACAACGGCCGGGACCGGTTCCGAATCCACTTTCGCCGCGGTCATCGCCGACCACGAACAGATGATGAAGCTCATCTTCCAGGGGCCGGAGCTGGCTCCGACAGTGGCGATGCTAGACCCTATAATGACCAAGACCCTTCCACCGCACCTGACCGCCTCCACCGGCATGGACGCCCTCACCCACTGCATCGAGGCCCTCCACTCGGAGATGCACGAGCCCATCTGCGACGGGCTGGCGCTGTACGCGATCAAGCTCATCAAAGATTACCTGGTCCGCTCGGTCAAGGACGGCGGTGACATCGAGGCAAGGACCTACATGCTCATATCCGCGAACATGGGCGGCGTCGCCTTCGCAAACGCTTTCGTCGGCATCATACATGCGATGGCCCACTCGGTCGGCGGCAAGTTCGGCGTTCCTCACGGAGTCGCGAACGCGATCCTCCTCCCCTACGGGATGGAGTTCAACCTCCGCTACGTCGAAGAAGGCGTGCCCGAGAAATACAAGATGGTCGCCGAGGCGCTCGGGATCGACGTCAGCAAGGACGACGACGTGACGGCCGCTCGCAAGGCGATCGAGTACCTCAAGAACCTGACCGTCGAGATCGGCCTTCCTCAGAAGCTGAGCGAGGTAGGGGTCCCCGAGGACGGCATCGAGGCCGTCACGGATGACGCCATGATCGACGGCTCCATGTTCAACAACCCGGGGGAGCCCGAGTTCGAGGAAGTCGCCGACCTTTTCAAGCAGGCACTGTAGTACACGGGGAGAGCGAATTCACGTTTGAGGTCTGACCCCGGACGTGAATCACGGGTGTAGACCTGTCAACTTGCCGGGCGACCGGCGGCGGTATGGAGGTGGTACTTTTGGCCCTGCGCGAATACTACGAGTTCTGTTCGCCCACCAAGGTCATGTTCGGCCTGGGACTCACCGAGGACATCGGCACTGAAGCCGAGGTACTGGGAGCCACGACCGCGATGATCATCACGGACAAGGTCATCCACGGGTCCGGCCTGGTCGATCCCATCGTGAAAAGCATCGAGAAGAGCGAGCTCGACCTGGTCGAGGTCTACACCGAGGTACCCGTCAACTCAGAGGTAGAGACGTGCATGGCTATAGCCGAGCTCGGCGCGGCCGCCGGCGTGGACCTCCTCATCTCCGTGGGAGGCGGCAGCGTGATCGACACCGCTAAGGGTGTCAACATCCTGCTGGGCGTCGGAGGCGATCTGCTTGATGACTGGCAGGGCACCCACCTCGTCCCCGAGCCGCTCAAGAAGCACATCGCGGTCCCCACCACGGCGGGCACAGGCGCCGAAGTAACCCTCGGCGCGGTCATCAAGCACACACCGGGCGGCGTCAAGGTCACCTTCAACAGCAAGTACCTGCTTCCCGACGTCGCCGTTCTCGACCCGCTTCTTACAGTGTCGATGCCACCGGGCCTCACCGCAGCCACCGGGATCGATGCTTTGACCCACGCGGTCGAGTCCTTCACCAGCCGCGAGCACATGCCGCCTTCGGACGCGTTCTGCACCTATGCCGTGCAGGCGATCTTCGAGAACCTCTCGAGAGCGGTGGAGGACGGCGAGGACATCGAGGCGCGGGGCAACATGCTCATCGCGGCGAACCTGGCGGGCAACGCCCTGTCCCACACGATGTCTATCGGGGCCTGTCACGCGATGGCCCACGCGGTCGGAGGCCTCAGCCCGGTGACCCACGGAGTGGCGAACGCCATCATCCTGCCCACGGTCATGCGGTACAACATGGAGGAAGCGGCCGAGCGCTTCGCGGCGCTGGCACCGTTTGTCGGGGTCGAAGCCGCCGGCCTGGACGAGCTCGAAGCCGCTGGTCTGGTCATCGACACCCTCGTCGATTTCATCTACTCGTTCGGGCTGCCCAGGACCCTCAAGGAAGCGGGTGCGGACGCGGCGATGGCCGAGCGGATGGCCGGGGAAGCGATGGGTGACGGACAGATGTACGGCAACCCGCGCGAGGCGGACTTCGACGAGATACTTGCGCTCTACAACGAGCTCCTGGCGTAGAGATCCGGGCGGCCGGGCTGACCCTGCCCCTCGGGCAGCCGTCTAGGCGATGATGTCCAGCGCGCCTTTCATGATCTCGGCCGTGAACGGGCCTTCACCAATGACCTCGCCGTCGGCCTGCAGGACCATCCGGTCCTTCGAGACGACCTTCACCTTGCTGCCGCGCAGGACCATCACGGATTCGTCATCGACGTGAGTGCCCCTGTAGACCGCCGGGATCGTCCTGATCATCTTCACTTTGGCTATGCCCTTCTCGATGGCGCTGTGGTGAGGGGGCGGAGTTCCAACCGGCTCGTCCAGCGCAGGCTTTCCGTAGCCGGCGCCGATGATGACGATGTCGAAGAGCCCGTCGTCACAGATGGCGTCCGGCGCGATGCACATCTTGCCTCCGAAGTATTTACAGTTGGCGATCACGCACGTGGTCGCGAGCAAGTGGTAAACCTCGCCGTCCACGTGTAGCTCGACGTCCTTGTCCTTGTAGCGCGCATACGTGACAGCCAGGCTGAGAAGGTAAGTGCCGATGCCCCCGACGGCCTTTGAGACGCCCTCGGGCATGTTGTTGGCCCGCTCGGTCACCTCACCGTCGAACCCGAGACCCGCGATGTTCACAAAGTATCCCGTCCGCACTCCGTCTTCCGCGCGGTACTCCATCCAGCCGACGTCGATCGTGCGGGAATTGCCGGATGCCAGAAAAGACGCGGCCGTAACCCAATCCCGGGGGACCTTCAGCGTGCGGCACAGGTCGCTGCCCCTCCCGGTCGGGATGATACCGAGCCTCGGCCGCCGATCGCGCTCCACGGCCATGAGGCCGTTCGTCACCTCGAACACGGTCCCGTCGCCCCCTACCGCCACCACCGTTCCGTAGCCGTCGCCAGCGGCGTCACGCGCGATCTCTATCGCGTGCTCGGGACGCTCGGTGAACTTGAAATCGAAGTCGAGGCCAAGGTCACGCAGGGTGGTGACGAGCTCGTCCCAGATAGTCCCGGCCTCGCCGTTGCCCGCTACCGGGTTCACTATAAGCATGGCCCTCGAAGCGTTTGGACTGACAGGCGCGGGCTTCCCCTTCCCGCCGGCTGCCTCCGACTTCTTCTTCCGGCCGAGTATCTTGCTCCTAGGCTGCTTTGCCTTCTCCTCGGGCATGCCACCACCCTTTCAAAAGGAATATCGCGCGATGCGGTCTTGTCGAACGGTTCTCCCTCGCCCTCACGCACTGAGCACGAGGGTCAGCGGAGCAGACGGATTATAGCACAGGCCAGGCGGCCTCCCGAGCGCCTTACGCCATGCCGGAATGTCGGCTACGGGGCGTGCGCACATGTTATTATGTGTGCTGTCCGTTTGTGTTCCAAACGGGCGCTTTCGTGCTCATAGAGACAAGATAGTCAGTAATACGATGACTGGAGGAAAGACATGCTCAGCATGGACAACGTGACAGCCTGGGGAGTCAGGGGCTTCGCCTCCATCGCAAAGCTCCCGAAGTTCGAGACATGGAAGAAGGGCGAGACGCTCAAGATCCTGCTGGTGGGCTATAACGGAAAGCGCAACACCGGCGCCGACGTGAGGGTCTGCGAGATGGTGAAGCAGTACTACCGCATCCTCGGCGAAGACAAGATACAGATCAGCGTGATGACCCTCGACACCGAGATGACCGAGGTCTACTTCCAGTCACCCACAGAGCAAATACAGTTCAGCACTATTTTCTTCAAGGACTTGCTCGACGCGTGCAACACGCACCACATGGCCGTGCTCTGCGAAGGCAGCACGCTCAAGAGCAAGTTCGCGAACGCCCTGACTTTGTTCTTCTGCGAGGCAGCGGGGATCATGAAGAAGCAGGGCAAGCCTTGCTTCGCTTACGGCTCCGAAGCCGGCGACATGGACCCGTTCGTGAAGAAGCTCGCCGCCGACCTGTGCAGCGATACATATTTCATAGCGAGGACGGAAGAGTCCCTCAAGATAGTCAAGGAGATGGGCCTCAAGGGGCACATGGGCACCGATACCGCCTGGACCTTCACCCCTGCCCCGCCCGAATGGGCCGAGAAGGAGCTCAAGGAGAAGACCGGGTGGGACGGCAAGAAGCCGGTCCTCGGCGTCGCGATCATCAACCCGTTCTGGTGGCCGGTCTCGCCAAGCCTCACCAGGCTCGCGAAAGCGACATTCGAAAAAGACTGGGATTACCACATGGAGAAATACTACTTCTTCTCCGATTCGCCCGAGCGCAGGGCCCAGTTCGATAGATACGTCAAAGCCCTGGCGGATGCAGCCAACTCGTTCTGCGAGACCCACGACGCGCACGTCGTGGCGATCGGGATGGAGGCGCTCGACCTCGACGCCTGCGAGAAGTTCTGCGCGCAGATCAAGACTCCGACCGGTTACTTCAGCTCAAAGTTCTACGACGGCTTCCAGATGGGATCGGTCCTTCACAAGCTGTCGATGCTGGTGACGTCGCACTACCACGCGCGCGTGCTGTCGTCCACGGGCGGCGTGCCGTCGATCGCGGTCTCCATGGACGAGCGGCTCTACAACATCTTCAACGAGTGCGGCCACATCGAGGACTACTACCTCAAGACGGACGATCCGCAACTCGGCAAGAAGCTCATCGAGACCCAGGAGAAGTGCTGGGATAACCGCGAGCAGGTCGCGCGTGAGATCAAGTGCTCGATCCCCGGCTATCTCGAGACGATGGCCGAGATGGGCAAGTTCTTCCGCGGATGGGTCGCCGAGCAGCTTCCCGGCATCGAGCTCGGCCCCGAGCCCGAGGACTGGCTGGGCTACCTGCCCGACCTGAACGACGGCCTCAAGGCTATCCTCGCCGACAAGAGCAAAAAGGCGGTCTAGAGAGAGACCGCGCGGCTGCGTATTCGAGATCCGTCAGGCGGTCCGTGCGCGCCCGCGTACATATGATGGTGTTGGGTTTGAGAAAGACAGTGGTGACGGGAGAAACAGAATGCTTAGCATGGACAACCTGATCGCCTGGGGCGTGGAAGGCACGACGGCACTGGCGAGGCTTCCCAGGTTCGAGACCTGGAAAAAGGGCGAGAAGCTCAAGATCGTGCTCGTGGGATATAACGGCAAACGCAACACGGGGGCCGACGTGCGGGTGGCCGAGATCGTCAGGCAGTTCAACAAGGTGCTGGGGGACGATAAGATCGACATCACCGTGCCTACTCTCAATCCCGATCTCACCAAGGTCTACTTCGACCGCGACGCGAAGCTGAGCAAACTGAACACGATCTTCTTCAAGGACGTGCTCGACCTCTGCTCGAGCAACCACATCGCGGTGATCTCGGAGGGAAGCACACTCAAGAGCCAGTTTGCGAATGCGCTGACGCTCTACTTCTGCGAGGCGGCCGGCGTCATGAAAAAGCAAGGCAAGCCGTGCCTGGCATACGGGTCCGAGGCCGGCAGGATGGACGGCTTCGTGAAGAGCCTGGCCTCGCGCATGTGCGATGAGACCTATTTCATCGCCAGGACCGAAGCCTCCCTGAAGATCATCGAGGGAATGGGCCTGAAAGGCCACGTCGGCGCCGATACCGCGTGGACCTTCCCCCCGGCCCCGAAGAGCTGGATCGAGCGCGAGCTGCGCGAGAAGACAGGCTGGGACGGCAAGAAACCCGTCATCGGCGTCGCCTGCATCGACCCGTGGTCGTACCCCGTGAAGCCCAACGTCTCCAAGACGCTGAAGTCGGCATGGACCCACAACTGGGAGAACCATTACGAGAAGGTCTACTTCTTCGCTGCCTCCGAGAGGAACGGGAAATATCCCGCTTACCTTCAAGGCCTCGCCGACGGGGTCAACAACTTCCGAAAAGATCACGACGTACACCCGGTCATCGTCGGCATGGACTGGACCGACCTCGACGCCTGCACCGACCTGCAGGGCCGGATTGACGGGAAACCATACATCTTCAGCTCGCGCTTCTACGACGGGTACCAGATGACGTCGGCGCTCCACTACCTCTCGATGCTCATCACGTCGCGATATCACGCGCGCGTGCTTTCGATGACGGGCGGAGTGCCCTCTATCGCGGTGTCGCTCGACGAGCGGCTCTACAACATCTACAACGAGTGCGGCCAGCTCGACGACTACTACCTGAATACGGACGAGCCGGCGCTCGGAGCGAAGCTGCTCCCGATGATGGTCAAGATATGGGAGAACCGCGAGCAGGTGTCCCTGGACATCAAGTGCCAGTTGCCGAGGTACCTCAAGCAGGTCGCCGACATGGGTAAGTTCTTCCGCGGCTACGTGGAAGAGCAGTTCCCGGGCATAGAGCTCGCGGGCGAGCCGGCGGACTGGCTCGGTTATATTCCGGAGCTCTACGACGAGCTCGAGACGGCAGTCAAGGATGCTGAGTAGCACGATTCGTCAAGCCGCAGGGAGGTCCGGATGGTCGCTGATGTCCTGGTAATCGGTGCCGGCTGGGGCGGGCTTACGACCGCTGCTATCCTCGCCCACAACGGGCTCGAGGTGCGAGTGCTGGAGGCCACGGGCCACCTGGGCGGCCGCTCGGCCTGCGATCGCAAGGACGGCTTCATCGTCGACTACGGCATCCACATCAACGGCTACGAGTCGGCCGGGCCCGCGGCCAGGGCGCTTAGAGAGGTCGGCCACGAGATCGACTTCCTTTTGTACGGCAAGCCGCTGCTCTATGTCGACCGGGAGTTCATACCGCTGCCCACCGGAACTTCCTCGTTCCTTGCGTCGAGCCACCTTTCGTTCGCGGACAAGATGATCATCGGGCACGGTGTCCGGAGGCTTATTGTCGCCAGGACGGACAGGATCGCGGACAAGCCTCTGAAGGACGTCATCCCGGGCGCGAAAAGGGAAGCAGTCCTGGACTTCTACAGAATTCTCTCTTCAATAGGCCTGATCTCGCCGGACGTCGAGGTGGCCAGCGCCGGTGAATTCTCGAAGTTCCTCAGGCGGGCCATGAAGGCGAGGCATCAGGTCTCCTACCCGCGAGGCGGAACGGGCCAGATAAACGATGCGCTCGCTGACAAAGTAAAAGAGTCCGGCACGATCTCACTGAACAGCCGCGTCAAAGCCCTGGAGTTCCAGAACGGCAAAGTGCGCTCGGTGAAGGTGCACGATGAAGACCTCGAGGCTGCGGCGGTTGTGCTGGCGGTGCCGGTCCAGAAGCTTGGCGACCTCGTTGGAGATGCCCTGAGCGCTGACTTCAAACGCAAGTGCGCGTCTCTCATCCCGACCGCGGGCCTGTCGCTGGACCTCTGCCTCGATAAGCCGGTGTCAGACATAGACAGCTTCTTCATCACGGCTGATCCGATAACCATGGGCCAGTTCACCTCGAACATCGATCCCAGCACGGCGCCTGAAGGCAAACAACTGGCGACGTTCTTCTGCCCGCTCCGCGGCGAGGTGCTCGAAGACCATGCGCGGCTCGACGCAGAGTCGAAGAGGTTCATGACGCTCATCGAGGAGATGTTCCCGGGGATCATGGACCATGTCGAATGGGAGCGCATGCTGAAGCTCAAGATGGTCGACGGCTTCGAGCCGCGCGTCGGTCAGACGCCCAGGGACAGGCCCGGGGTCCGCGTGGACGGCGCAGACAACCTCTTCCTCTCCGGTGATTGTCTCGGCGTCGAGGGCAAGGGCGGGGACGTCGCGTTCACATCCGGAATCGAGGCGGCCCATGCCGTCCTCGACTTCTTTAAGTAGGTCTTCGAAGTGGCGGACGGCGCAGGAGAACTACAACTGACCGGCGAGCGCACCCTTCCGGGCATCTCACACGAGAACTACTGGTTCATGCGCCACGTGGTCGCTTACGAGTACGCTTTGCCCATGGCCGGCGGTAAGAGGGTCATCGACGTCGGATGCGGCGAAGGTTACGGGCCGTCGATACTCGCCTCCGAGGCGCGGAGCGTTCTCGGCATCGACATCGCCCCGGAGGTAGTCGCCCACGCCAGGTCCCGGTATGGTTCGGAGAAGGTCACCTTCGAGGTAATGGACGTGAACCGCCTCGACGTGCCGGACTCCTCCTTCGATCTCGCCGTATCGTTCCAGGTCGTGGAGCACCTCGTCGATGAGTCCGGCTATTTCAACGAGATGGCCAGGGTGCTCGAGCCCGGGGGCGTCGCGATCATCACGACGCCGAACCGGCTGACCATATCGCCGGGCTGCGACAAGCCGATCAACCCGTTCCACCTGCGGGAGTACACTCCCGATGAGCTCGCCGAGACTCTCCGGGACCATTTCGAGCAGGTCGAGATACTGGGGATGTTCCACGCCGGGTGGCTCGCCGCGAACGAGCGCGTTCCGCTGATCGACTTCATCCGGGTCTACGAGATGAGCAAGGCGAACCCCAGGTACTGGACCCACCGCCTGCTCACGCCGCTCATACGCACGAGAGACTTCCGAATCGGCACCGGCGACCTGGCCGGGTGCCTGGATACGGTCGCGGTCTGCAGGACCGCCACGGCGGGGTCCTGAGAGATGGAGGGTTACTTCTCGTTCGTGCTCCACACCCACATGCCTTACGTGCGCAAGAACGGTGTCTTCCCCGTTGGTGAGGACTGGCTCTACCAGGTCATGAGCGAGACATACATCCCATTGTTGGGCATGCTTGCCCAGCTCGAGGGCGAGGGGATCGGCGAGTGCCTGGCGCTGACGATGACGCCGGTGCTCACCGAGCAACTGGCCGACCCCTACATCCAGGAGCGATTCGCGACCTACCTGAAGACGATGTACGACCACGCCGCGTCCGACGTCCGCGATTTCGTCTACTTCAAGGACGAGGCGCGCAAGGAACTGGCCGAGGCTTTCTGCGAGGACTTCCGGCGAAAGCTCACGGCTTTCCTCGCCATCGGCGGCGACCTGCTGGCGGCGATCGCCTCCTTCGAAGACGAAGGGATGATCGAGATCATCGGCTCGAGCGCGACCCACGCCTTCCTGCCCGGCCTGCGTGACTGGCGTGGCGTCCGAGAGCAGGTCCTAGTAGGGATCGAGTCTCACCGCAAGCACTTTTCCAGGAACCCGAGAGGGTTCTGGATCCCCGAGTGCGCTTACCGCGGCGGGATCGAGAAGCTGCTGGCGTCGGAAGGGGTCGAGTACTTCCTGGTGGATTCATCGGCGCTGGGGGGCAGGCCGGCTGGAAGACCGTACCTGGCCGGAGGTTCGAGCGCGGTCGCCCTCGCCCGCAGCGACCGGGCCCATGCCAACGCCTGGGATGAGGTCACTGGCTACCCGACCGACGACGCTTACGCCGACTCGACCAAGTACTATCAGGGCTCGGGGCTGCACTACTGGCGAGTGACAGGGCGGGACGTCGGCATCGAGGAAAAGGACGTCTACGAGCCGGGCCCGGCGAAGGTCAAGGCGCTCGACCACGCGGGGCATTTCATCAGAGACGTCGCGGAAGAGATCAAGTCGCTCGCGTCTCCGGCCGGAAGCGGAGGCTGGATCGACCCTCCCCTGGTGGCTGCGTGCTACGACACGGAGTTCTTCGGACACGGCTGGAAGGAAGGTTTCTACTGGCTGGAGTTGACACTGCGCTCTCTGGCCAGCTTCGAATCCATCCGGCTGACCCTTCCTTCCACTTTCCTCGCGGAAACCCAGGAACGGGAGAGGATCGAGCTTGTCGAGACGACCTGGGGCACGGACAGGGACAACTCGACCTGGCTGAATCCCGCAACGGCCTGGATGTGGGACGAGATCGGGCTTGCGCAGGAGAGGATGGCCGCGATGCTGGCCGTCGAAGGCGCCGCAAGCTCTTCTGTTGCCGTGCGCGCAATGCGGCAGGCGGCTCGCGAGGTGCTCCTGCTGGAGTCCAGCGACTGGCCCTATATGGTTGCAAAAGACCGTGCCAGAGACTATGCTAATGAACGGTTTCGCATCCACCTGGAGCGGTTCAATACGCTGGCAGATGCGCTCGAGAACGGTCAGGTGGAAGGCATAGAGACGGCCCTTAGCGAGATCGAGGAAGCGGACAGGGTATTCGCTGAACTCGATCTCGGCGTTGTCTCTGGACAAGGTGGACTGGCGGGGCCGGAAAGGGAGTAAGGCATGAGGGTAGTTCTCTTGAGCTGGGAGTACCCACCGCGCATCATCGGCGGCCTGGGAAGGCATGTCTATCACCTCGCGACGTCCCTGGCGGAACAAGGGGTCAAGGTCCACGTGGTCACCAAGGACCATCCGGACGCGCCGGAGTACGAGGAGTCGGAAGGCGTCCACATCTACCGGGTCGTCAATTACCCTCCCGACATCACCCAGGAAGACTGGGTCCCATGGACGCTGCAGTTCAACGTCGCCCTGCTTGAGAAGGCAGTGGCGCTGATCAACGACCTCGGGAACGTCAACGTGATCCACGCCCACGACTGGCTCGTGGCCCACGCGGCCGCCAGCCTCAAGCACGCCTACAGGATCCCGCTCGTGGCGACCGTGCACGCGACAGAGTATGGACGGCACCAGGGTCATCTGCCCGGACCGATGAACAAGCTCATCCACCAGATCGAGTGGTGGCTGACGTTCGAGTCCTCGAGGACGATCTGCTGCAGCCAGTACATGAAGGAGCAGATCACTGACATTTTCGAGCTGCCGACTGACAAGGTCGAAGTCATCCCCAACGGGATAGACCACGAGAGCTTCAAGCGCGACGTCAGCGTCGACCTCTACAGGAAAAAGTACGTCCCGGCCGGCGACAAGCTGGTCTTTTTCGTGGGGCGCCTCGTCTACGAGAAGGGCGTTCAGACCGTCATCGAGGCCATGCCGCTGATCATGAACAAGATCCCCAACGTGACTTTCGTGGTGGCGGGCAGCGGGCCTCACCTCAACGAGCTGAAGTCCCTCGTCAGCGCTTTCGACCTCAACGAAAAAGTGAAGTTCGTGGGGCACATGGATACCGACGGGCTGTGCGCTTTCTACAAGAGCGCGGACCTCACGGTCGTCCCGAGCCTCTACGAGCCGTTCGGCATGGTCGTCCTCGAGTCGATGGCGATGGGGACGCCGACTATCGTTGCGGACACGGGCGGCCTGTCCGAGATCGTCGTTCACGAGGAGACGGGCCTGAAGTTCGAGCCGGGCAACCCGGAGTCACTTGCCGACGCGATGCTCAAGGTCCTGCTCGACCGGAAGCTCGCCGACCGGCTGACATCGGACGCGATGGCCTACATGGGCGAGACTTACAACTGGGACAGGATCGCGCGTCAGACGCTCGAGGTGTACAAGAAGGCCGAGCGCGGCTATGAATACCACCCCCGCACCCTCAAACTCTGTCCCCCGCTTCCCGACGAAGCCACCGGCTAAAAACCAAAACGGCGTCGTTCCCTTTACACTTTTTCATTACACTTTATTGAGGGCGCTTAATCTGGTGCCTGTCCCCGAATTAAGTCAGAAGAGGTCGTTGTTGAGGGCGAAGGTCCTTGCCTGGCGCTTCAGGTCATCGGTATTGCGCTCGAGCTCGTCGAGCTGGTTGACGGTTGCGCTGACCGCCTTCAGTGAATCGTTCAGGCTCACCGGCTTTCCCGACTTCGCGGCTTCGACCAGGGTAAGCACGTAAGCCGCAAGCCCCTTGCCGACCGCGAGCGCCTGCTGCTCCTTGAGCGCCGCTTCGGTCTGTATCGACACGTACTCTTTGTACTTGTCTACCCCCTGGAACTTTGTCACCTTGCGGTATTCGACCAGAGCCTTGTCGATGGTGCTCATCGACCTGTCGATCTTGGCGAGGATGCCCTGGATCGAGCTCTGCATCGCGACCAGCCCGCCGGCGTCATTGGCCACCATCAAACGCTCGATCCCGGCTTTCGCAGCGTCCAGCTGCGTCTTGATGCCTGATGCCACATTGTAGAGCGCGTCACCCCGAAGCGCATCCTGCTTCGCAAGCCCCGCGTCGCCGCCACAGCCGGCAACACTCGCCAGCGCACAGACGCCAAAGACGGCACCGATCACGAACAACGTAATTGAGCGCGCCCACCTCATCAGATGCCTCCCTGTCACAGGGACTACTTCCCGTTGCCGCTCTGAAATCCTCGAAGGTGCGTTCCCCCGGCTCAGGCAGCTCCCATGCCTTTATCACTCCGGCCGGTGAGAAAATCCGCCGCGTGCTCGGGGGTGGTGATGTTTATCATCATGGACGTGCCCAGCTCGAACCCACCGATGGTCGTCAGCTTCGGTACCATCTCGAGGTGCCAGTGGTAATAGGGATACTCCGCCCCGTCCGTCGGGCATGAGTGGATGTAGGAGTTGTAAGGCGGGTCGCCGAACTTCTCGTTGTACTTACCGAGCGTGCTGCTGAGCATCTCGGCAAATTCTTCCAGCTCCGTCTCCGAGATCATGTCGAAGGACTCCTGGTGCTCTCTTGGCAGTATCCAGACCTCGTAGGGCAGGCGCGAAGCAAACGGTGCGATGGCAACGAATGAACGGTTCTTCGCGACTATCCGCCGCGATATCGCGAGCTCGTCCGCGATCAGGCGACAGAAGACGCACTCTTCGTGCCGCGATTGGTACCAGGACGCTCCCGCGAGCTCCTGCTGGAGCAGGAGCGGCACGAGGGGCATCCCGAAAAGCTGTGAGTGGGAATGCTCCAGCGAAGCCCCGGCCTCGCGGCCTTTGTTGACGATGATGTGGACGCACCGGATGTGCGGGTCCTCCGCGTTTGCCCTGTAGCGGTGGCGATAGACCCGAAGGACGAGCTCGACCTCGTCGACGGGCATCGTCCCGAGGCTCTCGGTGTGGGACGGGCTGTGTATGATGACTTCGTGTGAGCCGTCAGCCGCCCGCCGCGGGAAGAGCCCGTCCGAGTCCATCTCCTCGTTGCCCATGTTGAATGCGGGAAACTTGTTTGGAACCACGCGCACACACCAGCCAGAGGCGTTGGGTTCGCTGTCATTCGGTCTGATCGCCAGCACCTCCAGAGGCGTCATCACCTCATGGCCCGGCTCAAAGGGGCACTTCTCGAGGTCGTCCGGTGTCGGCACCACGCACGCAGCAGCGAAATTCACCGGCCGCAGCGCCCTGTCGGTCGCCACGACGACCCACAGCCCCGTAATGACGTCCTGCCGCAGCTCAGCCATCCGGCGCTCCAGGCATCGCGTAAGCCGCTTCCATGGCTTCCTCGGATTTCCTGTAGATGTTGGGGAGTCCCTTTTCGTCGTACCGGCCTTCGTCCCAGGCGACGTCCACCGGATTCCTGCGGTACTTGAGCACCCGGGCGGGAACTCCGCCGATGACCGCGTACGGCGGGACGTCGCGCGTGACCAGAGACATCGCTCCGATGACGCTGCCCTCGCCAACCGTCACGCCGCGCAGGATGGTGGCTTTCTCGGCTATCCAGGTGTTACGCTCGATGATCACGTGCTCTTTGCGGATACCCTGGCTGCGGATGTTCATGTGGGGGTCGATGTACCAGTGGTCGAAGTCGACGACGTAGATGTGGTCGGCCCAGAGGCTCTCCTCCCCGACCTCGACGTGGTTGTAGCAGTTGATCGTGTTCTTGCCGCCGAAGGTGCACTTGCGCCCGATGCGCAGGGTCCCTTCGTGGGCCCGGAAAGCGCAACCCTCACCTATCCACACGAAACCCCCGATAGTGAACTGCGCCCCTTTTCCTTTGCTGATATCGTAGTGCTTTGGCAGGAAGACGTACCCCTCCGTCTTGATCCCGGGATGCAGCAGCTTGAACTTCCCAAAGCGGTACAGGGAGCGCCAGTAGTTGAACGTGTACATCCGGTTACGGATGATGAAGCGCCCGTTCCTGACCAGCCAGCTTCCGCCGCCGGCACTGGCCGGCCGCTCGGGGACCTCGGGCATCCCACGCTCTTCATCGCCGGTAACCAGCTCGGTCTCCACCGCCACCCCCCGGAGAAATCAGTCGGACTTACGCGCGTAAAGCAGCATGTTGTAGAAGAGGGACGAGGGCAGGTACGGATAGATCATCTCGTCGAGCTTGTTTAGCCTCAAGTACGTCGAATACGACCAGTACCGCCAGCGGAACGTTATGTTGTCCTCTTCGAGGTTGTTCTCTATCGTGCGGGTGATCCAGCCGACGAAGCTGCAGAGGAACTCCTCGGACTCGAAGCGCGCCTCGCTGAAGCCTGCCGCGCGCGCCGTCCTGCAGACCTTGGCGGGCCGGAACGTGTGGATGTCGACTACCTTCTCGAACTCGCGGATCTCATGGTCGTCATCACACGGAGAGCCCTTGGGCCGTACTTTCGCCCTTGTGCCGCCGAACGAGCCTCCGACCGCCGCGTAGGCTTTGACGATATTTGACGCCCCCTTGCGCGCAACCTGGCCCATGATGTCGCCCATCCGCGTGGGCTCCCCGGCCAGCATGCAGATGCCACCGGGTTTCAGCACGCGGTGGATCTCGGAGAGTGCCTTCTGTACGTCAGGGATGTGGTGCAGAATCGCATGGCCGATGACCATGTCGAACTCTTCGTCGGGATAGTCGAGGCGCTCCAGCTCGGATTGCTTCGCCCGGACAACGATGCCAAGCTCTTCGGCGTTCCGAGTGCAGGTGTCCACCATCCCCTGGCTGATGTCACAGGCATAGAGCTCCCCTACGAGGTCGTCATAAAGACAGAGGTTCAGACCGACGTACCCGGTCCCACAACCGACCTCGAGCAGCTTCTCCACCCGGGGAAAGGGGCCACCGAGCGCCTTTTCGAACTTGTATCGCACCCGTAAGGCGTTCTCGTAGTCGTAGCGGATGCCCCACTTGTTGTCGTAGCTGTTACTCTCGACGTCGTGGAACAGCTCGTTTGCTTTTCTCAAGTCAACATCCATAACGAAATGATAGCAGATTAAACACGAGCGCCGGGCAAAAGCCCGGCGCCAGTGCATCTCGCCAAGAGTGTTTGCAAGTATTGGTTACTGCCTGAACTCTTTCATGCCCATGAGGTTCGCCGCCAGCACGACGCGCTGGATCTGCGCGGTGCCTTCGTAGATCTGCATGATCTTTGCATCCCTCATGTACTTCTCGACCGGATAGTCCTTCATGTAACCGGAGCCGCCCATTACCTGGACCGCGTCCACGGTGACCTTCATCGCCATGTCGCCACAGAAGGCCTTCGCGCACGAAGAGGCCGTCGACAGCTTGCGCGCCGCGCCCTTGTTGCCCTCGGCCGCCTGCTTGGCGAGCCAGCCGGCGTGGTAATACAGGTCGCGACCAGCTGTGATGCCCATCAACATGTCTGTGAGCATGAAGCTTATAGCCTGGTTCATGATGACGGGGGCGCCGAACTGTACGCGCTGCTTCGCGTATGCGAGGGACTCCTCGAACGCCGCGCGAGCGATACCGGTCGCGAGAGCCGCGACGCCCGCACGCGTCTGGTCGAGGGTCTGCATGACGATGTAGAACGCCTTGCCAACGTCGCCCAGCATGTCCTCTTTGGCTACCTTCACGTTGTCGAGGAATACCTCGGCGGTGTGTGAGGCGCGGATGCCCAGCTTGTCCTCGTGCTTGCCCTGGCTGATGCCTTCGGACTTGCCGTCGACGATGAATCCGGCGAGGCCCCTGTAGCCCTTCTCCGGGTCCGTGTTCGCGAAGATCGTGTAGACGTCCGCGATGCCGCCGTTGGTGATGAAGCACTTGCTGCCGTTGAGCACCCAGTGGTCACCCTCGTCCTTGGCGGTCGTCTTGATGTTGGCAACGTCGCTTCCCGCTTCCGGCTCGGTAAGACCGAACGCCGCGAGGCCGGGGTTCTTGGGATCACAGAGCGGCGGGAGCCACTTGTCTTTCTGCGCTTCCGTGCCCGCGATCATGATCGGAGCGAGCGCGAGGTTGTTCGCGCCGATGCTAGTCGCGAGGCCGGCGCAGCCCCATGCCAGCTCCTCGAAGACCATCGCGCTTGTGAGCGGGTCGAGGCCGCCGCCGCCGTACTGCTCGGGGATACCTGCAGTCGGAAGGCCGGCCTGCGCTGCCTTGGGAAGGATAAGGTCCTTGGGGAACTCACCTTTCCTGTCCCACTCCTCCGCTATGGGGCGGAGCTCGTTCAGTGCGAAATCGTGAGCCATGTCTACCGCGGCTCTTTGCTCATCATCCAGCTCGAAATCAATCACTCTGTTCCTCCTTTCCGACAAAATGCTCGGAAATTGCTTGTCTGTCAGACCCGACTATTCTATCTCGTCACAGGCAGTGCCGCCACCATGAGATTTCGGCCCTCCCTGTCCTCCTTACTTACCGGTGAACTCGGCCTTTCCGGGCCCACTCTCGATGAACGTACGCATGCCGATCTTCTGGTCCTCGGTGGAGAAGCAGAGCGCGATGCCCTGGGCCTCGATGACCAGCCCGTCGGATATCGAGCAGTTCAAGCCCCTGTTGATCGAGTCCTTCGCCATCGCTATGGCGAACGGCGGATACTTGGTCGCGTAGCGCTTCGCGACTTTCTGGGCCTCGGCGATGACGGCCGCGCCGTCGCCCTCGACGACCTTATCGACCACGCCGTAATCGAGGCACTTCTTCGCGTCGTAGAAGCGGCCCGAGAAGATCATCTCCTTGGCCTTCGCGGGCCCGATGAGCCTGGGCAGCCTCTGGGTGCCGCCGGCGCCGGGGATGATCCCCAGAAGGATCTCGGGAACGCCGATCTGCGCCGTCTCGCCGGCGAACCTCCAGTCGCATGCAAGCGCGAGCTCGCAGCCGCCCCCGAGCGCGAAGCCGTTGATGGCGGCTATGACCGGCTTGGGGACGTTGGAGAGAGCAGTCAGCGCGTCCTGCGCGCCGCCGATGATCTTGGTCACGATCATGGGGGTGGCTTCCGCCATCTCCTTGATGTCCGCGCCGGCCGCGAAGACCTTCTCGCCGCCGGTCACGACCACGGCACGCACGTTGTCGTCAAACTTCAGCTCGCTGGCGCAAAGGCCTATCTCGACAAAGACCTGGCTGTTCAAGGCGTTAACCTTGGGCCGGTCAAGCCTTACTGTAGCAACGTAGTCCTCAACTTCGACCTTGAGGAATTCGAAATCGTACGCCATCCACAACACCTCCACTCAGGATCTCCCGGCATCCGGCCTGCGCCGTGTAAGCCGGGCATCTCGTGCCACGAGCAAATCGCGACAATTCTATCACATGAAATTCTCATCAAGGGGTCGGGCGCAAAATAGGGGTCAGACACCTGTTCCGTAATTACATGCTGCGGATGAAATCGACGATGTCCGTGGTCGCGGCGCCCGGGGTGAAAAGCTTCGCCACACCCTGTGACTCGAGCTCGGCGACGTCGCCCTCGGGGATTATCCCGCCTCCGATGAGGACGATGTCACCTGCGCCCCTCTCACGAAGCATTCCCAGCACTTTGGGAAAGACCGTCATGTGGGCGCCGGAGAGGATGGAGAGGCCTATAACGTCGACGTCCTCGTCGATCGCCGCCCGTACGATCTGCTCGGGAGTCTGGTGAAGCCCGAGGTAGATGACCTCCATGCCCGCGTCCCGCAAGGCCCGCGCCACCACCTTGGCGCCGCGGTCGTGGCCGTCGAGACCCGGCTTGGCCACCAGCACCCTCTTTGTCTTTTCGCTCACAATGACTCCCGACTTAAATAAAGAGACCTGACCCCAAAAAGTCAAGTCAATAGATCGGCTGCTCTTTGTACTCGCCGAAGACGTCCTTCAGAACCTCGACTATCTCGCCCATCGTGAGGTGGGCTCTCGCGCACCGTATGATCGCGGGCATCAGGTTGTCGGTGCCCTCGGCGCACCGCCTGAGCTCCGCTCGGGATTCATCGGCCTCTGCCGCATCACGCTCGCGCCGGACCTTCGCCAGGGTTTTGACCTGCCCGCTCTCGAGCGCTGGATCTATCTTCAGGAGCTCGATGTCTATAGTTTCGTCCTCGTGCGCGTACCTGTTTACCCCGACGATTACCCGATCGCCCCTCTCTATCTCCATCTGGTATCGGTATGCCGCGTCGGCGATCCTTCGCTGGAAGTACCCCTTGTCGATCGCCTCGAGCACCCCGCCCTCCGCCTCGATCTCGTCAAAGTAGGCCAGTGCCTGTGCCTCGAGCCTGTCGGTCATAGCCTCGACGAAATACGACCCCGCGAGCGGGTCGATAGTGTTGGCGACCCCAGTCTCATAGGCGATCACCTGCTGGGTCCGGAGCGCGATCTCCGCGGCTTTCTCAGTCGGGAGGGCCAGCACCTCGTCCATTGAGTTCGTGTGAAGCGACTGGGTGCCCCCGAGGACCGCAGCCATACCCTCGTACGCGGTGCGCACTATGTTGTTCTCGGGCTGCGGCGCGGAGAGCGAGCACCCCGCCGTCTGCGTGTGGAAGCGGAGTAGAAGAGACTCCTCTTTCTTCGCGTTGAACCGCTCCTTCATGACCCGCGCCCAGATGCGGCGGGCCGCCCGGTACTTCCCGATCTCCTCGAAGAAATCGATGTGCGAGTTGAAGAAGAAAGAAAGCCTCGGCGCGAACTCATCCACGTCCATCCCGGCATCGACGCCCGCCTGCACGTAAGCGATGCCGTCCGCCAGCGTGAAAGCCAGCTCCTGCGCGGCGGTCGAGCCGGCCTCTCGGATGTGGTAACCACTGATGCTTATCGTGTTCCAGCGGGGGACCTCGACCCCGCAGAACCGCATGATGTCGGTGATGATGCGCAGCGACGGCCGCGGCGGAAATATCCAGGACTTCTGTGCGATGTACTCCTTGAGGATGTCGTTCTGGATCGTGCCGCCCATCTCGTCGAACTTTACTCCCTGACGCTCACCGGTAACGAGATAGAAGGCGAGCAGTATCGCGGCGGGCGCGTTCGTGGTCATGGACGTGGTGATTTTGTCGAGAGGGATTCCGTCGAAAAGCGCCTGCATGTCGATCACCGAGTCGATGGCGACCCCGCAGCGCCCGACCTCGCCCTCGCTCATCGGGTCGTCAGAGTCGCGCCCCATGATGGTCGGCATGTCGAAAGCCACCGAGAGGCCCGTCTGGCCGCGCTCGAGGAGGAAATGATATCGCTCGTTGGTCTGGATTGCCGTCCCGAAGCCGGAGAACTGGCGCATCGTCCAGACGCGCCCCCGGTACATGTTCGACCGTATGCCGCGCGTGTAAGGAAACTCACCGGGGAAGGCCAGGTCTCTCTCGTAGTCAAGGCCCGCGATGTCAGCCGGCCCGTACAGCGGCTCCACGGGATCGCTGGATACGGTTACGAGAGGCTCCTCGCGCTCCGGGGACGAACCGTACGTCTCTGAGAGCCAGCGCGCTTTTTCCGCCCTGTATTTGTTCGGGTCCATCAGAACTCTATTCCTTCGCGCATTCCCACGCCCCTGTCATAGCAGTGCCGCACGTTTTTCATCTCGGTGATCAGGTCCGCCCTGCCGCAGAACTCCACTGGCGCATACCGCCCGGTGAGCACCAGTTCGACGGTCTGCGGCTTGCCGTCGATGAGCGGAAGCACCTCGTCCACTCTCAGCACGCCGAGCTCGACGGCCACGTTAACTTCATCGAGGATCACGATGTCGTACTCGCCGCCCATGATCGCCTTGCGAGCCAGCTCGAGCCCCTCGTGCGCCAGGCGGATGTCCTCCCCGGAGGGCTCGCCTTTCTTCACGAACGTGTCCAGGCCCGACTGTATAAGGGTGAAATCGTCGCCGAGCCTTTGGATGGTCTCGACCTCGCCGTAGTGCCTTCCTTTCAGAAACTGGACCATGAAGACCTTGAAACCTTTGCCGACAGCGCGGATGCCGAGGCCGATAGCGGCGGTCGTCTTGCCTTTTCCGTCCCCCGTATAGACCTGCACAAGCCCCTGTTCCATCGGTCCTCGTTTCCCGTCGAGCCCCCGGCGCGGCAGCGAAAAGTATATCAAAAACGCGATTTGAGAACGGGACGGAGGGTAGTTGCGTCGAATAATATGTGGGGTCCGCTCCGCCAGGAGCGGGCTGTTTAAGTGTGCAAGTTGTTCGACATGGTTCGCGTGACCGGAAAAACGGAGAAAGAATGAGGGCTGGTACGGTGCCCGTCAGACAGACGGTGATGAGCCACAGGAGGCTGAAGAAGACCTACCTGTATCTCAGGCGCGCCAACAAGAAGCGTGTGGTGCTCCTGTTCTCCGCGTGCTTCCTCGCAATAGTCCTGGTGTTCCTGTTCGGCTACCTTTTCATACAGGACATTGCGCAGTCGGGCAACATCTTCCCCGGCGTGACCATCAACAACAACGCGGTCGGGGGGATGACCCGGCAGCAGGCGACAGAGGCGGTCCAGTCGACGATCGTCACCAAGATCGAAGAACCCCTGGTGATGACTTACAAAGACAACACTTACAAGCTCAACCTGACGAAGATAGGTCTTTCGGTCGACGTCGACGGGATGGTGAACGAGGCCTTCAAGAAAGGTTCGTCGCTGAACACGATGGGCCGCATGTGGCGCAGGTTTATCAACCGGCCCGTACGGGCCGACGTCCCGGTCATGCTCAAGTACGACCAGGCCCAGGTCCAGGCTTTCATCAAGAACATCGCCAATGACCTCGATTATGCCGCTCGCAACGCAAGCATCGACATGTCGAAGGGTGCACCGGTCATCACTGCATCCAGGGAAGGCAGGAGCATCCCCGAGGACCAGCTCCTGAAACAGGTTACCTCGATACTCCCGAGCGAGAAGCGCAACCTGGTGATCCCAGCCGTAACGCTAAAGCCGAAGGTCGTCGAAGGGGACATCGGGACGATAATCGTGATCAAGCAAGCCGAGCACAAACTCTACCAGTACAACGGCAGCAAGCTGGTCGACACCTATGCCTGCGCCGTCGGTCAACCGAAGTACCCTACGCCGACGGGCCAGTTCGAGATCCTCAACAAACAAAAAGACCCGTGGTGGTACCCGCCGAAGTCGGACTGGGCCAAGGACCAGAAGCCTATCCCCCCGGGGCCGGGCAACCCGCTGGGACCCTATTTCATGGACATCGGCAACGGGGTGGGCATCCACGCGACAGCCGACGAAGCCTCGCTCGGCTACTCGCTGTCACACGGTTGCGTGCGGCTCTCGGAATGGGGGGCGCAGCAGATCTTCAATGCCGTCAAGGTCGGAACGCCGGTCTACATCTATCCATAGCGGCCCGATGCGGCCAGGTTCGCGAGCGCGATCGCGCCGACATACTCATCGATAGCACCGTTTCTCGACGTGTCGGCAAGCTTGAGCTGCAGCGGAAAGTATAAGGCGCCGAGCGAAACTGCCCCTCCCAGGTGCGAGAGCGTGCGGTAGACCAGGTTTCCCGAGACCCCGTCAGGGGCGATCACGCAGTTTGCCCATTCCATCGCTTCCTCGATCATGATGTTGTAGTGCCAAACGCCGTAGCGCTCGGCGGTCACCTCTCCGCGCCTGATGCTGGACGCGATGCTGCCCGACCTGGCGGCGTCTCCCGGGCGACCCGCCGAGAGGACCGCGATACGGGGCTCCCATCCCAGCAGGTCGCAGAAGTCCCTCATGTCTCCGACCAGCCGGCCCATCTCACGCATCGTTCCGCCCTCGTCGATGCCCACGGGACCCAGGAGAAAGGGCTTGCCGCCTTCCAGCACCATGACGGCGATACGCCTGCGTCTGACACCATGTCGCCTGTTTTCGAGCTCTCGAAGAAACTCGTCCGAGGGCAGCGAGCCGCGGACGGCCGCGTCGATCATGTGGTCCTCCATGGCGTCGAACATCGCGCCGGGGTCCCTGAAGATGTACACCGGGCAGAAAGCGACGGACGAAAGCAGTGGCGCCTCGCGGGGATCGCCCTCCACGAGTCCGATGCCGACGCTGGTGTCCACAGAGGTGTTGAATGCGATGTTTTCATCCATGTGAAGACTGTAGCAGAATTCCGCCGGCTTGATGTTGCGCACGGATCGCAGCCGGGTGGCCGTGCTCAGGAACCCCGGGGGTGCCTCGAATAGTAACTCCTGAGCATCGATAGGGCCTCGATCGACTCCTCGGGAGTCTCGAACACGGGGAAGGGCATCCGGTCCTGAACTTCTTGCAGGTACTGGCACTGCGAGAGCAGGCAAAGCGCTACAGGCTTGTTGTGCTTCTGCATGATCTCGCCGATCTCGGCGTAGGGCTCGCGCAACATCTCCGCGTAAGCACCGTCGTACTTGGCGTCAGACCTGCGCAGCAGGACGCAGACGATGCCGTCGATGTCTTCCTGCCCGAGCACCTGGTCCAGCGCGTACAGGATCGCGTCGGTCGAATAGATGTCGCCGAGGTCGAGCGGGTTGCGGAGCCGGATGACGTCAGAGCGCACGAAGTCCTTGAAGCCCGCGACCACATCCTCCGACAACTCCGGAAAGACGAAGCCGCGCTTGTAGGCCTCGTCCGAGCACAGGACCGTGTAGCCTCCCGCCTGCGAGACCGCGGCCAGGCGGTTGCCCCTCAATGGCGGCATCTCGAACGAGCGCGCCAGGTCCATGAGCTTCTTTATCTCGTTGACGCGGAAGACGCCTGCCTGGCGAAGGGCTCCGTCCAGCACCATGTCGTTGTTGGCCAGCGCGGCGGTGTGGCTTGCGGCAGTCCTCGCTCCGATCTCGGTCGTGTTCGCCTTGTAGATGAGCAGCGGTTTGTCCAGGGCTTTCGCGGTCTCGAGCAGCTCCCTGCCTCTGACCACGCTCTCGAGGAACATGCAGATGACCGAAGTGCCGGGGTCCTCACCCAGGTACCTCAGGAAATCGAGTTCGTCCATGTTCACCTTGTTGCCGACGGAAACAAACTTGTTGAACCTGGAGCTCGTGTTGTCGAGGAACATTATGAGGCTCATGCCAACGCCCCCGGACTGGGTGACGATGGATATCTTGCCCGCCTCGCGTTTCTTCATGGTCAGGAAGGGCAGGCAGAGACCGTTCTCTGCGTTTATCAGCGTAAGGCCGTTGGGACCGACAAAACGTATGCCGTACTTCTCAGCTTTTTCCTTGATGATGCGCGTGAGCTCTTCGCCCTGCTCGCCGAGCTCGGAGAAGCCTCCCGACGGGATCGCCATCCGTGTTACGCCCTTGCGCGCACAGTCGTCCATGACGCCCGGCACGGCGGTCGCAGGGACGAAGGAGACCACGAGGTCGACCGGGCCGGGGATGTCCTGCAGTGAAGCGTAGCCTTTGAGCTCGAAGACGTCTTCGCCCCGGGGGTTGACCGGGTAGACTGTTCCGGTGAAGCCCCAGTTGACGAGGTTCTGGATGATGTTACGGCCCATGTTCCTGGGGTTGGCCGACGCTCCCACTACCGCGACGCTGTCGGGGTAGAACATCTTCCTTATATCTTCATCCATGGCGGACCCGATCTGTTCGTGCGAGGCAGCAGTGCGGCCTCTACCGCGGGATAGTATCCCACCGGGAATTAGAAAAATCAAACCGAAGTTTTTTTGAGTGGCAAGTTATTGTGTCGCCGATCAAGCCCCGCGTGAGCGGCTCATGCGTCCTCGCCTTCTGGCGAGCCGGAGTCCGCGGTCCCGGGCTCCAATGACTCGAGGACCAGCTCCACGAGATCGATCACCGGCAGGCCCGAGACGCGGCCGAGCGCGTCTGTCAGGTTCATCTCGCAGAAGGGACAGCAGGTGACCAGCGCCTCGGCTTCCGTCTCGGCGGCCTCCGACTGGCGCTTTGACGCGATCTCTACAGCCGTGTCGGTGTGCCCTGTCCTCAGGCCTCCCCCGCCGCCACAGCACCTCGCGTTCGCGCCGACGCGGGACATCTCCACCAGCTCGAGGCCGGGGATGGCCTCAAGGACGCGCCGCGGCGCATCGACTACGCCGCCGTGGCGCGCGAGGTGGCAGGGGTCGTGGTAGGTGACCTTGCGGTTGACCGGGCCGAGCTTCAGCTTCCCCTCGTCTATCAGGCTTTCGAGGACCTCCGATACGTGGAGCACCTCCGGCTCGAAGGGAGCTACCTTGGGATACTCGTGTTTCATGATCCCGAAGCAGCCCGAGCACGCGGTGATAATGGTCTCGACGCCCAGCGCATTCAGCTTCTCAATGTTCTTTCCGGCCTGCGCCAGGAACACGTCCTTCATACCTACGCGCATCGCGGTGCTGCCGCAGCATATCTCCTCACGCCCCATGATCCCGAAATCGACGCCTCCGGCGGCCAGCACGCGGGCAGTCGCAACAGCGACCTTCTGCATGTTCGGCAAGTAGGCAGCGGTACAGCCGGGATAATAGAGCGCGTCGGCTTTCTGCTTTGGAAGGACCTTTATCTTCCCTCCGGCGCGGCGAGACCAGCGGTCCCGCTGGGCGCGCGGCATCTGCCAAGGGTTGTCGTAGTTCTCCACGCTCTTGACCATGTCGACCTGCGCGTCGAGCGGCCCCTTGCCCTCCGTCACCATCACGTCGCGCAGCAGGTTCACAAGCTCGGTGAGCCTGATGCCCATCGGGCACCTCACCGCGCAGGAGTAGCATGCGGAACAGAAGTAGAGGACCTCGGGGCGCAGGACCTCTTCACTCGAGCCCGTAAGCACCAGCCTCACGATTTCGCGAGGGCTCAGATCGGTGTATGCAGCCACGGGACACGAAGCCGTGCACGTACCGCACTGCAGGCAGGAGCGCACCTTGTCACCCACCTGCGTGCCCTCCACGAGCTCGTCGAAGAAGTCGCCCGAAAGCCCGGTTATCGGAGCGTCCTTGTCGGCCATGCTAGAAGCGTCTCCCCTTCGTCTCGATCAAGATTCGACCTCCATCTCGCCGGTAAGGTAATCGAGAATCTTCGCCCGGAGCTCGATGAAGCCCATGTCGGTGCGGTTCCGCGGGTATGGCAGCGTGTTCTCGAATCGCTTGACGACCTTCGCCGGACGCCTGGAGAGTCCTATGACGTCCTGCCCCAGGTAGACAGCCTCGTCCACGGAGTGGGTAACAAATACGATCGTCGTGCCGGTGCGCCGCCACAGGCCCACCAGGAACTCCTGCATCACGTTGCGGGTCTGCGCGTCGAGCGACGCGAAAGGCTCGTCCATGAGCAGTATCTTCGGCTCGACCGCCAGGGTCCTGGCGATCGCGACCCGCTGCTTCATGCCGCCCGACAGCTCCCGCGGATAGAGGTCGTCGTGTCCCGAGAGCCCGACCGTCTCGAGGTAATCGTCGGCCTTCCGGCGAGCCTCCTCGCGCGTCATACCCTCGAGCTCGAGCCCGAAGCTCACGTTTTTGCATACGGTCCGCCAGGGGAAGAGGGCGTACTCCTGGAAGACCATCCCCCTCTCGGGGCCTGGGCCCGTTACGGGCCTGCCCTCGAACCGCAGCTCGCCCGAGGTGGGCGACTCGAGCCCGCCGATCAGGCGCAGAAGCGTGGTCTTGCCGCAGCCCGACGGGCCGACAACGCATGTCAGCGACCCGGCCTGGATCTCGACGTCGACCCCACGGAGGACCTCGAGGTCTTCGCCGCTCTTCTTCTCAATAAAGGTCTTGGACAGGTCGTGCATCGAGAGCACGGGCCCTCCCTGGCCTGTTTTCATCTCCACCTGAGCAGCCTCTTTTCGAGCAGCCTGATGAACCAGTCGACGAGAAACGCCACAAAGCCTATTACCACTATCCCCGCGACAAGGAGGTCGTTGCGGGCGAGATCGCGTGCGGTCATTATCATGTAGCCCAGACCGTAGCCGTTCCTGACGCCCAGCAGCTCGGCCGCGATCAGCGACATCCACGCTATGCCCATCCCGATCCTGACGCCGGTTATTATCGAGGGCATCGCACCCGGCACGAGCACCCTGGCCAGTATCGTCCTGTCCCTGGCGCCCAGAGTTTGCGCCGCCTCGACCAGGCGCGGGTCGACCGACTTCACCCCCGATACGGTGTTGAGGACAATCGGGAAGAACGCCCCCAGGGCGATGATGAACGCCGAGGACGCGAGCCCTATCCCGAACCAGATCACCGCAAGGGGCAGCCAGGCGAGCGGTGGCACCGGCCTGACGACCTCCACCAGCGGGTCCACCGCAGTCTCGAGGGCGCTCGAGTACCCCATGAGTATCCCGAGCGGTACACCCACGACCAGCGCGATGCCGAACCCGGTGAACACCCTCACGAGGCTTGCCGCCAGGTGACCCTGCAGGTGGTAACCCGGCGGCAGGCCCGTCATCACCAGGTGGCCGAATCCCTTGACCACCGCGAGCGGTGTCGGCGTTCCCTTGCCGAGAAGGCCCAGTCCGGCAAGGAGCCACCACAACCCTATCGCCACGAGCGGCGATATGATCTTCCATTTCTTCACTAAGGACTCCCTGGAAGGAACGAGCTGTCGACCAGGCCCCGGACGAACGCGCCCGCGTTCTTGTCCTTGATCACACCCGCCTGCGACATGAAGGTCGCGTACTGCTCGAGCTTCTTGATGTCCGGCCTGAAACCGAATTCGATGCTCTTTATGGCCGCGCGGGCGACCGCCGTGTCCTGCCCCGTGAACAGGTGAGCCATGTCTCCGGCTTCGAGCTGGTTCTTCTGGATGTACTGCGTCGCCTTGACGTGCGCGGCGACGAACCTCTTCACGACGTCGGGGTTCTCATCGAGGAACTTCGCGTCGGCTATCACCATGCAGCACGGGTGGTGCGGCCAGATCTTCTCGGATGTCTCGAGAACGCGCCCGGAGCCCTGGGCTACCGCCATCGTGGGGTAGGGCTCCCAGGCTACAGCGGCGTCGATCTGGCCCGAGGCCAGAGCCGGAAGCATCTCCGGTGGCTTCACCACTATTATCCTTACCTCTGACTGGTCGACGCCCGCCTTTTCGAGGGCCATGCGCAGGAGGAAGTCCTGCACTGTCGCGTTTCCCGGGATGGCGATCGTCCGACCCTTGAGGGCCGCCACGTCCGGGGCGTCGAGTCCCGGCCGCACGATGATGGACGAGCCGCCCATGTTAGCCTGCGCCACTATCTTTACGTCGGCCATGCCCTGGCCCGCAAAAGTCATTACGGGAGCGGTGCCTACAAAACCTATGTCAAGCTGGCCCGCGGAGAAGGCGCTCATCTCCTCGGGGCCGGCGTTGAAGACCCCGCCCTCACGGACGTCCAGCCCCTGGTCCTTGTAATAGCCCTTCTGGCTCGCGACGTAGTAAGCGAGCTCGTGCAGGTCGTTCCGCAGGTAACCGACCTTAACGACCTTGCTCGTCTTTGCGCTGGTACCGCAGCCGGCCAGTGCCAGGCTCGCGCACAGCCCGATGATCAAGGCGACGCAGACCACGAGGTGCCGGCGCGATGCCTGCGAAGCGCGCGCCGTGCGCGTTCTCATGAGTCCCTCCCTGCCGGACATTCCCGAATACAGTTGAAACAGAAGTACTGGAACCCTATCGACTGCGCCTGGTAGAGCTTCCAGAACTTCTCGTCGGCTACCATCTTCTGTCTCTCGGCAGGGTCGGCTTCGGCATACTTCATCCAGAAGCGTATCGCGCTGCCGATACCGTAAGGCTGACAGTGCTTCAGGCACGCCAGCACGTCCGTCCTTCCTTCCTCGTCCAGAGCTCCGCCGGGACAGCTCTCAACGCATATCCCGCAGTCATCGCAGACCGACTCCTCGAGCGGGCTGTCCGCCGGCAGCTCGAGATCGGTGAGGACGCAGGTGAATATCACCCGTGAGCCGAGCGTCGGATGGAGCACGAGATTGTTGCGCCCGAACGCCCCGAGCCCCGCGGCGGCGGCGGCGTGCCTCGTCGACACGTCGGCCACGGCGCCCTGCGTATCCTTCGACATCGGCAGAGGGTACGAGACCGGCACCGTCATCGCCTTGCCGCCCAGCTCCCGCTCGATGAACGTCGCGAGCTGGTAGTTCACGCCGCGGGAGTAGTCCATCAGGTCGAGCCGGCCGTTCATGGCGATCTGCATGCAGTCGGACTCGCAGCTCGAGAGCTCCCGGAAGGCGAGGACGATGATGGAGGAGATGCCCGGGAAGACGCTCCTGATGTCCGGGGAGCGGGGGCTCTCGTAGACGTCAGGGTCCGCGATGCCGAAGTCCTCCGCGCCGATCCCTTCGGCCAGCTCTCTCAACTGTTCTCTGGTGTCACTCATCTCAACAACCCCTCGATGTTCGCTACGATCTGCTCGTCATCGTATATCTCGGTGGCGGCGGCTCCGCCGAGGCATGCGACGGCACACATCCCGCATCCTTTACACAAGGCTTCGTTCACGACGGCGATGCCCTCCTCGAGACTCAGGGCGCCGTAGGGGCAGGCGGCAACGCAGAGGCCGCAACCCCTGCACTGCTCGGCGTCCACGCGGCAGATGCCCGCTTCGACCTCGACATGCCCCCGGTCGAGGAGCGCGATGGCCTCCGACGCGGCGGCGCCCGCCTGGGCGACCGTGTCCGGTATGTCTTTCGGGCCCTGGCAGCAGCCTGCCAGATAAACGCCGTCGGTCAAGGATTCCACCGGGCGGAGCTTCGGGTGAGCCTCGCTGAAGAACCCGTCCGCTCCCGTCGAGATGCCCAGCGTGCGGGCCAGCTCGACCGCGCCCCTGGCAGGCACGAGGCCTGTTGCAAGGACCACCATGTCCACCGGCAGCTCCACCTGCCTACCGAGGAGCGTATCCTCGGCGAAGATCTTGAGCGAGCCACCGAGCCTCGCGACGTCGGCGCATTTCCCCCTGATGAAGAAGACACCCTCGTCGCGGACTCTCCTGTAGAACTCCTGGTATCCCTTGCCGAAGGCGGTGACGTCGATATAGAACTCGCTCACCTGCGCGCCCGTCTTTTCGCGCGCGATGTGGGCCTGCTTCATCGAGTACATGCAGCACACGCGCGAGCAGTACTCGTTGGTGTTCTCGTCCCTCGAGCCTACGCAGTGAAGGAAGGCTATTGACTCCGGCTCCCTGCCGTCGGGCAGCACCACTTGTCCGCCGGTCGGCCCCGAGGCCGAAAGCATCCGCTCGAACTGGAGACCGTCCAGGACCTCCGGATATCTGCCGTACCCGAACTGAGGCATCTCGCAGGCGTCGAAGATGTCGAAGCCCGTCGCGACGACGACCGCTCCGACCTCCAGGTCGCGCACCTCATCGGCCATCTCCAGGTCGATCGCGCCGGCGGCGCAAGCCTCGAGACACGGAGAGGAGCACTTGCCCTTTAGAGCCATCAGGCACGCCTCCGGGTCGACCGCCGCGGCGAGAGGGACTGCCTGTGGGAACGGAATGTATACGGCTGAGCGCCGGGCGATGCCGGCCTCGAACTCGTCGGGGACCCGTCCGGCCATGACGCATGCTTCGACGCAGTCTCCGCAGCCGGTGCACCTGGAGAGGTCGACCATGCGCGCGCGCGTCCGCACCTTCGCGATGAAGTTGCCGATGAACCCGCTCATCTCTTCCACCTCGGTGGTGGTCAGTATCTCGATGTTCGGGTTGCGCGCGACCTC
>Ga0209747_1000069_pt1 | contig 46385 bp, 37 predicted proteins | sample BarGraNGADG00311_FD_184498 | JGI IMG/M metagenome (GOLD analysis project Ga0209747, IMG submission 184498) | Arctic peat soil microbial communities from Barrow, Alaska - Barrow Graham LP Ref core NGADG0011-311 (SPAdes) (version 2) | ecosystem: Environmental > Terrestrial > Soil > Wetlands > Peat...
GTGGAGATCCCCGACGCCGGTCACCTGGCGGCGGTCGAGGCGCCCGTGGCGGTCGCCGCGGCGCTGCGTGACCTGTGGGAGCGGGCGCTGGCCTAGTCCTGGAGTCCCTGCCAGCCCGGCAGGAGGCGTTCCAGCGCGTCCGGGAGGTCGATGGAGTCGCCGTCGCGCCCGCCCGCGCCCAGGACCATCGGCGGGGGGACCCGCTTGAGGTGGATCCCGCGCAGGCGCTCGGCGAAGCCGATCGGGGCGGTGAGGACGTACAGCCCGCCGTCGGTCCCGATGCCCATGGACCGGTCCTGGCGCACGTACCAGCCGGTCACGTCCGAGGACGCGCGGCCTCTGCCGCCATAACCCGTCACCTGGAGGCGCTCGGCCGGCAGCCCCGCCCGCATGGCGGCGGCGGCGAAGGCGTCGAGCAACTGCTGGGCACGGGCGTTCTCGGCCTCCTGGCGCCTCCGCAACCGCGCCGCGTGCTCATCGGCCGCCTCACGGCGCTGTTCGCTCCATTCCGTGTCCACGTCCCCGATTCTAGTGGGCGATACGATCGCGGCATGTGGACACCGGACGGCGCGCGGCTCGCCGATGGCGCGACGAAGCACGAGCAGCTCACCAACGCGATCACCGCCGCGGTGGCGGCGGGGGAGCTGGCGCCGAACGAGCGGCTGCCCACCGTTCGTGCCCTCGCCGAGTCGTTGGCGCTGGCCGCCAACACGGTCGCGCGGTCGTACCGGGAGCTCGAACGTGCCGGCGTCATCGAGACCCGGGGGCGGAATGGGAGCTTCGTCACCGTCCCGGACGTCCAGAGCGCGCTCCGGTCTGCCGCCGCCATGTACGTGTCCGGGGCCCGTGCACTCGGGGTCGGCCGTGAGGCCGCCGTGGACGCCGTCCGGGAGGCCTGGTCCGGCTAGCTGTCCCCGCGGCCCTCCGGTTCGGTGAGGAGCGGGCGCATCTCGTCCAGGTAGCTCGAGATCGACTCCCGCTGGCGGTGCAGCTCGGCCACGTGGGCGTCGGCGTCGCGGCGCGCGGCGTCCGCGGCCGCCAACGCCTCGGAGCGGATCCGATCGGCCTCCGCGCGGGCGCCGGTGAGGAGCTCCTCCGCCTCCGTGCGGGCGCCTTCGATGCGGTCGCTGGCCTGGAGGTCAGCCATGTGGCGGACCTCTTCCGCCCGTTCGATGGCCGAGCGCAGCTGCTCCTCGGCCGCCTGCGCCTCCCGGCGGCCGGCCTCCACGACTGCGCCCGCCGCCTCGCGGGCCTGGGAGAGGCGCTGCCCGTTGTTCTTCTCCGAGAGCTCGCGGGCGAGGGCCAGCTCGCGGTCCAGTGCCGCGCGGATCGTGCGGGACTCCACCACGGCCTGCTCCCGCACGGCCGCGGTCTCGGCGGCGGCCGTGGCGCGCAGCTCGTCGAGCTCCCGGGTGGTGAGGTCGCGCTGCTCCTGGAGGTCGGCGTCGTGGTCCTGCTGCTGTTCGAGGATCTCGCGGTCCACGGCGGCCCGCGCCGCGTTCAGTTCGTTGTCCACCTCGGCCCGCGCCTGCGCGAGCGCGGTCGAGAGCTCGGCACGCTGGCGCTTCGACTCACGCTCGGCGGAGGCGACCAGCTCGTCCGCCTTCACCCGTGCGTCCTCGAGGGTTGTGCTCGCCTGGCGCCGGGCGGCGTCGACGAGGTTGGTGGCGTCGAGGCGGGCGCCGGACAGGATCCGGGCCGCCTCCTGCTCGCTGCGGGCGGTGAGGGCCGCGGACTCCTCGTGGGCCCTCGCCGCGAGGTCGTCGGCGTCGCGCTGGGCGCGCTCGGTGAGGGCCTCCGCCTGTTCCTCGGCGGTGCGGAGCAGCTGCTCCAAGCGCGCACCGAGACCCGCGTACGTGGGCCGTTCCTGCTCGCCGAGCTGGCGCGAGGCCTGCGAGAGCCCGGACTGCAGGCGCACCACCCGTGCGTCCAGCGAGGCCACCTCCCGCCGTGCGCCGGCGAGCGACGCCGTCAGGTCCGCGATCTTCTGGTCCACCTGGGCGCGGTCGTAGCCACGCATGACCACAGGGAATTCCTCGCCACTCACCGTCTGTCTCCTCGTCGTCAGGATGACTCCCAGCCTACCGTCCGGGGGCCCGCGCACTGTGCAACGGGACACAGCAGGCGAAATCCGCGCCGTTTGCACGTAATCTGGCATGTTGAGTACCAAAGAGCGTAAGGAACCCCGTGATCCGACGAATACTCGCGATCGTCCTGGTCGTCCTCGGACTGGTCGCCATCGGTCTTGGCATCGCCTCGGCCACGCTGTGGCGCTCGTCCGACACGGTCAGCGCGTCCGTGGCGCAGCAGCCTGACACACCCGTGGTCCTGGTCCGGCCGGGTGTGCTGGGCATGGTGTCCGGGACCGTCACGGTCACGGCCACCGCCGCGTCCGCCGAGGCCCCGGTCGTCCTCGCCTTCGCGCCCGCCGGCGACGTCGCCGCGTGGGTCGGTCCCGCCGCGCACGTGGACGTGACCGGGCTGTCCTCGTGGACGGAGCTGTCGACCGAGCGTGTCGACGGCGAGCCGACGGCCCCGAACCCCGCGGGCGCCGACCTGTGGACCCGTGAGCTCACGGGCACCGGTGAGGTGAGCGTGGAGCTGACGCCGGACGCCGGCCAGACCACGCTGCTCGTGGCGACCGACGGTACGCAGGCCGCCCCGCGCATCACGCTGGCGTGGCCGGTCGAGTCCGCCGCCCCCTACCTCGTGCCGTTGCTGCTCGGTGGCACCCTGGCGGTTCTCCTCGGCCTTGCGCTCCTCGCCTACGACGCGCTCGTGCGGCGCGAGGTCAGGGCACGCACCGGTGTGCGCGAGTCGCGGGCCACGGCGGACTCGACGGAGACCACCCAGATGCCCGCCGCGACGGCCGCGGTCCTCACCCGCCGCCAGTTGCGCGAGCGGGAACGCGCCCGCCGGGCGTCCGACTCCCGCACCGCGCCGGACGGGCCGGTCGCCACGACAGGCGGAATGGTCGGGGCCGGCATCCTTCCGATGGCGCTCGACCCGGAGAGGCACCGAGCCCTGCGGTACGTCGAGCCCCTGGAGGTCGCCCCACTGCGGTCGCGTACCCCGGCGGCCGGACCGGACGCGGAGGCCACCGAGGACCGGCACGCGGCGGCGGGACCGGCCTCGGGCAGCGCCGTCGTCCCCGGCGTCGAACGCCCGGAGAAGTTCCGCACGCCGGCTGGGGCCGCCCGGGGCAGTGCGATCGTGCCCGGGGTCCCCAACCCGGACGACTTCCGCACCCCAGAGGGGGAGGAGCCGGAACGCACGTCCTGGCGGACGCTGTGGGACTTCGGCACGGACGGCACGGAGGAGGGACGATGACGACATCGACCGGACGGGCGCTGGCCGTGACGGCCGCAATCGCGCTCGCACTCGGCCTCGCGGCCTGCGGTCCTGACGCGCTCCCCGAGCCGTCGGCCGAACCGGCGCCGGAGACGCCCGTCGCCGTCCTGAACGACGAGCAGTTGCAGCGCATCCTGGGGTCGGTGTCCGAGACGCTCGTCGCGGCCGACGCCGCCTCCGCCGCGGACCAGCTGGAGGGCCGCGTGAGCGGCCCGGCCCGGACCATGCGCGAGGCCGAGTACGCGCTGGCCGCCGCCACCGGGGGCGCGAACACCGTGACGCCGCTTGCGACCGACGCGCAGGTTGCCATCGTGGCGGCGACGTCGGAGTGGCCGCGCCTCGCCAACGTGGTGACGACCATCCCCGAGGGAACCAACCTCCCGCTCCTGATCACGCTCGTGCAGGACAACGCGCGGGCGAACTACCAGCTGTGGTCCTGGGTGCGCCTCCTGCCGGGTGTGCAGCTGCCCGCGACCGTCAACCCCACGATCGGCTCCCCGGTCATCGCCGCCGATTCCGACGCGCTGCGGACCACCCCCGCGCTCACTCTGGAGCGTTATGCCGACGTGCTCGGCAAGGGCGACGGGTCCGAGTTCGCCGCGGAGTTCGCGGCGGACGTCTTCCGCACGAAACTTCGCGAGACGTTCACCGCGCTGTCCACCGGCGTCTCCCAGGCGGGGACGGCCGAGCAGACGGCCACCGTGCGGGATGCCGGGGTCCAGTCGCTGGGGACGAATGACGGCGGCGCGATCGTCGTCGGCGCCATCGACCAGACCCTCACGATCAAGCGGACCGTGGCGGACTCCACACTCGAGGTCGGTGGGGGACTCACCTATGGCGGCGACGCCCAGGTCAAGGGCACCCTCACGGCGACGTACGTGATCACCGTGGCCTTCCACGTGCCCCCGGCGGGCAGCGACCAGCCCACCCAGGTCCTGGGGGCCGAGCAGGTGCTCACGGGCGTCACGCGCGACGATTCGACCTCACCCGACTGAGACATACGATTGGGTGCATGAACCAACCACTCAATGTGCACGGCGCCGTCGACCTCTCGTCCCTCGCGGCCCCGCGTCGGCCCGCGGGCGCGACGCCCGTTCCCGGCGGCGTCGTCATCGATGTGACGGAGGCCGGGTTCGAGGCCCTGGTCCAGCGCTCGACCACCGTCCCTGTTGTCGTCGACCTCTGGGCCGAATGGTGCCAGCCCTGCAAGACCCTGAGCCCCATCCTCGAGAGGCTCGCCGCGGAGTACGGCGGCCGGTTCCAGCTCGCCAAGGTGGACGTGGACGCCAACCCGCAGATCGCGGCCGCCTTCCAGGTGCAGTCGATCCCCACGGTGGTCGCGCTGCTCGGTGGCCAGCCGGTCCCGCTCTTCCAGGGGGCCTACCCCGAGGCGCAGGTGCGCCAGATACTGGACCAGCTGCTCGCCGTCGCCGCACAGAACGGCATCACGGGCACCGTGCCGCCTGAGGCAGCGACCGAGCCCGAGCCTGAGCCCGAACTCCCGCCGCTGCACGCGGCCGGACTCGCGGCCATCGAGACGGGCGACTACGTGACGGCCGAGGCCGCATACCGCCAGGCGCTCAAGGAGAACCCGGGCGACGCCGAGGCGAAGGCCGCGCTCGCGCAGGTGCTGCTCCTGCAGCGCCTCGAAGGACTGGACCTCGCCGTCGCCGTCGCTGACGCGCGGGATGGCGACCTGGACTCGCAACTGCTCGCCGCCGACGCCGAGCTTGCCACCGGGCTCCTGTCGGCGGCGTTCTCCCGCCTCCTCGCCCTCGTCCGCGCCGGCGGGGAGCTGCGTGAGCCGGCACGGGTGCGCCTCGTGGAGTACTTCGACATCGTCGGACCTGTGCCCGAGGCGGCGCAGGCACGCCGGGCGCTGGCGAGCGCGCTGTACTGAGTCCGGTCGGCCGCCCGACCGGGCATGCGAAAGGGGGCCCCGAGGGGCCCCCTTCAGCGCGTGTGCACTACTCCTCCGGGATGGAACTCTCGTCCGGCACGAGCCAGAGCGCGCCGAGTGGCGGCACGCGCAGGCGCACCGAGAACGGCCGGCCCTGCCACGGGATCTCCTCGGCCTCGACCCGCCCGAGGTTGCCCACACCCGAGCCGCCGTACTCGATGGCGTCCGTGTTGAGCACCTCCAGCCAGGCGCCGCCGTGGGGGAGCCCGACACGGTAGCCCTCGTGCGGGATGCCGGCGAAGTTCACGATGCACACCATGCGCTCCGAGAAGTCCGGCGTCTTGCGCAGGAAGACGATCGTGTTGTGGTCGCCGTCGCCGGCCTCGATCCATTCGAAGCCCTCGTGGGAGAAATCGTCGGCCCAGAGTGCCGGCGAGGCCTTGTAGATCGTGTTCATCCGGGCCACCAGGTCAGCCACGCCCGAGTGCATGGGGTTGTCGAGGTGCCACCAGTCGAGGCCGCGGGACTCGTTCCACTCGGCCTCCTGGGCGAACTCCTGACCCATGAACAGGAGTTGCTTGCCCGGGTGCGACCACTGGTAGGCGAGCAGCGCGCGGACGCCCGCGAGTTGCTGCCACCAGTCACCGGGCATCTTGCGCATGATCGAGCCCTTGCCGTGCACGACCTCGTCGTGCGAGAGGGGCAGGATGAACTGCTCGGAGAACGCGTAGATGAGTGAGAACGTCAGCTCGCCGTGGTGGTAGCGCCTGTTGATCGGCAACTCGGAGAGGTAGCGCAGGGTGTCGTTCATCCACCCCATGTTCCACTTCAGCCCGAACCCCAGGCCCCCGATGTTGGTCGGGGCCGTCACGCCCGGCCATGCGGTGGACTCCTCGGCGATCGTGATCACGCCGGGGACCTTCTTGTACGCGGTGGCGTTGGCCTCCTGCAGGAATGAGATCGCTTCGAGGTTCTCCCGGCCACCGTGGGCGTTGGGCCGCCACTGGCCGTCCTTGCGCGAGTAGTCGAGGTAGAGCATCGACGCGACGGCGTCGACCCGCAGCCCGTCGATGTGGAACTCCTGCAGCCAGTACAGGGCGTTGGCCACGAGGAAGTTGCGCACCTCTCGCCGGCCGAAGTTGAAGATCATGGTGCCCCAGTCGGGGTGCTCGCCACGCAGCGGGTCGGGGTCCTCGTAGAGCGGGGTGCCGTCGAAGCGGGCCAGCGCCCACGCGTCCTTGGGGAAGTGGGCCGGGACCCAGTCGAGGATGATGCCGATGCCGGCCTGGTGGAGCTTGTCGATCAGGTATCGGAAGTCGTCCGGTACGCCCAGGCGTGCCGTTGGCGCGTAGTAGGACGTGACCTGGTAGCCCCACGATCCGCCGAACGGGTGCTCCGCGACGGGCATCAGCTCGACGTGGGTGAAGCCCAGCCGCGAGACGTACTCGACGAGCTCGTCGGCGAGCGCGCGGTAGCCGAGGCCCTGGCGCCACGAGGCGAGGTGGACCTCGTAGATCGACATCGGGGCGGCGTGGGGTTGCGTCTGCGCCCGCTTCTCGAGCCACTCGTCATCGGCCCACGTGTAGGAGGACGCGGTGATCACCGACGCCGTCGACGGCGGCACCTCCGTTGCCTGTGCCATGGGGTCGGCCTTCTCGTGCCACGAGCCGTCCCGCGAGGCGATCTCGAACTTGTAGCGGTGCCCGATCTCCGCGCCCGGGACGAAGATCTCCCACACGCCGGACGCCCCGAGGGAGCGCATCGCCGTGACGGAGCCGTTCCAGGAGTTGAAGTCGCCCTTGACGCGGACGGAACGGGCGTTCGGGGCCCAGACCGCGAAAGACGCGCCGTGGACCTCGCCGAGCTCGCTGGGGTAGGAGCGCAGGTGGGCGCCCAGGACGTTCCACAGCTCCTCGTGCCTGCCCTCCCCGATGAGGTACTGGTCCATCTCGCCGAGACTCGGCAGGAACCGGTACGGGTCGTCGACCGTGCTGGTGATCTCGCCGTAGGTGACACGCACCCGGTAGTCCGGGACCGTGTCGCCCTCGACAACGGCCACCCAGATGCCGTCGCACTCGTGCGAGGCCGGGTAGGACGCCTTCGCGGTCACCACTTCCACCGCGTCGGCCAGGGGCCGAAGGGTCCTGATCGTCACGGCGCCGTCGAAGGTGTGGGGCCCGAGGACCTCGTGGGGGTTGTAGTGGAGGCCACGAGCGACGGTGGTCAGGACGCCTGAGTCAACAGGGAAGTGATCGGTCATAGGGTCTACTCTCCCACTTGTGGTTGTAGTGGTGGACAGGTTTGTGGACCGGAGTGCGGGCAATTTCCGGAGCGGTCATGGCGCGCCGCGGATCGCCGCCGGGCAAAGTCAGAGCAGCAGCCGTTCGACGGCGGCGAGCGGGATGCGGAGCCAGTCGGGGCGGTTCCTCGCCTCGTAGACGGCCTCGTAGAGCGCCTTGTCGAGTTCCAGGGCGGCGAGCAGGGCGGCGTGGTCCCGTGGGTCGCCGGCGGCCCCCGCATAGCCGTCCAGGAACTCACGGCGCACCGAATCCGCCCATGCCTCGGCGACCGTCCCACCCGCGGAGGCCGCGGCGTAATCGAAGGACCGCAGCATGCCCGCGAGGTCGCGCAGGGCAAGGTCGGGCAGCCGGCGCTGGGCGAGGGGGCGCAGTGGCTCGCCCTCGAAGTCCAGGAGCACCCACCCGCGCCCGGGCGCATGGATCACCTGGCCGAGGTGATAGTCGCCGTGGACGCGCTGGAGCGGGGGCCACGCTGCCGCCGCGGCCCTCCGGTACACCTCGGCGGCGCGGCCCAGGAGAGGGGAGAGCGCCGGCACGGCGTCCGCCGCGAGTGCCGCGCGCTCGCGCCACTGGCCGAGGAGGTCCGTCCGGTCCCGCTCGCCGGCCTCGCGCGTGCCGAATTCCGTGGCGAGCAGGTGGTGGACCTCGGCCGTCGCGGCGCCCAGCGAGGTCGCGTCGAAGGGGGCGCCCGTCCGAAGGCACTCAAGCGCCACCCGCCACGCGTCCTGCGCGCCGGCGATGAACTCCTGAACGACCGCCAGGTCGCCGCTCTCGTCGGATCCGCCGCGACGCCACGATCCCCGGAGCGAGCCGAGGAAGCGGGGCACCCGGAGGGTGCCGGCGCGGGAGAGCGCCTCCTGCAGTTCGATGTCAGGGTTGGAGCCGTCCGCGAGCACTCGGAAGACCTTCGCGATGACGGTGGTGCCGCCGGCTTCATCGGCCACGTCGCAAATGATCGAGGTGTTTGACTGCTCGCCCGACAGCACGCGGGCGGCCAGCAGGCGGAGGCCCGGGCTCGTCCGCCCGAGCAGCCATGCCGCGTACGCGGGGTCGGCGCACCCGTCGTGGACGAGCCCAGCGGTGGTCCGCCCCACGAGGGCGGCCGCGGGGATGTCGGCCGTCCCCGGACGGAGGGTCAACGGGACCTGGTAGACCACCGGGTCCCCACCCGCCTCGTCGCAGACGACGGCGCGGAGAACGCTCACGCCGTCGGCGCGCCCCACCTCCTCGACGTCCAGCGCGGTGATGCGGGGGACGAGGTTCTTGGTGGAGTACCAGCGCTGGCGCGGCATCCACGCGGCCAGCAGGGGCTCGAGGTCCTCGATCACCTCACCACCAGCCAGAAGAAGTCGCGCGTGCCCAGGGTCACCGTGTAGGTCCCGTCCCGGGGGACCACGGGGAACTCGGCGCCGCCGAAGGCGTCCCGGACCGTGGAGCCGGCGAGCCGGGGGAGCGTGATCGTGGTGGCGCGGGCGGTGTTGGCCAGGTTCGCCACGCACAGGACCGTCTCCCCGGCGTTGGTGCGCAGGTACGCGAGGACGGAGTCGTTGCTGGAGTCGAGGATCTCGAAGGTGCCGTTCCCGAACACGGGGTGCTGCCGCCGGACCTCGAGCATGCCCCGGACCCAGTGGAGCAGCGAGGTCGGGGTGGCGAGCTGGGCCTCCACGTTCACGGCCGTGAAGTTGTGGACCAGGGACTGGACCGGGGGGAGGTAGACCTTCCCGGGATCGGCCACCGAGAAGGCGGCGTTGCGGTCGGGGGTCCATTGCATCGGCGTGCGGACGGCGTCCCGGTCGGGCAGCCAGATGTTGTCGCCCATGCCGATCTCGTCGCCGTAGTAGAGGCACGGGCTGCCCGGCAGCGAGAGCAGGAGCGCGTGGGCGAGCTGGATCTCGGCGCGCGAGTCCCCGAGCAGCGTGGCGAGCCGGCGGCGGATTCCGACGTTGGCGCGCATGCGGGAGTCCTCGGCGTACCAGCCGTACATCGCGGCACGTTCCTCGGGCGTGACCATCTCGAGCGTCAACTCGTCGTGGTTCCGCAGGAACGTGCCCCACTGCCCGCCGGCGGGGATCGGCGGCGTGTCGCGGAGGATGTCGCGGATTGCGCGCGCCTTCTGCTCGCGCAGGGCGTAGTAGATGCGCGGCATCACGGGGAAGTGGAAGCACAGGTGGCACTCCGGGTGCCCGTCGGTCCCGAAGTATTCCACCACGTCGCTCGGCCACTGGTTGGCCTCGGCGAGCATGATCGTGCCCGGGAACTCCTCGTCCACCATCGCACGCAGCGACCTCAGGAAGGCGTGGGTCTGGGGCAGGTTCTCGCAGTTGGTGCCCGCCTCCTCGTAGAGGTAGGGGATCGCATCGAGTCGGAAGCCGTCCACGCCCACCTTGCACCAGTAGCGCACCACGTCGAAGAGGGCGCGGTGCACGTCCGGGTTCTCGAAGTTGAGGTCCGGCTGGTGGGAGAAGAACCGGTGCCAGTAGTACTCGCGGCGCACCGTGTCGAAGGTCCAGTTGGAGACCTCGGTGTCCACGAAGATGATGCGGGCGTCCGAGTACTCGGTGTTGTCGTCCGTCCACACGTAGAAGTCGCCGTACGGGCCGGTCGGGTCCGAGCGGGAGGCCTGGAACCATGGGTGGGCGTCGGAGGTGTGGTTCATTACGAGGTCCACGATCACGCGCATCCCGCGGGAATGCGCCGCCTCCATCAGTTCGGCGAACTCCGCCATGGTCCCGTACTGGGTGGCGATCGCGGTGTAGTCGGCGACGTCGTAGCCCCCGTCCCGCAGCGGCGACGGGTAGAACGGTGGCAGCCAGAGGCAATCGACACCCAGCCAGGCGAGGTAGTCCAGGTGGGTGATGAGCCCGCGCAGGTCTCCCGTCCCGTCGCCGTCGGAGTCGGCGAAGGCGCGCAGCACCACCTCGTAGAACACGGCGGTCTTGAACCACTCCGGGTCCTGCTCCACCGGGGCGCGGCCGTGGGTCCTCACCGCGGCCAGGATCGCGGAGGTGGGAACCGGGATGGGCTGGTGTGTCACAGGGGCCCGACGGACATGACGTGGGCGCTCGAGGCCTGCGGGTCGAGGCGCACCCATGCGGTCGCGTTCCACTGGTGGTCCTGGCCGTTGAGCTCGTCATGCACCCGGAAGGGGCTCGACGGGTCGAGGCCCAGGGCCTCCATGTCGAGGTAGACGAGCGACTCGTGCGTCAGGAACGGGTCGAGGTTCACGACGACGAGGACCACGTCGTCCTCGCCCGTGGGCGAGAACCTGGCCTCGATGCGCTTCGAGTACGCGAGGACGGAGTCGTTCGATGTCGGGTGGACCGTCAGCTGGTGCAACTGCTGCAGCGCCGGGTGCTGATGGCGACTCCGGTTGAGCTCCCCGAGCAGGAGGGTGATCCTGGCGTCGTTCGCACGGTTCCAGTCACGCGGCTTGAACTCGTACTTCTCGTTGTCGATCTGCTCCTCGACGCCGGGCCGCGCGATGTTCTCGATGAACTCGTAGCCGGAGTAGATGCCGTAGGTGGGCGAACCGGTGGCCGCCAGCACGGCGCGCAGCGCGAACGCCGCGGTGCCGCCCTGCTGCATGAATGGGGTGAGGATGTCATGGGTGGTCGGCCAGAAGGCGGGGCGCACCAGGTGGGAGGTCTCCGCCGCCACCTCCTGCAGGTACTCCGCCAGTTCCTGCTTCGTGTTGCGCCATGCGAAGTACGTGTACGACTGGTGGTAGCCCACCGCGCCGAGCGTGCGCATCATGGCGGGACGGGTGAACGCCTCGGCGAGGAACACGACGTCCGGGTGCGCCGCCCGGAACTCCGTGAGGAGCCGCTGCCAGAACTGGAGGGACTTGGTGTGCGGGTTGTCGACGCGGAACAGCGTCACGCCGTGCGACACCCACACCTCCAGCATGTCCCGGATCGCGACGTAGATGCCCTCGGGGTCGTTGTCGAAGTTGAGCGGGTAGATGTCCTGGTACTTCTTGGGCGGGTTCTCCGCGTACGCGATGGTGCCGTCGGCCCGGGTGGTGAACCACTCCGGGTGCTCCGTGACCCAGGGGTGGTCCGGGGAGCACTGCAGCGCGATGTCGAGCGCCACCTCCATGCCGAGCTCGCGGGAGCGGGCGACGAAGGCGTCGAAGTCCTCGAAGGTGCCGAGCTCCGGGTGGATGGCGTCGTGTCCGCCGGCGGGCGAGCCGATGCCGTAGGGCGATCCGGGATCCCCGGGCTTGGCGTGCAGCGAGTTGTTGCGTCCCTTGCGGTTCGTGGTCCCGATGGGGTGGACGGGGGCCAGGTAGAGGACGTCGAAGCCCATCGCCGCGATGCCGTCGAGGCGGGGCATGGCCGTCCGCAACGTGCCGGAGACCCACCGCCCCGACTTCGCGTCGAAGTACGAGCCCTCCGAGCGGGGGAACATCTCGTACCAGGCGCCCGCCTGCGCCAGTCGCCGGTCCACCTGGAGGGGGTAGGCGACGGTCGGGGAGACCATGTCGCGCAGCGGGTCGGCCGCGAGCACGGCGACGACGTCGGCGACCAGTCCGGCGGCGAGCCGATCCCCGGGCTCCAGGGTGCCGTCCGCCAGCGTGGCCGCGGCGGCGCGGAGCACGGCGACGCCGTCGCCCGGCAGTTCACGGTCCGCGGCGCGGTTCAGCAGCCGCGCGCCCTCGGTGAGCATGAGCTCGACGTCGACGCCCGCGTCCACCTTGATGGAGGCGTCGTGGGCCCAGGTCGCGTAGGGGTCGGACCAGCCCTCGATCCGGAACCACCACAGGCCGGGGGAATCCGGGCACAGCCACGCCTCGTACCGGTCGAGCCCCTTCGCGACGTCGCGCATGGGCGCCCAGGAATGGTCGGTGCCGTCCGGGGCCGTGAGGACCGCCGTCGCGGCGACCGCGTCGTGCCCCTCGCGGAACACGGTCGCACGCACCGGGAACGGCTCGCCCACGGCACCCTTGGCGGGCCACGTCCCATCCTCGACGACAGGGAAGACCTCGGTGACCGGGATGCGGCCGATCGCGCGTGCCGGCATCGGGTTGGACTTGGTGCTGGGCCTGAAAGTACTCACACCTGCAAGCTACTAGGCAACCCGCCCCACGCGCAGACGGTCGAGGGGGAATGTTTTGCGGAACACCGCCCGCCCGGTGTGCGGCGGAGGTGGGTCGCCACACGTGCGCCGGTTGCCGCAAGTTCCCGGAACGCCAGTACCGGACCCCTAGACTGTCCAGCGTGAAGGCCATCCGCAGATTCACCGTCAGACCCGTGCTGCCCGAGGCGCTCGCCCCACTCAACGCCCTCGCGCTGAACCTGCGCTGGTCGTGGCACGCCCCCACCAGGGAACTCTTCGGTTCGCTCGACCCGAGGCTCTGGACCCTCAGCAAGGAGGACCCGACAGCCCTGCTCGGGTTGCTGGGCGTGGAGCGGCTCGACGCGCTCGCGAACGATCCGGCCGTCGTCGCACGGGTCCGGGCGGCCGACGCCGACCTGAAGGCGTACCTGTCCGAGCCGCTGTGGTACCAGGATTCATTCGACAGTGAGGACAAGCCGGACGCCATCGCCTACTTCTCCGCCGAGTTCGGGATCACCGCCGTCCTCCCGCAGTACTCGGGCGGCCTCGGGATCCTCGCGGGAGACCACCTCAAGTCCGCGTCCGACCTGGGCGTGCCGATCATCGGCGTCGGGCTGCTCTACGGCGCGGGCTACTTCAAGCAGTCCCTGACGCGCGACGGCTGGCAGGCGGAGACCTACCCAGTCATCGACCCGGACAACCTGCCGCTCTCGCTGCTCCGCGAGGACGACGGCACCCCGGCCCGCGTGTCCCTGGTACTGCCCGGCTCCCGCACACTGGCTGCGCAGGTGTGGCTGGCCCGCGTGGGTCGCGTCCCGCTCCTGCTGCTCGACTCCAACGTCCCGGAGAACGACGAGACGGCCCGCCACGTCACCGACCGGCTCTACGGTGGCTCCGCCGAACACCGCCTCCAGCAGGAACTTCTCCTCGGCATGGGCGGCGTGAAGGCGGTGCGCCTGTACTCCCGGCTGTCCGGTGCGGCGACCCCGCAGGTGTACCACTGCAACGAGGGCCACGCCGGTTTCCTCGGCATCGAACGGGCGCGGGAGCTCGTCGTGGGGCAGGGCCTCACCTTCGCCCAGGCGCTGGAGTCGGTGAAGGCCGGCACCGTGTTCACCACCCACACGCCCGTCCCCGCCGGAATCGACCGTTTCGACTCCAACATGGTGCGGGCCCACTTCGACGGCGACGCCGCCATCCCGGGCATCGCCGTGGAGGACCTGCTCGCGCTCGGCGCCGAGGACTTCGAGGGGGGCTTCTCCGGCGTCTTCAACATGGCCGTCATGGGCCTGCGCACCTCGAAGCGAGCCAACGGCGTCGCCCAGTTGCACGGGAGGGTTTCCCGGGGGATGTTCCGGGCCATGTGGCCCGGTTTCGACATCGCCGAGATCCCGATCACGTCGGTCACGAACGGCGTCCACGGGCCGACCTGGACCGACCCGGTGCTCAGCGGACTCGCGGAGCAGCGCTTCACCCCGCAGCAACTCGCGTCCGGCGACGGCTGGATGCTGAGCCCGGAGCAGGGTGGCATCTCCGACGAGGAGCTGTGGGCCGTACGGCGTGTGCTGCGCGAGAAGCTCGTCACGGCCGCCCGCGCGCGTGTGCGCGGCTCGTGGCTGGAACGGGGCGCCTCCCCCGCGGAGCTCGGCTGGACCGAGGACATCCTCGACCCCGACGTGCTCACCATCGGCTTCGCGCGCCGCGTGCCGACCTACAAGCGACTCACCCTGATGCTGAACAACCCGGTGAAGCTCAGGGCGCTCCTCACGGACCCCGAGCGTCCGATCCAGATCCTGGTCGCCGGCAAGTCGCACCCCGCGGACGAGCAGGGAGTCGGGCTGATCCAGCGACTGGTGCAGTTCGCGGACTCGGAGGGGGTGCGGCACCGCATCGCCTTCCTGCCGAACTACGACATCGCGATGGCCCAGACGCTCATGCCCGGCTGCGACGTGTGGCTGAACAACCCGCTGCGCCTGCTGGAGGCGTCCGGGACGTCGGGCATGAAGTGTGCACTGAACGGCGCGCTCAACCTGTCCATCCTCGACGGCTGGTGGGACGAGATGTTCGACGGCCGGAACGGCTGGGCGATCCCGACCGCCGACGGCGTCGAGGACCCGACGCGTCGCGACGACCTGGAGGCCGCGGCACTCTACGACCTCATCGAGAACGTGGTGGCCCGGCGCTTCTACGACCGCGACGCCGATGGCATCCCGCGCCGCTGGATCGAGAACATGCGCCACACCCTCTCCGACCTGGGCCCCAGGGTCCAGGCGACCCGCATGGTGCGGGAATACGTCGAGAGGCTATACACGCCGACCGCCGCCTCGTACCGCCAGATGAACGGCGACTTCGCCGGCGCGAAGGAGCTGGCCGCGTGGAAGGCGAGGATCCGCTCGAACTGGAGGCAGGTCCGCGTGGAGCACGTGGAGTCCGAGGGCGTGTCCGACGAGGTCGCCATCGGGGACAACCTGGCCGTGAACGCCTACGTCACGCTCGGTGACCTCGCGCCGTCCGACGTCGAGGTCCAGCTCGTCCACGGGCGGGTGGCCGAGGACGACAGCATCACCGACTTCCAGATCCTCCCCATCCCGCTGGCCCAGGACCTCGAGGGCGGGCGGTACGCATTCCACCTGGAGCACACGCTGCACGTCTCGGGGCCGTTCGGGTACTCGGTTCGGGTGGTGCCCGCGCACCGGATGCTCGCGGGTTACGCCGAGATGGGACTCGTGGCGAACGCCACGCACTGAACTCCTAATACGTCATGCCCATGGCCGAGTGGACCTCCGAGAGCGTCTCGTCGGCGATCGCGTTCGCCCGCGCGTTCCCCCTCGAGAGGATCGTGCGGAGGTACCCCTCGTCGGAGACGAGGTCCTCGCGGCGTTTGCGGATGGGCGCGAGCAATTCGTTGACCGCTTCGATGACGTAGCGCTTGAGCCCGCCGCCCCCGCCGTCGCCGATCTCGTCGGCGATCTCCCGCGGGTCGCGACCAGTCGACATGGCGGCGATCAGCAGCAGGTTCGAGACTTCCGGCCGCCCGGTCGGGTCCCAGGTGATGGTCCGGTTCGAGTCCGTCACAGCCTTCTTCAGGAGCCGCGCGGTGGTGTCCGCGTCCATCGACAGCTCAATCGCGTTTCCCCGTGACTTGCTCATCTTGGTGCCGTCCGTCCCGAGCACGCTCGTCGCCTCGGACAGGAGGGCCTCCGGGCGCGGGAAGACGGGATGGCCGGCGACCGCGCGGCCGAAGCGCTCGTCGAAGCGCCGTGCGACCACACGCGCCTGCTCCAGGTGGGGCAGCTGGTCCTTCCCCACCGGCACCAGGTTCGCGCGGCAGAAGAGGATGTCGGCGGCCTGGTGCACCGGGTACGTCAGCAGGAGCCCGCTCATCGGGCGGTTGCCGGTGGCCTCGGCCTCGGCCTTCACGGTGGGGTTGCGCCGCAGCTCGGAGTCGGTCACGAGCGCGAGGAACGGCAGCACGAGCTCGTTGAGCGCCGGCACCGCGGAGTGCGTGAAGATCGTTGTGGCGGACGGGTCCAGCCCGACGGCGAGGTAATCGGCCACCAGCGACAGCACCCGCTCGCGGATCGGACCGACGCCGTCGCGGTCGGTGATGACCTGGTAGTCGGCGATCACCACGAGGGTCTCGACCCCGGCGCGCTGCAGCCGGACCCGGTTCTGGAGGGTGCCGAAGTAGTGGCCGAGGTGGAGGTTCCCGGTGGGGCGGTCCCCGGTGAGGATGCGGAACGGCCGCGGGTCCGTGGCGATCTGCCGCTCGATCTCGAGGGACCGTGCCCGCGTGCGCTCCAGGGAGGCGTCCGACGCGGATTCGGCGAGATCGGACTCGAAGACGTCGGGGGATTCGCTGGACACGGTCAGACCTTCCGTTCGGGACATGGAAGCGGCCGCCCGAGGGCGGCCGGACAGGCGGTGGCCACGTCAGGCGGGCCAGCCGTGCAGCTTCATTGGGTTCATCCTAGTTGCCCGTGCTGAGGTAGACCTGCATGCTCAACGCCTCCACGGTCACGGTCTCGCCCGGCGCGAACGTGTCCAGGTCCGACTCGGGGAGCTCCCACTCCGAGTCCCACATCAGGGCATAATTCGGCCCACGCCCCGCGGGAACCGTGACCTCGATGGGGTTGAGTTCCCCGTTGATGACCACCAGGGAGTCGCGGCCATGGGGGGACCCCGAGCGGAGGAGCTGGATGACCCGCTGGTGCGGGTCGTGCCACGTGTGCGACTCCTTCGGGTTGCCGTGGCTGTCGTACCAGGTGAGGTCCGGCAGCTCGTCGTCGCCGATCGGCCGGCCGGACGCGAAACGGGTGGGCCGCAGCGAGGGGTTCTCCCGGCGCAGCCTGATGAGGTAGGCGACGGTGGAGAAGAGGGACTCCTGCCAGGGCGCGAGGTCCCAGTCCACCCAGGAGATCTCGTTGTCCTGGCAGTAGGCGTTGTTGTTGCCGCCCTGGGAGCGCCCGATCTCGTCCCCGCCAAGAAGCATGGGCGTACCCGCGGAGACGAACATGGAGCCGAGCAGGTTGCGGATCGAACGCCGGCGGAGCGGCAGGATCACCCCTCCGGGGTCCGCCTTCGTCAGCATCCCTTCCGAGCCGTGGTTCCACGAGTGGTTGTCGTTGGAGCCGTCGCGGTTCTCCTCGTCGTTGGCCTCGTTGTGCTTGCGGTCGAAGCTCACGAGGTCGAGCATCGTGAAGCCGTCGTGGGAGGTGACGAAGTTGACCGAGGCGAGGGGCGATCGGCCGCCCGGGACCTCGCCGTGGCCGAAGAGATCCGCCGAGCCCGCGAGGCGGTACCCGAGGTCCGCAGGGGACTGGCCGGCGCCACCGCGCGCCTGGGCGGCGGCGTCGGACAGCCAGAACGTGCGCACGGAGTTGCGGAAGCGGTCGTTCCAGTCCGCCATGGGGGCGGGGAACTGGCCGGTGCGCCAGCCGTACGGCCCCAGATCCCACGGCTCCGCGATGAGCTTGGCGTCCCGCAGGATCGGGTCCGTGGTCATCGCGACGAGGAACGCGTGGTAGGGCGTGAAGTGCTCCTGGTGGCGGGCCAGCGTCACGGCCAGGTCGAACCGGAACCCGTCCACACCCACCTCGGCCACCCAGTAGCGCAGCGAGTCCAGTGTCATCTGGACCGCTCGGGTGTGGCGGAAGTCGATCGTGTTGCCGCACCCGGTGTAGTCGAGGTACGAGTTGTCCTCGTCCATCAGGTAATAGGTGGGGTTGTCGAGGCCGCGGAAGGACAGCGACGGGCCGCCCATCCCGCCCTCGCAGGTGTGGTTGTGGACCACGTCGAGGATGACCTCGATCCCGGCCTCGTGGAGCAGGTGGACCATGCCCTTGAACTCCGCGAGGACGGCCTGCCCGCCGGCGGCCTGGGCCTCGGCGGTGGCGTACGAGGGTTCGGGTGCGAAGAAGCCGAGTGTGTTGTACCCCCAGTAATTCGGTTTGCCCTTGCTCGTGAGCCCGGGCTCCGGCATCTTGGCGTGCACCGGCAGCAGTTCGAGCGTCGTGATCCCGAGGCGCGTGAGATGGGAGACGGTGTAGGGGTGGGCGAGCCCGGCGTACGTGCCGCGCAGCCGCTCCGGCACCCCGGGCAGGAGCTTCGTCAGGCCGCGCACGTGCGCCTCGTAGATGACGGTGTGGTCCCACGAGTGCCGCGGGCGGGAGGAGTAGGCGGAGAAGCGCGAGTCGACGACGACGGCGCGCGCGGTGTGGTCCGCCGAGTCGAGTTCCGAGGGGGTGTGGGGGAAGCCGGGTGCGCCGCTGTCCCATTTGTAGTCGTAGATCTCCGGCCCGTGGACCACCGGGCGCTCCAGGGCGAGAGCGTACGGGTCGATCAGCAGTTTCGCCGGGTTGTGGCGCAGTCCCGCCTGGGGGTTCCAGCGCCCCCACACGCGGAACCCGTACTGGGTCCCGGCGCGGACACCCGGGATGTGGCCGTGCCAGATCCCCATGGTGGGGCCCTCGAGGGAGTGGTTGACCTCGATGCCGTCGATGAAGAAGCACACGTCGACGCGCGTGGCGCGAGTCGCGACGACCGCGACGTCGACGCCGTCGCCCACCGGGTGCACCCCCAGGCGGTGCATGTCCGAAGCTGCGGCGAACACGGGCCGCTGAGCAGCTTCCATAAATATCACCATGCTATTAAATCGCATGATTGGCTCCGAACCCCCTACTCGACAGGGCCAGTTGCCATGCTCCCATGAGGGCGGACACCGCGGGAGCCGCCGCGCTGGCCTCGCGCGGGCCGGAGATGGCACCCTTGGGGGGTGAAGATCGTCGTGTGTGTGAAACAGGTGCCCGACATCCAGTCCGAGCGGAGCATCGCGGACGGACGCATGGTCCGCGGGCAGGACGACGTGCTGAACGAGCTGGACGAGAACGCCCTGGAGGCCGCCGTCACGCTCGCGGAGGATCTCGGCGGCACGGTCACCGCGCTGACCATGGGCCCGGAGGGCGCCGGTGACGCGCTGCGCCGCGCCCTCCAGATGGGCGCCGACGACGCCGTGCACGTGTGCGACGACCGCCTCGCCGGTGCGGACGCCGTCGTGACCGCGCGCGTCCTCGGCGCCGCCGTGCGCCGGATCGCCGGCGACGGGCCGGTGGACCTCGTGGTCACCGGGATGGCCACGATGGACGGGCTGACGTCGATGGTGCCCACCGCCCTGGCCACGGTGCTGGGACTGCCCGCCGTGACCCTGGCCGCGGAGGTTGAGTGCGACGGATCCACCGTCCGTATCACGCGCACGATCGGCGAGGCGACCGAGGTGTACAGCGCGCCACTGCCGGCCCTGCTGTCCGTCACGGACCAGGCGAACGAGCCGCGCATCCCCAACTTCCGCACCATGATGGCGGCGAAGAAGAAGCCGATCGCCACGTGGGACCTCGGTGACCTGGGGCTTGACGACGTCACCCCCGCCGTCGCGGTCGTGCGCGCCGCCCCCCGCCCGCCCCGCCCCGCGGGCACCATCATCACCGACACGGGCGACGGCGGCCGACGCCTTGCCGCGTACCTCCTCGAGAACAGGCTGGTGTGATCGTGCAGACCCTTGTCATCCTCCCGGGCGTCCTCACCACCTCCCACTTCGAGGTCCTCACCGCGGCGCGTTCATTGGGGACCGTCGCGGTGGTCAGCCTCGGAGAGCCCGACGTGGAGGTGCTCGCCCGATTCGGGGTCGACCGCGTCCACGTGCCCGACTTCGATGGCCACCCCCTGGACCCGGCCGTCGTCGCCGACGCCGCGGCCGGTGTGATCCGCGAGTCCCGTCCCGACGCCGTCCTCCTCGCGTCCACGTTCGCCGGCAAGGCGATCGCGGCGCGCCTCGCCGTGCTGTTCGACGGCGGCGCGATCGTCGACGTGACCGGCCTCCGCGTGGACGGCGCCCGGGTGATCGCATCCAAGAGCGTGCTCGCCGGCACCTGGGAGACCGAGTGCGAGGTGACGCGGGGACTGCCGGTGTTCGCGGTCAAGCCGACGTCGTTCGAACCCGTCGAGGCGCCGGGGGGCGCCGTCGCGGTGGTGCGTGTCGCCGCGGAACTGTCCGACGCCGCGCGGGCCGTGACGCTGGAGGCGCGCGTGCCACGCCCGGAGTCGGGGCGGCCCGCCCTCAACGAGGCACGGGTCGTGGTGGCGGGCGGGCGCGGCCTGGACGGCGACTTCTCGCTCGTGGAACAGCTCGCCGACGCGCTCGGGGGCGCGGTGGGCGCCACGCGCGTGGCCACCGACGAGGGCTGGATCGACCACAGCGCCCAGATCGGGCAGACCGGGGTCACCATCGCCCCGAAGCTGTACATCGGCGCCGGCGTCTCCGGCGCCGTGCACCACACGGGCGGGATGCGGGCCGCGGAGGTCATCGTGGCGATCAACACCGACTCCGAGGCGCCGATCTTCGAACTGGCGGACTTCGGCGTGGTGGGTGACGCGGCCGAGGTGCTGGCGCAGGCGATCGAGGCGCTGCGCGAGCGCTGATGCACTACTTGGACCACGCCGCCACCACCACGGTCCGCCCCGAGGCCGCCGCGGCGTACCACGACGAGGTGCTCCGCACCGGCAACGCCTCCTCGGTCCACGCCGCGGGACGCCGCGCGCGGCGCGCTCTCGAGGAGTCCCGCGAGGAGGTCGCGGCGCTGCTGGGTTCCGACCCCGTCGAGGTTGTGTTCACCTCCGGCGGCACGGAGGCGGACAACATGGCCGTCGTGGGGGTCGCCCGTGCGCGGCGGCGGCTCGCTTTCGGGCGAGTGGTGGTGGGCGCCGTCGAGCACCACGCCGTCCTGGACGCCGCGGCCGCGCTGGGGGACGAGGGGTTCGCCGTCGAGGTGCTCCCGGTGGATCCGGCCGGCCGGGTGCGCGCGGACGCGCTCGCGCTGGACGAGACCGCGGCGGTGGTCTCCGTCATGTGGGCCAACAACGAGACCGGCGTGCTGCAGCCGCTCGCCGCCGTGGTGGACCGCGCGCGGGCGGCGGGGGTGCCGGTCCACACGGACGCGGTGCAGGCCGTGGGGCACGTCCCGGTCGACTTCCACGCCGCCGGGGTGGACCTGCTGAGCCTCTCGGGCCACAAGTTCGGGGCGCCGGTCGGCATCGGCGCACTCCTGGTACGCCGCGACACGCCGCTGGCGCCGCTGTCCCATGGCGGTGGCCAGGAGCGCGGGCTGCGGTCCGGGACGCTCAACGTGCCGGGGGCGGTTGCGCTCGCGACGGCGCTGCGGCTCGCAGTCGCCGAGATGGTGGGGGAGGCGACGCGGCTGCGCGCCCTGCGCGACGCGATCACCGGCCACCTGCTGGGTTGTGGCGGGGTGCACGCGAGCGGCGCCGGGCTGCCGGAGGCCGAGCGGTTGCCGTCGATCGCCCACGTCGTGATCGACGACGTCGACGCGGACGCCCTCCTGTTCGGGCTGGACCGGGCCGGGATCGCGGCGTCGTCGGGTTCCGCGTGCCGCGCGGGGGTGCAGGAGGCGTCCCACGTGGTCCTCGCGATGGGGTTCGGTGCGGAACAGAGCCGCGGCGGACTGCGTTGTAGTCTGGGGTGGAGTTCGACCAGCGCCGATGTCGCGGCGTTCGCCGACGCGATCGGCCCCGTGATCAGCCGGGCACGGCTCGCCCACCGCAGGTGACCGGCCCTGAGGAGGGAACATGCAGGTCCTCGCAGCATTGTCCGGCGGGGTGGACTCCGCCGTGGCCGCTGCGCGCGCCGTGGAGGCGGGGCACGACGTCGTCGGCGTCCACATGGCACTCTCCCGGTCGCGGGCGCAACACCGCAACGGGTCTCGGGGCTGCTGCTCCATCGAGGACGCCTCGGACGCGCGGCGTGCCGCGGACGTCCTCGGGATCCCGTACTACGTGTGGGACCTCTCGGAGGAGTTCGAGGAGACCGTCGTGGCCGACTTCCTCGCCGAGTACGCCGCGGGCCGCACGCCCAACCCGTGCGTGCGCTGTAACGAGCACATCAAGTTCTCCGCACTGCTGGACCGCGGTCTCGCACTCGGCTTCGACGCCGTCGCCACCGGCCACTACGCCCGCGTGATCCCCGGCACGCCACCGCAACTGCACCGCTCGCTCGACCCGCTGAAGGACCAGTCCTACGTGCTGGCCGTGATGGGCCGCGAGCGGCTGCAGCGCGCGCTGTTTCCGCTGGGGGACGTGACCTCGAAGGCCCAGGTGCGTGCCGAGGCCGCCGCGCGCGGGCTCGGCGTCTCGGCCAAGGCGGACTCCTACGACATCTGCTTCGTCGCCGACGGCGACACGAAGGGCTTCCTGCGTGCCCGCCTGGGTGCCGCGCCGGGGCCGATCCTGGACGAGACGGGCCGCGAGGTCGGGGAGCATGACGGCGCCTACGCCTACACCGTCGGGCAGCGGCGGGGGCTCGCGCTGTCCCGGCCCGGGCCGGACGGTGCGCCGCGCTACGTCCTCGAGGTGCGCCCGGGATCCAACACCGTGGTCGTCGGGCCGGCCGCGCTGTTGTCCGTCGACGTGATCGAGGGTGCGGACACGGTGTGGCTCGCCGACGACGTCCCCGCCGACCGCCCCACCGCCGCCAGCGTCCAGCTGCGCGCACACGGGGAGCCGCTCGCCGCCGTCGTCCGGCGCGACGGGGAGGCGCTCCACATCGACCTGGACGGGACCACCCGCGGGCTGGCGGCGGGGCAGTCCGCCGTCGTGTACCTCGGCTCGCGCGTGCTCGGCCAGGCGACCATCCGCGCGACGTCCCGGAGCGCCGCGTGATCCTCGACCTGCCGCTCGCACACGCGGGGATCGACCCGGACACATCAGGGCGCACGCGCGAAGGGCTGGTGGGGGAGCTCCTCGACGGGGAGGATACCGTGGTGGTCCTCGTGGACGAGCTGGGTGACCTCGCGGTCGCCGGCTCGCGGCTGGACACGGTGGCGGGTGCCGACTACCTGGAGCTCCACGGGAGCACCCACGTCTACCTGGGGCGCGACGCGGAGGGCAGGGGGCACGTGCTCGCCATCGGGCCGCGCCACGACGGGCATGACTACCACGACCTGCGGACCGTCATGGCGTCGATGCCCGCGGGGGAGCGCGCCGTCGCCGTCCCCGCGCTCGCGATCGCGAACTGGCACCGCCACTCCGCGTTCTGCCCGCGATGCGGCGAGCGGACCGAGGTGGAAGCCGCGGGCTGGGTGCGGCGCTGCCACGGCTGCGGGACGGAGCACTACCCGCGCACCGACCCGGCGGTGATCATGTCCGTGATAGACGGGTCCGACCGGCTGCTGCTCGCCCATGCCTCCCACTTCCCCCGCGGGCGCTATTCGATGGTGGCGGGGTACGTGGAACCGGGGGAGTCCATCGAGCACGCCGTGGTGCGGGAGACGCGCGAGGAGGTCGGCATGGAGGTCGCCGAGGTGATCTACCGCGGGTCCCAGCCATGGCCGTTCCCACGGTCCCTGATGTTCGCCTTCGAGGCGCGTGTCCTCGGGACACCCGAGGCGCAGGTGGACGGGGTCGAGATCACGGACGCGCGGTTCTTCACCCGGGCGGAGCTCGCCGCGGCGGTCGCGGCCGGTGAGGTGGGTCTGCCCGGGGTCGCGTCCGTGGCGTACTCGCTGCTCGAGGCCTGGTACGGCGGTCCGATCCCCGCCCCCGGTCCCTGAGGGGAGCGGGACCTACCGCCCGCCCACCCCGGACCCGCGGGCGCCGTCGATCCGCACCCGCACCTGGGCGAGCGACGGATTGGTAGCCGCCGAGCCATCGGCGAAGAGCACGGTCGGGACGGTCTGGTTGCCGCCGTTGACCGTCTCCACGAAGGCGGCGGCATCCGGCGCCTCCTCGATGTCCACCTCGCGGTAGGCGATTCCCTCCGAGCCGAGCTGGCGCTTCAGGCGGCGGCAGTAGCCGCACCACGACGTGGTGAACATCGTGACGGTGCCGTGGTCCGGGGGCGTGACTGTCTCCATGGGGCCAGCGTATGGATGTCGGTGGGGCGCTGCACAATGGAGGGTGATGAACGACGACCTCCTCTCCGCGCTCGACGACGACCAGCGGGTCGTGGCGACCAACCTGAACGGCCCGCTGTGCGTCCTCGCGGGCGCGGGCACCGGCAAGACCCGCGCCATCACCTACCGGATCGCGCACGGCGTGCGTTCCGGCGTGTACACCACCCAGGACCTGCTGGCCGTGACGTTCACGGCCCGGGCGGCGGGCGAGTTGCGCTCCCGGCTGCGCGACCTCGGCGCGGGGGCGGTGCAGGCGCGCACGTTCCACTCCGCGGCGCTGCGGCAGCTCTCGTTCTTCTGGCCGCAGGCGATCGGTGGGTCGGTACCCCGGATCCAGGAGCACAAGGCGCCCATCGTCGCCGAGGCCGCGAACAGGCTCGGCGTCGGCGTCGACAAGCTCACGATCCGCGACCTCGCGGCGGAGATCGAGTGGGCCAAGGTGTGCATGATCACGGCTGACGACTACCAGCGCCGTGCCGCCGCGGCCGGCAAGGAGGACGCCGGCGGGTGCGACCTGGCCACCGTCTCGAACGTCATCCGCATGTACGAGGAGGTCAAGACCGAGCGCAGTGTCATCGACTTCGAGGACGTGCTCCTGCTCATGGTCGGTATCCTCGCGGAGCGCGACGACGTCGCCGCGCAGGTGCGCCGCCAGTACCGGCACTTCGTCGTGGACGAGTACCAGGACGTCTCCGCCCTGCAGCAACGGCTCCTCGACCTGTGGCTGGGCGGCCGCCAGGAGATCTGTGTGGTGGGAGACGTCTCCCAGACGATCTACTCCTTCACCGGCGCGAGCCCGGAACACCTCTCCGGCTTCCCGCGGCGGTACCCGGACGCGGACGTGGTGCGCCTCGTGCGTGACTATCGCTCCACCCCGCAGGTCGTCTCGCTCGCCAACCGCCTCCTCACGTCGCGGACGGGACGCATGAGCGCCGGCGCGGTGACGCTGGAGGCGCAACGACCGTCGTCGGTGCCGGTCCGGTACGAGGCCTACGACGACGACGTCGCTGAGGCCGCGGGTGTGGCGGCCCGGGTGCTGGAACTGGTGGAGCAGGGTGTGCCGCTGCGCGAGATCGCCGTCCTGTACCGGACGAACTCGCAGTCGGAGGTCGTCGAGGACGCGCTGAGCCGCGCGGGCGTCGGCTACCAACTGCGGGGCGGCGAGCGATTCTTCTCGCGGCCGGAGGTCAAGGGCGCGGTCGTCGCGCTGCGCGCGGCCTCGAAGGTGGAGCCTGACGGCGCGATGCCCGACCTCGTCCGGTCCGCGCTCAGTTCGGTGGGGTGGAGCCAGGAACCCCCCGCCGGACGCGGCGCGGTCCGGGAACGTTGGGACTCGCTGAACACGCTCGTCCAACTCGCGGACGACCTCTATGCCCGCCGCGGGGCGAGCCTCGGCGACTTCCGCGACGAGTTGGACGACCGCGCGGCGGCCCAGAACGCCCCCATCGCCGACGGGGTCACCCTCGCCTCCGTGCACGCCGCCAAGGGGCTCGAGTGGGACGCCGTGTTCCTCATCGGGCTCTCCGACGGGCTTGTGCCCATCTCCATGGCGACGACCCCGGAGCAGGTCGCGGAGGAGCGGCGGCTGCTCTACGTGGGTGTCACGCGCGCCCGCGAGCACCTGCACCTCTCGTTCGCCCGCGCTCGCACCGCCGGTGGCCGGGGTTCGCGCAAGCACTCGCGCTTCCTGACGGGGATCTGGCCGGAGGAGGAGGCGGCGGTGCGCTCGCCGAGACCGCGCTCCGCCGAGGCCGGGAAGGACGAGCTGGACCCGGCGGACGCCGAACTCTTCGAGAAACTCCGCGAGTGGCGGGCCGAGGAGGCTCGCCGGCAGTCGAAGCCCGCCTACACCATCCTGCACGACACCACCCTGCGCGCGATCGCCACCTCCAAGCCGAAGAACCTGCGCCAGCTGACCCTGCTGCGGGGTATCGGGGCGACCAAGCTGGAGAGCTATGGACCGCACCTGCTCGCCGCGGTGGCCGAGTGGACGGCGGCCGCGAAGTGACGGCCGGAATTGGTCCCGGTAATTGTCTGGACACGGCGGCGACCGGCTCACTATGGTGACCGGAGTGGTTTCCACATCGAGGTCTGGAGGAGGTGCTCGCATGTTCCTGCGTATTTCCCTGCCCGGCGGGCGCCTGCGCGGCGCAGCCCTGCCCCCTTCCCCCACCTTGTAGCTCCCGGTCACCAGCCGGGACGGCCCGGCCAGGAGACCATCGTGCATCTCACCGAGATCTCGACACACACCACCCCCTGTCAGGAGACTGACCCCGACCTGTGGTTCGCCGAGGGCACCCTCGAGACCGCGCGCGCCCAGCAGTTGTGCGGCGGGTGCCCGCTGCGGGCGGCCTGTCTCGCGGGCGCCGTCGAACGCGGCGAGCCGTGGGGTGTCTGGGGCGGGGAGATCTTCCTCGACGGCGTCGTCATCGCGGTCAAACGGGGCCGGGGCCGGCCTCGCAAGGCGGCGTGAGCCCGGCGCAGGTACAGTCCGGGTGGACCGCAACCGGCGCGATCGGGATGATCTCCCGGTCCGTGATGCGCCAGCCGCGCGGGGGCTTCCCCGCGAGGTGCCCTGCTGCCGCCCACGCGACGACGGCGGGTGCGAACCCCGCCGTCGCGCCGGCCAGCGGCACCCAGGGCAGGAGGCGCAGCTGGGTCGCGAGTGCCGGCCACGCGTCGTCACCGCCGGCGCGCGCGAGGTCGAGGCACCGGCTGCAGGGCCCCACGCCAGGGGTCACCACCGGCCCGACGCTCACGCCGTCGTCGTCGACGACCACGGGCAGGTGCGCCACGTCGTGCCGCATGAGGGGCGCCACGCGGACTGGGTCCGTGACTCGCGAGTCCGTGAGGATCGCCAGGTGGGGGGCGCGCGCCCCGGGCGCGGGCTCCTCCGGCGTCCCGTCGAGCGGCACCTGGACCACCCGGGTCCCGGCCTCCCCGAGCGCCCGGCCGGCGGCAACCGTCAGGGGGTGCCGGTCGAGCAGCGCGACGACGGCGCCCGCGATCGGGGTCTCCTCCGGCGCCGGGGGAGTGGTGGCCCTCATGACGGCGCGCCACAGGCGGCCCCAGCGGTCCGGGGTGATGCCGCCCTGTTCGAGGGCGGCATCCAGCCACGCCCGCGTGCGGGGCCGCGCGAGGTCGAGGAGGAGTGCCGTCTCGGCGGGGGTGAGGTCGCGGAGGACCACGGCACGCGACGGGCTGGTGCCCACCTGCAGTTCCCCGGGGCGGCGCCACAACACGGGCTGGTTCACACGCATGGCTTCAGGGTGCCAGCACGCCGCCCCGGTCGCTCCGGGGCTGTGGAAAACGTCAGGCCGGCGTGTCCGGCGCCTGCTCGCCGTCGGCCTCGTTCAGCAGCGCCTCGAGGGCATCGTCGAAGTCCTCCGAGGCCGCGGCGCGGGCGGCGGTGAACGCGGTGGGGTCGTCGAGTTCCGCGGCCGAGGGCATGAGGTCCGGGTGGGACCACAGCCGGTCGCGCTCCTCCATGCCGCGCGTCGCCGTGAGGTTGGCCCAGAGTGCGGCGGCGTCCCGCAGCCGGCGGGGCCGCAGCTCGAGCCCCACCAGGTTCTTGAAGGTGTCCTCCGCGGGCCCACCGGCTGCGCGCCGCCTCCGCATCATCTCCGTCAGCGCGACGACGTGGGTGAGCTGCCCCTGCGTCGCCTGGCGCGTCACCTCCTCCACCCAGCCCTCGATCACGGCGAGCGTGGTCTCGAGGTGGGCGAGGGACTGGCGCTGCCCGTCGGAGACGTCCAGGGCGAAGACGCCGGAGCCCATCGCGTCGCGCAACTGCTGCGGATCGGAGGGGTCGATGGCGCGGAACGCCTCCTCCATCGCGGCGGTGTCGATGCTGATCTCGCGGGCGTAGGCCTCGACGATCCCCAGGACGTGCGAACGGAGCCACGGTGCGCCCGAGTAGAGGCGGGCGTGGGCCACCTCACGGACGGCCAGGAACTGCATGACCTCGCTGGACGGCACGTCGAGCCCGTCGCCGAACTCGTCCACGTTGCGGGGGATGAGGGCGACCGCCGCGTCGTCGGTGAGTGGCAGCCCGATGTCCGAGAAGCCGAACGCCTCCCGGGCCAGCGTGGCGACGGCGCTGCCGAGCTGCATCCCGAAGGCGGCCCCGCCGAGGCGCCGCAGGAGGTCGGTGGCGGAGACCCCGGTGAGGCCGAGGCCCTCCACCGTGCCCGTTTCGGCCCGCAGGGTGTCCACGATGGCCTGCACCACCGAGCCGGCCACCGGTTCGGCGAGCCTCTGGAACGTGCCGAGGGTCTTCTCCACCCACGCCGCGCGGGAGAGCCCGGCGCGCGGGCCGCGGCTCGGGCCGAGGGTGGTGACGGGATCGAGCCAGAGGTCGGCCACCTGGAGACTCTGGCGCACGCGCGCCTCCTCCGCTGCGGTCAGGGACGGGTCCCCGCCGGCGTGGACCTGCTGGCGCGCGACGTCGTGAGCGAGCTTCCAGTTGACCGGCCCGTCGCCGGACGCGGCGAGCATCGCCTGCACCTGGTTGACCATCATCATGAGTTGGTCACGGTCCTGGGGCAGTCCGGCTGCCTCACCCATGGCCGCGGGGTCCAGCCCGGCCGCACGCATGGACTCGATGGCCTGCGCGGCTGCGTCGTCGCCCAGCAGGGAGCGCAGGACGTCCTCCCACGATTCGAACTCGTTCGGCATTGCCGTTCCTTCCGTCGAGGACAACCGTAACGAACAACGCGCGGCTGCCGGGAGTCCCGGTCCGGGGATTCGCTCTGGGCGCACGAGGGCCGGCGCACGCACGTGGGGCACAATGAGCCCTGTGACACCACCGGCGCCCCCCGACCTTCCGATGCTCGACCGCGCCGGCAGGATAGTCGGCGTCGCGGGCGTGGTGCTGGCGCTGCTCCTCGCGGGGATGATGCTGCTCCCCGCGCCGTACGCCGTGCAACGGCCCGGGCCGACCGTGGACACCCTCGGGGAGAGGAACGGCTCGCCGATCATCGCCGTCAGTGGAGCCGAGGAGCACTCCGTGTCCGCCGGTGAGTTGCGGCTCACGACCGTCTCGGTCTCCGGGGGGCCGGACAATCCCGTGAGCACCTTCGACGTGGTGGACGGCTGGTTGCGTGGTGACACCGTGGTCCTGCCGCGCGAGGAGGCCTTCGGGGACGAGCGGGACGCACAGCAGCTCTCCGAGTACCAGAGCGCCCAGATGGCGGCCTCGCAGTCCAATGCTGCGGCCGCGGCCCTCCAGCAGCTCGGCTACACGGTGCCGATGGTGCTGCGGGTGGCGGAGACCGTCGAGGGCTCGAACGCCGCGGGCGTCCTCGTGGTGGATGACGTGCTCACCGCGGTCACCCGCCGCGACACGGGCGAGCGGATCGAGCTCGTGGACTTCCGGGACCTCACCGACTTCATGCGCGCGGTACCGGCCCACACCACCATCGCCATCGAGTACGACCGCGGCGGCGAACCGGGCACGGCGGAATTCGAGACGTCCGCGCGCCCCGAGGGCGACGACCGGCCGGGCTCGGTGCTCGGCGTCTTCATCACCGCGGACCTGTCCCTACCCGTGGACGTGCGGTTCGACCTCGACAACATCGGTGGCCCGTCGGCCGGGACGATGTTCGCGCTCGGCGTCGTCGACATCATGACCCCGGGCGACCTCACGGGTGGGGAGGTCATCGCGGGAACGGGCACCATGAGCGTGGACGGCTACGTCGGCGGCATCGGCGGCATCCGCCAGAAGATGTTCGGGGCGGTGAGAGACGGCGCCGATTGGTTCCTCGCCCCCGTCGACAACTGCGCCGAGGTCGTGGGTCACGAGCCCGCCGGCCTCGAGGTGGTCTCGATCGTCGACCTGGCGCAGGCGGTGGACGCCGTGGAGGCGATTGCGGCGGGCGACACGGCTGACCTCCCCAGGTGCGTGGCCGCCGGCGGCAGCTAGCTGCCGGGTGGCGGCTGGCTGCCGGGTGGCGGCGTCAACGTCGCGCGCACCGCCTCGACCAGGCCGGGGACGGCGTCGGCGGAGGACAACACGAGCGCGTCGTCGTCGTGCGACCGCAGCCGCACGGCGCACCAGCTCTCGCCGCCCCGCAGCACCCCGACCGCGAGCCGCACGTCCTGCCCGGCGTCGGCCCCGAGGAGGCTCTCGACGACGACGGCGGCCCCGTCCACCGTGTCGGGCCACGCCAGCGAGGCGAGGAGGTCCTCCAGCGAGTCGGCGTGCGGGAGGTCCTGCTGCTCGACGGCGGTGAGGTGGTGCGGGTCCGCCGCGGCACGCTCACGGTCGGGCAGCGTGTCGGCGAACCGCGGGTCGCGGAGCGTGGCGGCGCGCGAGTTGACGAGCGCGAAGACGAGGACCGGGCCGTCCCACCCGTACCCGGCCGCGTGTTGCTCGAGCTCGAGGACGGCGGTGGCGAGGGAGCTCTGGGCGGGGTTCTGGGAGCTGGTCACGAGGTCCACATCGTAGCCGAAGTGTGTAAGGCTAGGTTTCTCCCCAAATGACATGGAGGACTTTTCGTGACGTACGCTGACAACCCATCGGCCGACCGCCCGCGGGAGACCCCACCCCCGGCGGCCGGTGTCAAGCCATCCGCGCGCCGCGGGGCCTTCGGTCCCACCGTCGTCGTGCTTCTGATCCTTGCCGGCATCGTGGTCTCCCTGGCGGAGGTCTGGACCGACGTCCTGTGGTTCGACCAACTCGGGTTCACTCGCGTCTTCTGGACGGAGTGGCTCGCGCGTGCGGCGCTCTTCGTGCTCGGGTTCCTCCTCATGGGCGGGGTGGTGGGGCTCAACACGCTGCTCGCCTACCGCGCCCGGCAGACCTACGTGCCGGTGGGGGCGTCCGACCGCAACCTCGAGCAGTACCGCCAGCAACTCGCGCCGCTGCGCAGGGTGGTCTTTGGTGCCGTCGTGGCATTCTCGGGCCTCTTCCTCGGCTCCTCGCTCGCCGCCCAGTGGCGCACGGTCATGCTGTGGCTGAACGCGGTCCCCTTCGGGACCACCGATCCCCAGTTCGAGATGGACGTCGCGTTCTTCGTCTTCACGCTGCCGTTCCTGCGCCTCGTGGTCTCCTCCCTCATGTGGGTGGTGGCCGTCTCGCTCATCGCGTCAACCGCCGTGCACTACCTCTATGGCGCGATCGCCGTCGCTCCGCGGTTCTCCGTGGCGCGGCCGGCGCGCGTACAGATCGCGGTGCTCGCCGCCCTCATGGCGTTCGGTGGGGCCGTGAGCCTCTGGCTGGACCGCTACTCGCTCCTGGTCTCCGAGGGGGACAAGTTCACGGGTGCCGGCTACTCCGCGGTGAACGCATCCATGCCCGGCAAGGCGATCCTCGCGGGCATCGCGGTGGTGGTGGGCGTCCTGTTCCTCGTGGCGGCCGCCCGCGGCAACTGGCGGCTCCCGGTGGTGGGGCTGTCCCTGATGATCGTCTCCTCGATCGTCGTGGGTGGTGCCTACCCCGCGATCGTGCAGCGGTTCCAGGTGGACCCGAACGCCGTCGAGACGGAATCGAAGTACATCCAGCGGAACATCGACGCCACCCTCGCCGCGTACGGCCTCGAGGACGTCGAACGGCAGCGGTACTCCGCGCGGACGGACACCGAGGCGGGCCAGTTGCGGGAGGACAGCGATTCGACGGCGTCGATCCGCCTCCTCGACCCCACGATCGTGGACCAGACGTTCCGCCAGTACCAGCAGAACCGGCAGTACTACGACTTCCCGGACACGCTATCCGTGGACCGGTACACGATCGACGGCGAGAACCACGACACCGTCATCGCGGTGCGCGAGCTCAACCAGGACGGACTGGGTCCGGACCAGCGCACCTGGGTCAACGACCACACGGTCTACACCCATGGCTACGGGGTCGCGGCCGCCTACGGCAACCGGACGGCCGCCGACGGCCAACCGCAGTTCTTCGAGCGGGGAGTTCCCTCGACCGGCCTCCTGGGGGAGTACGAGCAACGCGTCTACTTCGGCCAGGACTCCGCCAGCTACTCCGTCGTCGGGGCGCCCGAGGGCACCACCCCGTGGGAGTTCGACTACCCCGATGACAACGCCGACAACCAGTACGTGTCCTACACCTTCACCGGCGACGGCGGTCCCTCGGTGGGGAATTTCCTCAACAAGGTGCTCTACGCCATCAAGTTCCAGGCCTTCAACCTCCTCTTCTCCGACCGTGTGACGAGCGAGTCGCAGATCCTCTACGACCGCGACCCACGCCAGCGGGTCGCGGAGGTGGCTCCCTTCCTGACGCTCGACGGGCGGACCTACCCCGCCGTCGTCGACTCGGACGGCAACCCGGACACCCGCAAGGACCTCGTCTGGATCGTGGACGCGTACACGACGTCCAACGACTACCCGTACTCCGCGCGCGAGGCACTGGAGACCGCGACCCTGACGTCGCTCGGCACGCAGGCACAGATGCTGACCCCCGTGAACGAGGTCAACTACCTCCGCAATTCCGTCAAGGCAGTCGTCAACGCCTACGACGGCTCGGTGCGGCTCTACGAGTGGGACACCGAGGACCCGGTCCTGCGGGCCTGGAAGGGCGTGTTCCCGGGCATCATCGAACCGACCTCCGCGATCTCCGGCGACCTCATGAGTCACCTGCGCTACCCGGAGGACCTGTTCAAGGTGCAACGGCAACTGCTCACGCGCTACCACGTCCAGGACGCCGGCTCGTTCTACTCCGGGAACGACTTCTGGGCCAACCCCAACGACCCGGTGGGTGGTGAGGCCGTGCCGCAGCCCCCGTACTACATGACCCTCAAGATGCCCGGGACCGAGAAGGCGACCTTCTCGCTCACCTCGAGCTTCATCCCCGGCGGGCAGTCGGGGCGCCAGATCCTGACGGGATTCCTGGCGGTGGACGCCGACCCCGGGAACACCGCGGGGGTGATCGCCGAGGGCTACGGGACCCTCCGGCTCCTCGAGTTGCCGCGTGACCTCACGGTCCCCGGACCCGGCCAGGTGCAGAACCTCTTCAACGCGAGCCCGACGGTCTCGCAGCAGCTGAACCTGCTCCAGCAGAACGACTCCCAGGTGCTGCGTGGCAACCTGCTGACGCTCCCGGTGGGCGGCGGCCTGCTGTACGTGCAGCCGGTGTACACACAGTCGGCCCGCGGCACCCAGGTGCCGCTCCTGCACCGCGTGCTCGTGTCATTCGGTGACGAGATCGGCTTCGCACCCACGCTGTCCGAAGCGCTCGACCAGGTGTTCAAGGGTGACTCGGGCGCCCAGACGGCGGATGCCGGCGCCGCGAACCCCCAACCGGGCGACAACGGAGCGGTGGTCGAGACCACCCCGGAGGAGGACCTGCGGGTGGCGCTCGCTGCCGCCGCGCAGGCGATGCGTGACGCCGACGCGGCCCTCGCGAGCGGCGACTGGACCGCGTACGGCAAGGCTCAGTCCGACCTCGACGCGGCGCTGAAGGACGCCATCGCCGCCGAGGCCGCTATCACCGGCCAGGTGCCGGTGGACGTCGAGACGGCGCCCGCCGGGGACGGCACGACCGGGACCACCGACGCACCGACCGACGGAGCAACCAACCCGTGAGCCAGGTGTGAGACAACGCACCCCCACCACGGTTTGCCTCGCCGTTCATGCGCGACGTAGAGTGGGGGAGCCGACGCGGGGTGGAGCAGTTCGGTAGCTCGCCGGGCTCATAACCCGGAGGTCGAGGGTTCGAATCCCTCCCCCGCTACAAGAAGGGGCCCGGTCCTGATGGACCGGGCCCCTTGTCATGACCGCGTCTTCTCACGCCCGCTTGGGGCGGTGGATGCCGAACCGGTAGCGCAGCCCGCTGCGCGAGAGCTGCCATGGCTCCCACTCGACCGCGTCGTCGGGGATCTCGGGGGCGTGGACATCGCCGGGGGCGTCCGTGTCGATCTGGGTGATGAGCACCTGGTCGGCGAACGGCAGTGCCTGGCGATAGATCTCGCCGCCGCCGATCACCCACACCTCGTCGTCGGACGCGAGACCCTCCGCGAGCGTGCGCACCACCTCGGCGTCCTCCGGATGGAAGTCCGGGTCCCGGCTCAGCACGATGTTCCGGCGTCCCGGCAGCGGGCGGAACTCCGGCTCCAGGGCCTCCCACGTGGTGCGCCCCATCAGGAGGGTCTTGCCGCGGGTCTTGTCCCTGAAGTACCGCAGGTCCTCAGGCACGTGCCAGGGCATGACGCCGTTGGCGGCGATGACGCGGCCGTTGGCCTGGGCGTAGATCATCGAGATCATCGGGTCACACCGCGATCTCGGCGCGGATGGCGGGATGGTGCTGATAGTCCGCCACCACGACGTCGTCGTACGTGTAGTCGAACAGTGACGGTGCCGGTCGCAGCCGCAGTGTGGGGAACGGGTAGGGATCACGGGACAGTTGCTCCCGCACGGCGTCCAGGTGGTTGGTGTAGATGTGGCAGTCCCCGCCGGTCCAGACGAAGTCCCCCACCTCCAGTCCGGTCTGCTGCGCCACCATGTGCGTCAGCAGGCTGTAGGAGGCGATGTTGAAGGGAACGCCGAGGAAGAGGTCCGCCGAGCGCTGGTAGAGCTGGCACGACAGCCGCCCGTCCGCCACGTAGAACTGGAACAGGGCATGGCACGGCTGGAGCGCCATCCGGTCCAGCTCCGCGACGTTCCAGGCGGAGACCACCATGCGCCGCGAGTCGGGGTTCGACCGGATCGTCTCGAGTACGTTCGCGATCTGGTCGATGTGGCGGCCGTCCGGCGTGGGCCAAGCGCGCCACTGGACGCCGTAGACCGGACCGAGGTCGCCGTCCGCATCCGCCCACTCGTTCCAGATGCGCACGCCGTTGTCCTGCAGCCAGCGGACGTTCGAGTCCCCGCGCAGGAACCACAGCAACTCGTAGGTGATCGACCTCATGTGGACCCGCTTGGTGGTGACGAGTGGGAAGCCGTCGGACAGGTCGTAACGCAACTGGTGGCCGAAGATCGACAGGGTCCCGGTGCCGGTGCGATCCTCCTTCGCGACGCCGTGGTCCATCACGAGGCGGAGGAGGTCCTCGTACCCGGTGTTCATGCCTCGTCCTGGATGACCACGCGGGCCATCCGCGGCACCTGCCCCACCGCCCGCCCGAAGGTCCGCGGGGCAGGCCCGAAGGCTTCGCGGACGCCCTTCGTGACCTCCTTGCCCATGGACTTCCCGCCGGTGTAGCCGATCACGGCGCCGATGCCGAACGGGAAGAGGCGGCCCACCAGCGCTCGGCTCCCCACCTTGGCACCCTTGCGGGCGGCCCGGCGGCGCAGCGACATGTTCACCGCCTTGACGGTGCCGATTGGGAGGCGGGTCAGCAGTGTCCGGCCCCAGTACAGCGACCCGACACCGAGCTGCGTCTGGACGGCGTTGGCGCCCTCCTCGCCCATGAGCGAGGCGAGCAGGAGGCTGCGGCGGCGCTCGACGTCGTCGATGGGCACGCCGTACACATCCGCGACCGCCATCACGTGGATGGCGGCGTCGCGCAGGAAGCTGGCGACCTGGGTGCCGGTGAGGACGAGTGCCGTGCCGGTGCCCACCCCGGGGATTGCAGCGATCATCCCGATGAGCCCGCCGCCCCGCGCGGCCCGGCGGAGGAAGCGCGTCTCAAGGGCCTCGACGATGACGGCCGGCGCGGCATCGGGGTTCTTGCGGCGGACGGCGTCCACGTGGCGGTGGATCCGCGACGACGGTATCGTCACCGCGCGGTCGAGCAGCGGGCCCAGCCTGCCACCCGTGTTCTCGTTCTTCCGTGCCATTTGCTCACCCTCCAGGATCCGAAGCTCGTGGGTTGCTCACGCCTTCAGCGTTCGACCCACAGTGCAATTGTCGTCCACGGCTGCCCCCGCGCGCGCGACGAGAGGCAAACGGTCGCTTTGCTGTGCCATGGCTCGCGCGGCCCGCCCCGGTGACCTACCGTGGTGCGGGTGGCTACCACCCCTTCATCCGTGATCATCGTGCTCTTCGGCGCCACCGGGGACCTTGCCGGGCGCATGGTGATGCCGGCGCTCGTGGAACTCCGGACGCGGGGCCTCATGCTGCGGCACTGGCGGCTCGTCGGGTGCGCGATGGACGCGATCGACGACGCCGCGTTCGTCGGGATCCTGCGTGCATCCCTCGAACGCAACGGCGGCCTCCCCGAGGACTGGGAGGAGCTCGCAACCCACGCGCGGTACGTGGGCGGGGCTTTCGGTGCGGACGACCCCGGGGCACTGCCGGACGTCCTCGCCGAGGTGCGCGGGGAACTCCGTGGGCTGGGCGGCGACGAACCGCTTGTGGTCTTCTTCCTCGCCGTGCCGCCGGTCGCCTTCCCGTCCATCACCGCGGGCCTCGGCCGCCACGGACTGGCGGACGGCGCGCGCGTGGTCTTCGAGAAGCCGTACGGCACCTCGCTGGAGTCCTTCGAGGAACTCGACGCCCTCGTGAAGCGCACGCTCAGGGAGGACCAGGTCTTCCGGATCGACCACTTCCTCGGCAAGGAGGGCGTCCAGACGATCTACACGCTGCGCTTCGCCAACAAGATCTTCGGGGCGCAGTGGGACCGCCACGCGGTTGCCCAGGTCCAGATCGACGTCCCGGAGGACCTGGACGTCGCGAACAGGGCCGCGTTCTACGAGGCGACCGGCGCGTCCCTCGACATGCTGGTGACCCACCTCTTCCAGGTCGCCTCCCAGGTGGCGATGGACACGCCCTACGACATGGCCGACCCGGAGTCCATCCTCTTCGAGCGTGACGCCGTGCTGCACCGCTTCCGCCCGCTCGACCCGGCCAACGACGTCGTGCTCGGGCAGTTCACGGGGTACCGGGACACCGACGGCGTGGAGCCGGACTCCACACAGGACACGTTCGTGGCCGCGCGGCTCTGGGTGGACTCCGACCGCTGGCGAGGGGTCCCGTTCGTCCTGCGCACGGGCAAGATGATGGCGCGCAAGGCGCAGATGATCACCCTCGTGCTACGGCCGGCCGACGGGCCGATGCCCGCCGTCGCGGCGCGGCCCAACACCATCGAGATCAACTTCTCGGGGGCGGGGGAGATCTTTCTCGGCATCACCGTCAAGGCGCCCGGACCCGACGTGAAGCTCTCCTGGGGCCGGGCGATGCTCGACCTCGACGACGTCCCCGGGGGTGAGCCGATCAGCCCCTACGCCTCCCTCATCGACGACGTCATCCACGGCGACCGCTCCCTCTTCACCACCGAGGCTGGGCTGCGGGCCGCCTTCCACGCGTTCGCGCCGCTGCAGGGCGACGCGCGCCCGGAGCCCCTGCCCTACGCACCCGGCAGCTGGGGGCCGGCCGAGGCCGCGCGCCTCGTGGCGCCGTACGGCTGGTTGCTCGAACAGGAGGGGACCATGCCCGCCGCCGACTGGGACGCTGCAGGCCGGGAGGCCACCGGCCGGGAAACCGCCCCCTGACCGCTCAGCGCGAGAGGTACTCCGCGGCCGCCGCCTGCTCGGCGCGCACGACCTCCGTCAGCGCCCCGACGGCGGCCGTCTCCAGCTTCTTGCCGATGAGCGGGACATTGGCGGTCACGTCGCCGTTGTAGTGCCGCTCGCACCCCGACGGTGTCCCGTCCAGCCGGAAGGAGGCCGATGCCCGGGCCGGAAGGCCGTCGAACTCGACGGTCATCGTGCCTGTGGGGGACCGGTCGCCCGCCTTGGGCTGCCACGCCTCGATCAGCGTGAGCTTGAGGGCGGCTGGGACGAACCTGCGATAGTTCGCGGGGATCATCGTCTGCGGCACCACGGCCCGCACGCGGATGCGCGGGGCACCGGGCTCGCCGGTGACGGACTGTTCGAGGACCTCGACCCCGAGCTTCCGGATGCGGAATTCGAGGTATTCGGGGTCCACGAGCATCGCGGTGACGGTGGCCAGGTCGGCCGGGTATTGGACGGTGGCTTCGAACTTCATCAGGTATCCCTCCTGCGCCAAGGGTAGCGTTCCGACGCCGTAGGCTGGGGGGCGTGGCGAATCTGGGCGAGATGCTTCGCATCCACGGGAGTCTGACCCCTCCCGAGTCGGAGTGGTTGCACCTCCTCGTGGTCGACTGGCAGGTGGTCGCCGACCTTTCCTTCTCGGACCTCGTGTTGTGGATCGAGCACGAGGGCGGTTTCATCGCGGTCGCCCACTCCCGGCCCTCGACCGGCGTGACGGTGCACCAGGACGACGTCGTCGGCCAGAAGCTGCCCGCCACCCGGGTGGAACTGATGAAGAAGGCGCTCGCCGAGGGCACGATCCAGCACTCGCAGGAGCCGCGCTGGACCGGCTCGTACGCCGTGCGCGAGGACCTCGTCCCCGTGGTGTGCAACGGCCGGGCCATCGCGGTCCTCGCGCGGGAGGCGAACCTCGGGATCGCGCGGTCGCCCTCGCGGCTCGAGGTCAACTACCTCGCGCTGGCCGATGAGCTGTGCGGGATGATCTCGCGGGGCGAGTTCCCCAGCAAGGCGGCGCCTGCCGCCCGACGTGGTTCGCCGCGCGTCGGCGACGGGATCGTGCGCCTGGACGCCGAGGGTGCGGTCATGTACGCGAGCCCGAACGCCATGAGCGGCTTCCACCGCCTCGGGGTGCCGGGCCCGCTGGTGGGCAAGGTGCTCGCCAGTGGGGTGACCGAGCAGCTCGAGCTGAACTCCGCCGTCGACGAGTCCCTCCCGGTGGTCCTCATGGGCCGGGCCGCGTGGCGGACGGAGGTGGACTCGCACGGTGTCACGCTCTCCCTGCGGGCCATTCCCCTCACGGAGTACGGGCGGCGACGCGGGGCGCTGCTGCTCGTACGCGACGTCTCCGAGATCCGGCTGCGCGAACGCGAGCTGATGACCAAGGACGCGACCATCCGGGAGATCCACCACCGGGTGAAGAACAACCTGCAGACGGTTTCCGCGCTCCTGCGGCTGCAGTCACGCCGCAGCGACTCCGCCGAGACGAAGAGCGCGCTGGCCGAGGCGCAACGCCGGGTCTCGACCATCGCGGTGGTCCACGAGACGCTCTCTCAGACCATCGACGAGACCGTGGACTTCGACGACCTGATCGGCCGGATCCTCTCGATGGCCGCGGACATCGCGACGCCTGAGAAGCGGGTCACCACCCGGTTCGCGGGCAGCTTCGGGATGATCTCGGCGAACGTCGCCACCTCGCTCGCCGTCGTGCTCACGGAACTCGTGGCCAACGCCGTCGAGCACGGGATCGGGAAGCACGGCGGTGAAGTGGTCGTGCGGGCGACTCGCGCGGGGGAGGACCTGACGGTCGAGGTGACCGACGACGGCGACGGGATCAGCGGCAGCGGCCCGGGTTCCGGACTCGGGACGCAGATCGTCAGCACGCTCGTCAAGGCGGAGCTCCGCGGCACGATCAGCTGGGCGGCGGGGGAGTCCGGTGGCACCGTGGTCACCGTGCACGCTCACCTGCGCGACGACGCCGCGAAGGCCACCTGATCGGCGTGATCGGGGACAGCGGCCGGCATGCGAAAGGGGGCACCCGTGGGTGCCCCCTCTCTGGCTCGGGGTCAGCTGGCGCGACGAGCGCGGGCGGTCCGCCGCTTCAGGGCGCGACGCTCGTCCTCGGAGAGGCCACCCCACACGCCGGCGTCCTGACCGGTCTCAAGTGCCCATTTGAGGCAGGTGTCAACCACGGGGCAGCGCTGGCACACGGCCTTGGCCTCCTCGATCTGCACGAGGGCCGGGCCCGTGTTGCCGATCGGGAAGAACAGCTCGGGGTCCTCCGTCAGGCATGCGGCACGATGGCGCCAATCCATCAATTCTCTCCTCCGTGGGTGCACACCAACGTCACAGTCGGCGTTGGTTTGAGCACTGAATGATCTTTGCTGAAATCAAGCTTCACACGGCCTCCACAGGGGCACAAGGGAACCGCGCCAACCGGGGTGGGTGTGCTTGCTCACACCGGGGACTAGGATCTCTTGGTGAGCAACCCCCGGCCGGCGGCGATTCTTGGCGCCGCCGCGATCACCATTGCCATGGCGGGCCTCGTTGCCCTCATCGCCATGTGGGACCTCGCGACCAACCTGAGCGGTATGACCGGCCCACAGATCGGGACGGACGCCTACTACCTCGTGGTGGCCGCACTCCTCATCCCCGCCTCGATGGCGCTGCTCTCGGGGCGCGCATGGCCACGAGCGGTGCTGGCCACGGCGCACCTGCTCCTGGTCCTCTCGATGCTCGCGCTGTCCGGGTTCCTCGGGTGGCTGGCCGCGATCCCGGCGGGCCTGTCAGTCACCGCACTCGCGCTGCTCGCCACCCCGGCGGCGCGTGCGTTCGTCGCCGCCAACCGCCGCCCGGGCTTCCTGTTCGCCGACGAGGCCGACTCCTGACGGTGTGAGGCCCCGCGCAAGCCGCAGCGCCCGAGCACGGCCGTCGTGCACCAGGACGCCGTACCCGGGTCCCCCGGGTTCGAGTTCCGCCGCGTAGTCCAGCCCGGGGAGCCGGGCGAAGAGGTCCGGGCGGAGCAGCACCGTGGTTGCTCCGCCGCGCAGTCGCGCGAGCGGCCCCGAGTAGGCCGCGTTCCACGCCGACGGGGTCGTGGTCGCAATGACGGGGCGCTCGGTGTGCGCCCACTGGCCGTCCTGGACTTCCGCCGTCGGGTGTTGCGCGGCGACCAGGCGCGCCGTCGTAGTCCGGCCGCTCCCGGGCGGGCCGATGATCACGACGTCGCCCACGGCCGGGAATCCCACCGCCTCCTCACCATCGCTCCCGAGGAGCACGCGCCCCGGTGATCCCGCTGCCACACCGCGCTGCGGCAGTGGCACGAAACGGTGTGCCGCCGCACCGCCGCCCACGGTGACGTCCGTATCCGTCAGTGCGATCTGCACCGCCGTGGCGCCGGGCAGCAGCACACCTCGGCCCGGCGTCCGCCCGCCCAGGAGCGCCAGTTTGTCGCGCGGGACGCCGCTGAGGAGAGCCGTGGAGTGGTCCGTGCCCGAGAGATGGAGCCGGGTCTGCAGCGGCTCCGCCCAGCGGGAGTGCGCCGAGGCCGGCTGGGCGGCCACCACCACACGCAGCCCGGCACAGCGCGCCGATCGCAGTAGGACGGCCAGCGCGCCGCCGGCCGCGCCGGTCCCGTGCAGCGCGTCGACGGTGTCGATCCACATTTCGACGTCGTCGACCACGAGGGTCCGCCGGTCCGGCGCGGGCCGTGCCGCGTGGTCGAGGAGCCGTGCGACCAGGCGTATCTGGCGCGGGTCGATGACGCCCCCGAACGACGGCGGGGCGGCGTCGAACGCGGGCGCCGGCGCGGCCGAGACCAGCCACACACGGTCGCCCTCGGCCAGGGCGGCTCGCGCCGCCGTGTGGGCCGCCGCCGTCCTCCCCGTCCCCGCCCCGCCGAGCACCAGGAGTCCCTCTGGCCGCAGCGGCGCCACGTGCTGGGTGAGTTCCTCCGGGTGGTCGGCGAGAGCGAACGCCCCGGCCGCAAGAACCGCGGCCGACACGTGTCCGGGTAGCGGCGGCGGCCATGGGGGTGCCGGCAGGTCGGCCGGCCACATCCCGCGCATCCGTTCGACGAGCGCGGCCACCTGCGGGTGCGGTCCGGCCCATGCCACCTGCACCCGGCTGCGGCCGTCGCGGAGCAGGATCGCCCGCCCCGGGATGCTCTCCAGCCCGGCAGCGTCCGGCACCGAGAGCATGTCTAGGGAGTCGGCCGTCTCGGCCACCCGCAGGCAGACGCGCAGCGGCATGTTGGTGCGCAACTCCGGGCTGATCGAGCCGCCGGGACGCTGGGTGGCGGCGATCAGGTGGATCCCGAGCGAGCGGCCCTGGTTGGCGAGGCGGAGGAACTGGTCGAGGAGGTCGGGGTGGTCCGTTGCCAGCGCGCGATACTCGTCGATGACCAGGACGATGACGGGCAGTGGCTCGTCCGCACGCGCGTTGTACTCCGACAGGTCGCGGGCGCCGACCTCGCGCAACCGGCGCTCGCGCAGCCGCAGTTGGGCCCGGAGTGACTCCAGGGCGCGGCGTGTCTCGTCCTCCTCGAGGTCCGTGAGGACGCCGACGCAGTGGGGCAGGTCCCGCAGCGCGTCAAAGGCGGCGCCGCCCTTGAAGTCCACGAGGATCATGTGAAGCAGGGGCGGCGCGTTGCGCACCGCGAGGGCGAGCAGCCAACTCGTCAACAGTTCGCTCTTGCCGGCCCCGCTCATACCGGCCACGAGCGCGTGCGGTCCGTCGCCCGCCAGGTCGACCACCAGCGGCCCGGCGCCACCGACCCCAAGCGGCACCTTGAGGTCGACGGGGCGGCGCGCCCAGCCCGCGGCGATCCCCGGGACCCCGGTGTCCACGAGGTCGGCGAGGTCGACCCTGTCGGGTAGTCCTGCTGCCACGGCACCCGACACCAGGGCGCCGATCCACGCCTCGCTTGCCCGCGCCCATGAGGGTGCGCGCATCACGGGTGCCCACAGCGCGGGCCGGACCGTGTCCCACGTCACCATGGCCGCGGTGCTCGCGGGGCCGGACGACGGGTTGGGGTCGAACACCACCTCCAGGCCTCGGCCGTGTGTCGTGAGCCAGGGGGACGTGACGCGCAGGACGTCCGGGTCGTTGTGGACCGCCAGGAAGCCCGCGAGCCAGATCGCATTGGACCGCGCAGCGGCGCCGGCGAACGACCAGCCTGTCCCGGCGAGGTCGCCGGATCGCAGCGCGGACAGGCAGTTGGGGACCACCGGCCTCGCGTGGAAGGCCCGGCCCTCCCGTGACGCCACGAGGATCTCCGCGGGGCGCGAGCGGCGCACCACCTCGAACTCGCGGGAGCGGGGCAGGGCGGTCGCCACCACGGCCAGGGGCACGAGCACGGTGAACCAGCGCCAGGGCGGCCCCCCGACGGCGAACGGGACCATGGCGCCCGCCATGGCGAGCGGGACCACGAGGGTGGCGAGGCGGGCTCGGCCCCACGTGGTGGCGCGGGCGGGTCGTGGCTCCCGGTCCAGCCGGTAGCGGCCGCCCCCCACCAGCAGCACGGCGCCGGGCCGCACCCGCACCCACCGCGGGCCGAGGCGACGGCGCACGCCGCGACGTTCCACGCGGGTGCCGTTGGCCGACCCGAGGTCGCGGCACCGGACCGCGCCGTGGCCCGTGCGCAGCTCCACGTGGGCGCGGGAGAGGGCGTCGTCCGCGACCGCGATGTCGCCGTCGCGCCCCAGGACGAGCGTCCCGACGACGACCCAGCACATTCCCAGGCTGGGGCCGTCGAGGGCTGTGAGCAGCAGGCGGGAATGGTGGTCGCGGGGCACGATCGCCAGTGAACCAGCCGGCGCGAGGTCGGGGAGCGGCGGTGTGGAAAGTCCCGCGCTATGCGGCCGGCTCGATGAGTGAGGGGTCGTTGTTGCGCACCGTGTTCACCATGGTCGACACCCGGTGGTACCGCAGGGGCGCTCGGGGCGCGCGCAGGATCGCCGCGGCCTCGGCGGTGTCCCGCATGGTCGGGTCCAGCCAGTGGTCCACCTCCGCGGGCCGTAGGGTGACCGGCTCGCGGTCGTGCAGGCCGGCCAGTTCACCGCGTGAGGCGCGGGTGACGATCGAGCAGGTGAGCAACTCGCCGTGCCACAGGGAGTAGAGGCCGGCGAGTGCCAGCGGGGCGCCGTCGTCACCGTGGATGTAGTACGGCGTTTTCGCGCGCCTCCCGGCCGGTGGCGCCTGCCACTCGTAGTACCCCTCAGCCGGTACCACACAGCGCGCGTAGGCCAGCGGGCCGCGGAACGAGGCCTTCTCGGCAACGGTCTCCGAGCGGGCGTTGATGAGGCGTGAGCCCACCGCCGGGTCGCTCGCCCAGCTCGGAACCAAGCCCCAGCGCGCCGCGTCGAGGAGGCGTACCCCCTGCCCGCGCGTCACCTCCTCGCGGATGATCCGGACGGGATCGGTGGGAGCGACGTTCCACGACGGCAGCATCGTCGCGGCGACGGGGCTGACAACGTCGATGGAGAAGATGTCCGCCAGGTCCTGGGCCTGCGTGAAGGAGGCGTAGCGTCCGCACATGCTCCCACCATGCCGTGTGTGGGTGACGCCTGCAAAGATTGGGGCGTGGACCTCAACGCAGCCCGCGAGCGCTGGAACGACCTGGCGACCCTCGTCGACGACGCCCAGTTCAACTACTACGTGCGGGACGCGCCCACGATCTCGGACGCGGAGTACGACGCCGCGATGGTGGAGCTCGAGTCGATCGAGCGCGAGTTCCCCGAGCTGCGCTCCCTCGACTCGCCGACGCAGCGCGTGGGTGGCGGCGTCACCAACGAGTTCGCCCCGGTCACGCACCTCGTCCGGATGATGAGCCTCGACGATGTGTTCTCGCTCGAGGAGCTGCGCCAATGGGCGGCCCGGGTGCACGCCGCGGCGGGGTCGGAGGACATCGGGATGACCTGCGAGCTGAAGGTCGACGGGCTCGCCGTGAACCTCGTGTACGAGCAGGGGCGGCTGGTTCGCGCGGCCACTCGTGGCGACGGCCGCACCGGTGAGGACGTCACGGTCAATGTGCGCACGATCTCCGGGATCCCGCATGCACTCGCGGGTGACTCACATCCGGAGTTGGTCGAGGTGCGCGGCGAGGTGTATTTCCCGGGCGCGGCCTTCGCGGCGCTCAACGAGTCCCTGGTCGCGGCCGGGCGGGCGCCTTTCGCCAACCCCCGGAACGCCGCCGCCGGGTCGCTGCGGCAGAAGGACCCGCGCGTGACGGCCTCGCGGCCGTTGTCGCTGATCGCGCACGGTGTCGGAGCGTTCGTCGCGGGTGGGGCGGCCCCGGAGACCCAGTGGGACCTGTACCGGTCTTTCGGGGAGTGGGGCATCCCCGTCTCCCCGCACACCCGCCTCGCGGGCTCGATGGCCGAGGTCGAGGAGATGATCGCCCACTTCGGGGTCCATCGCCATGACGTCGAGCATGAAATCGACGGGATCGTGGTGAAGGTCAACGACCGCGCGCTCCAGGAGGCGATGGGCGCCACCTCCCGCGCCCCGCGGTGGGCGGCGGCCTTCAAGTACCCACCGGAGGAGGTCAACACCCGACTGCTGGACATCCGCACGCACGTGGGGCGCACGGGCCGGGTCACCCCATTCGGGGTGATGGAGCCGGTCAGGGTGGCGGGATCCACGGTCTCGATGGCCACGCTTCACAACGCCTCGGAGGTCCGGCGCAAGGGGGTGCTCATCGGGGACAAGGTGGTGCTGCGGAAGGCGGGCGACGTCATCCCCGAGATCGTCGCTCCCGTCGTAGCGCTGCGCGACGGCAGCGAGCGGGCGTTCGTCATGCCCGCCGTGTGTCCGTCCTGCGGCACGCCGCTGGCCCCCGCGAAGGAGGCCGACATCGACCTGCGCTGCCCCAACTCCGAGTCCTGCCCCGCGCAGATCACGGAGCGGGTTGCCCACATCGGGTCTCGCGGCGCGCTCGACATCGAGGCGCTGGGGGATGAGTCGGCGCTGGCCCTCACCAACCCCGAGGCGAACCGGGAGTACGTCGTCGGGTGGGACCTGCTGCCGCCGCTCCAGGTCCCGGCGCTGCGCAACGAGGCCGGCCTGTTCGAGCTTCGGGTCGACGACCTTGCGGACGTGCGGGTGTGGCGCGAGAAGAAGAAGGATGGCCGGCCGACGGGCGAGTGGGAACAGCGGCTCTTCTTCTTCAACGCGGAGAAGCGGCGCAAGGACGGCTCGGTCGACACTCCGTCGTCACCGGGGTCGAACACCCTGAAGATGCTCGAGCAGATCGAAGCGGCGAAGTCGCAGCCGCTGTGGCGCTTCCTGGTCGCGCTCTCGATCCGCCACGTCGGCCCGACGGCGGCGCGCGCGCTCGCCGATCGCTACCGTTCGCTGGCGGCGATCGAGGCGGCCTCCCTCGAGGACCTGGCGGGCACCGACGGGGTCGGCCCGGTGATCGCGCGGTCCCTCCGTGAGTGGCTCGACGTCCCATGGCACCAGGCCATCGTCGCGTCGTGGCGCCGGCAAGGGGTGGCCTTCGAGGACGGGTCGACCGAGCCCGCGGCCGGACGGCCGCCGACGCTGGACGGCCTCACCGTCGTCGTCACCGGCTCGCTCGTGGACTTCACACGCGACGGCGCCACGGAGGCGATCGTCGCCCATGGCGGCCGGACGGCGGGTTCGGTGTCGAAGAAGACGGACTTCGTCGTCGTCGGCGAGAAGGCGGGCTCGAAGGGGTCGCGTGCGCGTGAACTCGGCGTCCCGATCCTCGACGAGGACGGCTTCAAGCGCCTGCTGGAGGGCGGCCCGGACGCGGTGCGGACGCCCTGACGCTCTCCCGAATCATGGAAGCGGGTCCTAGAGGAAGAATGCCAGCGGGTGGACCAACCGCTCCACCACGCGCTGGTACCAGGGGCGCGCGGCCCACTCCTCGAGCGTGAGCTCGCGGGAGTTGGT
>Ga0209747_1000073_pt1 | contig 45317 bp, 32 predicted proteins | sample BarGraNGADG00311_FD_184498 | JGI IMG/M metagenome (GOLD analysis project Ga0209747, IMG submission 184498) | Arctic peat soil microbial communities from Barrow, Alaska - Barrow Graham LP Ref core NGADG0011-311 (SPAdes) (version 2) | ecosystem: Environmental > Terrestrial > Soil > Wetlands > Peat...
CAAAACCAAGTGCCGAGGATATTTTTGATATTATTTATGGGATGATGAAGGAGGCAGACCCGGGGAAGTATTAACCCCCGATCCCAGCCACCCCCCAACCCCCCTAAAGGGGGGCCAACACATGTAATATAAAGAATATTAATAAGTTATAGTGAATTAACCCCCCTTCAGGGGGGCAGGGGGGCAAAAAGATTGGGGCAGGGAAGCTATCAGGAAGAGGATAACAGATTACTCCGTAACCCCGATAATTCTCAATAACTCGGTAGCTGCATCACGAGGTCCGCTTGATTCATAACCCGGAATTCCCAGCCTGGTCCTCATTTGCCCTACAAAAACATTCTTTTTAAAGAATGCTGCAAAAAATCTGGCGGCTATTACTTCATGAATATCCTTGTATTCGGGTGGACCAAATATATTTGCAAAGTATGAATGAACCAGTCCACTTGATGTTGTAGTTCCTTTACTCATTACAGCCCCTTCCCTGAATATGTCAAGAGCCCATTCGGCAGAATTGAATTTTTCAATTACAGGATGTTCATTATCAATCTCTTCGTAATTATTGGCATAGAGTATATAATCGATCCTGTGCCCTTGTATGACAGTTTCAAATTTAGTTACAGGGAAAACTATCCGGGCATTTACCTGACTCGGATTCATTATTATCGAACGGTCGAGATGACCAAAAGCATAACCGGGCTGCAGGTCATCGAGACGAAGGAAAGCCCCGATTTCAGTTCCATATCCAACAGGAAAACCTTCTTTATCGAGTTCAATAGAACCCATATCGTCAGCAATAATTGTCAGTTCACGTATGTTTTTTTCGCCAAGCACGCGAAATGCCTCAAGAGTCTCAGATTTTCCGGCACCTGTATCGCCCATAAGAAGAATGGTAGCCTCCTTGTTACCCTGAAGCAGGATTTTCACCAAAGCGCCATGAAAAGGCATGTTCCCCACTTTCATTACTATGGAATTATGAAGTGTAAGGATCATTTTTTTCAGATATCCAAAATATCCGAATTCCGGTCTGTTCGGTATCGCTCCCACAAAAATGCCGTTCTCTTCGTCGTCACAGAATACTGTTGAATACTTCGATAGACCGTCAAGCACATTGCCAGGTGCACCATATATAAACATGGCATCAGGTTTCTTTTCAAGAGCAGTATCATCAGCCAGCTCGAAAAGATTACACATAGAAAAGCCAAGCTCAAAAAATTCCAGATGGAAGTAAACTATAATGAGCAGCTTACCTACTTTTGCAGGGTAACAGATCCATTCTCCGGGAGTTAAATCGATCAGATCAAGTGGATTTTTCTGAATCAGTTTAAAGTGACCGGTCCTTTTATTCATCGGTTGCTGTATCACTAGGGGAGGATAGATAAGCATTTGACGGATTACCGGTACACTATTTAGTTTATTATATTTTTCTGCCCCGTAAGCAATATTCTTCGGGAGTGATATTACTGCCATTTCAGCGCCGGCAGGAACCTGCCTGTAAACAGTTGGATGGCTGCCGGTTATATTCTCCTGTATATGTCGGTAGACAGTCCTGATAAGATGGGTTAATTGTTCAATTGTCTCATTAAATGTACGATAAGGCCTCTTGTCCAACCGGTCACCTTCTGAATCATTAATTATAAAACGGTCAAAATGGCGCCAGTAGTCATAGAGATATTCCACAAAATTGGTAAGTCTGTCAAGATCCTTAAGGTAGACCCCAGACTTATCAAAAATATGAGGGACTACATTGGCTTCATATTTTACGAGGAGGGTAAGTGTTTTAAGAAGATCGTTTACAGACTCTTCATTAACTTCGTTTTTTCCGAATATTGCTATCAGAGGTGAGTTTTTAGTCCGGAGATTTTGAATACAATAGTCAAGAACCAGACGGAATTTGTCGCTTGCTAATAATTCTTCAGGTGTTTCGCACATCCTTTCACGGATATTCAATACAGCTTTATTCCCTATTATACGTAAAGTACTTCTTTGCATAACATTATTTAACGATTGGGGCAAAAATATGACAATATTTAATTGAAGATAAGGTTTTACTTAATTATTTTTGTACAATATTAAATTGTGTTAAAATTTTTTCCCTGTATGCAGCCGGAGCTTGATTTATTTGCAATATTGCCGGAAGATAAGATACCGGAGAAAGGCAAGATTCTTATTTCAGAACCTTTTTTGCCTGATAAATTCTTTAACCGGAGTATAGTCTATCTTACAGATCATACTCCACAGGGATCGGTTGGTTTTATACTTAATAAAAGGATTGACTTAAAGATTAGTGGTGCAATTGAAGGTTTCGAAGGCTGGGATGAGAACCTTAATATGGGAGGGCCGGTAGCTCCTGATACTCTTCATTATCTTCATAATCTGGGAACTCTGATTCCAAGGAGTGTTCATATCGAAGGAACTGTTTTCTGGGGTGGCGATCTGGAGATTATTCGGGAACTCATTAAAACCGGAAAAATAGATAAGTCGCAGATCAGATTTTTTCTTGGCTATTCCGGTTGGTCAGCAGGTCAGCTTGAGAAGGAACTTAAGGAAGACTCATGGGTCATTGCCAGAGTAAAATCCGATATAATTATGAATAACAGAGGCAACGATACCTGGAAACAAGTTTTGAGAGGCTTCAAGAATAAATACAGAATGTGGGCCGAATTTCCAGACTCCCCGGAGATGAATTAAATATGCAATATCCTGTAAACCATCTCTTTCATAAGGTCGCCAGCTTCAGTTCCAACATCACCGTAACCTTTTGATTTCATGTCGAATATACGTAAAAGACTGATAATCTGCATTGTCTTTGTCGCATTATATTTCGTTGCGGAAGTTTCATAGTCTTTTACAAAATAGGGGTTTACCTTAAGTACTGCTGCAACATTGTTTTTTGATTTGTCGGTCATATAATGGTATGTAAGCAGTTTGCTGAAGAATCCGAAAAGGGATGCAATTGAGAGAGTAATCGGATTGTCTTTCGGATTGTTTGCAAAATATTGAACTATCATGTTAGCTTTGAGAATGTTTTTTTCTCCTATAGCTTTCATTAATTCGAAATTGTTATAGTCCTTGCTTATTCCAATATTTTTTTCGATTAATGAGGTTGTGATTACAGGTTTCGCTGCCGGCAGAGAGATAATAAGCTTATCCAGTTCATTTACAATCTTATGCAGATCAGTACCAAGGAATTCTGTGAGCATTCCGCTGGCACTGGGGTCACATTTAATTCCTTTCGTCATAAGGTACCGCTCAATCCATGCAGGAATAAGGTAATCACGTACTCTTGCAGATTCAAAATATATAGCGTGACTCTCAAGCAGCTTATAGAGCTTTGTTCTTTTATCAAGAGTTTTGTACTTATAACTGAATACGAGGATTGTTGATAGAAGCGGTTTCTCGAGATAAATGGCAAGTTCCTCAATTTTTTTTAGTGATTGTGCTTCTTTGATGATCACTACCTGGTGACTCGACATCATTGGAAACCTCCTGGCAGTATCTATTATTGCATTTATATTAGTATCATCACCATAAACGATTATCTGGTTAAATGCCTTCTCCTCTTCGGGAAGGACATTATCTTCTATATAACTAACAATGAGATCAATATAATACGTCTCTTCTCCTGCCAGAAAATAAACTGGTTTAAAGATTCGTTTTTTTAGTCCGGAAATTATCTCTTCATAGGTAACTGCCATCATCAGAATTTTAGATGTTTAACAGAGACCCCGTTATCAATAATTTCCCGGAGTGAATCGATTCCTATTTTAAGATGAATCTCAACAAAATCATTTGTGACTTTTACATCGCTGGCTTCAGTTTTAATTCCGGTAGATATCATTGGTTGGTCAGATACAAGCAGGAGTGCTCCGGTAGGGATTTCATTAGCAAAACCGACAGTGAAAATTGTTGCAGTTTCCATATCGATAGCCATTGCACGTGTTTTTACGAGATATTTTTTGAACCTGTCATCATACTCCCAAACCCTTCTGTTTGTTGTATAGACAGTACCGGTCCAATACTCTCTGTTAAACCTTGTTATGGCGGCAGAGATTGAAATTTGAAGTTTAAAAGAGGGAAGTGCAGGAACTTCAATCGGTAGATAGTCGTTTGAAGTACCATCGCTTCTTATAGCTGCAATTGGAAGTATAAGATCGCCAAGAGTATTTTTCTTTTTCAGTCCGCCACATTTGCCAAGAAATAAAACCGCGTTTGGATTCACCGCACTTAAAAGATCCATAATAGTTGCAGCATTCGGACTGCCCATACCGAAATTTATAATTGTAATGCCACCTGCCGTTGCACTTGGCATGTTTTTATCTTTCCCTTCTACCTGAACGTTATTCCATTTTGCAAAAAGATCAACGTAATAGTTATAATTAGTCAATAGAAAGTATTTTCCAAAGCTATTTAACGCTTTACCTGTATATCGCGGAAGCCAGTTATCAACAATTTCCTCTTTGGTTTTCATAAAAAAGTACTTAAAGTGAGCTAAAGTTCGAAGTGCCTAAAGTTCAATATAAAAATGAATTTCAGCAAAATTAAACAGATTTATTGTAATTGTATCATTCAAAAATATACCAAGCTATTTTTGGTTCATGAATTGTAAAAGATGGTTTCAAATATATTACTTTAGGCACTCTAGGCACTCCAAACTCTAGGCACTTATAAATTAACTGAATATATTTGTAAGCAAATGACTTTTAAAATATGATGACTAAAAATACTGTACTAGTTTGAAAGAGTTAAATCTGCCCCAATATTCATTCAAAATAACCGGGAAAGAGGGAAACGAAATGATCCTCGACCCGGTAAGGAGAAAATACGTTAAGCTGACTCCTGAAGAATGGGTAAGACAGAATTTTATTCAATATCTTATAAATGAGGGGAAATATCCTGCCGGACTTCTTGGAATTGAGGTACTTTTCAGATTCAATAAATTAAGAAGACGTGTTGATATACTTGTTCATAGCCGGACAGGAGAACCGATTCTGATTGTAGAATGTAAATCTCCCGATGTTAAAATTGACGAAACAGTGTTTGAGCAGATAGCGACTTATAATATGAAGTTCAAAGTGCCATATCTTGTTGTCACAAATGGATTGCACCATTATGCCTGCAAGATTGATCACCTTGAGATGAAATTTGAATATTTGCTTGTTATTCCTTTGTATGAAGATCTTTTTTAGTAATTTATCTTGTACCGTTTACTCTCCTATCTGTCCCGCACTGCGGGATGATTTCCTCCTTCCCCCCTGGGGGAAGGTTGGGAAGGGGGTTATTTCCAACCAATTATGATTAGTGTTACCTGTGCTGTAATTAGGAATGAAGAGAACGAGGTGTTGATTGTCCAGAGAGGAGAATTTACAGATCACCCCATGAAGTGGGAATTCCCCGGAGGTAAACTTATTAAAGGTGAAACAGAGGAGGAGTGTGTTATCAGGGAGGTGTCAGAGGAGTTATCGATCGATATTGTCATCTGTGGAAAACTTGCTGATGTTATGCACGACTATGGAAACAAAAAGATCAGGCTTATCCCGTTTGTCTGCGATACTCTTTATGAATTGCCTTTTCTTTCCGAACATGTAGATTTTAAATGGTTACATATTGCAGAATTGATTGCGGTAGATTTTTCCGAAGCCGATGTATTTGTTGCAAAAAGTTACCTTGAATATATAAAATTCAAAAATATTTCTGAGATCCCGTATAATTCTGAAGCAGAAGCCGATACTAAATCAGATGTTGACCTTCAGGCTATGGTTAATAATATGATGAGTATGCAGGAGGCTGAATGGGTTGCAACATCAGCGATTGAGAATCCGGCTATTTTCAAAAAGCTTATTGAATATTCATTTTCTGCAGACAGAAAACTTGCTTTCCGTGCGTCGTGGACACTTACCAAAGTTTGTGACCAATATCCTGAGATGATTGTTCCGGGTTTAACTACGATAATCGAATCATTGGACAAACTTGATAACGAAGGTGTTCAGAGATGTTTTCTGAGAATCATATCTCTGGGCGATGTAAATAAAATCAACATAAAACACCATGGAATACTTGCAGATCATTGTTTTAATGCACTCAGATCAGGATTTTCAGCAATTGCTATTAAAGCATATTCAATGGAAATTTTATACAGACTCGCTTTAATTTATCCGGAACTGGCAAATGAGCTTTCTGTATCGATAAATCTTCTACAGGGAGAAGAATCCGGTGCAATACAGGCGCGAAGCAGAATGGTCCTGAAAAAGCTGGCTGAAATTCCTATAAAGCCAAAATCCAATCAGAAATAATTTTAAGGGCTTCAGGAGAGAACGTTTCTTCGATATTTCCATATTCTGACGGCAGACCGGTTTTACAGTGCTGGAAGAGATGATTCAACCCGGGCAGCTTTAATGTTTTTACCGAATTATTTCCTGAAGATTTTAATGCCTTTTCGATCGACTGCAGGTTCTCATCTGCTGCGACCTGGGTATCTTTTTCTCCATTTAGTGCAAGAACCGGACATGTAACCGTTTTCCAGAAAGTTGCTGCATCGGTAAACAGAAAATATCTGAACCAGGGATAGGAAGCAGCTCCAAAGGTTGCTTTAAGCTGAGCCAGAGCTTTTTCCGTATCTTCTTTTGAAGTTTTATCCTTTTCCAGTATCTCTTTGTATATAGCCAGAATTTTTACTTCTGCCTTTTTATCATCCTTCTCTTTTCTGAGAACAGCATAGAGTTTTTTATTTGTCTCGGTAGATTTTCTGATCTTTTCCTCGCTTATTCCCGATAGTTTGCTTATGTCCTGAGACTGTCTGATAATTATCTGTTGTCCTGTTACACCAGGTCCGGCCAATGAAACTATAAACGCAATGTCATGGTTCGCAGAGGCAACAATTGGTGCAATTAATCCGCCTTCACTGTGTCCCATTAATCCTATTTTTTTTGGTGAAATATTTGAATAGATCTTCAGGAAATTAAATGCAGCATCAACGTCAGTGGCGAAATCGGCAGAGGTTGCGTTTAACTGTGTGCCCTGAGATTTGCCGACACCTCTGTCGTCGAATCTGAGAACCGCAATTCCATTACGACTCAGGTAATCAGCTATTACCAAAAATGGTTTATGACCCATTAACTCTTCATTCCTGTTTTGCGGACCTGAACCTGTTATAAGAATAACAGCCGGAAACGGACCTGCTCCTGCAGGAATTGTCAGGGATCCAGCGAGTTTTATATTGAATTTATCGTTTGTAAAAGTCACATCTTCAGAAGTATATGGGAAAGGTGGTTTAGGCTCCTGTGGCCTGTTGAGCGTAAATGCGTTTTTAAGTTTTACAAGATTAAGAACCATGGTTGCTCCGGCTTGCTTCCAGGTACCTTCAATAAGAGTATCGTTTTTTATCGTTCCGTTATACTCAGCCAGCATTGCTCCTGCAGAAATTTTTATTGATTCACCGGTATAGGTTACAGGTCCAAGCTTTATCCCTTTGGCACCTTGATCAGGACTATCGAGAGTTGCAACAAGACTGTCTTTTCCGGCTATCGATAAATTAAAAACCACCCTTAATTGAACTGCGCCGGTGTTTATTTTCCCAAGCCAGGAACCTGTAAGAGAACTTTTATCAATATTTTGTGCCGATAAAATTTGGAAAACAAGAAGTAGCAAGACAAGCGATGATGTAAATTTTCCTTTTTTCATTTTAGCCATAATTATAAATGTAAATGTAAGAATTTTGGTTAAACTATTTTGGGATTACCTACTCTGAGATCGTTCCGCCTGAGCGGGACTCGGTTCCTCACTACCGCCACCACTTCCCCCTCCTCCATAAAATGATAAATTGTCATTCCGAAGCGAAGCGAGGAATCTCCCTCTTACATAGTTGTAAATAATTAAAAAGATGAGTAGATAGGATAAGATTAAGGACAAAAGGGTTTACGGGATTCGGAGAATTTTTTTATTGAAAGCTTAAATTTAGTACCTTTTTCTAATCTGTAATATTTCAAATTTTTCTTTTGTACTTTTGCAGTTCATTTTAATTTCCATCTAATGAGAATAGTTGATACAAAGGGACAATTGTGTCCGGCCCCATTGATTGCAGCAAAGAAGGTTCTTAAGGAAATCTCTGCGGGCGACTCTTTCATGGTATTAACTGATAATAAAACATCATTTGACAATCTAAGCCGCTTTCTTAAAGATAATAAAGCTGACTTGCAGATTAGTGAGTCAGAAGGAGTTTGGTCACTAAAAGTTACAAAAACAGCTGGTGATATTGTTTCATCAAAAACGGAGGATTATTGCACACCAGAGATATCACATTTCGAAAAAGGAAACTATGTGGTGGCAATTACATCAGATAAAATGGGAGAGGGTGATGAAGAACTTGGACACCTTTTGATAATTAATTTTATTAAAGCCCTGAAAGATCTTGATAAGTTACCTAAGCATATGGTGTTCTATAATAAGGGAGTAACTCTGGCTGTGAAAGATTCACCTGCTATTGATCATATATCGGATCTTGAGAAGATGGGAGTTGAGATACACCTATGCGCTACATGTGTGAACTACTACAAAATCGAAAATATTGTTGCTGCCGGAACCTTAAGCAATATGTACTCTATTGCTGAAATTATGGCTTCATCAGGAAATGTAATAAGGCCTTGAATTAATTCCTTACAACAATGAAAATTGATCTTCTTGAGATGGTTGAATATGGTGGTTGCTCAGCCAAAATCTCTCCAAAACAGCTCGAAGAAATCCTAAAATACCTTCCTCTCCCAAAGGATCCGAACATCCTGGTGGATATTGACACTCAAGATGATGCGGGCGTTTACAAAGTAAATGATGAGCTCGCACTTGTTCTGACTACCGATTTTTTCCCTCCCGTTTGCAGCGATCCTTATGAATTCGGACAGATAGCGGCAGCCAATTCAATAAGTGATGTATATGCGATGGGTGGCGATCCGGTACTGGCTCTCAATATTATGATGTTTCCGGCCGCGAAACTACCCATGGATGCTTATGCTGAGATACTTAAGGGAGGTTTCGATAAAGCAACAGAAGCCGGTGTAAGGATAATTGGTGGACATACAATTGATGATTTTCCTCCGAAATATGGACTCGCTGTTGTCGGGTATATTCATCCTCAGAAAGTTATAACAAATGCTGCAGCTAAATCAAATGATTATTTGGTTCTTACGAAGCCTGTTGGGATGGGGATAATTATGGCAGGCCAGAGGCTCGGTTTGGCAAATGAGGCAGATGTTAATGAGGCTAAGAGACTCATGAAACTGCTTAATAAATCCGGTGCCGATGTCATGAAGAAACATAATATTAAGTGTGCCACTGATGTTACCGGATTCGGACTTGCAGGTCATGCAATGAAGATGGCAAAAGCCAGCAAAGTTTCAATTAAGATCGAAATGAAAAAAGTCCCTCTGATCGGGAATGTCTATACTCTTGTTGATGATGGTTGCATTCCGGGAGCCTTATTCCGAAACCTCGAATTTGTAGAGGAGCATCTTCATGAGAGTCCTGTCCTGGACTATAACCTTAAAATGATTGCGTTCGATGCGCAAACATCAGGAGGACTTTTAATGTGCGTTTCCCCATGCTCAGTTGAGTCAGTACTGAAAGATCTTCATGCTGCAGGTTTGACTTCTTCGGCAATAATTGGAGAAGTTACAGGGTTGAAGGGAAAATATCTGTCCCTGGAAAACTAATATTTTATTACCCCTTGGGAACGGGGTTCGCGTTAATCAAAAAGAGTTTCAAATACTTTATGTTTCCTGGCTTCGAAAGCCATTTCAATTTGACGCTGGCTGGTTCTGTCGGTGGAAAGAGCAGGTAATGAGTCTATTGAAAAGAAACCAGATTCGAGGGTTTCTGTATTATCCTGAAAATTATGTTCAATTAGTTCACACTCGACGAAAATCTTATAAATAGTAAAAGGGTATAATGGATTATTATGTTTACTTGCCTGGTGAATAGCAATTATCCTCTTTGGTTTGACAGTTGCCCCGGCCTCTTCTGAACATTCCCTCACAGCTGATTCACTAACAGAAGTATTCACATCGGCCCAGCCTCCGGGCATTGCCCAGGCACCGTCTATTTTTTCCTTTATCAGAAGTATTTTATCTTCTTTGAATACAATCGCTCTGATGTCGACCTTAGGTGTCTGATAACCTGACTCAGAGCCAAACATATCCCTTACTTTCTGGTGGTCGATATCGGTGTACTCATGCAGAATATCAATTGTAATGCTCCTTATTTTTTCATACCTGTCGCGGTCATAATCATTTTCACAGAATGTTAGTCCCGATTGTGCTATAGATTGCAGTTCTGTTGCCCATATCAACCATTTATTGTTCATTTCAATAGTTTTGTTTTTAAAGGAAGGAAATATAATCATTTATTATTAAAGCCACTTACTGCTTAGCGCCTTTGCCTACCGGCAGGCAGGTTTGCGCCTTAGTGGCAATATATGTTATTTAAGAATACAATTTCCAGACTTATACTTTTTATTTCTACACTGATGTTTCGTAGATGTTGATTTTAAAGATTTCTTAGTAAATTTGATGTCTTTAAAAATCTTTAATAATATGTTTAATAACATATTTGTGTTTAAAAGGCGCCTGTGTCTGGTTATTTTATTATTGATGCTTCCTCTGAAAGCGATATTAGGACAACCTGCACCCGAAGTGGCTCATCGTCCGAAAGTTGCAGTAGTACTTAGTGGAGGAGGGGCAAAGGGGTTTTCGCATATTGGTGTACTTAAGGTGCTTGAAGAGGAAGGAATTCCTATCGATATAATTGTAGGGACAAGCATCGGAGGTCTGGTTGGAGGAATCTATTCGCTTGGTTACACTGCTAAAGAAATGGAAGATATTTGCAAATCACAGGACTGGCAATCTCTTCTCTTTGATGACTTCCCGCGATTTTATCTTTCAAAAGCTGACCGTGCACTTCAGCAAAAGTATTTGTTCACCCTACAGGTTGACGAAAAGAAAAAAATTTCACTTCCGCAGGGTGTAATAAAAGGACAAAATGTATTGAATTTACTTTGTGGTCTTGCAGGAAACGTTCCCATTGATATGGATTTCAGAAAACTTCCAATCTCATTTGCTTGTGTTGCAGCTAATCTGGAAACCGGGAAAGAAGTAATTATGACAAGTGGGTCGTTACCAACTGCCATGTTTGCCAGTATGGCCGTACCCGGTATTTTTCAGTATCCCGAACGGGAAGGGTTGGTTCTTATTGATGGTGGAGTGGTAAATAATTTTCCTGTAGATGTTGCCAAAAAAATGGGAGCTGATATAATCATCGGAGTTGACATATCGGAAGAATTCTATGACAGAGATAAAATAAAATCAATTCAGAATGTCTTTACTCAGCTTATTGGTTTCCTCGATCAATATAAAGACTCTGTAAATTCCAGGCTATGTGATTTGATAATTAAACCTGATATTTCCGGTTATTCAATGACAAGTTTTAGCAATGAAGCTGTAGACTCTCTGATTACAAGGGGCGAAGAAGCGGCCGGAAAAATGAGAGAGAAAATCCGGAAACTAAAACACGATAATAATCTTCAATCGCGGAACATAACAAAAAACTACGTTTCTCCTCCAAAATGGTTAATTACAAATTTCTCTTTACAAGGGAAATTTAAAATTGATGCAGGTTTCCTGCTGAGAAGTGTTGATATGAAAATGCCCGGGTACTACTCATACGATGATATATTAGACGTAATAAACCAGCTTTATGGTTATGGAATATTTGATAAAATTTATTTTAACCTTTATGATAATCCTGATGGCAAAACTCTTAATCTGAATATAACAGAGAAAAGTGTTACTACTCAATATGTCGGATTTAAAGTAAATACAACAGATGCTGCAGCGCTCATGCTGAATCTTACAGGTAAAAATTACGGAAAACGTTTTGGCCAGGTTTCACTAAGCACAGAACTGTCAGCAAATCCTGGCATCAATTTCTTAGCAGAAACCAACCGGGGCAATTTTCCGGTTGCAGGGATTGAAATTAAAGGGAAGTATCAGAACTATAATATTTATAACAATGGTGAAAAGCTGTTTGCGGCCAATTTGTTTTATTCATCAGCGGCGTTATATGTATATAGGCGATTTCTTCATCAGAATACACTTGGTCTTGGTTTGAGGGAAGAGTTTTATAGCGGAGACATTTTCAGCAAGAGCAGTACAGATATTGTTAACTATCAGAAAAACAGCTTCCTGACTAATTTGTATGGATACCTCGCTATAGATAACCTTGATGACTATTATTTCCCCCGGAAAGGGATTGAGCTTTACAGCGAATACTCACTTCAGGGGCAATTTAATGGAACCAACAAGGTTAGTCACATATTTTTATTCCGGATGCGGAATTTTATTTCTGTTTCAAAAACAACAACTATTCTGCTAAATATCTATAATCGTACTATTCTGAGTTCTACGTTTCCCATTTTCAAAGGTACAATAGCAGGAGGTGCACCCTATTCACAATATTTTGATTATCATATTCCATTCATTGGTCTTTCTCCGGTTAATCTGGTTGATAAATTTGCGCTTTCGGGGCTTGCAGGTTTGAGGTTCAGGTTATCTGAAAAGCATTATTTTTCAATTCTGGCCAATAGCCTTTACCAAAGCAGCGGTATATTTAAATCGGCAGGAAGTAAGATAATATTGGGAGGAGGACTTAACTATTCCGTTAAAACGGTGTTTGGGCCTATTGATGTAATTCTGGGATACTCAAATTCAACCAAAGTTCCGACTTTCTCAGCAAATTTTGGTTACTGGTTTTAACTTCTGCCAAAAGACTTACACTAACCTCTTTTTGTAACAATTACTTAATCTCTTTGCAATCTGTGTGTAATAATGATACATGATTTTTGTATCATGAAAAATCAATTAATTTTAACATAATGAAAATGAAGAAACTTTTAACAATTACATTTTTTACTTTAGTATCAGTTTATGGATACTCACAGACACAAACTATTGATTCTCTCAAAGAGGTAATCGAAAAACATGATGGCAAACTAACTGCTTTGGATGAAAGAGTATTGGTTAATGAAGCAGATCTAAGTAAACTGAATAAGATTAAAATCTCAGGATATATTCAGTCGCAATGGGAACTCTACGATAAAAACAGAGTCGTAACTAATGAGCCAACAAATACTTTCTACCTAAGGAGAGTTAGAGTAAAGTTCACTTATGAGGCACTTGATGGTGTTAAATTTGTTTTGCAACCTGATTTCAGCACAGGTGCTCTTGCATTGAAGGATGCCTATGCTGTTGTAAATATTCCAAAATTTAAAGATTGGACATTATGGGCCGGTCAGATGAACAGACCAAATTATGAGGTTGAGTATTCTTCAAGTCAGAGAGAAGTTCTTGAGCGCTCAAGAGTAATCAGGGCTATTTATCCTGGTGAAAGGGAAATAGGCTTGAAACTTGAGTATATCGGATCAAAAATTCCCCTAAAATTTCAGTTAATGGCAATGAATGGAAACTTTACAGGAACTCAGGCAAAAGATGTTGATTCAGAAAAAGATATTATGGCACGTTTGGTTTATTCAGTTAAACTTCCGGATGCCGGTATAGGAATTGATTTTGGAGGCAATACCTACATGGGTTCGAACAAAGCAAAAATAAATCCTTATGTTTCAAATAGCGACGGAACTTTAGATAGCGTAAACGTAGGTCATAACCTCGACAAGAAGTGGTTCGGTGGTGAAGTTCAGATATTTGCTGATGTTCTGGGAGGGATGGCAATAAAAGGAGAATATATTGCTGGTACAAATTCAGTTGCTAGTACAACAGCAGCGCCGGCATCTAATGCGTCAACAGCAACAAAGCTGGGAGCTGCAAATAAACTAAACAGTTTTGCAGGCTATTACCTCTATCTGATAAAAAATATTGGTACTAAGAATCAGTTGGTTGCAAGATATGATTACTATGATCCGAATACCAAATTATCTGGTGATGCAGCAGGATCAGCAGTTAGTTGCAAAACTCTTACAGTTTCATGGCAACATTATCTGAATGACTTTATCAGGATCACGGTGAATTATGAAATGCCTAAATTTGAAGTTAATGCTTCACGTCCGGCAAATTATATGGATGTTACTTATGGTAATACACTTGGAGTAAGGATACAGGCGAAATTTTAATACGTAGAGACGTAAAATATTGCGTCTCATCAAACAGTAAAGACGCAAAATTTTGCGTCTCAGCAAACAATAAAACAATAAAACAATAAAATTATATAATATGAAAAACAATAAAATTCTTTCAATAATGCTGATCATGGTCGTTATGGCTACAGCAACAGGATTTTCACAGGCAAAGATTACTGTAAAAGGTTCTGACACAATGGTTATTCTGGCTCAGAAATGGGCAGAACTTTATATGAAAAGCAATCCTGCTGCTTCAATTCAGGTTACAGGCGGTGGCTCAGGTGTCGGAATAACAGCTCTTATCAACGGAACAACTGATATCTGTAATTCAAGTCGTCCTATGAAACAGACAGAAATTGAAAAGCTTAAAGGTCGTTACAACACTCTTGGTGTTTCTATTCCTTGTGCGAAAGATGGAGTAACAATATTCCTGAATGAATCTAATAAAGTTCAGGAGCTTACCTTGAAGCAGTTAAGTGATATTTATACTACTAAAATTAAAAATTGGAAAGAAGTTGGTGGAATTGATGCACCGATCAGACTATACGGACGTGAAAACAGTTCAGGAACATATACTTATTTTCATGATGAAGTTGTGAGAGCAGATTATGCAGCCAGCGTTCAGTCATTACCTGGTACAGCTGCTGTTGTAAATGCAGTTAAAAAAGATGTAAATGGTATTGGTTACGGCGGCGCAGCCTATGCAGTTGGAGTAAGGTACGCCAAAGTTAAAAAAGATGCTAATAGTCCTGCTTATGTTCCTACTAAGGAATCAATTGGTAAAGGTGAATATCCAATAACCCGTTATCTTTATATGTATCTTAGAAACAAGCCTACAGGTGAGACTAAAAAATATATCGATTGGATATTGAGTTCAGAAGGTCAGATGGTAGTTACGGAAGTAGGATACTTCCCTTATAAATAGTATTTTTCAAATAGGTTAGTTTTAGGTTAGGTTAGTTAAAGTCGGCTTGTCAGTAAATCACTGGCAAGTTTGACGTTTAATAAAAGACAAAAGACGAAAGTAGAAAGACAAAAGTGAAGAAAGGATATGGTAAATGAGATATGGGGATTGATTCGTCGCTTTGGATTATATTATAATAATCTAAATAGCACCCTATTAACCCCCCTTCAGGGGGCAGGGGGGCGAAAAATAGAGGGAGAAATTAGGAGTGGGTTTTTAAAATGTAAAAAGACAAAAGTGAAATCAAGCATTAAGAATCTTTTGAGATTAAATAGTCGCTCGCAGAATTCAGCAAAGGATATAATTACCTTCAATAAAAAGAAGTTTCGTTTTTCGGACTGGTTTGCTGAGAAGGTAATTAAGGCAGTTGCATTTCTTTCAATTGCTGTGGTTGTTCTGATCTTTATTTTTGTTTTTCGCGAGGCTTTTCCGATTTTTAAAATGGATAAAGTTGAGAAAGTAGCTACTGAAACACTTGTGCAGGAAAGTTATGGTGGCGCTGAGAATGGAACTGCAAAAATGGTTGACAAACAGGTCGATAATTCAAATAGGAAACAATCGTCAAATGAGAAACCTTCTTCTTCTCTTCTTTCAAACACATGGATGCCGGTATCAGATAATCCTCGCTATGGTCTTTGGCCTCTGTTTCTTGGTACACTGAAAGTAACTTTGATTGCATTGCTTTTCGCAGCCCCCTTATCAATACTGGCAGCAATTTACACTTCAATGTTCGCAAAGCCACGTGTAAGAGAGATTATAAAACCTGTAATTGAACTTCTTGCAGGATTTCCATCGGTGGTTATCGGCTTTTTTGCCTTAATGGTCATGGCATCAGTATTTCAGAACATTTTCGGTTATGCCAGCCGTTTAAACGGCTTTGTTGGTGGAATTGCCATGGGTCTTGCTGCAATACCGATTATTTACACTCTGACTGAGGATGCTTTAACTGCTGTACCAAAGACATTTACGGAAGCAAGTCTTGGCTTGGGCGCCAGCAGAAGACAGACTGCATTTTATGTTGTATTGCCTGCTGCTGTTCCTGGTATATTTGCTGCAGTAGTATTAGGTGTCGGAAGGATCTTTGGTGAGACAATGATTGCACTTATGGCTACCGGAAACGCTGCTATGATATCAATGAATCCGTTCGATTCTGTAAGAACATTATCAGCCACAATCGGTGCAGAGATGGCAGAAGTCGTATTCGGCGATACTCATTATAATGTATTATTTTTAATTGGTTCTTTACTTTTTATCTTCACGTTTCTTCTAAATGCTTTAGCGGAATTTTATTTTAAAAATATGGTAATTAGACGATATCAGTCAAAAAAGTAATTAGTTCCGAAGACAAAAGACAAAAGTAAAAAGACAAAAGTGAACTATATAATAAGTATAAAAGGGGTACAACTTCATTAAGTAGATAATTTCTGGGTTTAGAAGTGTAATATTCTAAATGATAGTGAATTAACCCCCTTTAGGGGGCAGGGGGCTAAAAAACAAGGAGTGATAAGAAGGGTTGGCAAAACAAGGAAAATGGGTCATAGGTAAAATGGTGTATTCAGAAGGGCAGGGGGCAAAAAAAGGTTAGGAGTAGTTTTCAAGAAGTAAGTAGTAAATAGTAAATAGTGGGTAGTAAGTAGTAGAGACGCAAAATTTTGCGTCTCAAAAAACAATCAACAGTAGAGACGCGATGCATCGCGTCTGAATAATCAGAAAGAAGTCAGAAATGAACAGAAATATAAAAGATACTATAGTTGAAGGAATTACAGGAGTTTCTGTTCTGGTAATAATATTCATAATTGTGTCAATTCTGGCGATTACAATTGTCGGCGGATGGCCAAATCTGAACTGGACATTTTTATCAGAATTTCCGAAGGATGGAATGACCAAGGGAGGTATATTTCCTGCAATCGTAGGAACAGCCGTAATGACTATAATAATGGCTATTGCAGCTGTCCCTTTTGGAGTAATCACTGCAATATATCTTGCAGAGTATGCCAACGAAAAATCTGTGATTGCGAAAACAATAAGGTTTGCTGTGAAAACACTTGCTGTTGTCCCATCAATAATTTTCGGGCTTTTCGGTTTGGGATTTTTTATAAGTTTTATTGGGAAGAACATGGATGTCCTTCTTAATGGAGGTGAACTCAGATGGGGACAGCCAAACATACTTTGGGCGAGTTTTACTATGGCACTTTTGACTCTTCCTGTTGTTATAGTTTCTGTAGAAGAAGCAATAAGAACTATCCCACGGGAGATGCGCGAAGCAAGTCTGGCTCTTGGTGCTACAAAGTGGCAGACTATCAGGAGCGTGGTATTGCCAGGCTCTGTATCGGGGATATTAACAGGAACAATTTTGGCTGTCAGCCGTGGTGCCGGGGAAGTTGCTCCGATACTGTTTACAGGTGCTGCATATTTCCTTTCTGATCTGCCACATTCATTAAGCGACCAGTTTATGTCGCTCGGATACCATATATATATTATGTCGACTCAGTCGTCAAATGTCGATGCAACAATGCCAATTCAATTTGCTACGACACTCGTATTATTGCTTCTCACTTTTTCATTGAATGCAGTTGCAGTTATATTAAGATACAGAATAAGAAAAAGAGCCAAATAACTAACTTTTCATGAACGATATTAAAGTACAAATAAAGGACCTATCACTTTGGTACGGGACGAATCAGGCATTAAAAAAGATTTCAATGGATATCCCGGAAAAGAAGGTAACTGCATTTATCGGACCCTCGGGATGTGGTAAATCTACTTTCCTCAGGACACTTAACCGCATGAACGATCTGATTGACAATGTTACTATTGAAGGGGAAGTGTATATCGATAACATAAATATATATGATAAAAATATTGATGTTGTTAACCTGAGAAAGAAGGTGGGAATGATTTTTCAGAAATCCAATCCTTTTGCAAAATCTGTTTATGATAATATTGCTTTTGGTCCCAGAATTAATGGTATCAGTCAGAAGAAAGTTCTTGATGAAATAGTAGAACATTCATTAAAACAGGCGGCTATCTGGGACGAAGTGAAAGACAGGTTGTTTAACTCAGCTTTAAGCCTTTCCGGAGGACAGCAGCAGCGTATTTGCATTGCCAGGTCGCTTGCAGTTAACCCCGAGATAATTCTGATGGATGAACCGGCCAGCGCGCTTGATCCAATTTCAACTGCAAAGATTGAGGAACTTATCCATGAATTGAAGAAGGAATACACTATAATTATTGTCACTCATAACATGCAGCAGGCGGCAAGAACAAGTGATCTTACAGCATTATTCTATATGGGCGATCTTGTTGAAATGAACAGGACTGAAGTAATTTTCTCCAATCCGGCTAAAAAACAGACTGAAGATTATATTTCCGGACGGTTTGGTTGATATTCAACCAATTTTTATTTTGGAAGCGAGAAAAGGAATTCTAACCCTCCTCCTGTTTTATTTCTTACCTGAATATCTCCCTTGTGAAGCAATATTGCATTTTTGACAATAGCGAGACCAAGTCCTGTACCCCCACTCTTTCTCGACCTGCCCGAATCGATACGATAAAAGCGTTCAAAAACCCGTCCAAGATGCTCTTCAGGAATACCAACTCCATTATCGGAAAAAGAGAAATTATAAAATTTATCATCCTCATTATACAGCTCAACTGATACAGTGGTGTTGTTACCAGAATAGTTAACCGAATTTTCCAGAAGGTTCTGGAAGACAGAGGTTATGAGTGAACGATTACACATAATAAATACATCATCTTTTATATTCACTTCAACTTTAATTCCTTTTGATTCAATAGCTGACTTGAAATTATCTTTTACCTCCCGCATAATTTCCCTTACACTTATTCTCTCCTTGGAAAATGTATTCCCGGCTTCTTCTATTTTGTTTATAACGACTATATCATTAATCAGACCTGTTAGCCTGTCACTCTGGGCCAAAGCCTTTTCCAGGAAATATTTTTGCTTTTCCGGTTCCATTCCGGGCTCTTTAATGAGAGTTTCAATATAACCTTTAACAGAAGAGACCGGAGTTTTTAACTCGTGTGCAATATTTGATGTCATCTCTTGCTTAATTAAACGACCTTTCTCAGATACCGTAATGTCGCTCAGAATAACCTCAAAACTATTATCATGAAATATAACGCACTGAACTCTGAAGAACTTTCCATTCTTGCCAATCCGATATTCCATCTTCGGTAAGTCTGACGATTTTCTGTCAGTGCCTGACTGCTTTTCAATGAATTCAATTACCGGGGAAAACTCAGATACTTTGAAAAAATTAGTTGAAGATATTGTAAGCTCTCCTGACACCATATTCATGAATTGAATGAAGTGGTTATTTGTGAGAATTTTTGCTTTATCATTTGAAAAAAAGGCGATTCCCTCATTTAATGCATTAAGATGACTGAACAGTTTTTCTTTTTCATTTGCCAGATCATTTTGTGTTTTTAACATCTTATTATAAATCCCAAGAATCTCTTCTCCAATTACACCTAGTTCGTTTTTTGGAAATTTTGAACTGAAGTCAAAAGGTTCATTATTACCAACTCTTACAGCAAACTCCTTTAATTGATCAATTGATTTTCCGAATTTATTTGTGATTATCAGCAATACCAACCATATCCCTACAAATAAGAGAGTTACTACAACAAGGAAATATTTTTTAGCTGTGAGAAAATTGATAATTTTTATATCGTAAACTACTGCAGCTCTTAAATAATAATTATTGTAATACTTAGCATAATAATAGTATTCTTCACTTGTTGTACCAGATTTCCGGATAGCGGTTCCAAAATCAGAGTACAGCGATTCACTTATCTCTGGTCTGTTATTATGATTCTCCATACTCTTCCAGTTGCGAACAGAACTATCATATAGAACATTTCCGGAAAGACTTACAGCTGTAACTCTCAAATTCTCCTGTGGTAATAGTTTAACGATTGAGTCAGTTAGAATCCAGTTTCCCGTCTCATATATTTTATTTGCATGAATATAATTATCAACTACTTTGGTTATTTTATCAAGTTCATCATTTAGGGTTGAAATCCTGAACTCTTTTTCCCTGTTGTAAAAATAACTAAGAACCAAAAGTGTAAAAAGTACAAATATTGATGAGTAATAAATGAAAAGATTATTTCTGAACTTATTTCTGACAATCATTTTTGATAAATTAATAAATTAGAATTCAAAAAAGTAGCCATAACCGGTCTTGTTGCGTAGTGATGTACCAAATTGTCCCAGTTTGGTCCTTAATCTTGTAATATTTACATCCACGGTCCTTTCAGTAACAATAACATCTTGCCCCCAGACCCTCATTAACAGATCTTCGCGTGAAAATACTTTGCCCTGGTTCACAAGCAGGACTTTAAGAATCTCATATTCCTTTTTTGTGAGTTCAACGCGTTCATCATTTATAATCACTCTTTTGCGGATAGTATCGAGATCGATACCGTTGAACTGCAAAATAGATTTATTAGTAACTTTATCGGTATATGATCTTTTCAAAACAGCCTTCACTCTGGCTGTTAATTCATTAACAGAGAATGGTTTGGAGATGTAATCGTCGGCGCCAAGACTGAATCCTGTAAGGATGTCATTTTCAGTATCCTTTGCAGTTAGAAAAATTATCGGAATTTCCATCTTCAATTCTTTTCTGAGTTTGTCGGCAAGCTTAAATCCCGACATTGTACCCATCATTACATCAAGAAGGATGAGATCGAAACTTTCAAGAGCTCTTTTGAGAGCCTCTTCTGCTGAATGAGCTACCTCTGTAGAATAGCCCTCATTGTTGAGATTATACTGGAGTATTTCACATAAGTCCTCTTCGTCATCAACTATAAGAATTCGTATTCCATTTTGATCCATTATGGTTCAGTTATTAAATTTCCTCGTGGTGAATTGTAAGATTAGAATCCAGCCCAGAATGTCTGATATCGGTACCCTGTATCGAATATATTGAAGCCTCAGCAATGTTAGTGGCATGATCAGCGATTCTTTCAATATTTGTAATAATATCTTTCAGATCGATATAGCTTAATAACATTTCTCTCGTTTTTTCGCTCACTTTGGCTTTAGAGATGCTGTTTTTCAGCAGCTTATGGTTCATGTCATCAACAATCTCATCATTTTTAATTGTCCAGACTGCATACTCGTTATCGTTGTTTATAAAGGAAAGCAAAGATTTTTCTACCATTGAAATACCAGATACCAGCATTACTGAAATTACATCAGCCATGGCTTTATATTCTTTAGTACTCTCTATATTTTCAATTGAATGGACAATATTCATAACACGATCGCCAATACGTTCAAGGTTTATAGTCATCCTGTAGATTGCAACGATCTTTCTGATATCAGAAGCAACTGGTTGATACAGGACTATTGAACTTATGAATTTTTCACTTATAAGAATTTCGTATTTATCAATCTTGTTTTCATTTTCCCTTATCTCCGATATGATTCGTTTGCATTCATCTGGTTCCCGCCCTGCCATGTATTTTTCGAGAAGAGTGAGCTGGGTAAGAATAAGATCAGCCATCTCTTCAAATGTTGAAACTATATCGAGTATTGATTCTTCCCTCTTTGTTTTCATCCCTTTAAATTATTAATTTTTCCGATACTTGAATTTGCTGTAATTAATTAAAATTATCTCTGTTGCAAAGTTAGCTTCATTTAATGTTACAGTGGTCATGTATTTGTTACTTATTTGTTACAATTTGGTTACTTTTAATGTGAAGTCATTGAATATCATAGATTTTATTTATTGATTCAACTTATACTTTGACAGATTACGTTTTAATCTGATTTTTCAGCTTGTTTGCCCCGACCCTAAAGGGAGCAAGCTGAAAAATCTACCTGTTCCCTTTAGGGATTAAGGGCAAAAACAGGTTGATTTTTCTAATCTGTCAAAGTAAAACTACTTTGAAAATTATTTATAAATTGCGCTTTCAAAATCAGATTAATATGAATCTTAAAACAACAATTGCTTTTTTTTTCTTTTTTGCATTTTCCAATGCAAATTTATTTTCGCAATCATATATTAGTCCTAATTACGCCTTAAAAAGCCACGAGACTCTTGAATTATTAAAAGTTGAGTTAACTCCTTCCAAAACCATTTTACATCTTTCGATTGAAAACAGGATTGAAGGGGGAACGTTCTGTGCAGACAGGAATATTTATTTGCTTGATCCGGAGGGAAAAAAGTTTGAATTAAAGAAGTCATTAGGAATTCCAACCTGCCCCGATAGTTATAAATTTAAGAGTATAGGAGAAAAGCTTCAATTCACCCTTGAATTTCCTCCTTTTAAACCAGGGACAAAATGGATTGACATTATTGAAGACTGCAACAATAATTGTTTTTCATTTTATGGGGTTACTTTGGATGCTGATCTTAATAAAAAACTTAATGAAGCATTTGCATTTGCATCAAAAGGGATACCTGCCGACAATATGATTCTCTTTAAAACAATTCTTGATAATATTGATAGTCAGAATCTTGGGATTGAGGGTTTACTTTATATAAACATTATTAATGCTGCTCTTGAAGATGGAGATAAAGTGAACGCAATGGTTTGGTATAAAAGACTTTCCACTTCAAATGCCCCTAGAGCAACTCAGTATATTAAGCATCTAAATGACAAGGGGATAAAATACTAAAGGCCGATCCTTGCGGATCAGCCTTTGGATTATTCTGTAAAAATTTATTTTAGAATCTGAAATCTAGTCCGACTCCAACCATAAATGTATTTTTTTCATACGTTTCATTCGAAGTGATGTTGGCACCTGTTCCTGAAAAGATATGATCGACTGTTTTTGTATCTTTCTTATAAGCAGTATATCCTACTCCAAGGTTGAGCATTACTTTGTCAGAAAACTTATAAGCTCCTCCTGCTCCAAAGGTCTGAGTTCCTAATCCATAAGTAAGATCACTCTGGTATTTACTGTTTACACCTTTATTAGCCCAAATATAACCGCCACTTACCAGAAGTTTTTCTGAAATATTGTATTCGAGACCTGCCTGTAGTGTCATTCCGTTGCTGGCAATGATGTCTTTATTATCAATATGAGTTGTGGGTGTAGCTGAATTCAGGTCAGCATCAACTTTATGTCCATAGTCAGCCGATTTATCAAAGAAGTAATTAGATCCGAGAGATAATTTAAGAGCGGAAGACAATTTATAATCTACACCAATTGAAAGGAGTGCAGGCATGTCATTTCTTGTCATAGCTCCATCAGGAAACATTGTAATAGGTGTTCCTGTTGCTGTATAACCGATCAACAGATCTTTTGTAGTTTTATTTTTAAGATCAAGTTTTGTGATCATTTCATATTTGATACCAATATTAAGGTTTTCAGATGGTGAAAGGTTAATACTTAAAAATGGTGCAAAACCTGTTCCATTTTGTGCTACATCAGCTGATTGATCAGCAAGGAGAGTTGATGTTGCGGTGTATTTTGCCGCTGCGCCCTTAAATACTGCGTCAGCTTGAGCAATGGTAACAGTTGTTGGAGAACCAAAAGATGTAAGACCACCTTCCAACTGTGCCCTTTGTGTGGCATTGATAATTGTTGCAGCCTGCGCCTGTGCTAAAGTCAAGTTTCCATAGGCAGCATTAGCCGTAATAATAGCAGATGTACTTACAGCTGCTCCACTGGCACTTGCAGCAATACCAGTCATTATTGTGGTGGCTTTTGTCCATCCCGAAGGTAATTGGACTTCAATTCCGGTTAAGCTTCCTGCATATGTATTCTCTGCAGTTACATAACGAAGGCCTGCAGCTATTGAAATCATATCATTTATCTTATATGATATTCCGGCCTGAAAACCAAGAAATGTTGAACTCCCTTCGAAATATGCATTCATCCTGTATGCGGTTGCGCCCTGAGATGCAGCAAGTGATGGAACCAGATCTGAGGGACTCATTCCAAATGATGGTAATCCTTGTTCGTATTTAGCACTACCGCCTCCTCCAACAGGGCTGAATCCTACAGAGAAAGCCAGTTTATCCATTTTGTATACTGCGTAAACATCAGGGAATGCCAGAGCTTTTACTTCTCCATCAAATGCATGATTGTTCAAGCCGAATGTTCCACCCGGTCCTGCATAATCATTTGTTATTTTTCTGGATTGAAAAACTGACTGATTAGAAAGAGAGACATGAAATCCGTTCTCTAGTTTCATAAGTCCTGCAGGATTATAATAAACGGCATCAATTCCTATTGAAGCGTTTCTGGCAGGGAGTCTAACCCAGGAAGCGCTCTGGTTGGTATTTGTTACCAGGCCACCGGCAAAAAGACTACCGGTAATCAGGATAGTAGCAATAAATGTTAAAATTTTTCTCATGAGTAAATTTTTAAGTTAAAGTTTAAGTTCCAACGGTTATTCAGTAATTATGTACAAAACTTCCATCTTTTTAGTTTCCCAAATAATTCAAATTAACTGATTAAATTCAATGATTACTGATTAAAATCGTTCCAAATGTAGAAATTAATTTCATTCCTGCAAAAAGTCTAAAATAGTATATTGATATTTAGTCAATTGGAAATGGTCCTCATATATGTTCGAAGAATTCCTGAATTGGGTACTTGGTCCTTGGTACCGGGCTCTGGGTAGTCCTAGAGCCAGCACCCGGTACCCAGCACCTCTTCTTAGTCTTGAAGTTTCTTCATCACTAATCTTGAATATGTTTGATAAGATGCTTGATTCATCATATATATTTCATATTTTTGAAAATATTAACTTAAAATAATTATGGGAAAACAGAAAAAATTCAGAGGACATTTTTTATTAATGTCAATAATTGTGTTTTGTTTCGTGGTACAAAATGCAAACTCTCAGCCAGTGGTTGGGTTGGATAATTGGTATAATCACGAAACAAATGCTAAAACCGGAAAGCCATTTCATTATTTGTGGACGGATACTGAATTAAGTGGTTATTCCCGTTGGGGCGATATATTTACAGCAAAGGGTGCGAAACTATCGACATTGGGAAGGCCTGATGCCAGCGTTCTAAGTAAGATTAATGTTTATATAATTGTAGATCCTGATACTACAAGCGAAAATCCATCACCAAACTATTTATTACCAGATGATATCAGTGCAATTAAAAAATGGGTAAATGATGGTGGTGTTCTTGCGGTTTTGGCTAACGATGGGCCAAACTGTGAGTTCACACATCTTAATATGCTTATGTCGCAGTTTGGAATGTCCTTTAACCACGTAACATTACACCCGGTTACCGGTACTGATTTTGAAATGGGAGCTTGTAAGAACTTACCCAATCATCCTCTTTTCAAGGGAGTTACAAAAATTTATATTAAAGAGGTATCAGACATTGTTTTAAAAGGGAATGCAAAAGCCATTCTTACTGAAAATGGGAAAGTCCTGATGGCTGAAAACAAGTTTGGAAAAGGTTATGTTTTTGCAATTGGTGATCCCTGGATCTATAATGAGTATATCGATCACGATCGTCTTCCTGAAACATTTGAGAACAGAAAAGCAGCTGAAAATCTGACTGATTTGTTGTTAGGGTATGCAAAGAAGAAATAAATAAAAATATCTCAGCTGCGGCGAACTGGCTGTGCCCGGTTTAGGGTGAGACAAAACAAAAGAGGTTAAAAAACAGAGTTAATTATTATAATCAAATTTATAATCTGAAAAATTTATTATGAACAAAATCACCAGACTTTGCATCAGCACCTTCATTATGTGTGCTTTACTTTATTCCTTCAGCAGCCTTTCATCTCAGACTGTCTCTAAGGAAAAGACCATGGAGTCAATGGTTCTTGCCAATAAGTACCATATGGATAAATGGCCGGATGTAGGTAAACCCAGCATGACTGACCGTGAGCGACCAAGTAATATTTGGACACGTGCGGTATATTATGAAGGCCTGATGGCCCTGTATAAACTCAAACCTGATACTGCTTATCTGAATTATGCAGTGCGTTGGGGAGAATTTCATAAATGGGGGTTACGCGATGGTATAAAAACCAGAAATGGTGATAATCAATGCTGCGGCCAGACCTATATTGATCTGTATCTGATAGACCGGTATAAAGCTGAAAGGATCAAAGATATCAAAGCCAGTATCGATAATATGATCTCTACTGAAAAGATTGATGATTGGAACTGGATTGATGCCTTACAGATGGCTATGCCCGTATTTGCAAGACTTGGCTCTATTTACAAGGATAACAGTTATTACGACAGAATGCATGAGATGTATCTGTTTACAAAACTTAAACATGGAACAACCGGACTTTATAGTACAGTGGATCATCTCTGGTGGCGCGACAAAGATTTTGTTCCACCCTATAAAGAACCAAATGGTAAGAGTTGTTACTGGTCGAGAGGAAACGGTTGGGTAGTTGCAGCCCTTGTCAGATCAGTTGAGTTTCTTCCTAAGAAAAGTAAATACAGTAAAGAATATATTGCTACCCTTAAAGAAATGTTTGAGGCGCTCGTTCCTCTTCAGAGGACAGATGGTTTCTGGAATGTAAGCCTTATGGACCCGACAAATTTCGGAGGGAAAGAGGTTACCGGTACTGCTTTGTTTGTTTATGGAATGGCATGGGGTATAAATCAGGGTATCATAAGCAAAAAAACCTACCTTCCGGTGGTTCAGAAAGCGTGGAATGCACTTGTAACCGAATCGTTACATCCGGACGGTTTCCTTGGTTATGTTCAGGGAACAGGTAAAGAACCTAAAGACAGTCAGCCTGTAACTTATGATAAAGTTCCAAACTTCGAAGATTTTGGATTGGGATGTTTCCTTCTTGCAGGAAGTGAAATGTATAAATTGAAATAGGAAAGCTTTTTGAAGCCAAATTCGCGTAGAGGATAGACATTATGCACACATATTTACGGATTAAAATTAACTACTAATCAAAATGAAAAAAGCAATATTTTCAATTGGGTTGATTTTTGTTTTAGCTGGAGCTGGTTTTTCTCAGAAAGCTGAAACCAGCACGCCAAAACGGCAGATGGAAGCCCTCGACAGGGGCATTGTTGCAGTAAGGAAAAGTCCGCAGGAGGTATTTATCAGCTGGAGACTTTTTGGAACCGAACCGGTAAGCACAGGATTCAATATTTACAGAGATAAAAAGAAACTTAATAAGAAGCCATTGACCCTTGTAACTAATTATACTGATAAGATCGCAACTAATGCAGTTTATTCTGTAAAAGCCATTACGAATGGGAAGGAAGAATCAGCTACTAATTCCTGTAACGTTTGGGATCAGAACTTTCTAAAAATCCCGTTGATCAGACCTGAAGGTGGCACAATGGAGAAAGAAGTTGTTTCAACGCGTCCAAATCAGGCCGGCGCTCCCGGCGTTAATCCTACTGCAGGTAACAGGCAACCAAATCCTCAGGCTGGTCAGCCTCCTCAGGACAGACGTCAATATACTTACTCTCCTGGCGATGCAAGTGTTGCAGACCTCGATGGCGACGGTCAGTATGAGATAGTTTTAAAGTGGGATCCTTCAAATGCAAGAGATAATGCTCAGGATGGTTATACTGCAAACGTGATCCTTGATGCTTATAAAATGGATGGCAAGCAGCTATGGCGCATTAATCTTGGTAAAAATATAAGGGCAGGAGCACATTATACACAGTTTATGGTATATGACCTCGACGGTGACGGAAAAGCAGAGATGGCTTGCAAAACTGCCGATGGAACCATTGACGGAAAAGGAAAAGTTATTGGTGACGCTAACGCTAATTATGTAAATGATAGAGGTAAAATAGTTTCAGGACCTGAATTTCTTACTGTGTTTAATGGTGAAACAGGAGCAGCTATGAAAACAGTGGAATATGTTCCCGGCAGGGGTGATATATGTGCCTGGGGCAATAATGAATGCAACGGAAACCGTGTTGACAGGTTCGGGGCATGCATTGCCTATCTCGATGGTGTTCATCCCAGCCTGATAATGTGTAGGGGCTATTACGGAAGACTCACCATTTGTGCATGGGACTGGAAGAATGGTGATCTGACACAAAGATGGTTCTTCGATTCCGACAAAGGGCATCCTGAATATATGGGACAGGGCAATCATAATCTGAGTGTCGGGGATATTGATGAGGATGGGAAAGATGAAATTGTCTATGGATCAAGCGCATATGATGATAATGGAGAACCTATGTACACAACTGGTAACGGACATGGCGATGCAATGCACTTCTCTGATCTTGATCCCGATATTCCGGGTCTTGAAGTATGGGGAGTTAAAGAAACAAGAGGCCAGGGAGCAGTTCTTCATAGTGCCAGAACAGGCAAATTGCTTTTCCAGGTTCCCGGTGAAGGTGATACAGGAAGAGGTGTGGCAGCAGATATATATCCTAATCACAGAGGATTTGAAATGTGGTCTTCAACATCCAAGGGAATTTATACTGTAAAAGGTGAAAAAATCACTGAGGCAATGCCTTCAAATAACTTTAGAATTTACTGGGATGGCGATCTTCAGGACGAGTTGCTCGATAAATCATATATTGACGATTGGGATTATATCAATCATAAACCTGTAAGACTCCTTGATGCTTCAGTAAATGGCGGATCCTCAATTAACGGATCAAAAGCAACACCTGTGATAAGTGCAGATATCTTAGGCGATTGGAGGGAAGAGGTTATTTTTAAAGGGAGTGATAATGCCTCACTTCTTTTATTTACAACAACAATACCAACCGATTACAAGATCTACACTTTAATGCATGATCCGATTTATCGTCTTGCTATTGCATGGCAGAATAATATTTATAACCAGCCTCCTCATTTGGGATTCTATATTGGTGATGGTTTGAAGAATATGCCTGTACCGAATATTACTACTCAGAAAGGTCCGGTTTATAGTTCAAAATAGAATTATAAATTGACTTTTTTATATGGAAGTATAAGGAACAATTAAGTATCAGAACAACCGGAGTCAGAATGAAAAAGAAATTTCTAGTTCTGACTTCGTTGTTTGAATATTCTTCGTTCTTAATTCGAAAAAGTCTTTAAATGGTTATGATATGAAAAGAAGATTAATTTTACCAGCTATCGCATTGATTCTGATTGTTTCATGGTCGTGCAGTCAGACGTCTGTACTTAAAGAAGCCTCACCTGGTTCGGAAAAGGTTTCTGAAGACCGGTTAAATCGTATTGATAATATGCTTCAGCAATACATTGACAGCGGATGGACAGCCGGTGCCGTTGGTTTTATCTCACGCAATGGGAAAATTGTATATGATAAATCGTTCGGAGTCAACGACATTGAATCAAAGTCACTTATGAACAAAGATGATATTTTTCGAATCGCATCTCAGACAAAAGCTATAACAAGTATAGCAGTTATGATGCTTTTTGAAGAGGGAAAGTTTTTACTCGATGACCCCATTTCAAAGTATATACCTGAATTTGCCAACTCAACAGTTCTCGATAAGTTTAATGAAAATGATTCTTCCTTTACTACTGTCCCGGCAAATCGCAGGATTACAATCAGGGATCTGTTAACCCATACCTCCGGAATTGATTATGCCGGAATCGGTTCGCGGAGTATGAAAGCTATTTATGAAAAGGCAGGCATTCCAGGAGCTTTCGGTGGTGATAAAAATGTTCTGGGAGATAAGATCAGGGCTTTGGGTAAATTGCCATTGGTCCACCAGCCAGGGGAAAAATTTACATACGGACTGAATGTGGATGTACTTGGATATCTTGTTGAAATATTATCAGGCGAAACTCTCGACCAGTATTTTCAAAAACACATTTTCGAGCCATTAGGAATGGTTGATACCTATTTTTATCTGCCTTCGTCAAAATTTAACAGGTTGGTAAAAGTAAGCACAGAAGATGATAATCATAAGCTGGTAAATGCAACGGGAGAATCCATAAATTATCCCATGGTTACCGGCACCTATTATTCAGGCGGCGCCGGATTGAGCTCAACAATAAAAGATTATGCTATCTTTCTCCAGATGCTGTTAAATAAAGGAGAATATAATGGGAAGAGACTACTGGCACCACGAACTGTTGAATTAATTACCTCAAACCAGATAGGTGATCTGAATTATGGAGTTGATAAATTTGGTCTTGGATTTCAGATCACCAGTACACGGGGTCAGGCTAAATCAGGTGTGTCTGAGGGTTCCTTCGGATGGGGCGGTTATTTTGCAACCATTTATTGGGTTGACCCAACGGAACATCTGGTCTGCCTTTTATTTATGCAGCAAAGTCCGCTCAGACATTCCGAAATTCAGGAAAAATTCAGGGTGTTGGTGTATCAGTCACTGACAGATTTGAGTCAGGACAAGGCTGATGATAATTAGAACAAGAACAATTGAACAATTGAACAATTGAACATTTGAAGAAACGAAATCAGAATGCAGAACTGATCTGTATTTCTGACTTCGCTGTTTAAATGTTCTTAATTATTGCTATTCCTTCTTACTTCTTACTCACTAACGGAGTTATCGTTACCGGCCCTAATAATCCCGATATTCTTGGCTTTAACGATGATGCGTCAAATATCCCATTCTTTGTACTTTCCCTTAACCTGCCCGACATGTTAATATTGTAAAAATTCTTCCAGGAGATATTATTCCTGTCCATATAAGCAATCCTGTTTATTGCAAGATTTGTAACTTTTATTTCGAGAATATTATCGGCCTTTAGTAAATTCCTGTTGATAATAACCTGATAATCAGGGCCTATTAATATTGCCAGTTCTTTCCCGTTAAGAATTACTCTTGCGCTTTCACAAACTTTTCCCAGATTGAGTGCTAATTCCTCCTCTTTAAATGCAGGTTTTTTAAAGCTAATAGTATATTTGGCTGATCCTGAAAAATCTTTAACCTGTTCGCCTCCGAATTCTGTCCAGGAAACCAGTTTGGTTATATTTTGTGACGCAGGCAATACTGGTCCTCCGTCAATAAAATCGACTTTCCACGTTCCCTGGATTTCCAGCGGTGCTGATGCCTGATCATAAAAAGGATAATCTTTTCCGGATACCTTGGTGTCGAATGTTTCAATAATGAAAGACTCATTAGGCATTATGCGGGCATATATTTCAATTGAATTGTCTGACCCTTTTCTCATTTTTGTGATCCCTAGATCCCCTGTCATGGGGTTTAAAAGTGCTGCTGAGACAGCTTTCACTCTGAGCGGAACCCAGCCTTCGAATAAGTTAGTTCCCTTATTAGCTATAAAGTAGTAATTCCCGTTTTCAAATTTTCTGCGGAAAAATTTCATATTCATATCTACCATCTTTTCACGGCCGATTGCTGCAGAAGAAAGTAATTGTTCCAAATCATTCCCCAGAAATAAACTCCCTTTTCCAAAAACAGCTTTTTGAACCTTCTTATTATCAGTTATATTAAATTTAAGATCTGATTTAAGTTTTGCATAAGTCTTACTTTTTATTTCAAAATCAGCCCAGCCTGAAATATTTTCAGGTACACCACCATAGAATAGAACCTGAGCCCCTTCTTCTGCCAGTTTTAGAATTTTTTCAAATGTTTCGAGCGGAATATATTTGCTCGCAGGAACAATAACTGTTTTATACGTTCCGCCTGTTGTCTGGAGTAAACCGTTAACTGATTTAGTGTCTTTCAGCTGAAGATCAGATATATAATCATAAGTGTATCCTTTAATCAGCATAGAATCAGCTCCGTTCCTGAAAGGAGTTCCGTTGAATCTTGAACTGATTGCATCGAAATGTTCAAGTAAGTCACGGCCGTAATCTGAATATCGGTCATAAATCGGAAAATAAAAGAGGATATCATTATCCGGTTTGCCTCTTTGCATAAAAGACTGTACACGGGCCACGTACTTATTAAGTTCCTCAAAGTCGTTCCATATAGTGTTTTGTGGAGAAAACTCTACTGCCGCATAAAATTGAAATCCGGGCCATGGTTGGTCGAGGGGTGAGAAGCATGTTCCATGATAGAAGATGTGGTTAATTCCGCTGAGAAAAAACTGGTCCAGCGCTTTCTTTACATCAGAAAGTGACGATGAGAAATGTTCATTGAGCCATGTAGCTGATTCAGATGAGATATATTTTTTGCCTGTTACATTCCCGGCTGACGATGCAAATTTTAGTCTCGTTAAATCCGTCCCTTCAGTCTCAGGGATATCGGTTGCTGCATATAGGTCGAGTATGTTTGCAGGAGCGCCGTGTGACTGGTTTCGTGTTGTTTTACCCTGTTTGTTTGCCCATGTTGTCCACTTGACAGTATAGTTTTCAAGTAAAAGGTCTGAGATAGTCTGGCGATAATCGCAAAGAACACGGGCATTTTTTTCAGGAGTGTCCTTCTGGAGAAGAGCAGGTAGGTATTCCCTGAGGTCGTATCCCCTTCGTGTTTTGAATTCATCGAACATAAGTGGCGTCCAGTTAGCCTGACCTGAGGCATCATCAACCTCATAAGAATCATTGAAAAAACCACTCAGCGATTTGACATCATAATTTTTAAATGCCTCGTCAAAATGTTTAAGATAGTTGTCAGTTGCCTTACCTGAGAAATGGTCAATTACGTCACCTTCTCCGCCTGGGCCGGCTCTTTCTACCTGCTTACCGTGCCACCCCTCGAAAAGTGCATAAAGTGTCCAGTTACCTTCAGGTGCTATCCAGTTAAGCTTTCCGTCTTTGTTCACTTTTTCTGTAAGATTAAGCGATTGACCTTTATCTGAATATGCCATAACAATCTGCAGTGGAATTGGCTTTTCAAATCTTATCTGGTCGAGTGCATAATTCTGTAAGCTGTCATTTGTGGCAATTGGATCTGTAAGCTTGGTTATATCCGGTTTCAATCCGATTGCTCTAACCAGTGGTTTTTGAATAAAAATTACCGGTTCTGTCAGGCTCTCTCCGGATTTAAGCGACCAGGTTAGATAGTTTATATTCTTACAAGCGTCGGCAGGTTCTACCCAAGGACCACCAAAAGGCCAGCCTGATGCATTTGCAAGTTCAATACTCATGTTGAGTCGCACACCTTCTTTTAATGTGTGCGTAAACATTTCCATCCATTTAGGCGACAGATAGTTAATGAATCTGTTCTCCAGTCCTTTAACGCCGTATATTACTGTTAGTTCCAATCCACCCAGACCAGCTTTCTGATATTTCTCCATGTTGGCGGTAATATCTGCAGGGGTAACAATACTGCCCGGCCACCACCAGCGGGCATAGGGTTTGTTTTCTCTGGTGATTTCAGGCCATGATACTTGGGTTTTAGGTTGCTGGGCAAATATTGCCTGGGAAACGAAAAAAGACAAGTAGAAAATTTTCTTGTACATAGTAGTTATTTTTATTTGTGTCAGTTTTGACCCCCCCCGTCCCCCCGAAAGGGGAGCTAAAATTCTTTAGTCTAGATAGTTGTAATAATTAAAAACCAAAATAGGCCCCCTTTAGGGGGTTTGGGGGCCCTTGTCTGGTACACCGAAGTAGAACCATAGTTTATGTTTTTTAATTCCGTTAAGTTCGTTAATATTTCCGGCTGGACCGTAAACCGATGCATCAGTTGTAAGTCCTGTAGCCAGTTTTGATCCCAATGCAGGAATACAATCGAGGAATGATATGTTGCCTGTCGGTAATTCCGGGTATGACTTCGGCCCGGTAATTCCGTAGAAATCGTACAGCCGGAGGAAGACGTCTCTATCCTCACATGCCATCAGTATTTTTCCCTGGGCAGTACTCAGGTCCATCCATGTGAAATTTGAAAAATATCCTTTAAATTCAGGGTAGAAGAATGGGTATGCTCCTGTCTGAGTATTATTGTATATCTTACTCCATACGTTATATGTAACTCCCTGTAACCTGTTTTTCCACACCCGTGAGGGACCATCTCCTAGCCATTTTGCACGTGTTACATAATTTTCGGGGAAAGAGAAGCTTATGCCTGCAAACTGATACTTACCAGTAAGTTCATATTGATAATCAAGGCTTAGCCATCCTGAATTGAACATTTTCCAGCGAACCATGATCAGGTTGCCTTCATATTTTGCTTCAACAACGTATCCGTCAGCTTCCTTAACAGATTTTATTTCTGTCAGTTTATAACTTCCGCTTGTAAGAACAGGACCGTTATTAAACAGTATGTTAGTTCTTCCATTATAAATGACCTTTACAATCTTACCCGTTATCTTACTTATGGCTACCGAAGTACCATTTGCTGATAATGTTATTGATGTATCAGCATCAACTGCTGAGGCAGGAGTTTGGCCGGTGAGTGTAATAAACTTACCAAGTATTTTAGCATTGTCAGCGATGTGCCATGTCCAGCTATAAATCTCATTTTTAAATGGATCAGTTGCTGTCAGAGTAAGTTCATCAAATTCTTTCCAGTCGCCGGGCAGTTTTAGATCTATCACTCCTTTTTCGCCGGGGTTAATGGTAGGAGAGGAGATACTATTAATCTTTGTATCCTTAAACCCGGGCAGCCAGTCGGAAGGTCCGTTAAAATTAACCAGTTTATAAGTAAAAGTACATTTATTAAAATTTGTGAAATGAAATCTGTTTTCAACGGGAATAGCACCTTTAAAATCAGCGGGCAGATCTGTCATTGTTATGTGGACAGGTGAAAAAATCTGCTTTATGGCAAAGAAACTACCTTCTTTCTCACGATGTGGACCCATTAATCCATCAGGTGCATTGACTCCGTCTGTATCGATAAAACCGTTCATATCAGTTCTGACAAGACCTTCATCGATCATTGCCCAAATGAAACCACCGGCAGACCTTTTCGAAGTCCACATGAGTTCCCAGTAATCGTACAATCCCGATCCTCCGCCTCCATCATCCTGACTATGAAGAAACTCGGTAGTCATATAAATCAGAGAATCGTTCAGAATATTTTTAACACTATTATAGTTTTCGTAGTGATTGCAGTCTATTCCGTTGAAATCGTTCCCGGGTCTGTGATGAGGATGTATTACATCGCGTTTTGAAGGATCATAAATCAGGAATTCTTTATCGAGGTCTTTATTTGTCCCTCCTTCATTTCCATTATCCCAAAAAATAATTGAAGGGTGATTAACATCGCGAATTACAGTTTCTTTTACAATTTTTTTCCCAACAGGAGTATCGTAGGCTCTTTGCCATCCGGCTATCTCATCGAGAACATATAGACCGAGTGAATCGCAAATATCGAGAAAATCCACGTCGGGAGGGTAGTGGCTCATGCGCACCGCATTCATATTCATCTCTTTAATAAGCTTTACGTCATTCAGACAGAGTTCTCTGTTTAATGTTCTGCCTGTTTCCGGCCAGAAACTATGACGGTTTACACCTTTCATTTTTATCTTCGTACCATTCAGAAAAATGCCGTCTCCGTGACGTACTTCAATTGTCCGGAATCCGAATTTTTCAGAGGTTGTATAAATTGTTTTTTGTCCGGATTTAAGGTAAACGTTAACTTTGTAGAGATTAGGTGTTTCGCTTGTCCAAAGGAGGGGATCGGTTATCTGGCATTTAATAGTTAACAGAGAATCTTTGGTCTGCACGGGAGAGGATGTGAATGTCAGTACCTTTCCATCAGAGTTAACAATTTCAGCCAGAATACTTTTCTGACTTGTAAGGTTTCGGGGGAAAATGTCCATAGTAAATGAACCGTCTGCTTTTGCATTCACGGCTACTCTTTCAATATATTCTTTAGGAAAAGCCTCCAGAAAAACCGGACGGAATATTCCACCGAAGTTCCAGTAATCACCGTATCTTTCAGCACGGTTAACCGACTCATCGGCAGATAGTTTGCTTACAGTCACCTCAATCTGGTTTGCGGTTCCGAATAGAAGTTTATCAGTGATGTTATACTTAAAGCGGTAAAACGCGCCCTGGTGTATTTCCCCGGCAAGCTTTCCGTTTATTTTCACCTCAGTATCTGTCATTGACCCGTCGAAGACGATGTTTACTTCTTTATTTTTCCAGTCGGCCGGCACCTGAAAAGAGTATTTGTATATGCCTTTTTCTTTAGCATACAGATATTTTGGTCCAAAGGAATAACTGTTTCTTCCATATTCATAATTCCCAAAACCCTGTTGTTCCCAGCATGATGGAACTTCAATTTTAGTCCATACACCACTATTTCTTCCTTCAGTACAGAAAAAATCCCACGTTTTTGTATCGAACGCTCCTTTGCCTGAGAGATAAAGAACCTGTCTCTGGTTTTCAGTTGTGGCTGAAAGTGTTAACGATACAAGTAATAGTGCGAAAATTGCAGTTAGCTTATGTTTCATAATTTTCTTTACTGAAAGTTCTTCTGGCTATTAACTTTATTCATAGTTTGAGTAAATATAGCTCCTTTATCATTCTACTTTGAGGGAATAGGAACCATTACTTCTACTGCAAGAGTCGTTTTAACCGGAGATTTGGGACTTAACGGTAAACTGAATTCCTTAAAAGAATCAGGTTTTGAAGGATTAAATGAGGGTAGTCCTTTTACAAGGTATTTTTCTATTCCGAGTTTATTCGACCTGATTCCTTCGATAATAATTTTTGCCAACTCATAGGCTCCGTAATTATTAAAATGTGTGTTGTCATTGAGAGGATTAGTCTGTCCTTCAAAGGAATTTGCAGGATATATAACGAATGCATTTTTTGAATCTTCCGGTCCCATTGATTCATAGAAAATTTTTGTCATCGCATTAAGATCAATAAAGGCAACCTTGAGCTCTTCAGCAACCTTTTTTGCTGCATCGGGATAATCTAAAAGTGAGTTGGTAATCTTTCCGTCATCTCCAAAAGAGCGACGGTTTGCAGGTGTGACAATAACCGGTATCCCGCCCATTTTTCTTGTTTCTTCGACGAACACCCGCATACGTTCGGAGTAAGATTTGTAAGCTCCGTCATTTGGACCTTTCTCTTTCATATCGTTATGTCCGAATTCAATAAAAAGATAATCGCCGGGTTTCATCGTGCTCTTTACTTTCTTCAGGCGGTTGCTTGATATGAAGCTACCCAGTGTTAGTCCTGATTCGGCATGGTTTGCGACAGCTATTCCCTGAGTCAGAAATCTTGGTATCATCTGGCCCCAGGAAGCCCATGGATCGTCATCCTGATCTACAACTGTAGAATTTCCGGCAAGGTAAACAGTTACCGCATTTTCAACTTTCGTTATTTCTAGGGCGCATATACAGGGGCGTGTATCTGAAAGCTCTAAAGTCATTTTATTGTCCCAGTTTAGTTTATAAAGTTCGCGGGGTTTTCTGCTAACTTTTTCATTGGTGCCTGCAATTTCCGGCACTCTTATATTGATCGTTGCTGTAAGGGTTGCGAATTTGCCGGGAGTTGTTTTCACTTTTTCGAATATAAGGCGTCGCGATTCAGCACGAACCGTTGTAACTGATTCTTCTTTGAGGTCACCGGTTATTATCTTTATATCATAATTACCTTCGGGAAGAGCAATTGAGAAAAAGAAAGGTTTGTTCCCGGTTACAAATCCACTTGTTAAAGGATCCTTACCTCCTCTGTCAATTGCAACAGGTTTTGTTTCAAGATCGAAACCATAACCAACTTCTGCGGAGTATTTTTGTGATGGATCAACCTTAATATATCCGGGAATCTCTTTTGCCGGATTAAAGGAAAATTTATAACTGGTTTTCTGTTGTCCAATCAGATTGGTGCAAAATAGAATTGAGACAATTGCAAAAGATAATTTTAAAATGTTTTTCATAATAATGGTTATTTATTTGAAACTTTGATAAACATAGATTGATCAATTACAGATGAATGGTGGTTGAGAGGCAAAACCGTCCGCAAAAAAACAGTAACAGAGAATCATAGAGGTTATAAAATGTATTCCTCTGCGATTCTCTGTGTGTGTATTATGGATTTCAAATTATCTGTTATTTCTCCAGTCAGTACCTAAGGGATAAAACATGACTGCAGCATCATTAATAACGATCTGGTAGTTTTTTGTGAGTTTAATCATTTCCGCTCCGGCCATAATAACTGGTCCATAACCATGTGCTGCTGCAACATTTACAGGTCTGTTATAATAGAATGAAGGATCGAAAGCCATTCCGGTACCTACACATGTTCCTTCAACCTCACCCTTACTATTTACTTTTGTCTGAACAGCATTCCATCCCAGAACTGCCATAGGACCATGTGCCTGAACATCAATCCAGCCCTTGTTAATTGAATGAGCAATACAATAGGTGTAAATTGCAGTTGCTGATGTTTCAAGGTAAGAATCATTCCTGTCAAGGAGCTGATGCCAAAAACCATTACCCGACTGAAGTTTTGCTAATCCTCTGATATTTGAACGAAGAAGATCAAGCACTTCAGGTCTGCCCGGATGATTTTCAGGAAGAACGTCGAGCAGTTCTGTAAGCGTTAAAAGAGCCCATCCATTACACCTGCCCCAATAAAACTCAGGGTGAACAGTCATATCCTGTACCCAACCATGCATGTAAAGTCCCATATTTTTGTTAAACATTCTTTTCGAGAACTGAAGAACCTGTTTTACAGCATCATCATAATATTTTTTATCACCTGTCAATTTACCCATCTGGGCAAGAGCAGGTACGCCCATATAGAGATCGTCAAGCCAAAGTGTATTAGGAAGAGGCCGGTTGCGGGCAAGAGTGCCATCTGCAAGACGGAACTGCTTCTCAGAAATGTATGTAATATAATTGTCTATATATGAACGCAAAGCTGGTTTCCCTCCTGAGCTCAAAGCTTTGATCATTGCTGCACACATCGAACCTGCATCATCGAGTGAGCGTGGATCAAGGACTGATCTGACAGGATTATTTGCTTGCAGACTTGCTGCCTGCACAGATTTAAAAGATTGTGCCACATCACCAATCAGGTTCATACGTTTAATTGTATATTCCCTGAATTTAGGATCGCCGGTAGCTTCTCCTGCAAGTAACATTGCACCATAAGCGACACCCCATTCATAACTGACCAGTCTGAATACCCCGGGCTCGAAAATTGAGTTGGCATTAAGCTTTGTCATATCTGTAATTTCAGTTTTTGTACCCCTGTCAATTACTTTTGCAGGTGTTGATGCATCCAGATAAGTGTAAATCCGATTCAATACAGAAGTAATGTCTTCAGCTTTCATCGGTCCGTAAGGGACAGCATAATCTGGTGGGAGAAGATGAAGAGCGGTATTTGAATCATTGACTTTTGCAGGTGTTACCTGCGATAATGCCTTTAGCGAAATCCCAGCTACGAGGAGAATAAACAGAATTTTAGTTTTCATTTTTAAATGTATGTTTTTATAAGTGTCTAACTAGTAACTTTTGTATTTGTACTTATTTCTTTTTAACACGGAGGAACGCTGTTATTAGCAGAGTTACAAGGAGTATTCTGCCCTTTGTCCCTTGCCCTTCGTCCTGTGCTTATTTAACGGCCACATCCCAAACTTTTGCTCTTTGCGATTTTCCGTCGGGACCCTCAATATTAAGAATAACAACATATCTCCCTGCGTTTTCGTACTTATGGATAGGATTTTGTTCAGTAGAAAATTTTCCGTCTCCAAAATCCCATTTCCATGATGTGATATTCCCCGTTGATTCATCCTGAAATGAGACTTCTCTTCTCGCCATACTTAATAAAATAAATGACCATTTCGCATCTATTTTCTTAGCGAACTGAGGTTCCAGCGGCATCAGTTTGAAGGTTCTGAGCTGAGAAGCGTTTCCGTACATAGTATGTTTATCGGAGAGATTCCAGAAGCCGTTATTACCCTTGGCATTCACATCATCAAAGTCGATGATAGCCCAGCACAAACCGATATTTCTATTTTCACGAAGAACTGACTCAACAGCTCTGACGGGGCCTTCCGGTCCCGCATAATCGAAAGGTGTTATATAGAACTCCAGGATAAGTTTTCCGGGTTCTCCCGGTTTGAAATTATAATTGTAAGCTGCATTTGCCCATGGGAGCTCTTTTATCCAAGGCTGACTTCCCCAGGCCAGGCACCAATCCTCTCCTAAAGCGGGAGTAAAGATATGATAGTTCTGTGCCTGAACTCCATGGAAATTAAAATATGCATCCCAGGAATTTTTTAATTGTGGATTGGGATGAAACTGTTCAATCAGAGGTCCACCTGACTGGTCTCCATCTACAACAATCTCAAAAATATCATGATGAAGACCGGGTAATGAAAAATCCCAGTAATTATCATATGCTTCGTAAAGGAAGTATAGCCGGTTCATTCCTTTCACCCAGCCTACACGGACTTTTACATTAAGATTATTTGTGTCGAGAGTCAGATGTTTTCTGTTATCATCCCTCAGCTGCTCGTTTCCGATGATGTAAGTACTTGGGACCATTGCCCAGTCATCGATATTGCCATCAATTCGCGGAATCTTGTCTGCTGGGAATTGAAAAATTTTAAAAGTACTGTCGATTTGTGACCAGGAGGTAACTTCAGCACTTAAAAACAGAAAAAGAAAGATGAGTATTTTACGTGTAATATTCATAGGTAATTAGGATTATGTATGAAACAAATATACTAAATTCTTTATTCTATAAAATAATGTTTTTAAACATATACTAGTCTGTCAGCAATACCATTTATACTTCAGATATTCGGAAATCTATGCTTTTCACCCAGTACCCAGTACCCAGTACCCAGTAAATTACTCCATACTCATAAATTTCCAGGTGACTATTCCTAAATTATCAGGTTTTCCTTTATCTGCTTTTGCGATACTTCCGGATAGCTTTCCCTTTTTATCCTTTATTACTTTTATTTCCCGCCATGAGTACATTCCTTTTTCATAATCGAATGTTTCTCCATCATCGTCATACACTTTGTAATTTCCGGTTTTCTCACCATAATATCTTATTTCGAGATCAAATTTTTGTCCGGCAGCAGGCGCATGAAGAGCAGGGGGCATCATAGGTATAATACCTCCATCTTTAACATAAACAGGTATCTTACCAAGTCCCGGTGTTACTACTATTACTTCCCCGTCTCCGGCAAATTTGCCTGTATAGAAATCATACCATTTTCCTTTTGGCAATACAACTTTTCGCGAAGTCTGGCCGGTAAACATGGGGGCAACAAGAAGATATTCCCCCGTCATATATTGATCTTTTATCTCCTTCGTAACGGCCTCTAAATAAGGATTACTTCCAAGATTCTCATTCCTTAATTCCAATTTGGCTTTGGCGTCAAAACCTTCTTCGAGATTCATGCCACGAAAGGGTGGAGTTCCTTCAAAGTGATATTTTGCGAACTCTGTATATAAATAGGGCATAAGCTGCATACGTAGAAGAGTATATTCCCGGACCTCCTTTTCAACATCGGGAAAAGACCAGGGTTTTGTTCCGTCCGACCATGCATTTATCATTGCCATCGGCGAAAAGATGACAGACTGCATTCTCCGCAACCACTCTTCGCTGGTTTTTGAACCACGTACTTCCGGTGTCCATAAAACTCCACTGAATCCGCTGTTAATCAATGCTGTTATGAAATCCTCATGGCTATAGTAGTCATTATAAATTACATAGGGAAAGGAAGAGCCGCCACCGTTCGAGGCTCTGACAAGACCGTATGTTCTGATATTCTTCTGACGATAAAGATCGGTTGTTATTTTTTGTAAAAGTAAACCATAAGTCTGGCGGATCTGTACAGCGCTGTTTCCGGATGGAAACTTTGCCACGTCGGGCCATAGCCATCTGTCGTAACCGTCGCACTCATCAATTTTATACCCACTTATTCCGATATCAACCTGATCGTTACCGAGTTGAGCAATTAAAATATTTTGTGCTTCAGGCATTGTCAGATCAGGCACAACTCCACCCCATACGGTATGTGAGCCTGTATAAGGTAAAATTTTCTGATATATGGGAGAAACTGGCGAAACGTACGGATTGGTCCATAAGTTAAGCCGGATACCCATTTCTTTCATAGTTTTTATAAAAGCCGGAGGGTCGGGATATCTTGTTTTGTCCCATTCAAAAGAACAGGGGTAGGATTTACTCTGCCAGCCGGGTTCGAGACCGATAAAGTCAAGAGGGAAACCACGTTCTGCAAATGTTTTTGCCTCTTGTATAACCTTATCAGAAGTAAAAAGTGTCGGCACCCTTTGTGTAAAGCCAAGTCCCCAGCGGGGAGGTAAGCATCCGCCACCGGCATAGAGATTATATCTGCGCACTGCATCAAGAGTGGTTGGTCCTGCAAATACATAAATTTCCACACCAGCTGCAGGTACAAGTATTTCCACAGCATCAGAATATGGTTGTGAACTCCATCTTTTGTCGGTGTTCCTGTCGCGGGGTTCGGGTGCTTCCGGACTGTCTTTCCTTACTCCGGTGCCTGCGTAAACTGTAAGATATCTGGCACTGTTTATAAATACACCATATCCTCTGTCGGAAACATAAAATGGGACAGGGGCATGAGTCCGGCCATTATCAATACCTCCATAGTGATCTACATGTAACTGAAGAATTTTGCCTCTCTGAAGAACTGTTTTGAAATTCAGTCCAAAGCCAAAAATCTGCTCATCCTTTACCAAAGGAAACCTAAGATATGTTTCTCCATTATTTACTGAAGTTACAATGTCACTTTCAGTAAAAGGAAACTTTACAGGAGTCATTTTTGAAAGAGCATCAATTGCAGGTTTTATCCCTGCTGTATTATAAAGGTCTAACTTGTCAGGCGTACCGGTAACAGTTTTCCAAACACCAGGCGCCACCTCGGTCCATGTATTGGTCTGTGCTATAGTTAATTGTAAAAATACAGGGAAGATTAAACCAAAACAGAGCAGGTGCAATTGTTTCCTCATCTCAACAACGCTGATACACACCATAGAACAGGAGCTTGCCCGTGTAAATCACCTACATTACGCTGCCGATCGAAATAGTATTGTCTGTCATTCTTTTTGTTAGTCCCCTGGCAAACTTCGCGCACATCACTATTTTCATCAATATAAGATACCAGACCCAGCCATGCTTTTCGTGCAGCTGCTCCATAGATGGTTTTATCGAGCCAGCCGTTTTTAACACCTGTGATCATTGCAAAAGTAAACATTCCCGTTCCCGAAGTTTCGCACCACGATTCAGGTTCATCAATCAGTTGTCTCCAGGTACCGTTTGGAGCCTGATACTTTAACAGAGATTCCATCATCTTCTTATAACCTTCCATAATTCTTGGTCTGTCGGGATTGTTTTTTGGGAGAGAGCTTAAAAGTTCGCTCATTCCTGCCGCCATCCAGCCATTTCCGCGACTCCAGAAGAATGGTACATCAGGTGCATGATAAAAAAGTCCGTTCGGACGTTGCAATGAATCCAGATAAAGTACCATCTCCCTTGCTGCCCTTTCAATATATTTCACATCTTTAGTTGCTCTGTAAGCCTGCACCTGTACTGCAGGGATCATATACATATCATCGATCCACATCCGGGTCTGAGGTGTAAAACCTTTATCAAAATACCTTTTTGAATTAGGATTGATCATATTGCCTTCAGGTGGCGCCCATTGCCGATCGGCCATATTTTTCCCTAACCTGAGATATTTCTGATCCTTAGTTATTATGAATAATTCCAGAGGAACAGTACCGAAAACTGTAAAGTCGACATGATTGGGAGCATTTATCAGTACTGAATCAGCACCAAATAAAGGCTTGAACCTTTCTTCAAGTCTGGCTTCCATTTTTTTATCTCCGGACAGTTTGGCATATGTCAGGGCCCCGTACCAGGTACATACTTCAGGATAAGTTATTTTTCTGGGTGCTACCGGAAGAGGTCGTACGACAAAACGCTCCGCAACCCGCTTTCCTATTTCCTGAGGGGAAGCACCGGCCGGCCAGTGTTTTAAATCTGAATTAACTTTTACTTTTTGACCATAACTCTGCGACGACAGGATCAGTGCCAGGACACAGATTAAAGTTGCTTTGAAAAACGTATTAACTCTCATAATTTTTGGTTTTTGTTTATTAGATCAATTGTAGGTTATAGCTAAGTCAAAATTAATCAATTAAGGTAATTTCAATGTTAAAAAAAGTTAAAGAATTCAGAAGGTAAAACGGACTCCCTCACTAATATCACAAGTAGCTGTCATTCTGAGGATTTATTCAAAATATTTTTTGCACTTCTGGCGTTAGGACAATACATAGTTTGACCGTCGTTGAGAAAAGTACTTTACAACGTCCTGAAACAAAAATTGCTCTCTAAGCTTATTGAGCACTTCCAGTAAGCACTCTGTCAACATAAGGATAAAGATCTCAAAAGATATGTATGAAGATTTGGTTGCACCTGGGGTTATTCATATTACGTCACTCGTGGCTCATAAAAATAAAACAGAACTAACATTAGCTAAACAATAATAATTATATTCAACATTCTCTTATTCAGTGTTGTTGTCATTATGAGCGATACGAAATGAAGCGAAGAACCGAGCAGAATGCGAGCTCACCGAAGATAATCTCCTTCTGTTTTTAAATATTTTCTTATTAGTAATATTTTTTTATAAAAATCTTTGAAATGTTAAGGAATCATAAATAGTTTTGTATATTGCTTTTTTTTTATACAAAATAAACAATTTAAAAAACTGATTATCGAACGTTTTTTCAAAACTAAAAAGTCTTATAGAATAATCTGAAATTAACTTTAAACCTAACCAAACCTAACCAAACCAAACCTAACCAAACCTAACCAAACCTAACCTAACCTAACCAAACTTAACAGAACCTTAAATTTCTTTTCCTTTTAAGCGTTGCAATTCTTCCTTTATGATTACATAAAAGTGTAATCTGTGCATTTCAATATTCCTTTGAACTTAATTATTTACGTAAAAGATGTCGTTAACCCGGCATTAAAAACTATTTATTTACTTTTAAATCCTAACCTATGAGAGAAATCTATTTGTTACCGCAAACATTTCCTCAAAATGTTTGTACAAGAAGAAAACTGAACATTATGAAAAAGATTATTCTTCTTCTCATAATGCTTATAAGCTGTAATTTTCTTGGGAATAATGCCTATGGTCAGCAACAAGTGCGGATCACCGGTACTATTTCTGATGAAAAGGGAGTTCCTTTACCCGGCGTAAACGTTGTATTAAAAGGTACAACTGTCGGAACAATAACTGATTTAGACGGGAAATACACGTTAAATGTGCCTGATCAAAATGGAGCTCTTGTAGCTTCATTTATAGGTTATGTGGCAGTAGAAATGTTGATTGCCGGTAAAACAAATGTTGACATAACTCTTACATCAGAAGCTCTTACGCTTCAGGAGGTTGTAGTAGT